>Ga0100393_10002975_pt1 | contig 16188 bp, 19 predicted proteins | sample CryGeymeta201517_FD_81546 | JGI IMG/M metagenome (GOLD analysis project Ga0100393, IMG submission 81546) | Groundwater microbial communities from Crystal Geyser aquifers in Utah, USA - Crystal Geyser metaG 2015-17 | ecosystem: Environmental > Aquatic > Deep subsurface > Groundwater | place... | reverse complement strand
GTATACGGCCTTACGATACAAAGTGGGCGGCACCAAAGGTGCCGCCCACTTTAATCTATTGCACTTCTACGACATCAGCGTAGGCTTAGGTAAGAAGGGAGACAGTCATGAACCCTTCTGAACACGCTTCCAAGTTTGGGGGTCGGCATGCTGTTGTGATGAGCCCCTTCTTCGACCTGACTCCGCTCTTCCGAACCTACCCATTGCTCATCCTCACACCAGGATTCGTGCCGTGGGCAATCTGGTGGCTACCTATCCATGATAGCACCGAGTGACCCAGGCGCCCCTCTCGAGGGGCGCCTTCCCATAGAGAACTAAAGGTATAGTGTCTCTATGAAATTTTTATTGCCACCACAAACGTGGTGTAATTGAACTTCAAATCTTGAATCGACTCCTCAAGGATTTCTAGACCATAGAGCGTGGCACACTGGCGTGGGGCAATTACTGCCGTTGCATCTGGCAACGTACCATTGCCTAAATCTGCTGCTGCTTTCGCAGTATCAGCATATGGCACAATCTCAGCCGTCGGCCACGTCCGCTTCACATACATTCGGCACTGCTTGAGTGCCTGATCATGTGATGAAATCGTCGTAATGTGGCTCGCCGTTACACCCGGCTTTACCAACAACATATGGTGCACATCAAGCTCAAACATTCGCTCAATCGCAAAGCGATGTTTTGCCATAGCGTGCACGGCCTCAATCACGATACCGCCGTTACTATTCTCAATGGGGAAAATCCCTCGATCAATTTGGCCTTGCTCAACCGCAGCTAAGACTGCTTCAGCAGTTACCAGTGGCAGAATCTCCGCGACGCTGGGCTCAAACTTATCACGATAGAGTTCTCCTGCTTGCTCTGAAAAACTTCCTTTCGCTCCCATGACGCCAATTTTCATATCGTGCCAGCATACCACATCACTGACGGTAAAAAAACTACGCCACAGTTTTATCCATGCGGAAGTCGTTGCAGGCGTTTCACGTTGCTATATAATGCGTAATAGCCAACTTAGTCGGCAGCAGGGTGAGCATCACTCACCACCAACATTAATCAGACTTAGATAATTACGTCTCACTATGAATAAAGCAGACATCATCGGTAAAGTGCATGAGGTACTCGGCACCACCAAAGCAGACGCAGAGCGCGCAGTCGACACTGTATTTGATAGCATCAGTAGTGCCATGAAAGATGGTACAGCTGTATCTGTTGCTGGGTTTGGTATCTTTGAAGCCAAGCTCCGAGCAGCGCGAGAAGCTCGTAACCCACGAACAGGTGAGACAGTGACTGTCCCCGCGATGCGTGTACCTAAGTTCCGCGCAGCCAAAGCCCTCAAGGATTCAGTTAAGTAATTAACTACCAGATAAAAACACAGTGGGTGACTAACTCACTGTGTTTTTATATTGCGTACCGGTAATTAATTTATACCCATGAAGTAAAGCGGCGGGATTTCTTTGTATGGTATACTATTTAGGTAGCGGAGGTATACGCTATGTGGAAATACAAAGAGCAACCCTCGCTATTTCCCATCACACACACTCGCCCCTCAGCCGGGGCGTTTGTGTTTCTTGCCAAGGTGTCCACCCTTTGCTATCCTAGCCACATGACACACGTCGCTTTCATGATGTTCATGATGGCAACCGCATTACCGCGGGCGTAGCAAGTGTGACATAACCACTACTAGTACGCCCCATCTGGGGCGCGTTTTATTTTCACCACATACGTATGTTTACCACCTTCATCACCGACTGCCGCGACGACAATGCGCGTGCTCGCCAAGAGAGCCGGGTAGCTTCACTACTTAAAACAAACACGAGCTTCATTGGCGTAAGCTCTGACCTTGAAGCCGGCCTGCATCTCATCGACATCCTTGACGCCACTGAGGGACGTCCCGGAATCATTCTGGTCAATGTCGCACCGCGGGGAGGACACACGGTACAGTGGGAAAATGGTACTCCCTTCGGCTACTTCTGGTATAAAGAAACGCTCGTGGTGGCATCAGTCGACGGCCATGCCCTGTCTGCTGTGAAAGCACTCGGCTTAACTGATCACGTTGCACTCCTTGATACCCACAGCGCGGCCACGGCAATACTGGACGCAGGCTTCGTAGATACCGAGGCAGCCGACCGCATTCCGACGACCCAATTCAGGAGCTTTGATTTCACACCGAGAGTGGCAGCGTTTATTTTTACTGGTGGTATCGTACCGACCGAAGCCTATGCCCTCGAAAACATTCCAGAGCTACCAAAGGCCATCTGGCACATTGACAACTTCGGCAACTGCAAGACGACATTAATCTCAGCTGACCTTGCGGGTGACGCTGAGCTCACCACCCGCTTCGGTACCCTATCACACGTCGCCAAACTTCGTGATCTCCCAGATAATACTTCGGCGGTGGTCACCGGTAGCTCCGGCCTCGGTCACACCAGGTTCCTCGAGCTAATGGCACAGCGCGGGAACTTTGCTCGACTCCACAATGCGCAGATTGGAGACGACGTATTTACCGAAACCTCCCACTTCCGCCAGGCGACCAACTAATCCAATCGATGGAGCACTGAATCAAATACTGGCAGCAGCTGCTGCACGGCTGAGAACAGTTTTTTATCATTTCCAACTGTCTCACGATTCACGAAGGCGATTTGTACACATTCACTCGACGGTGTGAAATGGGTATCTTCTATTGTCGTTTCGTATAGCACATTCGCACCATAACCAGCCGACGATTCAAAGTTGAACGTGAAGAAGTATGACGGACGATCGGCTACCCATGTCGTCGCGAGTCCCATTTCTTCTTGTAGCTCACGAGTAATACATGTTTTAACGTCTTCGCCCCACTCCAACCCGCCACCCGGTAACTCCCACTTCCCATTATCTTCTTGGCAAATTAAAAAACTATCACGAGCTTCATTTAATATGAGCGCCTTTACACTCACACGATAAAACCGCTGGGGAATTGTTTCCATAACATATACAATTATTTTATAAGGGGTACCAAGACGCGTTGTCTCCGGTGCAGAAAAGTTCATTATTAATACTCGAGCAGAAGGCACCTGTCAAGGAAATATACTGACCTGCAACATCAAACCGTCTCATTCGAGACGGTTTGATGTTGGCCGTGCGGGTGAGAAGAATCGGTCACAAATCACTAAGTTCATTTGTTCGTCTACGACTCCAAATGTACTAAGTGTTTGCGACCCCGTCTCGTCTGTTGCTAAAGCGACATGACTGCGACTTTCGATTATTCACGCAAGGTGCGCAGGCACCTTGCTTCACCCGCACGAACAAAAAAGGCGCCACAAGGCGCTCATTTTTGTATTCGTGCGGGTGAGAAGAATCGAACTCCCGACTACTGCTTGGAAGGCAGTCGTTTTACCACTAAACTACACCCGCATGCATTGCTCTTAACCCGAGGAAACCGCCCTCAAGCGTGACACGGAGTATACCCTACTCTACCTTGTGACTGCAAGTCAAATGCTATACTAATCCCATGTCAGTCTTCTACGATATATTTGTCTTTATCATTACGGGATATTTAGTATTCACGAATGCTCTCGCGGGTAGTCTCATCACACTATTCCCCAATCTCGATCCTACCGCGGAACCGGCCGCAACTGAATCTACCCTGTCCACCCCTGCTACGGCCGACCTGCCAACACTGCCCAGTCGCTTCAGCGACACTCTCCCCGCCATTCTCCGCCAAAACGCCGATTATCAACAAGCTGCCCTCGCGAGCCTCGGCACGATGCCCGAGGCGACCACCGTTAATCCGCTCGAAGCAATCGTCAATATATTTTGCACCTTCACCACTGATGAATACATTCGAACCACGACGGGTACGGGATTCTTCGTGAGCGCCGACGGCGTCATCCTCACGAACGCCCACGTCGCGCAATTCCTTCTCCTTGATGCCGAAGACGACACCACCTCTTCTGACTGCATTGTCCGCGCAGGTAATCCAGCCGCACCTCAATATGAAGCTGAACTTCTCTATATCCCACCTGTCTGGGTCACTGACAATGCCGGCATTATGAATGTCGCTGCGCCGACGGGCACGGGCGAACGTGACTACGCTCTCCTCTACGCCGCTAGGCACGTCTCAGGTGAGCCGCTTCCGGCTCACTTCCCTGCCCTGCCGGTTGCCACCGACGCTCTTCCGGTGACTATAAAAAATGAGACGGTAGTAGCTGCTGGCTATCCTGCTACTGCACTCTTCCGCGATGGCGCAAGTGCACCACTGATTCCCCGTCAAGCCACAACAAAAATTTCTGATCTCTATACGTTTGGCTCCAACCGGGCCGACGTTCTTGCCCTCCGAGGTAGTGTGGTTGGCGCAGAAGGATCTTCCGGTGGACCAGTATTAAATGCCGACGGCGCAGTGATTGGGATGATCGTCACGCGCGGGGACGATACTACTGATGGCGTTGGTAGTCTCAGGGCGATTACGCTTGCCCATATCGAACGTACAATCACAGAAGAAACTGGCTTTACTCTAAATCAAAACGTCAGCGGTAATCTCGCTCTTCGCGCAGAAGTCTTTGCCACTGCCCTATCACCACTCCTCTTATCTATTCTTCAGCAAACACGTTAAGCGGCGATCGTGTAGATCGTTTGGGTAGGGAATGCAAATGCGATACCACGCGATCGACACAGCGTGAGCAGAGCTAAATTGTACGTTTGTTGGATATCCATAAAGACCGCGTAGTCAGATGACTCAACAAAATAAATCACCTCGAATATAAGGGCGCTGTCACCAAAGCTCCGGAAATGTGCGCGGTCGAGTCGAGCTCCTGCAATGCCACTAAATATGTCTTTAATATATCCAGGCAATGCCTCCAATTCGGTACTTGCTGTGTCATACGTTACTCCGAATGTGGCCGTGATTCGACGTTCCTGCATCTTTTTAAAATTCTGTACCCGCGCTGTCGTTAGTTCAGCGTTACTAATCACTAACTCTTCTCCCTGCAACGTTCGTAGACGAGTCGACTTGATGCCAATCCGCTCGACCGTGCCCATGTCTGTCCCCACCACAATAAAATCACCAATTCTAAATGGTTTGTCAAAATAAATTGAAAACGATGCAAAGAGGTCAGATAAAATGCCCTGAAGCGCAAACGCGATTGCAATCCCCCCGATTCCAAGTCCCGCAATAAGCGAAGTGATCTCAATACCAACGTTTGCTAACACAAAAATAATACCGAGGGACCAAAGTACCATTCGCGCAATCAATATGATGAGGTTTGCAATGGTTGATGTGTTTGGATCAGGTGTCCCATCTGGCAGTGACTCACGCTCGACTAACCGTTTTGTAAACAGACTGACTAATGCGAGCGATACGTGGACTGCCTGCCACACCAAAACTCCAAGTGTGAGAGCGGTGACCATCATCATGAGAGCACTTGGTAATGTAAGTATTTGAAGCGCAACGTAAGCTGCGGCAACCGAATACACCAAAGGATGGATCCCGCGCACAATCGCAATGACCGCATCATCAATATCTGTATGTGTGGATTTTGATAGCCGTTCCAGCCGGTTGAGTATGATGGTACGCACCAACCAAAATACCCCAATCAAGCTGAAGAACACACCACCCGCCACCACGTACGACATGGCTGTACTAGACGTAGCGAGTGATAACGGACTCGAGCTGTTGAGAAATAGTGTGATGAGGTTTGTGATTGAATCAGTTGTCATAGTTACTAGTTACGTATTACGGGAGTGCCACTATGTAATACCCTACCAAACTTGAAGACAGGAAACAAACTATGCACAGGCAACCATTTGCAACTCGCAGGCGAGGTCGGTATGATAGCGATTCCCGCCTGATCAGTGGGATCTGTTCTTTTCCGTATAACGTTATATGTAGTGACGAGAGGGGCCGCCATCGTGGGATGTAGCGGCTTTTCTCTTATGCATTTTCGACATTGAAAAGCGCGCCAATGGCGCGCTTGGTTGGTCCTTCTCCCCGCTATAATTTTAGCACTCGACCCGAAACGGGGCACTCATAGCCCGCTGGTGCGACCGACCTTGCTCACGCGATTTTACATAGATACTGCGCATATCTCCAACGAGTTCACGCCTTACTTCTGCCGCCTCCTCGACCGTACAGAGTCGATCGATTGTGGTTTCAGTGTCGCCGACATCGTCATGTCCCATGATTCTCTACTCCTGGGTGTACGTTTCTCTGCGCCTCCCGCCTCATTGCGGGCCGCTCTATGGAGGAATTTTAATTCCTCCATAGAGCGGCCCGCAAACAAAACCGCCCCGAGTCTATGAGACTCGGGGCGGTTTGTATGAATTGATCGATATCATTACATAGCAAACTGGCCGCGAAGTCTCGCTCTTGTAAACCAAAACCAGTAATTTGAACTATGTGTATTCATAAATATTAAACAAGTATACCTAGTCAATAAAAATCTGCAAATGCAGTCGCTCTTGGATCAAAAATCTCGCCAGTTATGTATCAAAAAATAAAACCGATACGACGCCTGATTCAAATTTGCGTTATGCCGTAAGGGATCTTTCAGCCTGCATGGCCACAAACTTCCCAAAATTTCGTAAAATACGATTAGCATCAGGACTTGCTTTAAAAACCTCCGCTGCTACAACCCCTTCAGGCAGATAGTCCGGACTCGCATGCATACGAGCAAGCATATCCTCAAGCGTTAGCTCTGGATGAAACTGGGTGGTATAAATATTATTTTTATAGCGTAATGCTGAAACCTTACACTGGTCACCGCCCTGCATCAAGAGGATAGCGCCTTCTGGCACCCGATCAAGGGAATCCTTGTGGCCATACTGTGCATAAAAGGTGTCTGGCATGTCTGAAAACAAAAAATAGTCATTTTTATCGATAAGTAGTCTAACTGGGTGTGAACACGTTTTCTTTTGCAGCTCATCTCGTTTAACTTGAGCCCCAGCAAACGCACCGAGCAGTTGATGTCCGTAACAAATACCCAGCGTGGGAATGTCATGTTCAAAAAGAAACTGAAATAGTGGGCGTAACTGTTCAAGAAAAATATATGACTGCTGTCTTGCTATGTCAGCTTCCGTACGCCCACCATCGAAATCAAAGTCGCCAGAACCGCCAAGAATCATTCCGTGATACTGTGCCATTAGTGCCGACGGTTCATGCCAATCAATAGCAGCATTAAGTGCATTGACGAACTCTATGTCAGCATATATCCCACCCTCACGCACAAACGCTGCCTGTTCCTGTTCACATGAATCTTGATTACGACGAAATTGAACGGCTAAAATTTTTGGTCGCATGGAGACTACCGCATTATTAACCTATATGCAGTCGTGAACGTTTCTTGGTATAACGCGTGATTAAGGTTTTCAAATACATCATTTTCTGCATGGTAAAAATCCATCAATTTCCCGAGGTCACCGGCTACGACAATGGTCTTGTGGGCTAGTGTCGTTATGTTTTCGATTGGAAAGGCTAGTGTCATGGTTCTTAAATCAGTAATCTCGAGTGGCGAGGTGTGGCCAAGAGAATCAAGTATGATGATATGTTGTGTACTTTGTAATACATCTCTGTGTTTTACTTCAAAATCACGGTACCCATGACCCCAATATATGGTCTCATCATAGGAAAGCTCCTCGTTCCCGGCTATAACAAAGAGATGTTCTTCTAAAAGCGAAGGGTGTGTCAGAAATAAATCGATCGCTAGTGTGGTGCCACTCGCATTATCAATCGCTCCTGGACCAACTGAGTCATAGTGAGTAAAAATAATATTTCGAGGATTGGTACGGTTGCCGATAAGAATATTTTCTGAAATGTGCGCTGTTCGCTCTACGTCTAGATACCCATCGATTTCTGTACCGACCACCACTTTCGCTACATCGTGAGCTGCGATTGCCAGGGCGGGGGCAAAATAAAAGTTACTCCGTGAAATTACTGAACTATATGGGTTAAAATTAATGTTTGCGTCATACAGATTTTTTTGTGAACTAATGGTTGAAGCTAAGATCGTGGACTTCGACGTAATGCGACCGGAGTGAAAACCACACGGCAAGCACGCAATATTTACGCCGTCAATTTTAAGGTACCATTCTTTGTAGCGAGGTATCTCAGTACTATATGTTTCAGATATAAACGGTATACCTTGGGCCTGAAGAAAGTTTTTAATCACGTTGGCCGCTTCAGTCTCACTAGAAAGTTGACGTTCACCCAAATTAACGAGCGCTTGAAATAACTGTTCTAATTCTTGTTTCATAGTATCTATACTCTAAAGTAAAACGGCAACGGTGTACAGGACACCGTTGCCGCCATGAGCAGGATTATCCCGCCCGCTGTTGTCGCTGCAACACAACATCGACTTTTCGCCAAGAACGCAACCACTCACCAGTCGGATAGAGTGCAAGCTCCGGCCACCACGGCAGGGCAACCACCAGTGGGCCGACGCCAAACATCTCCTTGAGGCGGGTCACCGTCGGCTCAAACACCCGAGCCGTAAACCCATCCAGCACCTCTCCCGATTCACCGCCATGGTAATCCTCAATGAGACGCCGCTTATGCCATTCCACCAGAGAGGTACCGTCATCGAGCCGAATGTGGCTCAGAGGTTGACCATGATACCAGTCTGGATTCGGCACAAGCTTCCGGGTTCGGGCGATGGGTTCACCATTTGCCCGAGCGCGCTCGGTCACCTGTGGACGGACCAAGGAGACCTTAAAATTCGAAACGGTGACGAACTTATCCTCAGCATAGCCAAGCCAGGTGGGTGTCAGTCCCGCGGCCTCAGCCATCAAGATGAACACCGCGTCTTCGAATCGAAACGTGGGTACATGCCGTCCAAGCGCTGCGTAGCCACCAGACTGCAAAGCAGCGGGGAACGGAATACCGTTGGCGAGCCAAAACGCCTCGACGGCTTTTCGAAGCTCTGCTCGTTCCCTCAGCTGCGCCTTAGCTTGTGAAGCAGAGATGTAGTGGGTCTCAGTTTGCATGGTTGCATACCTTTTCAGTTAGTTGATGAGGAACACTCCACCATCATCCTTTTCAGGTAGTGGCCGGTTCAGGTGAAGCCGGGGAATCGTGAGAATACTTTCTCATGATTCCCCGGCTGATAACCCTCCTTACAAAATGACCCGCTTCTTTTGAGAAGCGGGTCATTTTGGTTTTGAGTTATCGCTTGCTACAAACCAAATGACCCGCTTATGAGAGCGAGTACAATGAGAATGATGAACCACACATGGCTGTGTGACCCTTCGTGTAACTTAATTTGTGCAACTGCTTGCATACTATAACTATACTCACTCAGCATCTGGTGTCAAATCTTCTGGTTCGCTATCCGTGGAAGAAGATGTTAACTCTTCACTATCTGTGCCAGATATAACCGCTTCAACTTCAAGGGCCGATTCGGTGGTTGTTGCAGTCATCACTTCCGAATTGTCACCAACTACCTCTTCTTTCGGGGCACTCACCTCAAATCGATCAAGTAAACCTTGGGCTGCCTCTGCGATTGAAATTGCCGATTCAAGCGCATGTATCGTACGCATCTCATCATACCCAGCAGTTGTGGAGGCGATTGTGGCCTCAATCTCCCTAATTTGATCACGAGCAAACGCAACCTTATCAGACTGTGGAGACGTCGTTGCACTCGCTGCTTCAAGTGTTACCACCATCTCACGTAAGGTTGACCGTAGCGCATTAATTTTGGTTACTTGCTCTTCTGGCGTCAGGTCTATCGGAGCAATCGATTCAAGCGTCACTTGCGCGCGCACTTCAAGATTAGTGAGGTACACAAGTAGTCGCTGTGATCGTTGCAAAATTGCCATCAGAGCAGCTTGTGCGGCTGGAGTATCAGTTTCTGAAAGTACAAAAGTGGCTGCAATGGCACGCTCAATATCGTTGACACGTCGACTGGCTTCCCGCAATTCTTCGGGTGACGATGTTTGTTCAAGGGCAGCAAGTACTTCATAGAGACGGGTCGTGTGCTGTTCAACTCGTGCCACCAATTTTTCATACGACGGTACGGTCGTTGACGCGCTCGCATCTTTACCTACCATCTGCGCTTCAGTCAGGGCGGACAGAATCATATTTGTCATTTCAGTTGTTGAGGCGTTGTTTGATTGTGAAACCATGGTTCGGTTGCGCAGCGCATCTGAGTGCACACTGAGCGTAGTAGCTAATTCAAGCTCGACAAGCGCTGCCTCGTCAGTATCAACTGCTCGCAGATGAGCAATCTCTCGCTGCGCATTGTCTGTATAAGCCTTCACCGCGGCCGCGACATCAGCCTCCACCGCCTCGGTCAACTCTCCCTTACTCTCAAGGAGTTGTGCTTCGGCAATCCGTCGATTGAGACGCGTGGTCTCCCACACGACTCGCTGTGATGGTGTAAAGGTGAGCGTACTCCGGACCTCTTCTGTCAAACCAACCTTAACCGCATAGAGTGTGTCGCCAGGCACCGCCCGTTCAGCTAAAATTGGCACAATAACCAAAAATAATACCGAGAAGCCTATGGCCCCTCTAAAGATCACCGACCAAGGTAGGTGGTAGCTATAAAACACTTCATTGCCTGCGTGTGTTCGGACCGTTGTTGCCTCTGCCGCATTAACAGACGCGGGCAAAGGATGGTATTCAATATATGAAACGAGACGATCACGAATATCTGTCCGCTCGCTTGGGGTTAATGTGCACTGTTGTGCTTGTTTATAAAATTGTTCACTGAAGCGTTTCATGTTTTTTAATAGTGCGTCGTTTGATTGCTGCCAGCTCATCTTGGCTCTCGAGATGGGCTCGCAACAATTTGAGTCCGCGGTGAATCCGAACCGATACTGTATTTTCCGTCTCTTCAATCAAGGTGGCGATCTCTTTCGGACCAAGATCATCAACAAACCGTAGGATGATCACTTCTTTATATTGATCTGGCAGCTGATCGAGAAGCGCAAACGCTTTTTTACCATCAATCGTCGCTGCCAGTGTCTCAACGGTGCTCTCTGAGAGATCAGCAAACGAACCTTCATCTACCCCCTCTTCAGCCAAGAGCGCATCCAGTGACACATCTTTCCGCTTTCGGTATTCATCAATAATAAGATTATTGAGCACCTTATATAAAAACGGTCGAAATGAATCGATTGCATGGCCTGCTCGCACGTACCCCCATACCTTTGTAAAGGTATCGTGCACGATATCAATCGCTCGTTCACGATTATTGATGCGGAGTGTGGCGTGCCGAAACAACGCGTCACTGTAGTCTTCGAAAGCTTTCAAAAAACGTTCTTCTTGGCTTCCGGTGTTGTCTGTATGCAATAGAGACCCCATGTGGAAACCATTATACGCGAAGACGCGCAAAAGAGCAGTTTCTTTCATGTACGCTCTGGCAGGCCGGCTGTCGCTACCATCAAATTGGATCTGTATCGCCTAAACATCTGCTCAGGTGCCCCACATTTACAAGCTTAATACGAGCGTGACCAACGCTGGCAATTCTGGCACCAAGAAGTGATTTTTATCATTAAACAACACCAACGTGGCATTTGGAAGAGCTTGCTGATAGCGCTCTGCATGTGAAACTGGCACCACTGGATCGTCCGAGGAATGAAAAATGAAGATCTTTTCCACCTTTGTACCGATCTCTCCGATTCGGTCACCCGGAAAAGCAAAATCTCCTCCATCTTCCCCACCAAAATCATCCGGCGCGGACGGTGCCGCTACATAGATAAGCGCTTTAATGGAAAATGGTGGGGTATGTTCAATTAAATACTTGGAAAGAAAATAGCCGCCCTGTGACCAACCAATCAAAATTACCCCGTCAGTCAAATATTCAAAATGGCGCTCAAACCAAATCTTCCACTCTTCATAGTGGGCATTTTGTTTGTTAGGCATTACAGGAGCAAACACCTCGTACATCTCTCCTAGGTCAGTACTGAGCGTGTCTGTCCAGCGGCTCTGTCGCGGATTACTGGGTAGATTATATATTGTCTTCGTGCGTAAATCCTCTAGGAACGCTTCATATGATGAATATGCGTTCCCGCCGTGAATAAAGAAAACCTGTTTTTTTATCATACTTAAAACCACTGACTTCGCTTAAAGAACCAACCAGCCCCACCAACAATCCCAAGGACGGTTGATACAATAATCCAAAAAGCCGCCGGATTATCCTGTAATGGCAGCGTGACATTCATACCATAAAAAGACGCGACGACCATCGGAATGGTCAATAGTACCGTCAGGAGTGTTAATGTCCGAATCGTTGTATTCAAATTATTGGTAAGAATCGCTTCGGCTGCCCCTCGTACATTTTGGATGGTATTAAGAACCGAGCGCGCAGAATCTACGAGCTGGTTATTGTCAATCATCAGATCTTCCATTAATTCCACATCATCGGCAAATAGTTGTATATAACTACCCTTCGTGAGTTGCTTAAGGGCCGTATTCGTGGGTACGACTGCTGCCACAAAGTCATTAAGCTTGTGCTCATAGCCAACAAACCGGACGATTTCCCGATTACCGATCCGACGAAGCTGCGCCCGATCACGATGTACCGACTTACGCAGTGACACCAGCTGACGCTCAAATGATTGCGTCAATGCTTCCATAAAAGTAATAAATAACTTAGTCTTTTGCGTCGTTACCACTGGCGTTGTCCCGTCAATAAATCGTTTAAATTGCGGCACTTCTCGTTGAGCAATGGTTAACACGAATGATTCCCCCAGGACAATCAGGAGCGGTGCCGTATCAGTATCTTCTCGCTGTTCATTATAGGGGTACCTCGTAAAGAAATACGAAACACTACCTTCCCGTTCCAACCGAGGCACCTCAAAAAAGTCCTGAGCATCCTCGACGACGGTTGTATCGAGCCCAAACTGTGTCACGAGCGTTTCCAACTCAGCTTCAGTTGGCTCAACCGCATGCACCCAAATGCCAGTGCGGACTTCGGATAAGGTCTTTAATTCACTGTCTTTCACCGTCCGAAAATAGTACGTGATCATAGAATTGATTATGACATAGGGTGGCCAACCTCAGCAAACCACTACACGACAAGACTGCTTTTACAACGCCAGCCACTCTCAAACTATACAGGCTGTTAAAAATGCTTGTTCACGGGCCCTGATGGATTGATGTCCGGCATCTTTATCCGCTCCGGATGTGACCAGGTGCAGTGCCTGCTCGCGGGGCACCCATACCGTACACTGCTGCGCAGATAGCTCCCCGGCATCAAACTGGGGCAGTCCGACCTTCCCCACCACCTGAGCTTCAAAGCCATACGAAATATGTAACAGTCCTTCAGTTTGTCGATACTCAATCACAATCCCAAGTGGTCGTACGATCTCGCAAGCACACCCGACCTCTTCGGTTATTTCCCGCTCCAGAGCTTGTTCCTCGGTCTCACCCGCCTCCACTCCTCCGCCCGGTAGTTTGTAAAAAGCATGGAGTTGAACGTGCTCAAGCGCCACCTCACCGGCCGCATTATAGAGTACCGCACGCACACTTTTTCGGAGCCGATACGTCTGCCCCAGCGGGGACACATCACACAGACCAAGCGACTGCTCACTGATCTCAGCCAATAATTGCATGCTGCTAGTATAGCGTATCCCCTCGCTTTTTTCAGACTGACGTGATACCATTTTCGCTACCAACACTTCGGGGTGTAGCATAATGGTAGTGTACGCGGTTTGGGACCGTGAGGCCCGGGTCCGATTCCCGGCTCCCCGACATAATTATCTGATATCTGAGCTAGGTTTGCGTTTATTTACATTCCAGACCCAGTCGAGCCCGTTAACAACATCAGGGTTGTGCATTCATACATAACGGGTTACCACCAACTGGGTAAGGTAACGTGTATTTTCGTCATGATTGTCCAATCACGACCATCACTTCCTCAACTGAGGTAAACCAGCGAATGGCCGGATGATAATGGAAGATGGCTGCTGGAATGACGGGAGCTACAGCGTATATACTTGGTTTCCCATGAAACTGCGCGAGCGCCAAGGCTGCTCCAAGTTCCGCAAACAACCCAGTACCATCTTCGTGTGCCAAAATTATGTACACATCAGCCTCCGCAATACCGCGTATCTGTAGCACAGCATACTCCCCTGCTTGATCTGCATTATCTTGGTAGGGCTTTACCATTGGCAAGGTCGTCCAATCGTGTGTAATTTCATGTCCCGCTCCTCGCAACAACTGCGTAACTCGGACAATTTCTGAAAAGTTACTTGATCGTCCGGAAACAAAGCATTTCATACGAAGCTATCGTAACATAATGAGTGTAAGTAATACTATTTTACAAAGTATGATTAATTTATTTCACATGTAACAGATTTTTATGTTTCACGTGGCATTTTTTACTAACAGATGTTGTTGATGCACCTTAAAGACTGTGTAAAGACCAAACTAAATATCTTTAGCGCCTTGATGAATCAGTACGGTGATGAAATTTAACTTAAATCAAAAAGCGTTATGCCAAGAATACTGGTATTTGATTTAAATAACATTTGGAATGAATTTTATCGTCGCATACTTTTCACATGGAACGATTCGAACGGCCGCAACATCAAGCTGCCAAAGTTGATCACAGTTTTGCTCAGCCAACCACGTCTCAATAGTTCTCTGCAATCTGCGTAGCTTAATTGGGTGTACATTATCTTCAGGACGATAATTTGCTTGAGAAACAGCCCGTTTATGGCATGCTTTTGTTTCATATGAAACTGCCTTAACCTCTATGAAGTGGATTATATTCTGCTCATCTGTTGCAATAACGTCAATTTCTCCCCAGGGCTTTAAATAATTAATGTCAATAATCTTCCAGCCTAAACGTTTTAAATATCGAACGGTGATTTCCTCACCATACGCCCCAATTAGATTCTTTCGACCGCGCTTTGCACTTTGTTTCATATGAAATCTATTGCTTTATTGCCACGTGGAACATACAAGATCCGAATTTTGTGCTGCAGACTATGAGACATATACCTTATATTGCTGAATGGTTACTACCATGACGTAGTTCTCGATTGTCCTTTATACACATATTCGCAACTTATCCCCAGTTTTGGTAGACAAGTGTTCTTAACGATTACGTCTTGAGAATCAGCAATATAATTATAACAAGCGTCTACACTTTATAAGGCAGACGGACTAAAAATATCACAAAATAGGTGGGCCCAGTGGATACTGGATTATGCATCTTCCGTAGGGAAGTACGTCTGGTTTATAGTAGTAGGCACAGTACAACAAACACACAAACCGCCCTCAAATGAGGGCGGTTTGTGTGTTTGTGCGGCCAGAGAGAATCGAACTCTCGACTAATCCTTGGCAAGGACTCATTATACCACTTAACCATGGCCGCAGCTTTATTTTTTTATGAAATCTTTCTTTGCTAGAGCAATCCACTTTTGCAGTTTTCGCTTGAGCAAAGTACTGCCGATTATAGTATTTCCAACACCAAAGTGCAATATTTGCTTGGTGTGTCGACCTTTTACTGTTTGTGTTTTATGGAATTGAGTCAATGGTACGCCGATTTGTTTACTCCAGTATTTCAAGCAGTCCTCCTCAGTGAGACCAGGATACAGTAATAACCAACACCGAATAGCGGTTTTTTCTACACCTAAGTACGAGCGTGCGAATGAGATAAATAGTTTATGAAGATCTGCACGACTATTCGATAGACGAATCAGGTGGGGGTGATCGAGGTCTCCCTCAGTCATATACAAGACCACCCCAGCAACAAACAGTGGGGAAGCACGGTAGTGCTGATACTCGGTCACCGCCGTTCGCTCCGCAGTAACATACTGCTGCTTGCGTTCTGACACCCGTGCCTTATTAATCAGTGCAAGTCGTTTTGTGTTATCGACAATCGCTCGCTTTTTATTAGCCTCTGCCACCAGCTGCGAAAACGGCTCTGGATGCAACCAATTACTCACAGTCCCTCGAGAAACGTTGCAAATCTTAGCTATTTCAGTATACGTGAAGCCACGCTGGCGAAAGGCAATGACCTGCTCATAGGCAGCTTGTTTGTAGTGACGACCTTTCGACATACCATAGATTGTATATTATATACATACAGGAGTGTTCATTTATCCACGAATGCTTGGCCAAAGCGGTTTCGGTAGCATGCCGCATGCTGTACGCGGATCTCTGGAAATGTAAGTGATAAAACCACGAATACCAAAACGGTATCGCTACTATCTTCCTCTCATCCAAAAACACATACCCGAGACATTGTGTCTCGGGTATGTGTTTACTGTGCACCT
>Ga0100393_10002974_pt1 | contig 16189 bp, 18 predicted proteins | sample CryGeymeta201517_FD_81546 | JGI IMG/M metagenome (GOLD analysis project Ga0100393, IMG submission 81546) | Groundwater microbial communities from Crystal Geyser aquifers in Utah, USA - Crystal Geyser metaG 2015-17 | ecosystem: Environmental > Aquatic > Deep subsurface > Groundwater | place... | reverse complement strand
TCCGAGCCGCCGATACCGATGTTGACGATATCGGTAATACGTTTACCAGTGCTGCCCAACCATTCACCATTGCGTACAGCTTCAGTAAAACCACGCATTTGTTCCAATACGCCGTTGATGCCAGGCATCACATCCTTGCCATCGACAGTAACGGGAGTGCTTTCACGGTTGCGCAGGGCTGTGTGTAAAACCGCGCGGTTTTCAGTGTTGTTGATTTTTTCACCGCGAAACATTTTCTGAATCCAGCCCGTCACATCTTGCTCTTTGGCCAGTTGCATCAAGTGCTTCATGGTGGTGTCGGTGATGATATTTTTGGAGTAGTCCACATACAAATCACGCAGGGTTAGGGTGAATGCCTCAGCTCGCTTGGGGTTGTTGGCAAATAAGTCCGTCATTTGCACTTGCTTCATCGTTTCTGATTCCGCTTGTAATGTTTTCCAAGAGGGTTGCGCTGTGGGTTTCATATATCATCCTTTTTAGCGGTGTAATGCTGTAAAAACACGCTCCGCAAGTGTTGTCGACATACCTTCTACTTCTTCCAATTGCTTGCGTGATGCCTTCTTTACACCATCGATGCCACCAAAGTGTGTTAGCAGGGCGCTACGCTTCAATTTTCCGATGCCTAGGATACCGTCCAAGCTTGATTTTAATACACTTTTTTGTCGGCGTTGTTGTAAGAAGCTGCCGGCAAAGCGGTGAGCCTCATCGCGCACGCGGGCTATCAATAAAAGAGCTGCATTGTGGATGCCGGGTTTAAAGCCGTGCAGCAGATTGTTAGGGGCATGATCCCAGCCTGCCCAGAGTGTTTCTTCTCCAACTTTACGTTTGGCGCCTTTAGCAACAGCGAGCAGTTTGATGTGTTCAAAATCAAATTGTTTGGCCACTTCTTTAGCTACACTAAGTTGCCCCTTACCACCATCGATAAGCAATACATCAGGTGCGGGTATACGCTCTTCGTTGATGGCTGAGAAAAAGCGGGTGAGCACAGCCGCCATAGCGGCATAATCATCACCATCAAGCACAGCTTCACCCTTAATGACGTCATCAAGCTTGTACTTTCGATACAAATCTTTGCGCGGGCCATTCATGTCGGCAAAGACAATCGCCGATAACATTTGTTTGCCGCCAAGATGGGCATTATCTACGGCAGCAATCAGTTGCGGCGTGGTATCGAGCTGCAACATGGAGGTGAGGGCTTCAAAGGCTAAGCTTTGATTATGACCAGTGCGCGCTGCCATGGTTTCGGTGCCAGCGCGAATCACTTTATTCAACCATTCAAAGCGAGGTCCGCGTTTGGGGAAATAGAGCGTGGTTTTAGCGTTTGGGTGCAGCAGTTTGAGCACATGCCCAATGCCAGTACGCAGGGTTTCATCGCTAGCAATCAGCATAGCTTGGGGCGGTGTTTCCTTGCGATAACGCTCAATCATCAGCGATTGCAGAATTTCCAAATCATCGGCTTCATGGCCTTGGTCGACCTTGATGCTGTGTACACCCAAATCGCGACCATTACGCCGAATGCCAACGCAGGCCATCACAGCATCACTTTGCCGAAGAATGGCAATCACATCGGCATTGCTGGGCAAATCCTGTTGATCGTTTTGGGCAAAGATGGTGCGCAAGGCAGCAATGCGATCGCGCAAGATTGCAGCGAGCTCAAATTGTTGTTTGGAAGCAGCATCTTTCATGCGCTCTTGCCAAGTTTGCATCAAACTTTGGTCGTTGCCTTTTAAAAAATCTTTGGCATCAGCGGCTTGTTGCTGGTATTGGCTTTTGCTCACAATATGACAACAGGGCGCTGAGCAGCGGCCGATTTGATGCTGCATGCAAGGACGGGTGCGATTTTGAAACACCGAATCCTCACAATCGCGCAACTGAAATACCTTTTGCATCAAATGAATGGTGGTGTGCACGGCGCCTGCATGTGGAAAGGGGCCAAAGTATTCGCCCGGAATCTTGCGGTCGCCGCGATACATTTGCAGGCGAGGATAATTCTCATCACGCAGCAAGATGTAGGGATACGTTTTTGAATCTTTGAGCAGTACATTATAGCGCGGCTTGATCTGTTTGATGAGGTTATGCTCAAGCACCAAGGCATCTGCTTCGGAAGGCGTGACGTTAAACTCAATAGCGCGCACCAGTTGCACCATGGCTTGGGTGCGCAACGATTCGGATTGACGCTGGAAATAGCTCGATACCCGCTTGCGCAAGTTGCGTGCTTTGCCCACATACAAAACCTTGCGGTTTTCATCCAACATTTGATAAATACCCGGTTCAGTGGGTATTTCCTTCAAAGGACGCGGCGGCTCAACCCACATGATAGGCACCAAGAGGAGATAAAACCGCGAAGTAGACAAAGTTACGCAAAGTTTTTCGGAATTCTTTTTGTTTGCTCAGATGCGGATTGATGCAGGCCAATCTGGGTTGATACAAAGCAATGATTGCTGTCTGAAAAAAACTTCGCGTCACTTCGCGTCCTCTGCGCTTGAAAAACATGCTCAAACCTTCTGGCAATTCGGGCAAAAGAATGATGCTCGGCCAGCTTGCACGATGCGTTGAATTGGCGATTTGCAGACTAGGCAAGGCTCACCATCGCGGCCATACACCTTAAAACTATGTGCAAAATAACCAGGCTTGCCATCGGCTTTAACAAAATCACTGATGGTGCTGCCGCCTGCAATAATGGCTTCTTTTAACACTTCTTTGATATGTAATACCAGTAGGCCAAGCTGCTTGCTGCTTAATGACTTGGCTGGGGCAGCAGGATGAATGCCAGCGCGAAACAAGGATTCAGAAGCATAGATATTGCCCACACCCACCACGATAGCATTGTCCATGATGTTTTGTTTGATGCTGGTGTTTCGGGTTTGTAAGTTTATTTTAAGTTGTTTGGCATCAAACTCGTCGGTTAACGGCTCAACCCCAAGTTTTTTTAACCAAGGGTGTGCTAAAAGGTTGTTGGTGTCGCAAATATCCGCATAACCAAAGCGACGGGTGTCGCGGTAACAGAGACTGATGTTTTCACTCAAATCCAAGCGCACGTGCTCATGCTTTGCAGCTTCAGCATCGTTTTCTAGCACATGAAATTGCCCAGTCATGCCCAAATGCCATAACAAGGTTTGCTGATTATCTAAGCTGAAAATTAGATATTTGGCGCGGCGGTGGATGTCGTTAATTGTTGCATGCGTAATGCTGGTAAAATCAGGCAGGGGATAGCGTAAGTTTTTACCGCTATTGCGCACATCAAGAATGCGATGACCCATTACTTGGGGTTTTAATCCGTTCACAACGGTTTCAACTTCTGGAAGCTCAGGCATGGTTCAAACGCCTGTGATGAGTAAATCAATGGCGTTGATAATATTGATCCTTTCGTGACTAAGGTTGGTAATCGGTTTGCCCAAATAAGCCTTAGGCACGGCTGCCAATTCAGCAGTCGATAAAACCATAAACTCGTTTTTAATGCTTACCGTAGGGTTTAAGTGACGCATACGATTGCTGATGCTATCGGCTTGATATACGGGCACAACGATACGTGTCGTTAATGTTGCCAAAAGATCAGCTTGAATATCAAGAAGGTAGGGTACTTTTATGTTTGTATCTGGGTTGGGGTTGGCATACACATCAAATTGCGCCATTAAAACAACCTTAGCCCATCGCTAAAAAGACCAGATTCTTCAATGCGCTTATTATACTCTTCGATGGCTTGCTTATTTTCAGCCAGCCAAGCTTGAGCTTTTTGCTTGCGCACTTCCTCAGCCAAAGATTTTTCTAAGGTTGCAGAAAGATTAATTTTTAGCGCTTTGGCCTGTTCAAGAAGGTCGCTATTTAAGCTGAGGTTGGTCGCTTTTTTCTGAGCGTTGATATCATAAACGGGTTGCATAAGCCCTCACTATGTTGACTTTTATACGCATAAATTATGCGCATGATGACTAAAGGTCAATGCGTATTACTTGCGCGTGGCTGTTACTGGCGCATGATCAGAAAACCATGAATCGGTATACACACTCACGCTGTCAAAGCTTTTGGCGACCTCAGGTGTGGTGATATGGTAATCAATGCGCCAGCCCACGTTATTGGCGCGCGCTTGGCCACGATTAGACCACCATGAGTATTGTTCTTTTTCAGGGTAGAGCGAACGAAACACATCCACAAAGCCGCTTTTATGAATCACTTGATTCATCCATTCGCGTTCCTCGGGCAAAAAGCCTGAGTTTTTGCGATTACCGCGCCAGTTTTTCAAATCAATTTCGTTGTGACAGATATTCACATCCGCGCACAATACAAGTTCGCGGCCTTCATCTTTCAGCCTGTTTAACAATGGAAGAAAGCGAGCTAAAAAAGTCATCTTCACGGCTTGGCGCTCTTCCGAGCTGGAGCCAGAAGGAAAATACACACTCATAATGCTAAGGTTGCCAAAATCAGCCATCACAAAGCGACCCTCAGCATCCATGTCCGACCAATCCACATCAGGATCAATGCTCCCCAAACCCACATGCACAGCATCAGGCTCCACCCGCGAATACAAGGCCACGCTGGAATAACCAGGTTTTTCAGCGATATGAAAATAACGAAAGTAGCCTTCAGGTTTGGCTTCATCAGGAAGCTGCTCTTCGTTGGCTTTAAGCTCTTGAATACAAAGCACATCTACATCTTGCGCGGCAAACCAATCCCAAAATCCCTTTTTGGTGGCAGCACGAATGCCATTCATATTGATGGTGGTGATTTTCTTTATCTTTTCAGACATGTTATTTCCTTTGGCGAGCATCGGTTGTTATCGAAGAGGGGTAGCATAGCGGCGTATTCAAAGGGTTAAACTTCTGATTGCAAAGGTTGCAAAAAGAAACCTTTGGGGTGTATCCTGCCTGCTTTGATCACACAGGAGAAAACTATGGCTGTCGCAATCAAACTTTCCGATGAACTGGTAAACGATGCAAAGCTTTATGCCAAAGCTCAACATCGCACACCGCCCAAACAAATCGAACACTGGGCGCAGGTGGGCAAAATGGCCGAAGAAAACCCTGATTTACCATTCACTTTTATTCAAGAGGTGTTGCTCTCTCATGAAGAAGCTGAGCATGGTCAACTTGAAGCCTACCAATTTGGCTAATGATGCAAATCCTACAAACACCACGCTTTGCCAAGCAGCTCAAAAAACTTAAAGGCAATCAAAAAGCAGCTTTAGACGAGGCTGTGCGAACTGTCGCCGAAAACCCATTGCTAGGTATCCAAAAGCGAGGCGATCTAAGCTTTTTGCGTGTTTATAAATTTAAGATGCTGCAACAAGAAGCCTTGCTTGCTTACAGTTATGAAGATGACAAGTTAATCATCACGCTTTTGGCAATAGGCTCACACGAAAATTTTTATCGGGATTTGAAGCGTTAGTGGTTCTAGAAAAATTGCCAGTTTAAATTTTGTGCCTAGTCATAAATTCTTTCCATGTTTGAACTACATTATGAACGAAATCTAGGCTATTCAATGATGTTCCATCATTAAGAGTGATATCTATGCCTTCTTCACCAATACCGTAACCAGCTTTGCCATAGCGCCCAGAACCATAGCCTTTTGAAGATATGACTGAAGATGTAATTGGTATTCTTCTATCTAATTTAAAGTGTTTACTTGCAGTAGCTATATCACCACAAATTTTTAACCAATTATTTGTGTAAAGTTCTTTTTCAAGAACACTTTGAGCACGTACGTCGTTAGGCATCGACAAGTCATTTCTAACCCAATCAATCATTGAGTAACCCATGATGATGAAGTTAAAAAAACGATCGCTTGTTACTTCGTCATTAAGTAAAACTGCGTCACGCTAAAGTTTATCAAAAAGGTCACGAACATTAGTAATCCCAAATTTAAGCGTCCTATTCATGTTCCCAAGCTTTGATTTTTTCAATGCAATCATCCAATGGGCGGATGTCTTCGGTGTCGGGCACGAAGACGGAGAGGCGCGAGGTGGTGAGGTGTTCTAGCCAGCCTGCGACGAATTGGTGGTAGAGGGTGTCGATTAAGGTGTTGTTGTTGGCGGCTTCTTCGCCGATAAAAGCGGCAGAGGATGCGATTTCGCCGCGCACTGCAATGGATGGGTTGCCGATGATTTTTGATTCTTCGCTTTTGAGCATGCGGAAATTACCGCCCAAGTCGAGGTACATCAGCCAAGGTGTGCCCACTTCGGCATGGCGTATGGTTTGCACCATCAAATCTTTGATGGGTACAGGTGCTGCCGAGAGGCGATGGAGAATCACGTGGGCGAAGATGCCGCGCATGAGGAAATCAAACATACCAGCCTTGCCTTTGGCTTTGAGGCCAAATTCATCGTCTTTCTGTAGGCGAACATTCACCCAGGAAGACACTTCATGAGCATCGGTAAGCCTCATATCATCAGCTTGTAAAGGTTCGCCCAATTTGCAGGGGCGCCATGTTTGTTTGTCAGCTTGCAAGCGCCATGCTTTATCACCAAGAAGCGCCAATGCATCAATGCTGAAATACATGTCCATTAGTTGCGCTCTTGAATTTTATCAGCACTTACTTCATCAATGACGGGCAGACCCGTGTTGGGGCTAAGGCGCAAGCAAAGTTCACCTTTGAGCAAGCGCACCAAATCGTTACCCACCAAGTCATTACGCCAGCCGTGAAGGCAACTTAATTTGGGTAGTGGGTTTTTGATGTTGTTACCCCAAGAGGCAAGGGCGGATAGCTCGCTTTTGCTGGCAAGGATGGTGGCAGAAATGCTGCAATCTTCAGCGCGCAGGCGCACAAGCGTATCAAGCAATTCCAAGCGCAGGTCGGTGCCGGCCGCGTTGTGTTTGCGCGCTTCGTGTTGTGGCCAGCTTTCAGGGTCAGACGCCAAGCCTTTTTCCCAAAGTTTTAACCATGTTTCACCAAAACGATTAATCACACCGCTATTGAGGCCGCGCATTCTGCCCATGACATCGATGTTGAGTTTATCGCGTTTGGCCAGCTCTAACATGGGTTCATCTGCAAGCAGACGGCGGCGAGGGATATCTTTTTTCTGGGCTTCGGTTTCGCGCCAAGCCGCGATTTCCCTTAAAATGGACATTTGTTTGGGTTTGAGTTTATTCACTCCCTTTACCCGCCAAAAGGCTTCGTTCAAATCCGTTTGATAGGTGCTTAAGCTGGTTAGCGTGGCTTGCTCTTCTTCCAGCCACGCAAAACGCTTGCTGGCCTGGAGTTTTTCTTTAAGCGCCTGGAAAATTGGCATTAAATAAATAACATCATCAGCGGCATACAGCATTTGCTGGCTGGTGAGCGGTCGATGCAACCAATCACTGAATGATTCGCCTTTGGGTAGTTCTTTTTTGAGCAAACGTTGCACCAAATTACCAAAACCCACTTGCTGACCATAGCCAAGCAGGGCGGCAGCAATTTGGGTATCAAATAAGGGTAGTGGCAAAGCGCCAGAGTGTTCTAAAATGATTTCCAAGTCCTGGCGGCCGGCATGAAACACTTTGAGGATATCAGGATTGTGCAACACATCCCAAAGCGGTTTGAGGTCTTTGATTTGCACGGGATCAATAATAAAACAATCGTCATTGCTCGAAACTTGCATCAAGGCAAATTGGGCGAAATAGGTTTTTTCACGGTGAAATTCGGTATCTACACACAGCACTTTGGCGGTGGCGAGTTTCTTACAACAAGGAATGAGTGATTCCAGGGTGGTGATGTATTGGTAAGGAAGGTTAGATGACATGCGGGCAAGCATAACTTGAAAAGGTCATGAAGGCATCACCTGTGCTCAACGACCACCTGCTTATGCATCAGTCAATATCCACATAAAATATTAAGCCTGTTTCTTTGTCTTCATAAAGCTTGCTCCACACATTAAACGCCTCGCTGGGGTCGGATAACATGGTGCGTTTGATGATGGTTTGTTTTTTGGTCGTACCGCTGGCGCTGGCGACGAGCTGATCGCATATGCCACTAATCGAATAAAAGGCAGAATCTTCATCGGATTCATCATCAAAAATGAGGCGGCAATTAAATCCGCCATTGGCAAGTGTGTTATCGCTGGCAAGGCGAAGCACATCGGTTTGCACATTAATCACATCTCGATCAAGAAGACCTGCTGTGCGGGTTGAAAACATGACATGAGTTTGCTTCTCAAAGCTGGTAATCAGTGCGCCCAAATTGCCGGTGATAATAGAATCAAAATTGGCAGCTTTAAAAGCGCTGACATCATCGGCTTGTAGGGCGACTAGGTTGACATGGCGCTCAGTATTGGTGGCCAAACTGGTGCTGCTCATTGTTAATAAACAACCTACAAATAGGCTAATGCGGATTTGAGTAACAGACATTTAAAGGCTCCGAATAATACTGATGGTTTCATATTGGGTTTGTTTGATTTTTTCTTTCAGCGCTAGGCGCATCAATTCTGCATCGGCGTGGGAGAGGCCAATTTTTTCCAATTCATCGATATCTTTGATGTTAAAAATCAGCTCACGCAGTTTGGCAATCATCACTTTCATGGATTGCAGGCCTGTTTCACTGGCATAGTTATCAAGGCTGGCTTTGGCTTGTAGTTGCACAGGCGAATAAAAAAATAAACTGGTGAGACAAATAATCAGAAAAGATGTTTTTAAACAAAATGGGTTCAAGAGATATCCTGGTCAAAAGTGACAGCGTTGTTGGCGAATTTATGGGGCACCGTAACTGGGAATATGTCATGGTCATGACACCCATAAAAAACCTAAGCGTATGTTGAATCTGCTGTCTGAGCCGTATGATTTTGTATAAATCAAGCCTTTGCCGGCTTGGTGTGGCAGGACGCAGCAAATGTTGCCTTGCAGTCAAGAGCCGCATACGTAGGCTGCGCAACCGTTAAGTCTTTTGAAATTGAGTCGTTTTTTGGAGTTCGTTTATGTCCGTCCGCACATATTGTGGTGATTTTCGTAGTACACACCTTGGTCAACAAGTAAAACTTTCAGGTTGGGTTGAAACCAATCGTGACCATGGTGGGGTGATTTTTCTTGATGTGCGCGACCGCTCCGGCTTGGTGCAAGTGGTGGCTCATCCCGATACAGCCGAGATTCATGCGTTGGCGCACTCCATGCGTCAGCAAGATGTGATTGAAGTACACGGTGAAGTGATTGCCCGTGATGCAGCCGTGGTGAATAAAAAAATCCCAACTGGCGAAATTGAAATCAAAGTGAGCAATATCGTGGTGTTAAACCGTGCTGAAACGCCGCCATTTTCCATTGATGATCAATGCAATGCTGGCGAACAAACCCGCCTTGAATACCGCTATTTGGATTTGCGCCGCCCAGTGATGCAACGCAATTTGATGTTGCGCCATAAAGTGACCCACGCTGCGCGTAACTTCCTAGATACTTTACACTTTATGGATGTCGAAACACCGATTCTAAACAAATCAACCCCAGAGGGAGCACGCGATTATTTGGTGCCTTCACGTGTGTATCCAGGCTCTTTTTATGCGTTGCCACAAAGCCCGCAGTTGTTTAAACAATTGTTGATGGTGGCCGGTTTTGACCGTTATTACCAAGTGGCGCGTTGCTTCCGCGATGAAGACTTGCGCGCTGATCGTCAGCCTGAATTCACGCAAATCGATTTGGAAATGTCCTTTGTCGATCAAGACGATGTGATGCTTGCTGCTGAAGGTTTGATTTGCGCCATGTTTGAAGCGGGTATGAATGAGAAATTGCAGCCGCCATTTGCGCGCATGACCTATGCTTTTGCTATGGATAAATATGGTTTGGATCGCCCCGATGTGCGTTTTGGTTTGGAGCATGTTGATATTACCGATTTGATGAAAGACGTTGATTTTAAAGTGTTCAGCGGCCCCGCCAACAATGGCGGTTTGGTGAAAGTGATGCGTGTACCAGGTGGTGCAGATAAGCTTAGCCGCAAGCAAATTGATAATTACACCAAGTTTGTCTCGATTTATGGAGCACGCGGTTTGGCGTATATCAAAGTCAACGATATCAATGATATTCCCAACGGTTTGCAATCACCGATTGTGAAGAATCTTTCGGAAGATGTGCTCAAAGCCTTGATGCAGCGCTGCGAAGCTGAAAATGGTGATTTGTTGTTCTTTGGCGCTGATAGCAAAGAAGTGGTCAACAACGCTTTGGGTTATTTGCGCGTGGAGTTGGGCAAAGATTTGGGCTTGTATGATATCAAAGAAAACAGCTTTGTTTGGGTCGTCGATTTCCCGATGTTTGAATGGGATGCTGATAACAAACGTTTGCAAGCTTTGCATCATCCTTTCACTTCGCCTTATATGGAAGATTTGGATAAGTTGGAAACAGCACCACTTGAGATGCGTTCGCAAGCCTATGACTTGGTTTGGAACGGTACTGAAATTGGCGGTGGCTCGATTCGTATTCACGACTCAGCTGTGCAATCACGTGTGCTTAATGCTTTGGGTATTTCTGAGCAAGAGGCCAATGATAAATTTGGCTTCTTACTCAAAGCCTTGCAATACGGCGCACCGCCACATGGTGGTCTGGCATTTGGCCTTGATCGGGTGTTGAGCTTGATGGTGGGCGCAGAATCAATTCGTGATGTGATTGCCTTCCCGAAAACTCAAAAAGCAGCAGACCCCATGGCTGAATCACCATCTGAAGTTTCCGATGCACAATGGTTGGAGCTGGGCCTGCGCAAACGTCGTAATCTGACCGAGCAAACTGATTGATTGCTTTCTCATTGACAGATGCCGGCAAAGGAAGAACTGTTATGCCAATGATACGATTGAGTTTTTTGTTATTTCTTGTTGCTTCCTTTGCATCTTGCGCCAGTAAACCGCCGGTACAGCTGATGGCTGAAGCCCGCGAAGCTGTACAATCGGTGCAAGCCATTTATGTGGATGACGAAGCCAAAAGCAAAAATAGTTACAAATATTACCAGAGCGCAGAGCAAGCTTTGCTGGCTGCTAGCCAAGCTTTAGATAACAAAAATTATGATTTGGCGCGTCAAAAGGCTTATGAAGCTAAGCGCCAAGCGCGAATGGCTGCCAAGCTCAAATAACAACACGAAAACGATTCAAGCGATTTACCAAGCGAGGAACAATATGGCTTTTGATAAAATTACAGTCCCAGCAACGGGCGAAAAAGTTACCATGGGTGCAGATGGCGTACTTAATGTACCCAATGAGCCTATCATTACCTTTATTGAAGGTGATGGTACTGGCCGTGATATCTGGCGCGCGGCGCAACGTGTGTTGGATGCTGCTGTTGAAAAAGCTTATGCGGGTGAGCGTAAAATCGCGTGGATGGAAGTGTTTGCCGGCGAAAAGTCTTGGAATATGTACGGCCAAAATAATGATGCATGGTTGCCACAAGAAACATTGGATGCCATTTCTGAATATTTGATTGGTATCAAAGGCCCATTAACCACACCAATCGGTGGTGGTATCACCTCATTGAACGTGGCGCTTCGCCAAAAACTTGATTTGTATACTTGCTTGCGCCCAGTGAAATATTTCCAAGGCGTACCATCACCTGTGAAAAAACCTGAAGATGTGGACATGGTCATTTTCCGTGAAAACTCGGAAGATATTTATGCGGGCATTGAATGGGCAGCTGGCTCGGATGAAGTGAAAAAGGTTATCAAATTCCTGCAAGAAGAAATGGGTGTGACCAAAATCCGCTTCCCTGAATCTTCAGGTATCGGTATCAAACCTGTATCGCGCGAAGGCACCGAGCGTTTGGTGCGTGCTGCGATTCAATATGCCATTGATAACAATCAAAAATCAGTAACCATCGTCCACAAAGGTAATATTATGAAATTCACTGAAGGTGGATTTATGCGTTGGGGTTACGACTTGGCCAAGAAGGAATTTGGCGCAGTTGAAATCGATGGCGGCCCATGGTGTAAATTGCCCAATGGCATTGTGATTAAAGATTGTATCGCGGATATTGCTTTGCAGCAGGTGCTGACCCGTGCCACTGATTTTGATGTGATTGCCACCTTAAACTTGAATGGTGACTATTTATCGGATGCATTGGCTGCGCAAGTGGGCGGTATTGGTATCGCGCCGGGCGCGAATATCAACTATGTCTCGGGTCATGCGATTTTTGAAGCCACCCACGGTACTGCACCAAAATATGCCGATAAAGATATGGTAAACCCTTCATCTGTGGTGTTATCTGGCGAAATGATGCTGCGTTATATCGGTTGGACCGAAGCTGCTGATTTAATCATCAAAGGCACCAACGGTGCGATTCAAGCCAAAACCGTCACCTACGATTTTGAGCGTTTGATGGATGGGGCTGTGAAGCTTTCAACATCAGCTTTTGCTGATGCCGTCATTGACCATATGGATGATGCAGCTGTTGGCGGCAAAGAAGCTGATCAATACGATGAATTGGCTGATAAATTTCATGAAATCTTTGATGAAAGCGCGGAGAAAACCGCAGAGTTTGCACAATCAGCGATGGAAAAAGCACGTAAACAATTAACGATTGCTGGCAAGTTTACAGAAGAACAAGGTCAAAAGATGAAAACATTTCTTGAAAATGATTTCTCACGTTTGGCTGAAGAAATGCGTAAAGGGGCTAAAGAAAAGCTTAACCCTTCACGTTTGGGTGCTGGCGCCTTGGCTTCGATGTCCAAATTATTACATAAAACAGGTGTGGCGCTTTCATCGTTTGCCGATAAGGCAGATGGGGCATTGGCTTGCCGTTCGGGTGAAATTACCAGTGCTGGCAAACTCAAATGTGATGCCTGCCAATACGAAATGCATTTCAAAAAAACAGGGCGTATTCCGCCTTGTCCTAAATGCCACAAAACAACCTTTACCAAAGGATATTAAGTTATTTTCTTCTTTATTGAGGCTGCTACATGAATGATGTGGCTGCTGTACCTATGTCTTGTGCCCTGAATCTGGCCATCAAATTGATGCGCCGCGAATCACCCACACCTGACGATGCTGGTTGCCAAGTGTACATCGCCAAGTTGCTTGCGCCGCTTGGTTTTGTGCATACAACCGTGGATGTGGCAGGCATTACCAATTCGATTTATACACGCGCTGGTGAAAAGCCAGGAGTGCTTGCTTTTGCAGGCCACACGGATGTGGTGCCTACTGGGCCACTGGAAGCTTGGACCTATCCGCCATTTGAGGCTGTGGTTAACGATGGTTTCTTGCATGGTCGCGGCGCTCAAGATATGAAGGGTGGCATTGCTTGTTGGCTGGCTGCGATTATGCAGCTTTGTGCTGAGTTTGAGCCCATGCCCACCATGCAGATTTTAATTACCTCTGATGAAGAGGGCGATTCAACGGACGGAACGATTCGCATTGTGGAGTATCTGCAAGGAAAAGATGCATTGCCTGATGCTGTGATTGTCGGGGAACCATCTTGTTCAACAAAAGTGGGCGATACCATTCGCCGTGGTCGACGCGGTGTGGTGCAAGCCAAAATGAAGTTTCATGGCAAGCAGGGTCATTCGGCCTATCCGCAAGATGCAGACAACGCCATTCACCGCGCAGCGCCAGCCTTGGCTAAGATTGCAGCTATAGATTGGGGCGAGGCCAAAGATGGTTTTCCAGCTACATCATGTCAAATCACCAATTTTAATGCGGGCACTGGCGCTAGTAATGTGATTCCCGGCGTTGCCGATGCCTTTTTGGATATTCGCTACAACCCGCAAAATAGCTTTGAACAAATCAAAACCAAAATTCAACAAGCTTGTGATGGCGTGGATGTGAGTTTTGATTTTGATCATGTTGCCCAAGCGTTTTCGACGCCAGACGGATTGTTTTTGGATACGGTTTGCGCAGCCATTGAAAAAATAACCGGCATCACCACGCTCAAAGATACAGGAGGCGGCACCAGTGATGGGCGCTTTTTAGCAGCAGCAGGCGTGCCTGTGGCTGAATTGGGCTTAACCAATTCAACCATTCATCAAGTCAATGAATGTGTCGCTATCCACGAGCTTGATACACTTACGGCTATTTATTCAGAAATCATACAAACATTTGAGGTAGTTTCATGTTAACACAATTGGGTAGTCAACCAACTGCAGCACCGACTAAAGTATTGGAAGTGTTTCCAAATCCTAATCCGGAACGCGATTATCATATCAAAATTGATTCGCCAGAATTCACCTGCCTTTGCCCAAAAACAGGGCAACCTGATTTTGCTGAAATCAAGCTGGATTATGTGCCAGATGAAATGTGCGTAGAGCTCAAATCATTAAAACTTTATTACTGGAGCTTTCGCGATGAAGGGCATTTTCATGAGAAAGTGACCAATATGATTGCCTCCGATTTAATCGCAGTGATGAACCCGCGTTATTTAAAAGTAACTGCTGTGTTTAATGTGCGCGGCGGCGTGTACACCACCATCGAAGTGGAGCATCGCCAAGCTTGAAGCTTTTGTCATTTGTGAAAATGCAGGCCCAAGGTAATGATTTTATTATCTTAGATGGTCTTCTTTCACCTTTGCCCAGGCTTAGCCATCAACACATCATCGCCATGTGTCATCGGCATACGGGCATTGGCTGCGATCAAATGCTGGTGCTATCCAAGCATGAATCAGCTACAGCCCAAGTCACCATTTATAATGCCGATGGCTCTACTGCTGCCAATTGCGGCAATGGTTTACGTTGTGTGGGTGATTATTTGATGAATAAGCTTGCGTTAAGCCAGGTGAGCTTGGCTTTGCAGGATAGATGGGTAAAAGCCAAACGTGTGGGCGATGCTATTGAAGTGGATATGGGCAAAGCCATTGTTGAAGTCGACACGCAAGATTATGTCGATATTCATATCGGCAACCCACACCGTGTTTTCTTTGCTGATTACATCGCCAATCCCGACAAAAACGTTGAAATCATCAGTGAACACCGCAAAGAGCAAGCCGTGATTCGTATTTTTGAGCGCGGGGTGGGGGAAACTTTGGCTTGCGGTTCTGGTGCTTGCGCCACAGCGGCTGCGATTTGGTCGCGTGCGAAATTGGTAGCACCGCTCACCATCCATATGCCTGGTGGTAGTGTGGAAGTCTCAGGCACGATGGATCACATCCTGTTGCGCGGGTCAGTGGCAATAGTGTTTTCGGGCGAGTATCTGCTAAGCTAAGTCACCAATACCTGACCTTGTGTCGAAGTGGGAGGTTTGATTGCGAAATCAGGGTTTTAATGCAGAAGAATACCGCTTTTTTCTCAATTTAGATTTTCAAAAGCGGGTATTTCCGCTCACCGTACTCTTGGCCATTGCCTTTGTTGGTTTGGCGTTTTTAAACAAAAGTCAGTTTGGTAATGAAGCACTGGGTTTGATTGATACTGCTTTGGCGCTGATATTTATCGGCGTGAGTGTGTTTTTACGCTTGCACCTCATTGCGCCCATGCGAGCGATGGTGGTAGTCTTATCGCTGCTGATTTTCCATGTGGGTTTAACCATCGTCTCATCAGGCACCATGCATGGGGTGTTGTTTTATTATTGTGTGATTCCCTTTGTGGCTTTGTATATGACTGGCGCACGGGTAGGGCTAATGATGAGCTTTACTTTGCTGCTTATGGCGCTGGTGATGTTGATACTTTCATTGGGCGGGCATTTTAGCTTTGGCTACTCCTCGGTGGAACTTGGCTATTTTCTCTTTCTTTTATCTTTTTCCATTGCTGCTGCTTGGTTGTTTGAATCGATTCGTGAAGGAGCATTTTATTCGGCGTATCGTGAAGGCATTCGCTACGACAGGCTGATGGAAGCCATTGATGAGGTGTATTACCGCGTTGGGTTGGATGGCCTGATTCAAGAATTGGGTGATGCTATTATTTCACTCACTGGCTGGCATCCCCGCGAGGTGGTTGGGCGGCATATTGAAATGTTTTATGCCGATCCAGAAGAGCGTAAAGCTTATGTGGAAGCTTTGACCAAGAACGGCAGTGTGAAAAATTACCCCATAGCGATTCTAGGTAAATATGGTCAACGCGTGATGATTTCCATGAGCTCACGGGTGGTTACCAACGATGCAGGCCAGCCCCAATACATTGAAGGTATGTTTCGTGATATAACCAAAGAAGTAAAACTTGATTACGAAAGGCAAAAGCACCTAGACCATGTGCAAACCTTGAGTCTAATTGATACTTATCTTGCGGGTTCGGGTTTGGAAGCAGGAATTGAGCAAACGATGGAAGCATTGTTACATATTTTTTCGGCACAACGGGCGTTTTTAGTGCCAATGACGGATGCAAATACCCCTCCCGTTTCGGCAGCGTATTT
>Ga0100393_10002967_pt1 | contig 16202 bp, 16 predicted proteins | sample CryGeymeta201517_FD_81546 | JGI IMG/M metagenome (GOLD analysis project Ga0100393, IMG submission 81546) | Groundwater microbial communities from Crystal Geyser aquifers in Utah, USA - Crystal Geyser metaG 2015-17 | ecosystem: Environmental > Aquatic > Deep subsurface > Groundwater | place... | reverse complement strand
TGAATCAGGCCGCTCAGGGACCGGCTTATTCTAAGTTCAATACCAGCCGTCTAGCCATCTGGTCGTCTAACCATCTGGTCGTCTGGCTGTCAATTATTCGCCAAGTCGATCAGTCGACAACTAGACTAATTCCGAACCATCTCCCAATACTTCTTCGCCACAATTAGCATCCCAAAGGATTCTCCATCCTCTTTGCCGAGGTGTTTATGGTGCATTTTATGCGCACGACGAATCGCTTTGATATAGGTGCTGTCGAGATTTCTCAACCATTTAAAGCGTTGATGGATGATGATCTCATGCACCAGGAAATAAGCGAATCCATAAATAAGAATGCCGAGCCCCACGTAAAGGCGCCAATCATTGCCAGCCATCATACCAAACATCATAAACAACCAACTGGGGATGGCAAAAATCAGGAAGAACAAATCGTTTTTTTCAAAGAAGCCGGGGGAGCCTTGATGGTGGTCTTGGTGGACCTTCCATAAAAAGCCATGCATCACATAGCGGTGGGTAAACCAGGCCATGAATTCCATGAACCAGAAGGTCACAAAGGTGATGAATGCGGCAAGCCAAAAACTCATTTCAATAGGGAAGTGATTTGCTCATCCATGGGCTTAACTCCTGATTCGAAATAAGCCACGAGTTTTCCATTCTCATCAATCAAGAACTTATTGAAATTCCATTTGATCTTATAGTCATCGACCCCGTTGAGGCTTTTTTTTGTGAGCCATTGGTATACAGGATGTTGCTTGTCGCCCTTCACATCTATTTTTTCAGTGAGGGTAAAGCTTACGCCGTAGTTTTTCTTGCAGAAGGTTTCAATTTCTTCAGGGGCTCCGGGTTCTTGTCCGCCGAACTGATTACAAGGGAAGCCAATCACGACCACCTTGTCGCCATACTTTTTATTGAGTTCTTCAAGGCCCTCATATTGATAGGTATAGCCGCACTCTGACGCGGTATTCACACAAAGGACTTTTTTCCCTTTGAAATCGGCGAAGTTCAAGGTGGTTTTTCCATCTAAGGCCAGGATAGAGAGGTCGTAAAAATTGGTGCTTTCCAAAGATTCCATATTTGTAGTGGATGTAGAATTAGCGCTGTCTGCACAACGAAAGGATACGAGGGAGGCTAAGGCTAAGGCGGATAAAAGGATGATTTTTTTCATGATCGGATTATTCAAAGGTAACAGCCATGGACTGAAATGGTTTCCAAACGATTTAAAATTTCAATATCATAAAAAAGAAGAGCAGAAGCAGGTACATCAATATGGAAATTTTGTTTTCCCATTTCATCTTCAAAAAATGGGTGATGCTAAAGAGTCCGATCGACACAAGGAACCAGCCGATATAATTCTGCCAGGGCACTTCATTGTTTGGCCAGTACCAAAATCCGAGTTTGATTGCGACAGGTTCGATAAAAAAATCTAGAAAGACCATTAAAAATGCTGCGAACATTATGGATGCAATTGGTAGTTTGAAAACACGCTCCGCAATATCCTTGCTGCAATAGGCGAGTATCAACCAGTTCACGCCAATGATAAGTGGAATTCCATCGATACGCCAACCTAATATTTCTCCATAATGGTAAGTCCCAAAGATGGCGGAGGTCTTTACTCCTAACCATTCAATGCCAATTCCATACAGAATGACTGAACCACACCATATTATAAAGGGCGTATTCCATCCCTTATGCTGACTGAGCAATAGACCCAAGCAGAGTAACAAAAACGGAGGGATGAGCGTCAAGAATATATCGTGCAAAGCTGGAGTGTGAAAGCCGATGCTTCCCACCCCAAACAGGACGATGAGGATTAACGCTATGTATTTATTGAGAAAGGCCACTTCTGATTTGTGTCCCGATAGCTATCGGGAGTAATTTATGAATTATGATTTGCTTGCGGCGTCATCCTGGCCGTAGCGGAGGGAAGAGCCAAAAGTATCTCGATCTTTGTGTTATTTAATGAAGTTTGATTTATAATGTAAAGGAATGAACAAGTGCTTGCAAATTAATGTTCTATTTTCAATTCTAATATTTGTGATTTGTGATTTGTGATTTTTGGATTTTGGAATTTGTTCCGATAACAATCGGAATTGGAATTTAACATAGTGATGGAAGAGAACAACGAGACAAAACAATATTACACGGGTGAGCAGGCCTTTGCTCCGGTGCCGATGCATGTGGCTTCGGCGCCGATTAAGGCATTGGATAAGGGAAAATTGCAGGCGACGGCATTCGAGGCCATGCGGCATCATGCGGATCAGCAAGTGTCGATGTTGAGGAAGCAGGCAGAATTGCTCATGCAGCAGGTTAGAGAGATTGAAGAGCGGGTGGAGATTTCGCGGCAAATTTATGAGGCAGATTTTCGCTTTAAACCAGAGGTGGGGAATACCTACCATTTGTATGAAAAAGAAGGACGGAAGATTTTGTCCTTGATTGGCCCGAAGGAATGGGGTAGAAGTACTAAATTTGAAAACTATATCGCTTCAGTAAAGTTGCTAGGCGATAAAACCTGGGATATTCTTCCCAAAGAAAAGTCGTGAAAAAAATACTCGTTGCGCTCTTTGTCATTTGCTTGTCAGCCTCGGCCTTTGGTCAGGGGAAAGATTTCCTTTTGGTCTATAAACCGGGGAAGAAAAAGAATTACCATTATTATGTCGGCCAGGATATTATTGTAAAACCTACGCATGATTTCCCAACACTTCGTGGAACGATAACAGGGTTTAGCGATTCTGCTATCTATTTTGGGCCGAGTGATTCAGTTCATTTTCGGGATATCGCCAAAATTATTGTGAATGAAAATCCGCGGGTCTTCGGAAAAAAACTCTGGCTCACCAATTTGGCCGTTTCTTCAGGCACCATAGGACTCTGGGAACTTATGTATCTCGTAAATACAGGCGAACTGTCTCCCGATGTGAAAGCTGCACCGGGTATTATCGCCTTTGTGTCAGTTACTCCTGTTTTGGTGAATGGACTAGCTATTCTCTTCAGCAGAGAAGAATGTGCCATGGAGGATGGTTGGCAGCTTGGAACGGTGATTATGCCGAAGCCGTAAAGGGCTCAGGGCTCAGGGTGCAGGGCTCAGGGTATAGGGCATAGAGAGCAGGGCGTAGAGTGTCTTGGCCAGAAATAGCTTGACTTCTCTTGAAGGAACGGTTAGGGCTTTAGAGGCTACTCCGACATGACTTTCATTGGAATTCCAATGCAGGTGGGGTAATGATTGATTGCCATATCATCATACCGTGTATCACGCGTAACCTTATGGATGTTTTGAAGCACTGATTCCTCACTAGTCCAGAACTTATCATCTTTTAAACTATGTTCCATATAAGCAGGAGATTTGAATGAGTAGAAAACAAAAGTGGCCTTATTGTCATCATCCGCTACTGAAACATTGCTCGGAAATAGGATGTTAAATGTATCGCCATCTACCTCGGAAACGGCGATCACTTGTGCCAAATAGGTGTCCGCGTCTCTCGAAGGACCACTATAATACAAGAATTTCACATGTTCTCCTTCTTCAAGGGCTCCCGGCTGAAGATTAAACTGATCAACCCCAAGGAAAGGGCGTTCTTCTTGGCAGCCAATGCCTAATAAAACGAATAATAATGCGGTTCCGACTAAGTTCAAGTTTTTCCTCATGTCCCAAATCTAGGTTTTTTACTTAAGAAGTCCATTCGCTACGAAAATGTATCGGTTCGGATTCTCGCTCAATCCACAGAACATCGTATTTTTGCCTCGACAGCTTTTACCGCTAAACCGCAACCTCTAACCCAAAACCCTTTCAATGTTCCACTATCAACCCGAAGATACCATCTCCGCCCTCGCCACTGCCAATGGAGTAGCCGCTATTGGGGTGATTCGTGTGTCTGGTCCGAAAACCTATGCCGTCTTGGATGAACTGTTTACTGGGAAAAAGCCAAGTGAGCAAGCTTCCCATACGGTGCATTTTGGAAGGATAAAGGATGGAGAACAGGAATTGGATGAAGTGCTTTTGACCTTGTTTAAAGGCGCGAAATCCTATACCGGACAAGATACCATCGAGATTTCTTGTCATGGATCGCCCTATATCCAAGAAAGGATTTTGGAGCTATTGATTAAAAAAGGTTGCCGAATGGCGAGTCCTGGGAAGTATACCCTACGTGCCTTTTTAAACGGAAAGCTAGATTTATCGCAAGCAGAAGCCGTGGCCGATATGATTGCCGCGGATTCCGATGGTGCGCTAAAAACAGCCCTCTATCAGATGAAAGGCGGCTTCGGGAAAGAGATTTCTGCCTTACGTTCGGAGTTGATAGATTTTGCTTCCCTCATTGAGTTGGAGCTCGATTTCTCCGAAGAAGACGTGGAGTTCGCCGACCGCGATGCCCTGGTGAAGTTGATAGAAAAGATTTTGCTGGCCACCCAGAAACTCATCGCCTCCTTCCGTTTTGGTAATGTATTGAAGAATGGATATGCCACGGTTATTGCTGGGAAACCTAACGCTGGGAAATCTACCTTGCTCAATGCCCTTTTGAATGAAGAGCGCGCCATTGTCAGCGATATTGCAGGAACTACCCGTGACACCGTAGAAGAAGCCATCCAGCTGAACGGGGTTTTATTCCGGTTTATAGATACAGCGGGCATTCGGCATGATTCGGATTCAGAGATTGAAAAGATTGGGATAGGACGGGCCTTGGAAAAAATCAAATCCTCCGCCATCTTAATCTACCTCTTTGATGCCTCCACAGAAACGGTAGATTCGGTTGAAGAAGAAGTCTCCCGCATTGATTTGGGCAGCACCAAGCTGATTTTGGTTGCCAATAAGGTAGACCGCGCTTCGGCCGAGATGCAAGTGCAGCTCAAAAAACGTCCAGAAATCTTCTCCATCAGCGCCAAAGAGAAAGACATTGAAAGCCTCGTGCTTGCCCTCAACGAGCTCGCCAAGGAAGCCAACCTCGGTTCCTCGGGCAGCACCGTGAGCAATATCCGCCACCTCGAAGCCCTCAATGCCACCGACAAGGCCCTGCAAACCGCACTCTATGGCATCCAAAACGGACAAACCGGCGACCTACTCGCCGAAGACATCCGCACAGCCATCCACCACCTCGGCGATATCACCGGCGAAATCACCCCCGATGATTTATTGGGGAATATTTTTGGGAAGTTTTGTATTGGAAAATAACGGAGTCGAACTCAGTCACTCTTTTTATTGCAATAAAGTCATTGCTATCAAGGGCTTTCAATCGTTTTTAAGTCTTCTCCGTTTCTTGAGTTTGACAAAATATATCATCTATTTCGACTGATTTTGTACCTTATTTGTACCTTCGTTGTACCTTGTAACCAGAAATAGGACAAAGTGAATCGAGATGATGGAGGGTATGGCACACTCTGACACATGCAGACACACACTGGCATTTCTGGACAAGGTGAAATTATCATGAGCTCCACTATCCGTATAGAAAAGATTTGTGAATATTGCGATGCAAGCTTTATTGCTAAAACATCCGTGACAAAATTTTGCTCACACGATTGTGGAAGCAAGGCTTACAAGGCAAAAAAGCGGAATGCTAAAATTGAGGTGGCAGAAAGCCATGTGATTCAAGTAAAATTGGATGCGATGAATTTATTGCAAGCCAAAGAGTATTTGAATATCTCGGAAGCATGCAAGGTCTTTGGCGTTTCTCGACGAACAATTTACCGGATGATCGATAAAGGTGAAATACATGCTGCTAAGTTAGGATCCAGAACAATACTCAGAAGGGAAGACTTTGATTCACTATTTGATTTGCGTGAGAAGGTTGAAGTGCCCAAGGAAAAGGTTTTTGAGTCATATACTGTTGATGAAATTGAAGAGAAGTTCAGAATCAAATACAGTCGGCTTAATGTCATATTAAACAAAACGAATATTCCAAAACGAGTATTTAATGGTCGATTGCATGTCTCAAAACCGCATATAGATAGTTACTTCAAAGTTCGCAGAGGGGATACCGATGGTATTTATACATGGTATACAGTCCAAGAAGCGCAATCGAAGTATGGTTTGAGTAGAGATCAAGTTTATCACCGAGTTAGTGAAAATAATATTCCTAAAAGGAGGGAGGGGAAATATGTCAAAATTTCACAACAGCATTTCGATGAGTTATTTAAACTTCAATTTTAGAATATGGGTGTCAAAGTAAGTTTGAGGAAGAAGAAAATAGCTGGCGACAAGTTGAGTCTGTACCTGGATTTTTATCCGGCTATCAAGGATGAAAATGGAAAGGAAACGAGGAGGGACTTTTTGAAAATCCATATTCAAGCAAACCCTAGCTCCAGTATTGAGAAGCAACATGCCCAAGATATGCTAAAGATTGCTGAAGGAGTTCGCCAGAAGAGGGAGCTTGAATTGAACCGTCCGGAAATATATTCGCTATGGGAGCAAGAACAACTGAAATATGTTAAAGCTGGAAATCAGAGCTTTATTACCTACTTCAAGGAATTGGCTTGGGAACGTACTGGTGGGAATTTTGGGAATTGGATATCTGCACTTAAATACTTGGAACGTTTTGCGCCAGATGATCTTTTATTCAAGCAAATTGATGTGCAGCTTTTAGAGAAGTTGAAAAAGTATTTGTTGACTTCGGAAAGTATAAAGAGCGAAGGATTAAAACTAGACCAAAACTCGGCAAGTTCGTATTTCAATAAATATAAGGCAGCGCTGCGATTAGCATTTCGCGATGAATTAATACGGTCCGATTACGGAGCAAAAGTGGCGACCATAAAACCAATTCATCGCATCTCAGAATACTTGACTTTGGAAGAATTGCAGCGCTTAACGGCTACTGAATGCGAAGATGAAACAATAAAGCTGGCAGCAATCTTTTCTGCATTGACTGGATTGCGCTTTTCAGACATCAAAAATCTCGAATGGAAGAATGTCAGCCAAGACGCGAATCAGCAGTATTTCGTGCGCTTAACCATTCAGAAAACAAGGACTGAGGTAGTATTGCCAATTGCAGACCTCGCAATAGAATTATTGCATACCCGAGACAAAAGGATTGGCAAGCTGATACCAGGATTAAAATATTCTGCACATCAGAATAAAAAGCTCCATAATTGGGTTGCGGCTGCAGGTATTAAAAAGCATATCACCTTTCATAAATTTAGACACACTTATGCCGCATTGCAACTAGCCATGGGGACTGATCTTTATACATTATCTAAAATGCTCGTTCATGAGCGATTGTCAAGTACCCAGATATATGCCCACTTGAACGATCAGCTGAAGATTGCGACAACCAAACTGATTAACCTGAATATAAAATAATGGGAATTATAAAGCTAGATGCTCTATTGGCTCTTCGAGACTCTTTAAAGCGCAAAGATGCTTCAGGGCGAGAAAAGTATACAAGACAAGATTACGATGCTGAACCTGATTCATTGCGGGAGCCTTTTGTGGACGAATTAAGAATGAATTTACTTTCTAAAAATAACGCAGAAGAAAGAGAGTTTGTTATCCGTGCCTATTTGGATGAAATGCGAACTATATTGGATTGGATTGATTTAGATCAAATCGTTCGCCATGAATTATTGAAGGATAATGAGGCAAATATTGAAGAGTTATTTCCTTATGCCTATGAGAAATTCTGCACCTATCGAATTGATTCTTATCCGGTTATTATGCGCGATATACTTACTACATGTATAACCTTTAAAATTAAATTCTGGAAAATGATTGTAGCGTTGAACTATCCCACAAGGTACATCGACCAATTCATGGATAAGGTGAATGATGCTGAATTTGACCTGACTTATTTAGATTCTGTTGCAAGGCATAATCCCAAATTGAAATTGGAAGCCATTGCTGTCCTTGTCAAATATTTAAAACAAGAAATTACAACGGATAACTGCAACGCAATTGCGCGACGTTTTGGACACACTTCTGGTAAGAAATTGCTTGATTTTTATAAAAAGTGGGATCTTCCATTACCTATGAGAAAAGGTTATGAAACTGAGAATCTATTTCGTAATAGGTTAAAAGTTATGGATCTTGTTTTGGAAATATTCCCAGTTAAACTTGTTGATGGCATTCGTGAATACGATGGTCAATACCATGCTGAATTAATTGATGCTAATGAAGATCTATATAATGAATTAAAGGATGAGAGAAAGGTCCTTTTTTCGAAGTTCGAAAAAAGGCACCCATAAACTTGCACTGAAAAGCACCGACTTCCAAATTTGTATAAGTGGACTATTGCCTAATCAAAGTATTAGAGCAATGAACAACCCATTTGAACAAATCGAAAAGGAGTTTGAGTACATCAAAACCGTACTCAACAAACTCCAAAATGCCATTCCGCAAATTTCAAAACCAGCGGATGAAGAAGAAATTCTCTCTGTTAAGGAGGTAAGCCAATTTCTTAGACTCTCAGTACCTACCATCTACACCTATGTGAATCGCGGCGAGCTGCCAGCGATGAAAAGAGGGCGTCGATTGTATTTCTCCAAGAACGACCTCATTGCCTACCTCAAGTCGGGTAAGAAAATGAGTAATGCAGAACTTGAGGCTGCTGTGAATCAGTATTTTTCAAAATCTAAATAGGGGAGCGATGTCAGAAAAAAATCAACACGAAAACAATGCATCGACTCCATCTGAGCCAAATGGTATCAATGCTGAAACAATGAAAGGTCATATTGATGAACTGGAGTCGGAAAGCTATTCGAAGAACTTACGAACAGTGCTGAGTTCACGGAAGAAGATATTTGAAAGAAAGAGGGACAAAATTAAGTTTCCACCACCAGTTTTAACGTTGAATGGTACTGGCGTACTTTTTCCGAATTCGATAAACATGATACAGGGACAAACGGGCGCTCATAAAAGCCGCTTAGCCCAAATATTTTGCTCTGCAATGTTAAAATTGCCTGGATGCACGAATGATTTTCTTGGTTTGAAAAGAGTGGGCTTTGAAAATGAATACAAGGTGATTTATGTCGATACGGAGCGGAACCTTATTCATCAATTCCCATATGCCTTGCAACAAATTCAAATGCAGGCAGGTTATCGACTGGATGATGATCCTCCAAAGTTTGATTTCTTATCGCTCATAGAAGTTCAAAGGGCGGAAAGGTTTCATGCATTAACAGAATACATTGATCTCATTGTGAAAAAGGAAACCGAAAACGGTCAAGATGCAGAGAAGAAGTTAATTGTTCTAGATGTATCTACCGACTGCTTGTCTGATTTCAATCAAATAGACGGAAGTATGGAGTTAATTGATTGGATGAATAGGATTATCAACCAGCATAATGTGATTTTCCTTTGTGTTATTCATGAAAATCCAGGAAGTGAAAAGGCTAGAGGACATTTCGGAAGCGAGTTAATGAATAAGTCAACAGCGCAAATTCAAGTGGCGCTTGACAAAAGCACAGCTGATATGGATATCCGGATATTCAGTCTTAAGTTTTTGAAAACTAGATCAACTGCCAATCCTAAGAAGATGATGATTAAGTATGATGACAATACGAGTACCCTTGTCAAAGCAGAAAGTCATGAGATTTCGCTGCTCCTTGAGAGTAAAAAACAGAAAGCACCGCTGCCTGAAGTAAATCAGGAATTGATTCGTCATGCCGGCACATGCGCAGTATGGCATAAGAAGGAACTAGATCAACTCATTGCGTCTGATTTAAGTGTGTCTGAAAAAACAGCTGGTGACCGCATTACGGAGCTACTCGAACCTGGGCTCTATGAGATAATTACAGGTAAGAAATCAGGCCTAAGGATCGAGCTGTTTACCAAGGACCGCAAGAAGTTTTATCGCCTAACTTTATCGGAGGAGCAGTTGGAAGATTTAGACTTTTGACTTTCGAAACCATCTTATATAGAGTACTTCTAATTCAAAAGTGGTTTGATGAAAGAATATAGGTTTAAGCTGGATCCAAGTAGCAAGAAGTTTCTTTGCCGAGCGTGTAATAAAAAACGAATGGTACGGTATATAGATGTCCAATCGGCTGAATATATGCCTGAAGAGTTTGGAAGATGCGATAGAGAGGTGTCATGTGGTTATCATCTCATGCCCTCAGTGCAAGAGGATTCGCGGAATGGTAGAGAAAAGCCAGTAATAACAGGTCATTTGGCAGCCAATACGGCTATTGGTTGCCCTCCAATAAGCAAGGTTTATATTCCTCGAAATGAACTTAATTCCACTTTAAAGGCAGATTTCACAGAGAATTGTTTCTTCCGATTCCTTCTTTCATCAGCGCCTTATCCTTTTTTGGCTTCTGATATCAAGGAAGTAGCTGACCTCTATGAAATTGGTACGATAAACTCGGGTTACATGAACGGTGGATGCTGTTTCCCGTTTATTGACCGAGAGCAGCGAATACACGCTGTGCAGGTCAAACAATTTGATATTTGGAATCATACAACTAAGACCAGTTTTCTTCATGCAATCTTGCGGCAAACCTATAGAAAGCGAGGTTTATTGGTTCCAGATTGGCTTAATAGGTACGATAAGAATGAAAAAAAGGTCAGTTGTTTGTTCGGGGAGCACCTTCTTGCTACGCATCCCAATAAAGATATTGCCTTGGTGGAAGCGCCAAAGACGGCGATTTATGCAAGTTTGTATTTCGGGATGCCTTCACAGAATGCTGCGATGATTTGGCTGGCGGTATACAACTTGAGTAGCTTTTCTTATGACAAGCTTAAAGTTCTTGCCGGCAAAACGGTATATGTATTTCCTGATTTATCCAGAGAAGGAAAGGCAATGCGGGCATGGAAGGCTGCGGCAGCGGAGTTGTCAAAGCAAATACCGGATATCAAATTCGTGTTTTCAGACTTATTGGAGATTGCCTCAACACCTGAGGAACGAGAAAAGGGGCTAGATCTAGCCGATTATCTTATTCAATGTGATTGGCGAGACTTTAGGGTGAAAGAGGTAGAAGAAAACACGATAAATGAGGCAGCCAATATGAATATTGGTTCCTCTGCATATAAATTATTGGATGCCCCTGCTGTTGACTCAATATTAGAATTGGTTGAATGGCTTGAAGACTTAAAGTCTAAATCTAATCTAAACTCGCTGCCTATACTTGCTATTAATTCAGGAGAGCGCATTATTGGCTGGCCTAAATTCATAGATAGATGCTTGTATGCTTTAAAAAACGAGGGAAAAGACGTGCATTGGATGCATTATAAACGGGCCACGAGGGTGAGGGAAATAATTGAGAATGAAATTGATCGTTAGTTAAACTCATGTCAAGAGGTTTCAAGGGACTCTATTCTTCTTATTGAAAGAGTATTCGTTTGACATCTTACATAATATTTATATGGAGATGAGTTGACAAATCAAGAGTATAAGATTGTCGTTTCCTAAATTGTGTTGAGTTAAGCATAGGGTTTGAATATTCTAATTGGTTAAAACTTGTTATCTAAAGAGTGTTCATTATATTTGAGTGTTCATTGTCACTGAACAAGGTATTAAATTGAACAAACGCAATGTATAGGAATACAGATTTGGTATATGATGCTGTAACAAAATTAGATGAGCTAATTAGTGTTCCAATAGAATTTCACAGCCAAAGGAGTAATGGGGATGGAATTATTGAAATAGGTAACAAGCAGTTTATAGTGATGCAAGCTTCAGAAGTTAGGAATTCAAATAAAGGGTTTGTTATATCCAAATTGGGGCTAAAAACAGGAATTAGCAAGCGACCAGTCTTGCTAGTAGCAAAATATATTTCAAAAGATGCTGCGCTGGATATGCGTGGAAAAGGCATGAATTATATTGATGCTGCGGGTAATGCCTATATAAGTTATGAGACCTTGTATATCTATATAGAAGGTCAGACTCCAGTGCAAAGGGAAAAAGTGAACCAATCCAGAGCGTTTCAAGAGGCTGGAGTTAAAATACTTTTTGCCATGCTTGTTAATGATAATCAGAAAGCGATGTCCTATCGCGAGATAGCTGAATTTGCCGCAGTTTCTGTAGGGAGTGTAAGTAATGTAATTGGAGAATTGGAGGAAATGAATTTTCTGTTAAAAACAGAAACGAAGAGGAAAATTAAAAATAAGCAAGAATTAATAGAGAGATGGGTTGTAGCCTATAATGAGGTGTTGCGCCCACGAATTGTAAGAAAAAAAATGGATTTCATTAATGAGCAAGCTGCCAAGAAATGGGAGGTTGAAACAAATGATGATAGCGGTGAAATGTTTCAATGGGGAGGTGAGCCAGCTGCAGCAATCAGGCAGGGGAAATTAAGGCCAGAAATATTTACTATATATTCAAATGCTGAATTGCGTGAATTAGCATCAAGCCTAAAACTAGTCCCAAAAGAAAACGGAAAGGTTGAAATTTTAGATAAATTTTGGAATGATGGGAATACCTTAGGTCAGACAGTTCCTCCTCTTCTAATTTATGCGGATTTAATGAATAGTGGGTATGGGAGAAACATTGAAGTTGCTGAATCGATACTAGAAAATGGAGTATAATTTATCAAGTGAAAGGTTAAGTCATCCGATTTTAGTACCGATACTTAAAGTCTTGAGCGAAGTTTTTGAGCAAACAGGTATAAAGTTTTACATAATAGGAGCTACTGCAAGAGATATAATGATGGAAATACATGGAGAATACTCCTCGCGTCGATTAACCTATGATTTAGATATTGCGATTGCAATTGAGGACTGGAGCCAATATAAATTGGTGGAGAAAACTTTACTGAATCATCCTGAAATTACAAAGGACAAGACACAAAGGCAGAGGTTTTTTTATGAAAATAAATATGACATTGATATAGTTCCGTTTGGAGCTATTATGAAAAATAATGAAAAAATATTCTGGCCTCCAGATGAAAGCTTTGCAATGACAGTTCTTAGTTTTAAAGAAGTTCAAGATCATATTGTGTCCGTTGGTATTGATGAAGACTTGAATGTTGGAATTGCAAGTTTGCCTGGAATCTTTATTCTCAAATTAGTTGCTTGGCGAGATAGAGGAATGAAAAATAATAAAGATGCCGATGACCTTGGTTTTATTCTTCGGAACTTTTTGGAGATAAGAATAGAATCAGCCAATGAATATTATGAGGAGATATATACGCCTGATTTTACAGAATTCAGGGCAGGAGGGATACTAGTTGGAAAAGAAATTAGTGCGATTCTTGAACAAAATCAAGCATCAAAAGAACTCATGATGGACATCCTAACACGTGAGGTTGAATTGGAAGAAGAAAGTTTGCTGATAAATCAAATCCTTGAAACGCATAGAAGTCTGAAGTATGAAGAGGTTAGGGATGGTTTATTTAATATTATAAAAGAATTGAAGAAATGATTGAGATACTAGAGCAAGACGAATTTGTGCTTGAAGATAACCAATTGGTGTGCATACTTTCTGGTGAAATTAAGAAGGTTAAAGCCCAAGAGACCAACCTGCAATCTGTAATCCTTATGCTTAATGAGGAATATGGTTTTGACCTGTCTGATATGGAACGTGATTTCTCAATCACTTATACTGATCCGGACACCGGAAAGCCTAAGAAGCAAAAAGTTGAGCTGGTGGTCTTTGAAACTGGTAAGTCTCACGAGCAAGATTTCATTATCCGGATCTGTATTGTCCAAGACGATAAGGTGAAGGATAACGATAAAAAAAAAGGAGTCAAGCCAACTTTGGAAAATGCCATGGGTGCGGTGGAAAGTTGTGAATTCGGCTTGTGGGCAAATGGATCTCACTACCACTATCTTCAAAAGGAAGATGATGCCATGGGGTTTGATTATGACTTTATCGACCTATCGGATTTCCCTGGCGAAGGGGAAACCTTAGATGACATGGATAGGGCTGATCGATCGTCCAGCAAGAAGCCTGCTAATGATTCTTTGATAAAGGTATTTAAACGCTCTCACGATTATATCTACGGTAACGAAGGGAGAAAGAAAGATGCATTCTGGCAATTACTAAACCTCATCTTCTGCAAGCTTTATGATGAAAAGAGAAAATTCATTGCCTCCGAATCCAGCTATCGAAGAAAATTTTGGGTAGGCGTAAAGGAACAAAATACAGAAGAAGGGAGAAAGGCAGTAGCGGACCGAATTAAAGGATTGTTTGAAGAGTTGAAAACAGATGAAATCTTTTCAGAAGTTTTTGATGGCAATGAGGCCATTGGGCTGACTGATAAAGGCTTAGCCTTTATCGCAGGCGAGCTTGCCAAGTACTCCTTCCTTGACGCATCAGTTGACGTGAAGGGAATGGCCTATGAAACGATTGTGAGTAATACGCTGAAGCAAGAAGCTGGTCAATTCTTCACACCACGAAACATCATCAAGGCAATGGTCGAAATGATGAACCCAACAGAAACAGATAGGATTTTAGATCCTTGCTGTGGCTCTGGTGGATTCCTAGTAATGGCACTAGACCATGTGCGCAAGCAAATAACATCGGGACTTCATCCTGATCTTGAAGGGCCTTTATTAGCCGAAAAATTCAATTCATTTGAAGTAAATGAACGTGTACGTGAATATGCCGAGCGATGCATATTCGGTTTTGACTTTGATCCAGATCTAAAAAAAGCCGCACGAATGAACATGGTAATGGCTGGAGATGGACATGCCAATATTTTTCATGTCAATTCCCTTGCCTATCCCAATTGGGAGCACCCTGAGGAGATTCAAAAAATCAACGCCTCTATCAACAAAAGCTTATCCGACATGAAGGATATTGAGTCGAGATTTGGAAATGACGCTCGAGGCAAGTTTGATATGGTATTTACTAACCCGCCGTTTGGAGCTAAAGTGAAGGTGGAAAAAGAGGTAGCCAGTCAATACTTCTTATCGAAATACAGTGATGCGCCTGAAGTGCTGTTCATTGAAGCATGTTATAACTATTTAAAACCAGGTGGAAAAATGGGAATCGTTTTACCCGACGGTATTCTTGGCAATCCCAACACTTTGCCTGTGCGTGAATGGATATTGGATAAATACAAGATACTAGCCTCTGTAGATTTAGCAGTAGAGGCATTTCTGCCACAAGTTGGGGTGCAAGCCTCTTTACTCTTTTTGCAGAAAAAAACAGAATTAGAGCGCCAGCTAGCGCAGGACAGTGCCGAAGACTATCAAATTTTTATGGCTATTGCAGAAAAATTGGGAAAGGATCGCAGAGGTGTGCCAATTTATCTCCGTGATGACGATGGGGCAGAGATCCTATTTGATACAGAAACTAAGTATGCGGTACGGAAAAAAGATGGTTCAATTGAGGTGAAAACAAGAAAGGAAAAGCTAAAACAATTAGACGATGATCTTCCAAAGATTTCATCGGAGTATTCCACTTTTAAATGCTCGAAATAACGGATGAAAAGTGTTAAAATAAAAAATAGTTGGTTAGCAAATTCTGATGCACGGTTAGACGCTTCTTTTCATTTGAGTGAAGGTGTAAATACGAGGCGTATAATTAGTAAATTCTGTCCGTACCCCATTACTCTATTAAAAGATGAGTGTCGAAAACTATTCAAGGGCAATATTCATAAAAGAGTTTATGTTTCATCTCTAAAAAATGGATTAGAGTTTTATACTGCTTCGGATTTACTAAAAGTTGGGATTTCGAATCCTAAGTATGTTTCAATTAAGTATTCCCCTCATTTGGATGATCTGATGCTTTATAAAGATTGGATCTTAATTACAAGATCAGGTACACTAGGTAAGCTTGTCTTCACAAACAGAAATCATGAAGGAACCATAGGTACTGATGATTTGGTCAGAATTATACCCAAAGAAAAAAGCATTCTTAAAGGTGTGCTTTTTTCATTTCTTTCCTCAAAATATGGAAATGGCCTTCTAACTCAATCTGGCTATGGGGGGGTCGTTCAACACATCGAACCACACCATCTAGAACAATTACCAATTCCCGTTTTTCCTGATTCTTTTCAAAGATTGATAAATGAAAAAATTGTTTCCGCCATAAACTTGAGAGAAGGAGCTAAAGAATTAATTGAAAAAGCTCAAAAGCATCTCAAAATCAAAGCGGACCTCCCAAATCTGGAGCCTTCAGAATATGAATATTTCGGCAACCAGAGTGAGGGTAGAAGCTTATCTGTATTTAGTCGAAATAGATCAGAAATTACCTCAACCACATTTAATGCATTCAATTACTCTAAAAAAATTGAACGACTTGAGCTTCGTGTAAAACAGGGTGATTATTTAGAGTTGTTCGATTGTCTAGATGAAAATAAGCTCTTTTCCAGTGGTTCATTCAAAAGGTTAGAACTTCATT
>Ga0100393_10002963_pt1 | contig 16223 bp, 4 predicted proteins | sample CryGeymeta201517_FD_81546 | JGI IMG/M metagenome (GOLD analysis project Ga0100393, IMG submission 81546) | Groundwater microbial communities from Crystal Geyser aquifers in Utah, USA - Crystal Geyser metaG 2015-17 | ecosystem: Environmental > Aquatic > Deep subsurface > Groundwater | place: USA... | reverse complement strand
TTGTATTTTCTGTATGGTATTTGGACTTAGAGATTTTAAAGTTAATTTGACTCTACGTAGACTCTAGTAGTTCACCTACTGTATCATTTCTGGTCTTATTTTTAGGTAGGTATGTTCGTAGTAGAGGCCGAGTCTACTACTAGTAGTACTGGCTAGTATTCACCATCAGTCACAAACGGGACTTTTGCGGCTTATGTCGCACACTTGTTTAGCGTGACGATTCCTGCAATAGTACTAAAGTTTAGATACCACAGCCACCACTCTAGACTACTACTACTAGCTACTAGAGAGAGTAGTACACTACTAGCTAGACTTTTCATAATATTATTATTATCTAACAAATTACTGTATTATCTTATTCTTATTTTATTGTTGTTGTTGAAGAGTAGCTACCCGACGCCATTTTTTATTACTTTATTTTTCACCTGTAATCCTTCCAAACTCCGATAGTACCTAACTGTCTACAAGGGGTCGCTTGGTTGTGGACGACAGCAACACTGCAACGATAATAACCAGATGATTGATTGAGGTTTCCAAGTTGTGCACATCGATCGATCGCTCAAGCTGAGGTAAACACCAGAAAAAAAGAAGACGAAAAAAAGAGAGAACGGGATGACTAAAATAACAAGTACTAATAGCATTTTGTTATTCGGTCATTCTTTTGTTCCTACTGATGAGTGCTGACATGAGCCGAAAAATAGTGTTGCCAGCAACCCGCATGGCCGGAACATCCATGTAGACAATTCGTAAAGCTTCTCGTACTGGTTCATTTTCGGCACCGATGAAACAACCTCTGAGAACTTGCAATAATCGCTGTTTCCTACGAGTATCACCTATTGTTGTTGTTGTTGTTGTTGTATCTAGAGCAGGAAGGGGAGGAGGCATGCGATCTTGACCCCATTCCGCAAAGGCTGCCAACATGCTATCAAATTTGTTACTGTAAGATTGACGTTGTAAATCCAAGAAGACAGTTTTTGGGGCGATTCGAAAGATTGCATGATAATGAGTATCAGTTGCTGTAGCTGGCTGCGAGATTGTTGTTGTGGTGGACATTGATATTGAAACTTCCAAGAGAAGTTCTTGAAGCAAATCTGTGATGGTATTTTTCTTGGCGATTGTTGACGACTGAATGCATCGTTGAAGTCCCAACACAAACGAAGGAAAGTCCCATTCTTCTATGGTACTAGTAGTAGTTGTACTAGCAGTGGTACTGGTGATAGGACTACTACTACTACTGTTACTGTCAGAGTAGTAGTTGTCGTCGTCGCCATCGTTGTCGGGCGCTTGCGCTAAATTGGCCAACGTATCCTCACAAGTCAATTCCATCTTATGCGCCAGCATGTCCAGCAGACCCGAATCTTGCAACATGTGCAGTGTCAGTATAATCTCGTGTTCCCCACGATCATGATCGCTATTGATTCCGGCTTGTTTCCAATTCCTACTATTCTTACTATCATCATAATAATTATTTGATGCTTGATTTTGCTGTCCGTTGCGTTTCGTGTAACATGCGTCCTCAACTATTTCAATTAGCAACAAGAACATGTACTGTGCCAATTCCAAATCACTTCTTGTCAAATCGGGTGGCATGAATGCGGTTGTTGTTGTTGTTGTTTTTGTTGTTGTATCGATTAGTGATGATTGTTGTTGATTGTGTATTCTCCACAAATAATCAATTTCTTCCTCGCGTTGATGCTGAAGCTGTTGCAAAACAATTGACAGTCGCTTAAAAATAAATCGTCCCGCCAATCGCAAGGGCAAACCAAGATCATGGTACAATATTTGAAAGGCACGGTACACGTCTGGTTCGTACGGACTGGCAGCCATCCCTGCCATGACGATCCGTAATCGATTGGATCGTAACAGGGCAATATCTCGTTGACTGTACCTTGTAAAGTAGGTAATCTTTTGATGAAATTCATCATCGTAAATTGTTGGAGGAGTAGCGGATGCATTAGTAGTACTAGTACTAGTACTAGCACTAGAAGTAGTAGCACTAGTAGTGTTGGAAGGTAAGCGTAGAAAGGACTCATCTTTGGATGGAAAAGGAATCGATCTTTTCGGATTGGATGACACAACAACCTGTACTGTTGATGACAAAGACGATGATGTTGAGGCTGTCTTTGTTTTTCCGCGATTGTCATTTTCTTGAATGATTCCAAACAGCCGAGTAGTTCTCTCTGCAATCCTTGTGTTCCGAATATGGATGACAGTGTTGGCGTTGGTGTTGGTGTTGGTTGTCATTGCTGGTATTGGCGGTACTACCAATGAATCTACTGACGGCAAACCAATCATGAACACAGGCAGCAGCAGGAGCAGCAGCGGCGGCAGCGGCAGCAACCGCAACCGCAACAAAAACAACAACGACAGAAACTCTAATTGAAGTAGAAAGGTCGTCATGCTATTGGATCATGATGGATAGTGTGATGAGAGAGATTGTTTGTTTATTCAGAGCACAATCAAAACATGATAAAATACTAGTACGTATTTTGTATTTTGTATTATCACAGGTATGGGTTATCATCATCATCATTAAAAATGGTGGACGTCTTTCGGACGAAGTCCCAGGGAAAGCGTAGTAATAATAAGCTCAACCATCCCATCCAATTTGAACGAATAAGTAAGTAGACTCTACTACTACCTGGTAGCTAGTAGGCTACTAGTAGTAGTAGTAGTAGTAGTAGTCTACTACTACTAGTAGTAGTAGCTAGAGACTACTAGTAGTAGAGTCAATGCTGAAGAAGGTGCAGTAAAAGCGCACAGTTCTTCCATCCAATGACGATAACAGAATAATACAACAAAGCTATTAAAAAAGAACGGAAAAAGTTTCGAAAAATTCATCTGTCGCAGACCTACAGTACGAACAGTAGATTTTTCCAACGTCAATAACGACGACTGTCGACGAGGACAACAAAGAAACAGAAGAGAGATAAAATATTTGATGGGGAAAAATATACATAAATCCAAAATATCGCCATGTTGGGGTTTTGCCAGACAAATAATAATGAGCATTCAACATTCAACTGTGCTGTGCGCTCCTGGAGGGTTCTGTTCCATTTGTTGTTTTAGGACGCATCCTTGGAACAGAGGAAGCGCGATAGCAAACGACAATAATAGGGATTTTCCATTCATGCAACTCTACAACCTGATGGAACAATCCGACAAGGCTTTTGAAAAAGAAGACCTCAAATGAGTAAGACATCATGGCTTCAAATTTAGATTCCACCGCTGCTGCTGTCTTTGTTATTTCTGTCGGACTTGTTTTGGTCTTTGCACTATCTCAGCAGTTTAGTGTATTCGATTCCCCGTGAAAATATACGGTACTATGGGGATTGCATAAATTGGTTTCATGATACGTAGGTATGTTTTGCAACGATATCAAGACCATTAGTCTTTGTTGAATTGTTGAAACAGAATCCTGCAAGCAACGTGCGTCCAGTAAAAAGGTTTCTCAACATGGTTTGAAGGATATGGTGCACTTCAGTTCCTAATATTTTTCATAAGAAGTGCCATTAAAGTTTGAACAAGAAAGCCATTGCTTTTGTCATTGTCAATGAATTGGTTTTTGATTTGCACCGCACGATAATTTCTCCTGGAAGCCATCGAATGTCTGTCGAATGTGTACATGCATGCGCGAGTACTACGATAATTCAGTACTGGACAGTATCGACCACACAAAATATCTGTAAAAATAAGTAGATAATACAACAGTATATCAAATGGCTGTTGCGATTCGAAGACTATAGTCATACATTGTCGCCATACTTCACGATGTATTATTTGATCATTTACATTTTGGTCATAATTGTGGTTTCCTCATCAGGTTGTTCCCACATATTTTTGCCATACTTTTCTCCATTGATTTTTCACATACAACAAATAATAATAAATTCTACTCGACACCCAAGAAGTATAGGCTTGGCAATTGTTTTCAAAAAGTTGCGATGGCTTAATCCTCCTTCGTCGCAGCTCCGATATTAACACCATCGGCAGTGTAGGCATTGTTTTCGAAAATATATACATCGCGTACATCAACGGGGTTCATGAGGGAGTAGACGCCAGGGATAACGAAGCAAGCACAGCCAATCATTGTGTACAGTGTCGTTGTCTCTCCAATGTACTTTCTTGTTACCCAAACTCCGCCTTCTGGGACACCATATGGTGGAGGACGGTTGTCATTGTCAAACACCATCCTTCCCGACCTACTTGCGTCACCACCGACCATGCGAGGCGGAGGATAGGGAGCTTCGCCCAAGATCATGACACTGCCGGCAGGTGCTCCAGCCAATAACTTGGCAACATCTTGTGGCTTCTTGCGAGAACAGTCAACATTATTTACAGCCTTGATGGCCATACCGACTTGCAGATCGGTATGTGCCGCAGCCGAATTGTGCTTAATGCTGCTGATAACTACCTTGTTGTTCAAATAGCCCAATCCAAGACCAATAGGAGTGTCGTCTTCCTTTTTGTCAGTGGCGACAGTTATGAGAGCACCAGGCGAGAGCTCGGGTTGCCTGGCCAAGATTGTCATATTGCCTTCAGATTCTAATAGCAGAGATGCCGCATCAGATACAGACATGCCGTTGCAATCAACATTGTTGATACTCAATACCTGCATACCAGGCTTGAGCTCGGTCTTCGACATGAGACCATCGGGAACAATTTTGCTCACAAACAGGCGCTTTTCCTTCTCTCCAAGTAGAAGGCCGACCTTCTCGCCCTTTTCTTTCACGGCGGTTGCCGTGACAGTGGCAGATACTGTTCCCGCTTTGCTCTTGAATTTGTCCATGTCAAAAACGAGCATCGATTCGGCGGCGATTGAAAACGTGCCAGTAGCCTCCGCGAGAGTTTTTGCAGCTTCGTCAGGACTCTTCCGTCTCATGCCCTCGTTGTTGATGGCTTGTATTGCCATTCCTTCGTATAGTTCGGTGAAATATGCTAGCGACCCTGGCTTGATGCTGGTAATAACAATTTTTCCAGTCTTTGACGAAGTACCCAGACCGATACCGATGGGTGTTGACGTATCTGCGCGGGTGATGGACGCCGTAACGATTTCATCGGGGCCTAGGAATGGCTTCTGAGCCAAGAGGGTCACAATTCCGGTAACGTCTTCTATCATTGCCATTGCGTACTCTGGTGCCTTCTTTGCGCAATTCGTATTGTTAATGCTTAATATCGCCATTCCCGGACGGAGTCCAGAGTTCGCAAACAAGCCATCTTTCGAAACTGTGGCAACGAAGAGGCGTCGATCCTTAACTCTGAAAGTAACACCAAGGTTGGAGCTTTCAGCTTTATCAATTGAAGCAAGTGTGAGAGATTTGTTGAGGGAAGCGCTGCCTACACCCCCAGATGCACCTGGAGTCTCAAGCAAAAGCGAGACCAAGCCGGCAGCACCAGCAAGCTCTTGGGCAACTTCAGTTGGACCCAAAGTATCGCAAATAATACCATTGACTTGTCGAATCACCATTCCAGATTGGATCTGGGTGGTGGCAGCAGGAGTACCATTAACTACCTTTGTAACAATGACCATGCCGTTTTTGGCGCCGAGCCCCAATCCAGTTTTTGTCTCAGACGTGGACTTCTTGAAAGTTGCAGCTACAAGAACTCCAGCACGCTTGAGAGTCTTCCGAGCAAGGATAGTTACCATCTGTTCGTTTTCGAGTAGTTTCATTGAGGACGCTGACGACAAGACTCGAGTGTCGACGTTGTTGATCTTGAGCACTTCCATGCCTTCGCGTAGGGCGCTTCCGAAGAAAGGGCCATCTAATTGAACCCCGAGAACAGCAGTTTTTCCATGTTTTCTGCCCAAAATCAGTCCAGCCGAAGCACCACTGTCTTTGCTGATAGTTACGGTGACTAGAGCTGATGCAGGTGCGGTCAGTTCACCTGGAACCTCGGCAACGATAGTCAGAATTCCGACAGCTCCTGTGAGCAACTTGGCTGCCGCGACAGCATCAATGCCATTTGTGTCAATATTATCGATTGACTTGACGATCATTCCAGATTTCAAATCTGTCTGCGAGGCCAGCGAGCCCTCCTTGATACCCTTGATGACGATCGAACCGTCAGCAGCGGCGGCAACATTCATTCCAAGCTTACTTTCGCTGCTATCCTTTGTTATGTGAGCTGTTATTAAAGATGATGGTGCAAGGATAGGCTTTCTTGCTAGCACAGTAAGAGCACCGTCACAATCCTGCAGCAAACCAGCAGCATCTTCAACCGATAGTCCCTTGCATTGGACATTATTGATAGCGAGGACCTCCATTCCCACCTTCAGCGGAGTACCCGCTATCAAACCGTCTGGTGTAATCTGAGAGATAAACATGCCGTCCCTTGAGGATAGCGCAAGGCCAATCTTCTCGTCCTTAGTTTTCCGCACATGCGTAGTTACGTATGTGCTCTCCATTGCCTCTCCGCCGGGCGTTTCTGCTGCGATAGTTATAGTTCCTTCCGCATTTGCGAGGATGTTGGCGGCATCAATCAAGCTCACGCCCGCAAGGTCGACGTTGTCGATCGAGCGTAGAATCATGCCTGGCTGAAGTGTAGTAAGAGCTCCAAGCGTTCCATCACGAATTTTGGTGACATAAATGAGTCCGTTCTTGGAACCCATTCCGATGCCGACTTTGACATCGGGTGTCTCCTTCACAATGACACCTGTGACAAGGAACCCAGCTGGAAGTGCCTTCTTTCTTGCCAAGATGGTCACTGGCCCCGCTTTCTTCGTCAGCAATGAAGCAGATTCGGCTGGCATGATGGAACAATCGACATTGTTAATCTTCAAAACCTCCATTCCGATACGAAGAGCAGAACCAAATACCAAGCCATCCTTGGTAATTTCTGTGATGACAGGGTAGCCACCCTTTCTTTCAAGGTTCATGCCCAAATCAGCGTTACCTGTCTGCTCGAAGGATACGGCACAAATGGAAGTCAGAGAAGCCTCATCTGGGGTCAACTCAGTCTTCAATGGTGTAGAAGCGAGAATCGTGATTATGCCCTCGCCTTCTGCTAAAAGGTTTGCTGCATCAGCAACGCCTAGACTTGCGCAATCAACGTTATTGATCATACGAATAACCATGCCTTTCTTAAGTTCTGAACTTTCGGCAAGGGATCCTTCCGACATTCCAGTGACCACAATCTTTCCATTGGCATCCCCAAGCTTCAAGCCAATCTTAGTTTCTGCATGCTCTTTTTCAATGACAGCAGTAACAAAGGAGCCTGGTGCTGGCACAGGACTTTGCGCCAATATTGTCAAGTCTCCTTCCGTCTCCTTCAACAAGAGTCCGCTTTCAGCAGCACCCATGTCATGGCACTGGCGATTATTGAGAGAAATAACTTCCATCCCAACACGCAACCCAGTTCCGGCGACAAGACCTTCCTCTCTAATTTTCGAAATATAGACCGCTTCATTTTTGCTGAACAACGTCATTCCTAGATCCTCACCTGCTTCCTTTGACACGGTCACCGCTAATGGAGTAGAAGCGACCACCGCATTCTCGTCATCCAAGGGCGGAATTTGAGCAACGACGATGAGAGGGCCTTCCGCGTCGGCCAGTAGTTTTGCAACTTGAGCTGCATCTATTTCTGAACAATCGATATTATTAATGAGTCGAACAATCATTCCACTTTGCAGATCTGTTGGCGAAGCCAAAGTGTTATCTTTGATTCTGGTAATCAACACCTTGCCATTGTGCATTCCAAGTCCAAGTCCAACCTTGTCATTAGGCTTTTTTACCATCGACGCTGTCACCAAAGTACCTGGTTCATACTTTTTCACTTTCGCCAAGATGGTCACATTTCCACCCATCTCTTTGAGCTTCTTCTCAATTTCTTCGGCGGATTTGTCTTCGTATTTCGAACCGTTGATCGACAGGACTTCCATGTCCGCGCGAAGACGCGTCTTGGACCAGATACCTTCCTTAAAAACGGACGCAACCGTGAGAACCTTTCCTTTCTTGGAGAAAGTGACATCAGCGTCACTGTCTGCTGCCTTCTCAACGGCGACGGTCACAAGTGTCGGCAGGGAGATTGTAGAAGGACCATCGCTGGGAACCTCTGCCAGGATCGTAATAAGACCTTTAGACTCGGCAATAAGACCTGCAGCCAAGGAGGCGTCCTTCTTCGAAACGTCTACATTATTGATAGTTTTTAGGAGCATGCCTCGATCGAGAGCTGTAGTAGAGGCAGGCAAGCCATCAACTATGCCGCTGACAATAAGTCTTCCTTCGGACGTGCCCATTTTCAGCCCCACCTTTGAATCAACGCTCTCTTTCCGAATTACAGCTGTAATGAGCGTCCCTGGGGACAACAAGGGTTTTCGAGCCAACATAGTCACCGTTTCGGCATCGTTCATGAGATCGATTGCAGCCGCTGCACTTAGTACTCCACAGTCGACATTGTTAATCTTTACGACTTCCATGCCTACACGGAGTTTCGAACCCATAATCAAGCCATCTTCGCGAATCTCGGAAACGATAAGCTTCCCCTGTTCGCGAACAAGCTTCATTCCCATATCTGCACCAATAGCTTTGCTCACACTCACTGTAACAAAGTTCTCTAACTTCGATTCCTCCGCAGCGACACCACGAGCTCGAGGTGTTTCCGCCAAGATGGGAATCGCACCTTCTGCCTGAATAAGAAGATTAGCGGCATCCGAAGGATCCATTCCTTTGCATTCAACATTGTTGATGGAGCGAATGATCATTCCAGGGCGTAAATCCGATTCAGCGGCAAGCGAGTCTTCAGCAAGACTGGAAACGACAACATCACCTGATGCGGCGCCCAAGCGTAGTCCGACCTTCGTTTCAGGAGATTCTTTGACGATAACAGCTGTTACTAGTGATCCAGGAGGCAAGGCTGCTGCCCTGGCAAGGAGCGTCAATGTTCCTTCGGCTTCAGACAATCTCTGAGATACCTCAGCCAAGATCAATCCTGCGCAAGGCTCATTGTTGATGGAAAGTAGCTCCATGCCGACGACAAGGCCTTGGCCTACTATCAAGCTATCAGGTTTGATCTTCGAAATGAAAAATTTATCTTCCTTTTGCGCGACATTCAGACCGAGCTTTTCGTCTTTACTCTTTTCAGCGGAAGCAGTAACGAGAGAATCAAGGAAAGGCAATCTGTCCGCATTGGGCATTTCACCAATAATGGTGATTTTCCCTTCTTCTGTCGATAATAATTTTGCGGCTTCAGATGCATCGATTTCACCGCAATCAACATTATTGATGGCTCTGACAAGCATTCCAACTTCTAGGTCTGTTGCCGCGGCCAAGGTGTTGTCCCGAATCATCGTAATAGCGGTCGCCTCTCCCAGAGTGCCAAGTCCGATCCCGAGCTGAGAATCCGCGCTTGCTTTGTTAATTGTGGCGGTAACTATCTTGCCAGGTGGGGAGCTTTCTTTCTTGGCAAGCAGAGTAACGAAGCCTTCCGCATCAGCAAGAAGCTCGGCGGCTTCCGACGGCGATGTGCCACTTGTGTCGACATTGTTGATCTTCATGATTTCCATGCCGACCCGAAGCCGAGTGTTTGCCACCAAGCTATCTTTGGCGATACTTGCAACCGTAAGCTTGCCATCTTTGTTGTTCAAAGTGACTCCTAGGTTGCCGCCTTTTTCTTTTCGGAAAGTGACAGCAAATAATGATGATACAGGCAGCTTCAAATCAGCTCCTGTACTGGTTGGCTTTTCAGCCAAGATAGTTACTGTTCCAACGGAGTCTTTCAGAATTTTAGAAACCCTGTCGGCGGTGCGCTTGGTACAGTCGATATTATTAATGGCCCTCACTACCATACCTGGTTCAAGCCCCGTATGGGCAGACAAGGTTCCATTGACAACCTTCGTGATAACAACGACTTGGTTGGAGGTACCAAGCCCTAACCCAACCTTCGCATCCGCGCTCTCTTTGTTGAAAGCTGCTGTCAAAAGAGTACCGGGCGGCAATGAAACGGGCTTGGCGAGGATAGTACATAATCCATCCTTCTTCAACAGATCGTTGGCAGCAGATTCAGACAGCAGAGAGACGTCCACGTTATTGATGGCCACTACCTGCATGCCAAGTCGGAGTCCAGTGCCAAACAGTGCACCGTCTTCTTCCATCTTAGAGACCGTGGTTTTTCCATGCTTCCGCTCCAAGACCACTCCAAGGCTTTCCCCTTCGTTCTTCGTGGCCGTAGCTGTGACGAGGGAAGACACCAAGGAATTGCCAGCTCCTCCAGAGCGGCCTTTGGGTACCTCTGCAAGGATCGTCAATAATCCTTCGGCTTCAATAAGAAGTCTAGCAGCATCCGGAACCTTAAGACCAGCAACAGGCATGTTGTCAATCGATTTAACAATCATTCCAGGCTCCAGTTCAGTCTTGGAAATGAGAGAGTTCTCTGCTATTCCAGATACGACAATGTTTTCGTTCGCAAGGCCAAGTTTAAGCCCGACTCTGCTGTCGACAGTTTCCTTTGTTACTGCTACAGTGACAAGGGAGCCGGGAGCAAGAGGGGGCCTCTTGGCTAAAATGACCAGCTGACCAGGGGCAGACTGGAGCAATTCAGCTGCCTCCGCAATAGTCTTGTTAGAACAGTCAGCATTGTTGATGGCGACAATCTCCATTCCAACCTCCAACCCAGTTCCAGAAACCAGTCCATCAGAAGCGATCTTGGCGACGTACATTTTGTCATCCTTAGTTGCAAGAGCCAGGCCAACCTTGTCGCCCTCCGACTTCTTAATTGTGGCTGTGTAGTACTTAGGACTCTTCGTCTCAAACGAACTCTTGCCTCGAACTTCAGCAACAACAGTGATGGTGCCTTCAGCCTTCGACAGGAGCTGAGCCACGCCCATAGAATCCATACCGTCGCAAGTAACGTTATTCACTGTGCGAATTACCATCCCAGGACGAAGATCTGTCATTGCGCTAAGCGTTCCGTCGCGGATCTTGGTTATCACAATCGATCCGTTGGATTCTCCCAGGCCTAGACCAACTTTTGTGTCAGATCCTTCCTTGACCATAACAGCAGCTAAAATTGAACCAGCTGCCAACTCCTTTTGTTTCGCCAGAACTGTAACAATTCCTTCCTTTGCCATCAAGAGCTCTTGCGCTTCCTTCGATAGATTGGTGCAGCTAACATTATTTATCTTGAGCACTTCCATTCCAACCCGTAGTGCAGTTCCAAAGAAGGGCCCATCCTTATCAATGGCAGCAACAACACACCTCTTTCCTTCAGGAGCCAGGGTCAAGCCAAGGTTGGCATCCCTCACATTCATAACCGAAGCGGCTACCAAAGATGAAATGTCAGTGCTCGTAAAGTCACCTGGCCCCATTGTCTCGGCCAAGATTGTAATGATGCCTTCGGAATCTTTGAGCATGGCAGCTACATCTGTAGAGTCCAATCCAGCGACGTCCACATTGTTGATGCTTCTGATTGCCATATTAGATTCCAAATCAGATTTGGAACCAAGAGAGTTTGCAGCCAAGCCTGTGACCACAATCGTACTACCAGACATGCCAAGTCGAATGCCAAGCTTGGTATCGGGGCTGACTTTAGCAAGGGTAGCTGTGACAAGAATCCCTGCTTCCAATACAGGCTTCCGGGCGACAACCATCAGCGTTCCTTCTACTCCCTGAAAAATCTTAGCTGCATCGGCAGATGATTTTCCGACGCAAGGCTTGTTATCAATGGAAAGGATCTCCATTCCGGCACGAAGTTCTGTGTCTGACAATAATCCATCTTCGTTGATCTTGGAAATTATGAGTTTGGGTCCTTGCTGGGTAAGTGTGACACCAACTTTGGCACCGCTTTCTTTTTCCACTCCTACCGCGACGAGAGTCCCGGAAATGGGGGTTGGTCCTGGAGTCTCGGCGAGAATAGTAATCTTATCTCCTGCTGCACCCAACATATTTGCGACATCAGACGAGCTCTTACCAACGCAACTTTCGTTGTTGATGAGTAAGGGCACCATGCCAGGCTCGAGGTCAGTCTGGGCAGCCAAAGACCCTTCTCCCAAGCCACTTATAACTACTCCGTCTCCCTTTCGCGCAAGACGCAATCCAATTTTATCACCCGGTTCCTTGTAGATCACCGCCATGATAAGGGTACCAGGAGGCGAAGTGGTTTTAGCTAGAGGAACAGACAAAGCGGCAGCTGCAGCTGCTGCAACAGCTGGGACAGCAGAACGCTTATCTTCTTCGGGTTCAGGTGAATCTTCGGGTTCATTTCCTTCTTCTGGTTCTTCGTCTGCGGCAGGTTCATCGCCATTGTCATGGTTGGCGACTGCCGCAGCGGTACCAACGGCAGCCGCTGTTCCTGCAGCGGCAGCAGCAGCAGCTGCTGCAACTGGCATCGGAGACCCAACGGTAGAGTCTTCCAAATCATCTGGCACAAATGCCAAAATTGTGATAGTTCCCTTGGCATCAATCAAAATTTGGGCAGCTTCTGTGGAAGATTTGCCAGTCACTGGAATATTGTTAATGCTATAAATTTCCATTCCTTCGGTCAGCTCGGTTCCTGCAATGAGTCCACCTTCCTTTATCTTGGTGACAACGAGCTTATCGTCGACTTCCGTAAGCGTCAAACCAAGCTTGGCTCCTTCTTCCTTTTCGACCGTCGCACTAACGAGGGTCTTTCCTGACAACGCGCCCGATTCTGGTGTTTCCGCCACCACCGTTATGACGCCAACAGCATCGGCGAGTAATTGTGCCACAAACATGGCGTCTTTGCCGATACAATCCGTGTTATTGATAAGCCGGATGGCCATACCACCGGCTAGCTCTGTATTATCAGCAAGTGTCCCTTCTCGGATACTGTTGATCATGACGGTATCTTCGCCATCTTCCAATCGTAGACCGACTTTAGTTGTAGGGGTTTCTTTGGTAAAGGTCCCTGTAACAAATGCTGCGACTGGATTTCGAGCAGTGATGGTTAAAGTGCCACCAGTTTCTAACATGATCTTGGCGGCTTCGGTCGAGGCCATCCCTTCGACATCGTTTCCATTAATCGTCAATACCTCCATGCCTACCTTTAGCGGTGTATTTGCCTTATCTAATAAGCCACCTTCAGCGATCTTTGTAACAAACAGCTTGTCTCCCTCACTTGTGAGTTTGAGGCCGAGCTTGCCACCCTTCTCTTTCTCCAGTTGAGCCGTAATCATTCTGCAAAATGCTTATTGGCTCTGCTACGGTGAAAGGTGAAAGAGGTTCAAGAAACACAGTAGAGATATCAGGGCTAATTGGGATCGTAGAGTATTATCCGAGGACCTGATTAAAGATTATTGTTATAATTTTGAGGGAGGGCGATTCTTATTATAACTAGTCTGGTAGTCTAGTACTATTATTTTGTGTAGTATTTGTCTCGTGTTTTTGTTCGCATGTGTGCTCTTCAAATATTCGAGTACAATTTCCGGGAAACAAAAATGTTTTCGACTAAATTACGTAGCATAACAGGCACTTCGGCGCGCCGGGGAATGACAATAATGAGCAGGGTGCCAGCCTCTTACTGTAATCACAAATATCTGTACTACTGTTGGTGTGAGAGCGTCAGGCTCGAATTATATCCACCCTTGGAGTGTTCTCATTGGCCAAACGAGGTAACTGTATTTTTAAGATCCGAAAAGTATTGTTAAATGCAGCAAGCTCTAGGAGAGTAGACTACCGTTGAGTGTACAAATAATAGTCATCAAAATTTGTAACTTATTGGTAGTCTAGTGGTACCAAAGAATTACCCTAAGCTTACAAGATATGTCTGCACTAAATAATAGGGAAGAAATCGTTCATGGCACAAAAAGCAAACGGAGGGTCAGCACTGACAGACTGGTAGAGCAGGGGGGTCCTGCCTCCAGTGGGCTCAATTCTTCTTCAACCAACTGCTCCTAGACATGTGCCAAAAGAAGTCGAGCAGTGTGTGGTTTATTCTGCTGCACCAACGACAAGTGTGGCAAACAATAGAGTGTCACTGGGAATGTGATGAGAGCTCGTGGCTTTGGCTTTCCGAATCATTAGATAAAAGGTAGAAACATGATTGGCAATGCAAACTTGGAGGGTCACCCGAATTTTGCGCCCCATCACTCCGTCCGTTGCTGTGCGCTTAAGATGGGCGAGAGACAGGACAATAAATGTTTGTCTTCCGTCTGGCCAGCTTTGACAGAGGATCAATTATGGCAAAAAAAACGGTGTGTTTGGGACTTGGAAGTACCACTAGGAAGCCCTAAAAATATTGCATCTCAAGGCTAAATAATGTTTTCAGATATGCACACAATATTACATAGAAATTTGACGAAGAGCTATCGTACTGGTAGACGATTTAGCCATGGAATGATGACAAAAAGTACAGTACTTGTAGAATCAATGTACTCGCACTACAACACTATTATTTTATTTTGTATTCGAGTAGACTAGTAGTAGTACTAGAGTAGACTCCGTAGTACCGGTACCAGATATTTTTTTAAGAATAAATAAGTGTAGGGTGACGGATAGTGGTAGGTAGATGAGGAGTCGTACGAGTACGAGTACTCTATTGGTGGTGTAGTAAAAACAGTGAGGAACTAGACTACACTACTGTACTAGAGACCTCCTCCTCCTGCCTACGAGGAGGGTCTACTCATCCAAAATCATTCTTCCGTCTTTTCTCCCTCTTTCCCCCGTCGTGCCCATAACCCCCCCCCCCACCTCCCCCATGCACAACTGCCGATATCTTTTAGTTTTGGTTTCCTTGATTTTGCGTCGTAGCCACTGCCACAATTACTAGTCAATCATCTACAGTATTCATTATTATATTATTATCTACTAGACTAGCTACTGTATATACTAAATTCATTCAAACGTTCTACGAGAATACAGGCTATATTACTATTATACTTATCATGGGCGAAGAAGAGAAAGCTGATACGGCTAAGAGAGCCAGAGAGGAGGAAACTGATGGAGGTACGGCAAGACTTTCATCTCTGGAGGTTGTGTATGTTTGGAGTTTGGAGTTTGAACCCCAGAAGATGAATCCGCACTCGAGGTCATTGGTCCTCGAACATCTTTCTTCTTTCTTTGTTCTGTACATGTTTCTATAGCTCTCCATTTGCCTAAAATTATGCGTTTTGTTCCTTTTGTTTATTTATTTTTCTTCACTGGTGTTGACCAATGTCCCCAAAATGATTTCTGTGAGAAGCAGCGAATGAGGAGGCCAATGAGACATCCGAAGAATCCAGTCCGAAAAAACTCAAGACACAAGGTGGCGATGAATCTGCCCCCGAAGATGGAACCAAAGTGGAAGAACCAAAACCCGAAGAAGTCAAAGACGAGGGAAATGAAACGGAAGAGAAAGCCGAGGAATCTGCTCCAGCTCCCGTCCCAGTCGAAGCCACCCCTACAGCGACAACCACCGAATCAGCAACAACGGCCATTCCAGCAGCAGCAACAACAGCAACTGAATCAGCACCAGCTCCAGCTTCAGTCCCTGCTGTAGACTCAGCTCCAACGCCTTCCCTTGCTGTGGCTCCTGCTGCTGCTGCTGCTGCTGCTGAAGGTATACCTCCGACAGGACTGCCCCCTGGTGTCCCCTTGCCCGGAACCCCTGCTGCTCCTGCAACCGCCAATCCCTACACCGCGACGGCCTTGCCTCCCGTTGCTGCTGCTGCTGAACCACAGATGGTTGAAGAAAAAGGCGAAGTCAGTTCTATGTATGTTGGAAGGGTCATTGGAAAGGGAGGTGAAATGATTCGAGATTTACAGGCTCGATCGGGAGCTCGAATCGATGTCGATCAGAGCGTCCCTCCTGGACAGCCTCGCATTATTACGTACCGAGGTACTCGTGAAACGGTTGATTTTGCCAAACACCTGGTTAATTTGCTATGCCACGAACACGTCGATGAGGCAAATTTGCCGCTTGGTCAGGCCAAGCGAGAAGTCATTGCAGTCCCTGCCACTTCGGTTGGCAAAATCATTGGCCGTGGTGGAGAAATGATCCGAGAGCTTCAGAGTCGTAGTCATGCCAAAATTCAAATTGATCACCACGGAACTGCTATGGGAGTTGATAATAAGAGCGTTACTATCACAGGAACGGAGCAATCTGTTACCAAGGCCAAAGAAATGGTGATGTTTCTCGTGGCAAATCCCATGATGGATGCGATGCAAGGACTCAACATGCTCATGGAAGACAAACTCCACAAGGGCGGACAATGGGGATCAGGGCCACCCTATTTGAACATGCCAAACATGGGACAGGGCATGATGCCTCACATGGTTGGAAATCCTTACGGA
>Ga0100393_10002952_pt1 | contig 16274 bp, 7 predicted proteins | sample CryGeymeta201517_FD_81546 | JGI IMG/M metagenome (GOLD analysis project Ga0100393, IMG submission 81546) | Groundwater microbial communities from Crystal Geyser aquifers in Utah, USA - Crystal Geyser metaG 2015-17 | ecosystem: Environmental > Aquatic > Deep subsurface > Groundwater | place: USA... | reverse complement strand
ATGGATCGTCTGCATCGCTTTGCGGTTGGGGCACATCATCATCTGGTTATCCTCGTCGTCGATTTCGCCGTCTTCTCCTGACCCATTCATCATCATATTATGACCACTCATTTTGCCGTAACCCATCATTTTTCCATGGCCACCACAGCCCTCCTTACCCATCGTTGTTTGCATCACTTTCTCATCGTTGCCAGAATTGCTCTTGCCACTCCGGAGCAGTCGCGTTTCCTTGTCCAAAGCATTGCAACCTGCCTTTAGCAGGAAGACCACCGTTGCCAGAAAAGAGATGAAAGTTTTCATGGTGCCTTCACAGACTGAATTTTAGAATTTTCTTGAAATCACGTCAATCATATCAGGAAGATAGAGCGAAAGCCTCGAGTAGCAACCAAAACGTGAGAGTGTGTTAGCAAATTTTTAAAATCGTATAGATATGTTAGTTAAGGATAGGGTTTCCTCTACGAAGAAGCCAATAAGTTAGTAGGGTCTATCACTCGTGGAACTCGTAGTACTGTACTACTGTAGTAGCTACAGTAGCTAGTACAGTAGGACCTGATAGACTAGACTATTCTACCAGGTAGCAGTATTCATTAGCCAACCACGCGACTAAAAACAGCCGTTCCAATGCGATGAGTATAAACACTCTGCTGCCAGCAAGAGTGATAATTTATTTGTGCTTACAATAATTGAAGGACGAGAATCTCGCTTGCATGACGTTTCTGCGTCGTAGCTTTGCATCAGCGCGAAGCATGTATGTAGGAATCAAATTTTGATCCATGATATTGTCAGCGCCCTCATCAAACGAAGCAAGAATACATTGTAGCATTCTTTTCTAATAGTTGGGCCCAACTTGATAAATTTAAAACGTGATTTGGTTGGAGCTTTGAAAGAAAAAACAAGGATTCGAATTTTAGGAGTAAAGGACTTTCTTTCTTACATTTTGCATGGGATAGCCATCAAGAAGATGCGTCAGGAAGAGGTGCGTTTTTCTATCCACAACTGTGGAGGTTTCGATGAAATAATAAAATGGTCATGTCAAAGAACACAAAAATGAAATCAAATGCCAACAGGTGACTCTTGTTGGCTTGGTCTCTGCCAACAGAAAAAATGTTTATTGAAATCATTATTCTTTGTTTGGTCAATTTATATTGCGAAAATCTTGGATCGGCACGCTGGTTGATCGAGCACAAGAGTGAGTCCAGAATATAACTCATTTTGCTTCTTACCATTTCGTCGAACCTTGATCGGTTCCTTGTTGCTGATTGTCGACAAAATCAAATTGGACCATCCCGAAGGCAACCCCGCCCAGTGCAGTCATTAAAAGCTCATTATTTACAAAACTCATTATTTACAAAAGCGTCAATAGGCAGACCAATCGAGCGGCTTGCGAAAGAGTACTAGCAGGTTTTCACCACCCCTATATAGTGCTTCTGTAGCATCCCATTGTAAGCGGTGTTCTAAAGAAATTCATGCTGTAAGAAAAAGTCGATCTAACCATCCCATTAGTTTATGCAAATACTGCTCAAGCAAACAACTGTATCATGCCATGCTAGCACCCGTTCTATTCCTTCTTGGTCTTTGAAGTCGCCGACAGGGACTTCGATTCTGATTTCTGCTCCAATCACAAGACTGATTATCCTCTACTACTACTGACAAGAACGACGACGACGATGTTGGCTGAGTTGTTGTTGATGATGATGATAATGACAGTGATGTCGCGTTGAGTCTCTGCGTTAGCTGATAATCGCCGTATATTTCTTCTTGGTCCTCTTGGTAATATGCTGCCACTTCCGTGCCTAACTTCAGGGCCCGAAACTTAGCACTTTCCAGCGCCCCTTTGCTTTGAGCAACTGCCAGAGCTCGCAAACCAATGGGATCAACAATCCCACTCGTTCGGTTCACGTGTTGAATATGCAGAACATATTGGATGTAGGTTCTCCGTCTTTGAGAAATCGATACCTTCGCCTTGAAATAGTCTTCATCATTGTCCTTATTTTCAATGTTTGTAGCAGAATTGGTATTGTTACTGCTGTAATTTGCCGACAGAAGACGAAACACTTTCAGATCAGTCTTGCCAAACCATAGCTCTGCACGCTCAGCGTCTGTAAACTCTGGTATTGTTCTTACTGAGGCATCGCCAAAGTGAACTTGTCGTTGTTTCATCGTTTGTGTATTTGTTGTTGCTGTTGTTGTTGTTGGTTGGTCTTGGTGGTGAATTGTGTTGTTGTCGCTTGTGCAACAACAGAGGAGGAGAACCTCCAACTACAAAATCGAACGAGGCTTTTCCCTGATACCTGTACGTACCAACAGCAGGCTCAACACCTTTGCCCTTCTTTTTGGTGTCGTACAAGGAACACATCGTGTCTTCAAGATATTCTACTATAGGAAAATAGTGTACTCTCCCAATCTTGCGTTTAACGCCTCCAGGGACCAACAGTTTCCATCTTCAAATTTATCGACTGATGTGATACTCCACCTGTTTGTCACTTTGCCTGACGGCAGCTGATGACTACGGAGTGGTACTTTAATCGTATCCACTTAAATGAATTTCTTTTGTGTTCTGAGCGAATACTAGCACCAGGGTACCTGATAGTACACTAAAAATGACAGTATGAGTACTGCTACTCCCGTAGGAGTACTATTTTTTGTAGTCTTATTTCTAAGTGCGTACGATACAAGTATCTTTTTTCCAAAGCAGCAAGAATAGTAGAGTCTAGTGAAAGTGCATTGCTGCATTTTTCCCGCTATTTTTTCTTTATTCCATCCGCCTCGGCCAACTTGGCGATCATTTTATCCTTGGACTCTTGCGCTTCTTTCAGAAGACTCTCAATCTCGTGCTGGTGTAAGTCTCTCAAACCCTGAACCTGAGCTTCTTTGGCCCACATTTGTCGCTTGTATTCTAGCGCTTCGTCTATGGCCTGTTCTATTTTCTGTTCGTCGAGACTCATACCAAGTCTTTCATAGCGATGGCGATCATCTTGTAGAACCTTTTCCTGGATCTCGGCATGTTTTCGTTGTCGATATTGACGATCCATAAAGTAGATTGGCCATGGCGGCAATACTGCGTCCATCCCTCCAACTTCCCGCTGCCATTGTTGTGTTTCTGTAATGGCAGATTTTCCTTGACTCGAGGTAGGTGCATCGGTCCAGTTTTGCACGCATCGTTTGAGCATTTTCAAGTCATCTCCAATATTCTCCAGTTTCTTGGTCATGGCACCCTGTACGGCGTGGCCGTAGGTTTCGTACTGCAATTGTTGTTTGTGTTGGAATAATGTTAGATTTTTTAAAAAGTTGAGATACCATAGTGTGTAACTTATTAACGCGTGTTTCTTACCTTTTGTCGGGTGGCTGTCAAGTCGGCAAAAAAATTGTGAAAATGAAAGGCCGTATTTTTGGTATAATTGACGGCGTTAAGCTCGTAGTTGTGCCCCCCACATTGTCTTCGAAAGTCAGCCGCACTCCACAAAGGAAACTGATTTCCCGTGATATTACCAAAGGATCGGTTGTAATTGTGATTTATTTCGCAATTGTTGCCGTATCCGGGTGCTCGCAGATAGTCATGGACCCTAGGTGCCGGTGGATTGAGTGTTTCGTTACCAATCAGTTCGATACAGGCGCCTAAAATCATGTCAGGATGGTACCACGTTCGGGATTTGGTCAAGCATTCGGGAGATGTTTCAAACATACGGGTATATCCAGCAATCTTGACGTGTGGATTGAAGCAGCGATGGGTCTCGTAGTCCAGAGCTGGGATGTAAGGACAGGTCTGTACGGCGCGCAAGAAATCCCGTGTAAAGGTTTCGTCTGCATCCGCAATGTATCCAACATCATTTGGCGTCATGCCCATCTTCTTCCACGTCTTGAGTATAACTTGTCGTTGCCGATGCTCTCGTGCGAGTGCTGCCAATGTCAGATCATCGTCGGTGTACTGTTCAATTCGTAAATCCCGAGTTCCAAATAATTTTTTAAGCTTGCGTTGATGTTTGGCAGTCCGACGAAAAGGACGCGGACTTCCGTTCTGCGTTCGATTGCTTTCAACAAAGACCATGCCTTCGAATATTCCAAAGGTTTCGGTAGCTACAATTTCAAACAGTTCCCACGGTTCTTCGGCAATTAGACTCCCGTAAAAGATCCGGCGATGCTGTGGTTCTGCATCCTGCGTGTTGTTGATTGAAAATCCGTAGCGATTGCAGCGTTCTTGCAAATTATCATTATCCACAAGTTGCTGTATGGAATGAAAATAAGATCGAGGTTGATGGGATAAGGTGCCCTTTGCTATTTGGTCATCGTCGTCGTCGTCGTCGTCGTCGCCGCCGCCGCCGCCGTCGACTTGTTCTGTTTGTCGCGGGAATGAGAACGAAAGGGGGACGTCTTGCTTATTTTCACTCTTTTTGCTGCTGCGACTTCTGAATTTTTTCAGGAATAAAACAGGAGAATGATCATGCATTGACGTCAAAGATCGATTAGCAGTCTGAAACAAGGGAAGAGTCATGGCCATGAACACCAGCAAGAGTATACCGCCCCATAGCACGAGGGGTATTTTTGGATGTCGTTGTCGTTGGTCTCGAATCGCCTTCGACATTCTCAATTTTTTTCTTAGCAGCTTTATCAGTTCTACGCTACGTTGAACTCTTGCTTTGATAATTGAAGATTTTTTGTCAAATATACATTGTTAGAGTATCTAATTTCTATTATTAGTTGACTTGTGCAGGAGTTGTGAAAATGTGAGGAAGTCAAGTTTCAACGCTTTCAGGTGCACTCAACCCTAACTCTACATGTAGAATGATGACGAATTCGTGACTTGATAAATATTTCACGAATACATGTTGTGACAACCTGATGAGAAGCAACAATCATGACTCTGTTGAAGTCAAGTAGTCTACTAGTAGTCTACTAGTAGTAGCTAGTGTACTAGTGGCAGTAGTCTTCAGTAGTAGTAGTCTAGCATTATTTATCGCGACCACTCACTACTCACTCCGATCTGCGATCCATCATTACCTATTACCTCCACCACCATCTGAGCAGCCATCCAGCAGGCGCACTTATAAATAATACAAAACCACTCATCTTTTTTAGCTCTTTACTTTGACGAAAGATGACGGAAGTGGCAATCAAGAGCAACTCGCTGCGACTCGAAAATCTGTTTATCAAAGTCAAGAACCGGATATCTACTACTAGTACTAGTAATGGTAGTAGTACTAATAGCACTAGTAATGATGACAGCAGCAGACCCTCGTCCAGTGTAAGCACCGAAACCAAATTGCGTCTGTATGCCCTCTACAAGTACTGCAGCGTTGGACATTGTCCAATTGGTGGATGTCAGAGTTGGAATCCTGCGGAAATAGCCAAACATCGTGCCTGGCAAAACCTTGACGTCAGAGATAAACAGCAAGCCATGTTGGAATATGTAACCACAGCGGCTGAATTGGATGCGATGTGTCGAAGATGGTTTACAGAATATCAACAACAACAGCAGCAGAATACAGGAGAGGCGGGAAAGAATAACGTGGAGGAAAGTCACAACGATTGTGACGAAATCATTTCACAAAGCAACGAGAAAACGCTACTTCATCACGAGGATGTCGGCACCACCTCCCAGTCTCGGGTCGACAGCATTACATCTAACAACAATTTTCTTTCTTGGCTCGTGACCTTTTTGACAACGACTATTCCGGATACCTTCATAACATTTTGTTTGCCCAATATTCAACCAGTTATTCCCCGAGGAGCACTGGATATTCAGTGGTCTGACCTGTGGTTCGTCGTTTGTGCTTGTGTGAACAACACCTTGCGATATGGACCACGCCGACGACAGCAAGAGGATGAAATGAGCACCCAAATTTGCAATTCATGGAAGGAACAGCTTGACGACGAGAATACCAAAAAGTCGATGTGTACTACGGATGTAGTGGTGGGTTATACGGTTCGATCCCTTTTGGATTTGTACTTGATGCATAAACAATTTCCTCCACAGGCTGGTAAGGAAGTGATCGTAGTTCCTCCTATTAACATTCCTGGAATGATACAAATACTGGAACACCACGGTTTGATCGTGGTTCCCGTCGATACTGTTGAACCTGTGGCGGCGGCGGTGGTGAGTGTAGATGTGGATGTCATTCAGGCAGCTGTAACAGATCGAACAGTGGCTATTCTCGTTGTTCATCCCTTTGGGACTACCAGCGCATCTTCGGAAGATTTTGCCCGACTACGAAGATTGGCCGATAAAAATTCGTTGGAAGTGTGGGAGGATGCTGCCGAATCCTACCGTGGCATTCCCGAATCGACGGGAAGTCCTTATGCCAACCTTACGCTTCTATCCTTTGGTCTTATCAAGACAGCCACTGCCTTGGGAGGGGGTATTGCCATTGTTCGTGAACAATCGACAATTTCAAGCACCACGTGCGCAGTAACAGCAGCTACAATGCGACGCCTTCAGCAGCACCACTTTCAGCAACAAACTACACGAGAATACTTTTGTGGCAAAGTCCTTCAAGCCATACTGATACACATATTTTCCCTTCATCCAGTGCTCTACGGATGGATGGTCTATTTCTGTCTGCAATGGGGTGGGTATGACTTTTTTGATCAAATCATCACGAGAAATGTAAGGAGCGTAGTCCCGCATACGCCGAGTAGAAATAGTAGCACAAAATCGAAACCACAGGCAAGCTCCGTAGCAACGTTGACGCGCAAACGCCCCTGCTTGCCTCTGTTACAGCTCCTGCATCGGAGGCTGCTTCAAACTTCAGTGACCAGTCGGACAGTCGAGCGCCGTATTCAGCAGTGCCAAGCTATGACAAAAATTCTGCAAGAGTACGCTCCATCTGTGGAATTCCTGTCGAAGCCAATACATGGCTCGTCTTACTGGTTGTATCCTATTCAAATTGACCACGAAAAGAAGCAATACGTACAAAGAATATTGTTGCAAGATGGATGGGATGTAGCCTCGGGTGCGTCGCAACTTCGTTGTGTTCTTCCAACAGACACGTCCAGAGCGCTACCATTGAATTCCAGAACGTTCATGTCCAATATTATTTACCTACCAGTGGCTAGTCGGTCTTTGACAAATCATCAGTGCATACAACTTTCCCGGAGGCTACAGAGCGCGCTGACAAGCAAGGCTTCAGATGATGTCTCGCTGATGAAGAAGCAACGGCGATCTAATTTTTCTTCCACTACGGTTGCAGTTGCGCTGTTGTCATTGGTGTTCCTCATTTTCCGTGGAGGAGCATACAGCGCCAGTATTCGATGGCTTATGAAAACTGTCCTTCGTGGAGCAGCCATTGGGTTCTTTCGTGGTTTCATTGCTTTCTTCTGCCTCGGATGTGGATTGCAATGGCTTTGTGGGTCCATGTATTTGAAGTCTACTACAACATTTGCCAAGTACAACAGTATGGTTAGCCAATATTCCAAATCGCAAGAAGAACCACCACAGATTCGAGCAATCAACTCGAATAAAGGCGTCATCAAATCATTGCCCGCCCTTAGTCTTCCAGAAGCTCGGGCTAGTGAGGGCTTCGCGCAACAATACGTTATTTTGACTGGTGCCACGGGTTTCTGCGGCTCGCTCCTCCTTCGCGATCTTTTGTACTACCGAAAGGAGGTCAACTTATCGGCTGGCGTCTATATTATTTGTCGCGGCAAGCGCTCGAAGAGTGCAGCAGAACGTGTCTCCGAATTGCTACAAGACAACATGTTCTCATTTTTGTCTCTGTCGGAACGAAAACAACTAGTTCACGTTCTAGATGGTGATGTTACAAAGCCATACGCAGGTTTGTCGGATTACGATTTGGATCACCTGCGGTCTCTATCGCGTCAAAATGTAGTCCTCAGCAGTGTCATTCACGCAGCAGCAGCTGTCAGATTCACACAGGAATTGGAAGATGCTGCAAAGACCAACATCGTCGCAGCGCTGAACATGCAAGAACTTACCGGTTACCTCGGCAATTTTCAAAAGAAGAATATTAGCACCAGTAGCTATCCGGAACCCAAGTTCGTGCACATTAGCACTGCGTTTGTCCACGGGGCGAAAACAGGGACGAAAGAGGAGCCATTGCCAGAGCAGCTATTCCCACTGAGTCCTTTTCAGCCAGAGAAAATATTTGAATCCATGCGTGGGACTCAATTTTACGCAACCAAGGCCATGAGCGACTTGCGTTTCCACAACACGTATGCTTTTACAAAGTGCGTCTGTGAACACTTGCTTGTACAGCGCTCTCAAAGTAACAACCTCGGTGTCCCAACACTCATCATACGACCAAGTATTGTCGGTCCCGCAGTAGAAAATCCCCACGAGGGATGGGCTGGACAGAAGCCGTCAACAATCGTTGCTGCTGGCTGTCTGTATCTAAGCTACCAATGGAATCTGTGGTGCTTCGGTGCATATCACGTACCAAGTATCCCCGTCGATGTACTGTCTCAGTTTATTTTGGCCAAGTGCTTCAGCTCAGACAACGATCTCGAGACGACAGGAATAGAGTCAGCCGAGTCGACATTCGCGGACGACAGCTATGAAAAAATACCGAGCACAGAGTCAGTGGAAACTTTATCATCCTGTTCATCTCCAAGCCAAGTTACCTTTGTGCCGAATGATGATGGGGCTCGCATTTACACTGCTTCTTGGAATACTTTTTCTGTAACGAGTGCAATGTTTACATGGCTGGACTATTGTGGCGCTACACTCCATTTTGGGTCTGTATTTGGGTACTTTTACAGGTCCACTGCTTATGTTGGTCTCTGGGTGACCAGTCGGCTGCTGCCTCGCTGTCAGCTATCCTTCGAGAGCTATGAGCGGCTTCACCGTACAATCGTACAGTGGCCGATGCAAGCGTTTATTTGGTTTTGCGGCCTTATTCGATGGAACAAGTTGGAGCATACGCTTTTGAAACTATCAGCATTCTTGGATCTTCCATTGCTCTTCTTCCCGTACATGAATGATGCCTTTTATTTTGATTCGGAACTCTCAGCGCCCGCAACAATGGATGGTCAACGCTATGTTTTCAGTTGCATCGTTGCCTCGCATAATTTTGTGCAGGCACTCAAAGCCAGGTCAGCGATACTTAACAAGAAGTGCACATTCCCCCAGCAACCTGAATTATTCGTGATTGGAGGGAAAGTACAAAAGCGTACCATCAGCTTGTGGGAAGCCTTGGTACAACCGAGTGGGAGCCTCATGGTGAGACTAGTTGGCTGGTTGTTTGCCAAAATTTTGAAGAATACTTGCTATGCGTTGTCCGTCGATCTATCATCCTTTGAGCTTGCTGTGAAAGATCGTCAAGAATACGCCTTGCAAGAGACTTCTCCTGTTCATCTTGTGCTGGCTCCAACACATAGATCATTTTATGATTTTATCATCCTGAGCTATCTAGCTTTCGCTGTTCCAGAGCTCCACATCGACCTTCCTGCAATAGCGGCAGCAGATGAGTTTGCAAAACTTCCTATTATTGGCTGGGCGGCGCAGTGTTTGGGGGCTTTTTACTTGCGCCGGGGCAGAGGCATCGCTGATCCTGAGCTTCAAGCCAGGGTCGATTTGATCGAGCAACAGGGAGCGTCTGTATTTGAAGTTTTTATAGAGGGGCTGCGTAGTCGGGACCGGCGATTTATGAAGCCTAAGACGGGTTTCTTGCGCACTTTGAATGCCTCGAAGGGGCGGCATCTAGTTCTTCCAATTGCTATTAGCTATGAACGTCTCCCGGAGCAAGACTTCCTTGTGGCTGAAGCAATCGGTTTCAATGGGAGAACAGAGTTGAGTGTGAGAGGGCTCAGCTGTTGGCTGATGGACGCTTGTCGGGGTAAAGTTAGCCTCGGAAGAATCCACATCATGGCGGGTGAACCTATCAGACTTGAAAAGGAGCCTTCCGTCGATTACGACAAACTTGCAAAACGCATTCAGATACAGCAGCAAAATATGACAATGTGCTCTGATTATCACTACGCGGCAGCTGGAAGATTGCTTGGACTAGATCTTCAAACTGCCAAGGCCGCCATGAACCGACTGGGGTGTCGGCAATGGCCAGACGTTGGTCTTTGTACGAATGACTCGGTGGCACTCCCCATTAATCACTCGGAACTGTTCACTATCATGCTACAGGCTGCTCCGCAATTAGCCAAGCTGTGCCACGCAAGCCAGCCAGACTGGGCAAAGTGGTTAGACCATTTTTCGCAAGTTGAAAACGAAAACATGGTTTGCGAGGAAGAGTCAGCTATCGTAGTATTTTCACGGCCTCTTATTTTTATGTTGAATGCTGCAAAAATACAGATTGAATCTGCACACGACAAACTGGTCTCAATTGGTTTTCACCAGCCTACAGCGCGCCATTTGTGGCAGACAGCCTCCGCTGAAATTTGCAGCGAAGTCTTGGTACCAGATATCTTGCTCGCGGCTGCCGCGTTTCTCCTGGAATCGAAAAACATAGGTTGTCATGATGCACAAGACAAATCGGATGTCTTTCGCCCTTCTGTGCCTCCTCAACAGTATCTCGTGGGAAGCGAAGAGCGTCTTGGTTTCTGGGGTTTTCTTGACTCGGGATTTACGTTACAGGTTTCGAAGAAAGGATCGTATTATGTCACCATGCGAGGTAGTCGATATTCATTGAGTGGCAAGCCCCTTTCGAAGCTTTTGCCGTTCATCGAAGGGGAGACGAATGTCAATATTGATCCCTTCAGGGAGGCTTTTGTGTCCACTTCGCCGGTTGCTGCCGAGTCGCAATTCGTGTCCTCGTTCTCTGAGGAGGCGGTCAATCTGTTGAGGTCCGCTGTCGAGACAATGAGTCTTTCGGTAGCCGATAGAATTCGACACGGAACGGGCCATTCACAAGAGGACATCTTTGCCATCCGAAGTTCCATGGAATGCAGCTTTAGAATACCAGATGCTGTTGTGTGGCCCACCTCTGAAGTCGAGGTCTCGGGGTTGATTTCACTGGCATCACATCATAGCTGGTGTTTAATTCCATTTGGAGGCGGCACCAACGTTTCCAACGCCACGCGTTGCCCATCCAAAGAGGTTGAGCCCCGCCCAATCCTTTCCGTGGACATGACAAAAATGAAGCGCCTTCTTTGGTTGAATGAAGAAGATGGCTTAGCCTGTCTTGAAGCAGGTATCAATGGTAGAGAGCTTGTCGATGCGCTTCATCAGCGAGGCTATACTATGGGTCACGAACCTGACAGTTATGAATTCAGCACTCTGGGCGGGTGGATTGCTACAAAGGCAAGCGGCATGAAACGCAATAAATACGGCAACATCGAGGATATTGTGCGCGATATTCGCGTGGTCTGCGCGGGAGGTCTTGTGACGGAAAAGAAGGTTTCGAATTACGCCGTCGGGAGAGAGTCGTGTGGCATGAACTTTCGATCTCTTATCATGGGCTCAGAGGGTTGTCTGGGGATCGTTACTAGCGCTGTTGTGAAGGTGCACCCTCTCCCGGAAACCAGAGAATTTGACAGTGTGGTATTTTCCAGTTTTGAACACGGATTAAGCTTTGCCCGCGATGTTGCTCGGCTTGGCTCGATGATCCCCACGAGTGTACGACTGTTGGACAACGCGCACTTTCGTTTGGGCCAAGCACTGCGGCCTGATCCGTTGACAATGCGCGATACTGCCATGCGCATTCTGCAAAAATTCATTGCTAGTTTTTTGACATCTACTATCGATTCGGCATCGGTGGCGTGTGCAACCATTTGCTACGAAGGCAACAAACTAGAAGTCCAGCAGCAAAAGCGCGCTCTATACGAGCTTTCAAAACGCCACGGCGGGATCTCTCTTGGATCCAGAGTTGGACAATCTGGTTACGGTTTGACATTTATGATTGCCTATCTGCGAGATTTTGCGATGACTTATGGCCTTCTTGGCGAGTCATTCGAAACCTTTGCGCCATGGTCGAAAGTGGAGAATATTATCAATAATACAAAGAAAAAGATTGAGGATGAGCACAGAGCGCGATGCTTGCCAGGAAATCCCTTCGTTGGTTGCCGAGTGACGCAGCTTTATCACGACGGTGCGTGCCTCTACTTCTACTTATGCATGAGCACGGAGAATGTGAACGATGCCAGCAAGGTGTTTTCGGAGATTGAGCATGTTGCCCGAGCAGAAATAATAAAACAGGGCGGTTCGTTGAGCCACCACCATGGAATCGGCAAAGTACGAGCAAAACTTTTGAGGAGAACCACAACCCCTGCCTTCCAGGAAATCGTCTCAGGAGTCAAAACTAGCCTTGATCCCACAAATATCTTTGGCGCCGGGAATGGCTTGTTTAGCAAATAATACTATCAGAATAATTAAATTTTGCAGACTGACTATCCAGTAAATTTTTTCCATGAAAAAGCACCAAGAAAGTTTTATAAAAAGCACTTATAGAGTCTCTTCAACGAATTTCTTGAAGGCATCGACTGTGCGCACTTCAGATTCGTACTTGATAACAGTCCCATCGGGCTTGATAACATTGACAGTGGGAAAGGACTGGGTGTTCAAGTTGGTCTGAACGAATTCACGCTCCTCGTCTCCACGGAAAGAGAAAACATCCATATCGATAGAACTGGCAAAGGCCTCAAATTCATCTTCCATTTTTTGGGAGAATTGACACCAAGGAGCATAAACGACCATGACAGATGCTTTTCCGCTCTTGACAACTTCCAAGGCCCCATCGGTACTGTCGACCTTTTTTACCTTGCTCTTGTCGGCCTCCCACAAATCACGGTCCCAAGTTCGCTCAGCACCTTCCACATGGATTCCACACTCAGTCTTGGTGGATCCATCCTTGTTTGCCAAGCCAACAAAACGACCCTTACGTTCCGAAGCATAGTTGAGCCACTGAGTCTTGTCGCCAACAAATTCGTAATTGACAAATCTGACTGATCCATCCTCGGGAATGGGGATTGTGTCCTTGGCATCTCCAATACTGGGATATCCCTTTTCGTGAAGAGGGTGGTAGGGAGTCTTGTACTTGCCAAAATAATCAAAGCAATCCTCCAACGTCCAGTATGCAAGAGGATTGCACTTGGCAAGACCTCCTCCAATAGGGGCATTTTCAAACTGGTCAATCCAAGCACGCTCAAATCCTTGCCAGCGAGTACGTCCATTGATCATACAGGCTGTCTCGAGAGTCTTGAGTCCTCTCTGGAAAGGCTCGACCTTGCAGACGCGATCGTACTCATCAATATCTTCCTTCCACAAGTTGGCTCCGTATCTCTTGTCGAAGGCTTCTTTATCACCAACAGGAATTCCTTCGGCACAGAAAATTTCAGCCTTGAAATCGTATTTTGCTTCTACCTCTTTCAAGAATTCCAGAGTCTCAGGGAACAAGTGGAAGGTATCCACAACCATAATTTTAACTTTTCCATCCTTCAAATATCCCAGGCGTGCCAACAAATCAGTAATCACAACATCTCCAGCAATAAGAGCATTGGGAAAGACGCACTGTCCATCTTTGGAAATTCCCTCCACACTGGTTTTCAAGGCAAACATGGCCTGTTCTTCCAAATGCTTCATTCGCATATCCTTACTTTCTTGGATGAAGGCTTCCTGATCAAAGGTAGCACGAACGGGAGCTGCGGCACCGACGGCACTGGCAAACGAGCGACCAGTTTGGATCAAACCCTTTTGCATCATGGAAGAGGAACTACTACTAGGAGCAAAGGCCGCAGCCGAACTCACAAGCATAGAAAGAGCAACACTGGATGAAAACTTCATGATTTGTTGAGTATTATTATTAGTTTGGAAGTTTAGTGCAGAGGAAGGAATTGAATGAACCCGAAGAGATCTAGAATTTGTAAGTAGAGAAGATGTAGCTCTCGAAAATAACATGCTACTCGGAATAAAATAAAATCAAAAGTATTCAAAATCAAATTGCAGCCACAAGTAGGTCAGCGGCGCCAAAGATATGGTCAATCAATAATAGATTTCAGACGTACTCTTCCGATGCCATTCTGTATTCGTTGTTGATCTTCAATTTTTTCCTTTTTGGACTTGGATACTACTACAAGTCGTACGCATCCACCTGGTGTCAGTGCGAAAAAGTTAGCCCATGATTTATGTGGTGTTGACGGCATCCACAACTTTGCGCGACCTCTCGCAGTACTACTACTACTAGTAGTCAACTAGCTAGTAATAGTCTCTATCTAGCACCGAGTGCCTGGTAGTACTAGTAGAGTAGTCTAGTAGTCTAATGAAATAATTACGTTTGTATCTGTGCCCGTTACTTATTATTTTCTCATACGCACACCTCCTCTGAGGAGATTATTTTTTTACCGCAAACCTCATGCCAAGAGGTCCAAGATAGAAAAAATAATGACGATGTTCTCTCCCTGAAGATGCACTACACTACTGTACTCGGTACCACGTACGAGTACTACTAGTCTAGTAGTAGTACTGCTGGAATGGGAATCTCTTTCTCAGACCGGTATTGCAGTTGCAGTCCACAGAACAGAGGTCGCCGCGGTTTGGAATACCTACAGGATCGGAATAGGCCAGTCATACTGCTCAACCCTGACTGCTACTACCACAGAAGCTTGAGTAATGGATGGTTGGAGCTTCGATGCGATGACCCAACCCCAACTTTGCACGTTATTATTCAATCCAGACATCCTTGGCGTACGTTTTCATCTGAAGATCTCCTATGCAGCTTTCCTCCAACAGGTAGTAACCATGCTTCAAATAAATTTGATTTGCCTCTTCAAGCAATGATAAGGTAGCGGCGACTGTTCGATATCGTTTCTTCGTCTTGGATGCTACCTGGGAGGCAACAAAGGATTCCGCCATTTGCAGCAGTGCTTTACCAATGCCCTGACGACGATGTTCTTGCGATACAAAGAAACGGTGGATCTCGTAGATTGGTTGTAAATTTTCGAACTCCTGCGTAATTTTTGGCATCCGCTGACTCCATTTTCTGACGCCAATACCACCTAGTACCTGTCGCTTACCTGCTGGCTGCTCGTTTTGTTTTGTTGTGTACTGGACAGCGACAAAAAAATCACCTCCGTGCTGTTGATATCCACGTCGAATACAGGATTCATCTTCGTTTGATGGTCCACCATCATTACTACTACTGCGAGTACTAAACTCTTTTTTCAGAGCCGTCTTGACCAACCTTTTGACGGCTGGACGAGATTGACCGAGACTCTCGTACGTTGTTTGAAATAAAGTGCGTATCGCTGCTTCATCACAAGACTCTAACGGAGTAACAAATGTGATGGTAGCAGTATCATTGTTGGTTGCGATTTGTCGGAAACATCCTGGAGGATACTTCCAAGGACATAGTCTCTGTTTTAATCGAAATTGTGTCAAAGTAGTGAGATTTCTTGTGGATTCATGAAAAGCGACGACTTGTACATACGAAGCCAAATGCAGTGTCAAAGCAGCGTGTTCGTCAAACATTTCTCCCTCGGGAACATCAAGTTGAACGGAAGGAGATTGCTTTTGTGCCCAGTAACTGGATGTTCCAGCTAAACATGTGTGGACGGTTCCTCGATGGTATCCTGTCAATTTAGCAATATGCTGTTGAACCTGCTTGCAAGTCCGCCCTAACGGATGAAAATTGACTGTTTCTTTTGCTGATTGCAGTTGTAGTTGGTCTTCGGTTGTTCTGGTTTGACCTCGTTGTAGCTTTGCTTGAAACTGCCGAGTGTACTCTTTCTGATAGGATTGAAAAACACTACTAGTCTTGGTTGTTGTGTTGATTTCAGTATTGTCTTTGTCATTGCTTACTATTGTTGTTTCTCCCAAGGCCTCAAAGGCAACGAGTGCACTGCTGCCACCACTACTAGCGAGCGACGGTGAGTACAGTAGATTCGTGGCGCACCATTGTAACAGTCGGTCCGTGCTTTCGTTTCCCAGATACGCCAAGACTAATTCCAACATGACCAGAGTTGGACGTTCTAAATGTTCGTCAGATACTACTGTCATGGCTTGCTTTAAAGAGGCATCCAATGAATCGAGGCATCTCAAATCTGCTGCGATTAAATGGTAATTACAGTCTTGTGACTCTGTATATTGTTGTTGTTGCTGGTTTTTGTTGTTTTGGATACAACCTTCCAGGACAAGTCCATTCGTTTCGTTATTATTATTATTGCTGCTGCTGGTAGAAGAAGCTATCACTAATCCCTGTTGCAGTAATTTGTCTCGTTTTTGTTGGGCGACCGATATTACGTCTACTTCCCAAATGTGAATTTGATTCAAAGAAGAAGAAGAAGAAGATGATGATGATGATGCTAAACTCTGCGCCCACAATCCCAGTACGTCCATACCACAACCCAAAATGATAATATTGATACTACTATTAACATCT
>Ga0100393_10002939_pt1 | contig 16314 bp, 17 predicted proteins | sample CryGeymeta201517_FD_81546 | JGI IMG/M metagenome (GOLD analysis project Ga0100393, IMG submission 81546) | Groundwater microbial communities from Crystal Geyser aquifers in Utah, USA - Crystal Geyser metaG 2015-17 | ecosystem: Environmental > Aquatic > Deep subsurface > Groundwater | place... | reverse complement strand
ATAAAGTCGAATACCAGTAAAGCACTAAAGATAAAGTTTGCTTTCTTGAAAAAGGTATATTGGGATGACAGAGGGATATGGGCAAAAGGTTATTTTGTCTCTACGGTAGGGATAAACGAAAAGATAATCAAAGAATACGTAAAAATGCAAGAGAAGGAAGATACAGGACAAGCGGAGCTTGAATTTTGAAAGCACCACGCCTGTAAGGGCGTGGGTATCTATGAGCATTGAATCATTACTAGGCATTATTCACAACCAAATCGGACTGATTGAACTAAATTCTGATTTAGACATTGAGACAGTTACTGAGATATTTATCCGCATTAATTCACAAGGTGTTGTTCTTAGCCAAGCTGATTTTGCTATGTCAAAAATTGCTGCTAATGACATTTATGGGGGAAACGAATTACGAAAATGTATCGATTATTTTTGCCATTTAGCAGTTGCTCCTGAATTCTATCCACAGCTTGCAGATACAGATCAAGAATTTTCCAAAACAGAATATTTTCAGAAAATGTCCTGGTTAAAAAATGAAAAGGATGATTTGTATGATCCATCTTATACAGATATGTTGCGAGTTTCATTTACCTCGCAGTTTAAAAGAGGGCGCTTGGCAGATTTGGTAGCTTTGTTGTCAGGAAGGAATTTTGAAACCCGGGATTATGAAGAATCAATAGCGGAGGAATCCTTTAAAAAGCTAAAAGAAGGTATATTTAATTTTATGAATGAGACAAATTTCAAGCAGTTTGTTATGATTCTACGATCCGCTGGATTTATAGACCCGTCAATGATTCGTTCACAAAATACCATAAATTTTGCCTATATTGTTTATCTTGTGCTGAAGTATCAAAAAATAAATCCCGCTAAAATAGAATCATATATACGCAAATGGTTTGTAATGTCTATGCTTACCAGGCGTTATTCAAGCTCCCCGGAATCATCTTTTGATTATGATGTAAAACGAATTAACGAAATAGGTATTGCTAAATATATAGAAGATGTAGAGGCTGCTGAATTATCAGATGCATTCTGGGAAGCAGGTTTACCACAACAGATGAATACATCAGTCGCCAGTAGTCCATATTTTAATGTCTATCTCGCTTCCCAAGTTTATGCAAAAGACAAAGGGTTTTTATCTCGAGATATAAATGTGTATGATCTTATTGCCTTCAAAGGAGATGTTCACCATCTGTTCCCGAAGAATTATCTCAAGAAGCATGGCTTGACGCAGAATAAATATAACCAGATTGCAAATTATGTAATGATGCAGAGTGAAATTAACATAGCAATTGGCGATAAATCTCCCGCAGATTATTTCTCTAAATTGTTGGAGTATTGTAGCAATGGAAATGAAAGAACTGCTTATGGAGCGATTACAGATTTAGATGAAATTAAAGATAATTTTACTATACACTGTATCCCCGAAGGAATGGAAAATAAAAATATCGATCATTATGAAGAGTTTCTACAAGAACGTAGAAAACTAATGTCGAAGAAAATAAAGAATTACTATTGGAAACTTTAGAATTGAAGATAATTCGTCAATGATAAGGATTTAACCACAAGAATCGAGGTTTTAAGATGATTTTTTTTCTATTCTCAAAAATATCATTTAAAATCCCTGAACCTATTGCTTTAATCGAATGTTACTGCTACCAAAATGATTTTTATGCTAAATACGACCTACTTCTAGAGCATAGAGATAGGAAAATTGAGGATGTAAATAAAATTGGCGCACGTATTAAGAAAGAAGTACTTTCAGAATGTAAAAAAATAACTGAAAGTACAAAGAGCTTAAGTATATTTAAATATAATCTTGAGCAGTTTTTAGATCTGGAAGAGAAAGACAGAGATGAGCAGATTAAAGAACTAAATGAATCTGTTATTCAGGAATTGTTAAAGATCAATGGAATTGGTTTGTCTAAAGCTACAAAGATTTTACATACTCTTTATCCAAAAATCATTCCCATGATTGATAACGCCCTTCAAAAGAAATACCGTCAATTAATTAATGATGTATGGACGGAAAATAGATCCGATAAAATCTTTATTGGTTTTTATAAAAATCTACAAATAGAATCTAATCGGAAAAATTTAAATTATATCTTTGATAAATTATTGGAAAATAATATTCACCATTTAAGCAAGATAAGAATATTTGATATTCTTTGGTGGTCATACCTTAAAGCTGAAAGATTGAAGGAAGAACAGAGGATTAATTGGACTTCAATAGAATCTTAGATAAATCCTATATTTATCGATTTATATTTTGTAAACAATTTTTAAATCAATTGTAATTTTATTTTTAAACAAAGAGAGGTGGATTAGTAATGAATTGTATAATAAATAAAGATGATATTGATAACGCTATTACAAAGACCTGTATTGAGATTATTCAAGAACCGTTACTTTATTTTTCAGAAGCAGATAATCAACAATTATTAGCTGAAGGACTTAAAAAGATTGAAGCACTTAAAAAACTTTATCCTACCCTTGTTCATAAGGGAAAAAATTCCAAATCCTTCTATAAAACATCACTTTTGCATCGTGAATATGGTGGAGGGGCTGGCACAAGGATTGATATTGTTATTTTCTCGGAGAATGATGTAAAACAAATTGATGATTTAAATTTAAAAATAGGCAAGAAATATATAACACCTGAATTCGCATTTGAGCTTGGTACTGAAAAAACAATTAATATTGAAAAGCATCTAATAAATGATATTAAAAAATTAAATAAAGTGAGAAATACAGGGTATATAATCCACATTTATAAAGATAGAACTAAATCACCGACAGGTACAAAAAAGAGAGATAATACTGTAGAAAAAATTAAAAATGCTTTTAAAATTGTTTTTGAAAATAATAAATGCACAAATGGCAAAATTAAGAAATTAGCCATTCTTTTAAGTCCATTTAAAGATCAGACGTTAACAAAGGGAAAATGTAAAATATTTAATGGTAATATATGGGAAAATGTTAACGTAGCCGACAAAAGTGCTTTGAGAAAAAAAATTATTGACCAATTAAATTGAATTACAAAAAATGCTTATTACTAGGGGAAACAATCAAACCAACAGGAAAGTGAATTAAATAATGCATAAAACTATTCATCTAGCTATTTTTAATTACGGTAATTAACAGGTGATTTTAATATTTTTATGAGGGAGTGATAAGAAATGAATTATCTGACTAAATCTTTATATATGAGTGGACAACAATGCCCAAGGATTTTATGGTTTTCTTCTAGAAATCAATTGCCAGAACTTTCTTTGTATGATCAACATAAATTTGCCCAGGGAAGAGAACTTGAGAAATATGTAAAAAAACTTTTCCCGGACGGTACAGATTTAGGGAATCTTGAGCATGGTGAAAATATTAAAGAGACTCAAAATTTAATTAGTAAAAGTAAGACAATTTTTGAAGCGAGTATGGTTTATAAAAATCTTTTCTTTAAAGGTGATATCCTTGAATGCTCAAGTGATGGTTGGAATCTTTATGAAATAAAAGCTTCAACGGAAGTGAAGAAAGAGCATATTCCTGATTTAGCATTTCAAAAATTTGTTTGTGAAAAAAGTGGAATCAATATAAAAAAATGTTTTATTAAATATATTAACAAAGAGTATATTAAGCGAAATTCTATCGATCCCATAGATTTAGTATTAAAGGAAGATGTAACTGAGAAAGTCAATCAAGTTAAGAATGTTGAGGAAAATTCAGAGGAATATATTAGAATAATCGAACAAGGTAATCCTCCTGAAATATTAATATCAAAAAATTGCAATAATCCATACGTATGTCCCTTGAAAAAAGCATGCTGGGGTAATCTGCCGGAATATCATGTTTTACAGTTGACTGACTGGCGAAAATATTGGGAGTTATTTGAAGATGGAATATTAGATATAAAAGATATTCCTAAGAATGTAAAGTTATCTCTAAAAGACCAACTGATAAAAAAAGCAGTTGATGAAAATAAAATTTTAATTACAAAGGATAAGATAAGTGATTTTTTAAAAGATTTACAATATCCGCTTTACTATTTTGATTTTGAAACCTTTGATACAGCTATTCCTATATTTAATCAGTCTAAACCATACCAAAAAATCCCCTTCCAATATTCGCTTCATATCCAAGATGAAAATAATAAAGTAAATCATCTTGATTTTCTTGCACAGGGGGAGAAAGACCCTAGGCCCTCTTTATTAAGGAAATTGAAGAATGAAATTGGCAAAACTGGTGATATTATTGTCTATCATAAGTCCTTTGAAATAGGTATTCTTAAAGATTTAGCAAGAGATTTTCCTGAAAATAAAGATTGGATTGAAAATATGATAGATAGAATTATTGATCTAGAAGAACCATTTAAGAAATTGTATTATTATCATCCAAAACAAAAAGGAAAGACTTCTTTGAAAGTAGTTCTTCCCGCAATTACAGGAAAAGATTATTCAGAGGATAATAGGGACAGATACCTATTTTATTTCAAGAAATTAGGGTGAAAAATAAGTGAAAAACAAAAAGACTTTGATTGGCTTAAATTTATCTGTCTTTATAATGATGCTTGGCGTAGGAATGATTATGGCTTTGCTTCCACAAAGAATAATCGTTCTAACAGGTTCAGGAGCAACTGTAGGCTATTTAGCTTCTGCCTTTGCGATCTCATATATCATTTTACAAGTACCAATAGGTAACCTATCTGATAGATATGGTTTTAAATCCTTCTTGTTTTTGGGGTATTTAATATGTTTTATAACAGGAGTTATATATTACTTTTCCAACCATGCCAATCTATATTTTTTAGGTAGAGTATTTCAAGGCATGGGCGAAGCTCCTATATGGGCGTTAGCGCCTGCATTATTGTCGATTAAGTATCCCGGTTCGAAAGGGAAGGTAATAGGAATTTATAATGCATCTATCCATATTGGGCTTACCATCGGACCCTTATTAGGGATCCTTCTTTCCAATTATTTGATAGGAAATAAACCATTCCTATTTTATGTGGGTGTTTGTCTGATAGGTGCCCTAATTCTATTGTTTAGCGTCGAAAAGGTTAATAATAATGAATTTCAAGAAAAACAAACCATTAATTTTAGAAACATTATTGAATTGGTAACAACCAGCAATTCTCTTGCAGCTCTAGTAGGAATTACTCTTTATGGTGCAGGATATGGGATTTTTTTAACCACGATTCCTTCGTTTTTAATCATTAATAAAAATTATAATCAAACCTTTGTTGGTATATTTTTTTCCTTATTTTATATCGCCATCAGTATATCTCAGATTATTACCGAAGTATTATCCGACAAAATGGGGCGAAAAATTTTTATGATTGCCGGACTCTTGACAGCATGATTTGGCATAGCAATCTTTTCGGAATTAAATCAACCATTAATCAGTGTTGCATTAACCATTGCAAGTCTGGGTCTGGGAGTTTTTTATCTATCTTCAATGGCTTTTTTAAATGAAGTGGTTCCCAATTCACTTAAAGGAACAATTTCTGGAGCTTACTATCTTTTTTGGGGAATAGGATTTTTCTTTGGACCAATTATAATTGGTCAAATTACTAAATCAGGTTTATCTCTGGGATATCAACTTTTTTCTGCTTTTCTTTTGATAGAAGCACTAATTTTGGTATTTTGCAGTAAAGAAAAAGCGAATAACAAGGGTCAATAATTCGGTAACTTTAGAGGAAAAAATTAAACTATAATAAAAATAGGATGTGTCTATTAAATTATAAAATTATAGAGAGGTATTAAGATAATTTCTAAGGGTTATAGTAGGAGGAAATTATGACTATCTATTCTCATTCTCGCCTGGAAGCCTTTAAGGGCTGTCCTTTAAAATACAAGTTTAACTATATCGATAAGATTAAAAGAGAAGAAGAGGGCATCGAGGCTTTTTTAGGTTCTCGCTTTCATGACGTAATGGAAAAAATTTATAAAGACCTCCCCTTTAGGAAATATAATTTGGGTGAACTGCTGGATTTTTATGAGGATAATTGGGATAAGAATTATCACGATAAGGTCGTTATTGCCGCCAATGAAAGAAAAGCTAAGGATTATAAAGAAATAGGGAAGAAGTTTATAGAAGATTATTATAAGCGGTATTCTCCTTTTAACCAGGGGAAAGTTTTAGGTATCGAACGTCTGGTCACTATAAATTTAGATGATCATGGAGAATATAAATTAAGGGGATATATAGACCGCTTAGACCAGGTAAAAGACAGAACTTATGAAATACATGATTATAAGACCTCCAAATCTCTTCCGGAGCAGAGCAAAATGGATGAAGACCGCCAGCTGGCTCTCTATCAGATAGGAATTCAAAATATGTGGAACGATGTTTATCATATAGAGCTGGTCTGGCATTATGTAGCCTTTGATAAAGAGATCAGGTCATCAAGGACGGAAGAAGAATTAGATGAATTAAAAAAAAATACCATTGATTTGATAAAGAAGATCGAAGCTACCCGGGAGTTTTTACCTCATGAGAGCATTTTATGCGGATGGTGTTATTATAAGGATATCTGTCCTTTGTATAAACATGAATATATGGTTGGGAATCTGCCGGCAAATAAATATCTAAAAGATAGTGGAGTTAAATTGGTTAATGAATTTGCCAAATTGGATGATCAAAAGAAGAGCTATGAAGTAAAGATTAAAGAGATCGATGAAGAGCTGGAAGAGATAAAAGAAGCGGTGATTCAATATGCCGGAAATATAGGGGTAGAAGTGGTGATAGGGAGTGATCATAAGTTAAAGATTAGTTCAAGTGAAAAAATCAATGTGCCGGGTAAAGGGACCAAGGAGAGAGAATCTTTAATAGAGTTCTTAAGCCAATTAAATAGATTGGAAGAAGTATCAGCCTTTGATGTCGCTGAATTGAAAAAGGTAATCAAAGAGGAAAAATGGGATTCGACTATTTTAGATGAGATAAAAAAGTTTGTAGAGATTGACACAGTAAAATCAGTCCGCTTATCAAAAAGCAAGAGAGAAGACTAAGGTGAAAGGGACAGATGTCCCTATTTTAAATAAGCGGAGGATTAAACTTTTGATCGGTAAATATCAAGGTTGTCTGCTGGGGCTTGCCATCGGTGATGCCTTAGGTGCCCCGTGGGAACCTTACTTGGGGTTGAATTAATCCCCAGACCATGGATACAGAAGGTGGAAGAGTCGGATAGAATTAAAAAGGTAGCCAATGACCTGTTTAGCATCTTTCAGAACGGAAAGGAACTTTCCCCTGATGAATATCCACTATTTTAGTGGTGCTGGATTAGTAAAATGTTTGCGGTTCGTAAAAGTGCAGGGGCTAGCGGTATCATCTCCAAGGGCCGGAAGCTTTCCATCCCACATCATATTTTTCTGTTTTATTAATTGCATTAAGCGGTTTATAAAGAAATTTTTCTATCTCTTTAGCTACTGTTGACAATTTCTCAGGCGCATTTTTTATATCTTCTTTATTTAAGAATGCTTTCCACAGTGACTGTCGATCAGATTTTTCATCATAAATTTCTTTAGCAAGCAACTTTTTACCCTCTGGAACCTCTGTTTTACGGTACGCGAAAGTTCTTCTTAACGCTTCAATAAGTTTTAAACCTTCAAAATCAAATTGGTGCATCATAAGCCAAATATCATAAAAATCTTTCATTCGGCTATTAAGAAGACCTAACTTGACCATAGCCTCAAATTTCTCGCTGACCACGCTTTCTGCCGGGTAACCTTTAAGATGAGGCTTTGGAAAATCCAAAATAACAGGATATTCAATAAGTTTCGGCCTTGGATAAGTAATATCGCCAAATCCAATATCGATCTGCATGTGAATGCGTGAGCGGTCGAGAAAACCCAAAAACTTCACCCGTACGCCTTCATAATCTGCATCTTCCTTTATCCTCTGTCCTTTTACTGTTTTGGGATCAAAGACAAGACCATCAGGGACAACTTCCGTCCTACAGACATCCTTTATCATTTTCTCAATGTTCGTTACCTGATTATTAAATTGTGCCAAGAAATCAATATCGAGTGTACTTCTCCGCTCTGGAACATTCCAAACTGTAAACATTAGTGCACCTTTTAGAATGAATTGGTTAGCATATTCTGAACAGCTAAACCGATAAAGAAATCTTTCCATGCCAAAATATTGCAATACTTCCGCGAAAGGACGATGTGTTTCTCGTGCTTTATTTTGTAGCTTCGCCCGTATAGAGGCTGGTATATTCTTAATATCTTTTTTCATAACATAGCTTCCAAAATAGGTTTGATAATATTAGCAACACGGCAAATCTCCGCATATTGCATAATCTCTTTAGGCTGTACGCCTTTTTCTGTTATAGCAATCTTGAGAGCTTCTCTGGCGATGTTCATTCCGATCTTATTGCGAAATTTGAAACAATCACCAATCGTCTTGGCAAGGCTATAAACTTTAATCTCATATCCCTCAATTTCAAATTTTTCAATGCCTGCTTTCCATGCTTTGGGTGCAAAGTGATAGAATTTAACCGGAGGATAATTAATTTTATTAGCCCATGCACCACGGGGAATTGCTATATTAACATAGTGGGGTATCTCGCTGGTTGCTTCATGAAAAGCAAGCGCGGAAAGTAAACATATGACCCCCTTGGACACTTTGATTGACACAGCCACAAGATCCGGGTTGGATAGGGTAATGCCATCAGATAGTCTATATAGGGCACGATCAACTTTCTGAATTCGGCCAGAATTCAGGTTATCCTTAAGAAAAGCTTTATTAAAGCCAGCTTTGATAATTTCCTTATAGCTGACTATTCCTCCTCTTTTCTTCAGAAATTCTATAAATTCTTTCTCTTTTTTACCCATAAGAATTACCCCTATTTCTATATACTTGTTAATAAGTGTATAGCATTAGGAAATTAATGTCAAATATTATATTTTTCAATTCAAAGAGAAAATACAAGGTGTAAAAGATTAGAGGATTAAAATAGAGGATACGGTGATTTGTTTAGCCAGAAGATAGAACAGCTTTCAGATGGAGAGGTTTTTGTGGTGTAAAGGATATTTTTTTAATATATTATTTTCCAAAGGAGAGGTGAGTTATGGATATTTTAATCACTGATTTTATAGCTAAGATAGATTTTGGGGAAGCGCAGAGTTTTAAAAATTTACAGATTATTTTATATGGCCTTTTTTAAGCTGAGCAAGGAAGAGAGAATCGGACGAATGTCCGGGTATAAGAGGAGAAGAGGGTATAGGATTTGAAGGAAAAACTTATTTCTGATTGGGTAGAAAGTTATAGTTTTGATCAAAATGTAATGGATACTTATTACAGTGCGAATAAAAATATATTAAATAAATTTAGAAAGGTCTTAAAAGAAAATCAATATGCATTGACTCTTCATACCGGAGCTAATCTCATTACTTCTTTTGTAAGGACAGAAGAGATTTTTATTTATATGAATTTGAAGGACTGGAAGAAGGATATTTTAGATATCAGGCAAAAATTAGATTTAAAAGAATTGGTTAGAGGAGGAAATATTCACCTGATTCATCCTTCAACCACGGGGCAGAGAACAGGCAGAATACCTAATACGCCTAATTTAGATATTATTCTGGAAGAAGTTGTTGAATATAAGAAAAAAGGTTATTTTATAGATATTTCTAAAAATATCAAGAAATATTTTGAAAGAAAAACCAGTCAAGGCTGCTTAATGATTGAGAAAGAAAATGGACCTGATGAATATATAGATGATTTAAAACAAGATATATTTGAGAGATTTAATCAATTGCTTGAATTTCTATAATTTATGCGAATTTCACGGAAGATCTTCTGACCATATTTGGTTATTAGTTCCTCTTGAATAAATAGGGGTGCTGGTTACACTTGCCTGAGTGCTTTACAAAGTGGAAGCATTAGCTATTTCCCTTTACTGTTCTTTAAAGTTTTCTGATCACTGGGGAAGAGGGAGCTTAGCTGCGATCAATCATTCGGGAGATAGTGACTCTACTGAGTCGATCACCGGGGCTATTTTAGGAACCTTACTTGGGGTTGAATTAATCCCCAGACCATGGATACAGAAGGTGGAAGAGTCGGATAGAATTTGCCGGAGCATTTTATCACCATACTACAGTGAGCAGAGCGATTAAAAAAATTGAGGGGGAAGATGAAAAGTGATATTGCCAGAACTGACCTCATAATATCAGAATATCTTCTGACAAAATATTTTTCGGCATATAAAAAACTATTGACAAAAAAGAATAATTATGAGAAAATGTTAGGTAATAACTAACTAACTATTGAGGTGAGATTTTGAAAGTATATCGTAAACTATACAGCGTATTTGATGGTTTTATGCAAATTAAGACCGAGTGCAGGTTTTGTGTCATCGATAAATATAATATTTCACAGCTGACCTTAAAACAGATTGAATATTTAAAAAAATTTGACGAATACGAGTATGTTACCATTAGCAAATTAGCTGAAAATTTGAAATTATCCAAGCCATCAATCACCGAAATGGTCAAAAAGTTTATTAAATTAGATTGCGTTAAGAAAGAGCAATGCAGCCATGATGCAAGAGTTTATTATCTGTTTCTCACCGAAAAAGGCAAGAGGATTGCCAGATTAGAACAGATGGCCAATGAGGATTTTATCAGAAGAGTAGAAAATTGTTTAAGCGAAGAAGATATTAGTTTGTTAATAGAATTATTGTCAAAAGTGGTTTAAAATTTTATTTTTTTTGCTGTAATTGTTAGGTTAAGCATAACTAACTATTAGAAATTCTTGAATAAGAATGTGGTTAAAAAGAAAAAATACCGAGTAGGAAAGAAGCAAGGAAAGTTTGGTAAGAGGTTGGACTATGAAACGTAAGCGCAAGAAGTAGTTTCAATATAAGAAATGAGGTGAAAATCATGAAAGATAATCAGGTAAAAGATGAGTTAGTTATTATAACGATGCCTGGGCAGGTGCTATTTAAAGGAATAAAAAGTACCATAAAAATTAAGAAATCATTAGGCGAAAAAATATATTTTAGAATTAAGCAGGATGATAACTATGCTATTGTACTGCTTTTAAAAGAGGGAGGCAATTTCGAAACTTACCAGGAAAAAGATTTGTATACCATTGGAAGTCTGGTGAAAATTGAGCAGATAGTCGATTCAAAAATAACCTATGATATAAATGTAGAAGTATTGGATAGGGTAGAGGTAAAGAATATAAGTAAAGAGCAGGATTATTATATCAGCAAATACGAAATGGCGCCGGATATTGAAGATTTAGACAAAAATACGCAAAACCAAATGCTTGAATATGTTAAAGCACTCACTACTGAAATTAGCGGGAAATTTATAGGTTCTGAAAGCTATATTCAATATATCCAAAGCATGAAGGACTTGGAACAACTGATCAGTTATTTGATGCAGTTCATCAATATATCCAGTTTTGAAAAACAAGAGTTATTGGAAATTAGATCCAGAAAAAAGAAAAGTTTAAAGTTTTTAGATATTCTAATAAAACAAAAGGAAAATATCGAATTTCAAATGGAGATGAATGCCAAGTTAACCGGTGAAGTCAATAAACAATATAGAGAAAAAATGCTTAGAGAACAATTAAAAGCGATACAGGAAGAATTAAATGAAGGCAAACAGTCAGAAAGCAAAAAGAAGGATTATTTGCAGTTAATCAATGAATCTAAAATGCCTGAAGATGTAAAAGAGATTGCCCGGGAAGAATATGAAAAATTACAAAATCAAAGTCCGATTAGTGTGGAGATAAATGTGATTAGAAACTATTTAGATTTATTGACCTCACTTCCCTGGGGAAAAAGTAGCGTAAAGGAAGTAGATATTAAAGAAGCTAAAAATATTTTAGAAAAGGACCACTATGGATTGGATAAGGTGAAGGAAAGAATCATTCAACATTTAACCGTAATGAAGCTTAAGAATAATCAACAGGGTTCAATACTCCTTCTGGTAGGACCTCCGGGAACCGGAAAGAACAGTCTGGGAAAAAGTATTGCCAAAGTGCTTCAAAGGGAATATGTGAGAATAAGTCTCGGAGGAATAAGAGATGAAGCAGAGATAAGAGGGCATAGGAGAACTTATGTCGGTGCCCTTCCGGGAAGAATTATACAGGGAATCAAAAAAGCAGGAACCAATAATCCGGTGTTTATATTGGATGAGGTTGATAAGCTATGGGCTTCCAATATGGGAGACCCTTCAAGTGCATTACTGGAAGTCCTGGACCCTGAGCAAAATAACTCCTTCTCTGATCATTATCTGGAAGTTCCCTATGATTTATCTGATGTATTTTTTATCGGAACAGCAAATTCCCTGAAGGAAATTTCGGGACCGCTTAGAGATAGAATGGAAATCATTCAGATTAACAGCTATACCACGACAGAGAAATTTCATATCGCCAAAGATTATCTGATTGATGAAGTTTTGAAAGGTCATGGACTTACGCATGAGCAATTACAGATAGAAGATGATGCGTTGAAGGCGATTATAGACAAATATACCCGGGAAGCCGGGGTTAGAGGGATTAAAAAACAATTAGCAGCGATAGCCAGACATGCGACAGAAAAAATTGTAGTTGATGAGGTGGAACTTCCTTATCTAGTCAAAGAAGAAATGTTATTTGATATTTTAGGACCTGAAATTTCCACTTATGATAAAGTTAAGAAATCAAATCCGCCCGGCGTGGTTACCGGACTGGCCTGGACACCGGTTGGTGGAGATATTTTATTCATTGAGAGTGCCTTCATGCCGGGAAAAGGTGAGTTAATATTAACCGGACAATTAGGCGAGGTCATGAAAGAGTCAGCTAAAATATCTCAAAGTTTGATTAGGTCGAGATTAGTTTTAAGATTGAAGGATATCGGTTTTGATAAACATGACCTTCACATTCACATACCGCAGGGCTCTATACCCAAGGATGGACAGTCAGCAGGTGTGACACTATTTACATCAATAGCATCATTGTTTACCGGAATACCGGTAGACCCTAAAACAGCCATGACCGGTGAAATATCTTTGAGAGGGGCAGTGCTTCCGGTGGGAGGAATTAAAGAAAAAGTAATAGCAGCACATCGTTCCGGTATCAAAAAAATACTCCTTCCTTTGGAAAATAAAAAGGACCTTTACGATGTTCCGGATGAAGTAAAGAAAGATATCCAGTTTATTTTTATCGAAACTATAGAGGAATTAATTCATGAGACTTTAGGCATTAAACTGCCCAACGCAAATGAATTTCATCTTCGCATCACGGATACGATAGATATTGATACAGAAAGTGTAAAAGTATAAAACAATAAGACCAGGGGAAGTTTCGTTTAACCTGTGAACTGGTCGATTAAAGTTCAGGCTATAAGTAAGGGTAGTTTAGGTCAAGAAACTAAAAATTAAAAGGCAGTAGAGTGGAAAGACATGGGGAAAATGGACACCCATGTCTTTTTTTATGGTTTGTGGTTTGGTTTTTTCTCCACTTGACGGGCTAATCCTATCCGGATAAATAACTAGGGTGCCCCAAAACTGATCCATATACCCAATAACAGATAACGGAAAAACCGGCATAATTGATAGAAAGGTTGGAGATAATTACTTTTTGAATTAATGAAGATTTTAGTTCTTGATTTTTTACAAAAAGAAGGATTTTTAAAATTAATAACGTATGTATAAAATAAGGGTAATTAGATTTTAGATCCGAAAAGTGAAATAATAACATCGAGCCCTGTTATTTAGTAAAGAAGAGAGAGGTTGAATATGAAGAAATTGAATGATGCTGAAACCATTGAACTGAAAAAAGTACAACAGGAAGAGTTGGTAGGAACTGAAGTATATGGGCTGAACTTATTAATTTAATTAATGCGGAAAAACTTTAAAATATAAGACAGAATAAGGTTTTACGAAGTATTTATATCAGAAAGGAAAAAAATAAACGAAAAATACAGGGAACAGTTCTCTGTATCCGTATAATTAGAATATATATAATAAAAATAGAAAGGAAGGGTTAAAGAATGGCTAAAAAGAAGACCCGTTTAGATTTCATAAAAATGAAAAAAGAAGGAGAACAAGTAGCCTGGGTAACTGCTTATGATTTCCCTACTGCCTCTTTTGTTGAGCAAGCCGGTATAGATATGATTTTAGTCGGTGATTCCTTAGGGATGGTAGTATTGGGTTATCAAGGAACAGTCCCGGTTACCATGGCAGATTGTATCTCTCATTGCCAGGCAGTCCGAAGAGGAGCACCGAATACTTTTTGTATCGGAGATATGCCCTTTATGTCCTATCAGATTTCCGACCCAGAAGCAGTCAGAAATGCCGGGCGTTTTCTCCAAGAGGCGGATATGGATGCCGTAAAATTAGAAGGAGGGAAGAAGGTCTGCAGTAAGATAAGGGCTATAGCTGATGCTGGAATATTGGTTATGGGTCACATTGGTCTAACCCCGCAGAGCTCAGGCCAGTTAGGTTAGGCCTATTCCAATCCTTTACTCCTAAATTTGTTAAGAAATATGCCAATGTTGCCGAGATAGAAACCAATGCTTTTAAAGAATATATTAAGGATGTAAAGACCGGAGCCTTTCCTACCGATGATTATGTCTATCATATTAAAAAGGGCAAAGAAGAAGAGTTTTATAAGATGCTGAAAGAGTTTGAATAAGTCTTTTTTAATAGAAAAACGAAAATTGTAAAGGAGATTTTTAAACTTAAGGACCAGAAGTCAAAAGACCAAGTGATGTATGAGGCTCACCTACAGTATGGCTATACCTTAAAAGATATAGCAGAATATATTGGCTTGCATTATACTACAGTGAGCAGATTGATTAAAAAAATTGAGGGGGAAGAAGAAAAGTGACATTGCAAGGCATGGACCCCATAACTAAATAAGGAGGCAGGATATGACGGATGTAAAAATAGCAAAAGGATATATTCCCGGTTCGATTGGTCGAGTTGTAGAACTTCATGGTACCTAATACCATCAATATTGGGATTTCAAACTCTTTTTTGAAGCAAAAGTAGCTACCGAGATTTCAGAGTTTCTTGGGAGATATAACGAAAAACAAGATGGTTTTTGGACTGCTTCAGTTGGGGGACGTATGGAAGGCTCCATTACGATCGATGGTATCCATACTGAAAAAGAAGGAGCACATCTTCGTTGGTTTATCGTTTCCGATGTCATGCGTGGAAAAGGAGTCGGAAATTGGCTGATAAATGAAGCGATTAACTTTTGTAGAAATAAAAAATATCGACGTATATACCTTTGGACTTTTAAAGGCCTTGATGCTGCAAGACATCTCTATGAAAAAAATGGTTTTAAATTGGTCAAAGAATTCACCGGTGATCAATGGGGCACAAAAGTAGAGGAACAGCAATTTGAATTACTACTTGAATGACATCCCGTCCGAAAGGATAGGACGCAAAGTCATGGGTTTAAAGCACTTATAAAAGTGTCATGATCTCCATATTACCACAAGGAATTAAAATTTTTTCGCAGGAGGCGATTTAAATGAAACTAAACACTAAAATTATCCTACCTATATTATTAATTTCCACATTATTGATCTTACTTGTTGGTTGTCTTCCGGGTCTTACTCCACCTGTTACTCCACCTGAGGTAGGCGGTAGTTATGGTGGTGGCATAGTAGCTTACATATTGCAAAGCGGAGACCCCGGTTACATATCGGGACAAACGCACGGATTGGTTGCAGCTACGACTGACCAAAACGGCGGCGCAACAATTGCATGGAGCAACATAACAAACACTTTGGTCGGAACTACTGGAACAGCGATAGGGACTGGTCAGACAAACACTATTGCTATCGTTGGTCAAGGCGGTTGTACGAGTGGTGCCGCATACCTCTGTGATCACCTGGCAGAAGGTGGCTATAACGACTGGTATTTGCCCAGCAAGGATGAACTGAACAAACTTTACCTTAACCAAGTTGCAATTGGCGGTTTCGCTGGCTACAACTATTGGAGTTCGTCTGAGGACGGTGCTAACTACGCGTGGTACCAGAATTTTTACTATGGCGACCAGTACGACTACTATAAGGACTACGGCAGACGGGTTCGGGCTTTTTAACCAAAAGAGAAACTGGATTCCTGCTGGAGTTTACCCTCGCGAAAGCGGGGGCAGGAATGACATAAGAACCTTTATTTATAACAATGTCATTAACTTAAGGTGTACGTATTAATGAACTACCCCGTAGCAAGCTGACGGGACATCTCCAATCAGGTCTGTTTCTATCTTATCTCAGCAAGCTCCAGGAGAATTAGACCCTAACAGAGATTAAAGTAAGCGTTTTGAATAATCCGTAATGCTTTTTTCAAAACGCTTACTTTTTTT
>Ga0100393_10002927_pt1 | contig 16356 bp, 11 predicted proteins | sample CryGeymeta201517_FD_81546 | JGI IMG/M metagenome (GOLD analysis project Ga0100393, IMG submission 81546) | Groundwater microbial communities from Crystal Geyser aquifers in Utah, USA - Crystal Geyser metaG 2015-17 | ecosystem: Environmental > Aquatic > Deep subsurface > Groundwater | place... | reverse complement strand
TGAAGTTTCAGCTGATCACAAAACAAATGGATTATATAAAGCTGAACTAACTGTTGATGATCAGACCAATACTACGAATTCATCTTATACAATTACTAAAAACTATAAAGTAAACGGAGCTCCAAAACCTCTTTTCACTATTCCAAAATTAGCCGCTCCGAATCAAAAAATTAATTTATCTGCTTCAAATAGTACAGATCCTGATTCTGATAAACTCGTTTATTCTTGGTCAATTTCTGATGGTAGAACATCAAATACTGAAAACTGGACCATCAGTTTTAAAGAGTCTGGAGATTATGTCGTAAAACTTACTGTTGATGACAGTATGAAAGTGGAAAATTCAAATCAATCTATTGAGTTTCCTATTCATATTAATTTTGAACCCGTTCCCGAAATCACCGTTGTTGAAAAATCGAATTCGGCCATAATTTCACTTTCAGCTGTAAATAGTACAGATCAAGATCATAGCATTGTTGATTATTCTTGGGATTTTGGCGACGGTTCCAAAGGGAATGGTTTAGATTTAATTCATGAATACCCTGGAAGTGGCGTGTACACCATTGAATTGTTTGTAAATGATGGGAAAGCAATGAGTAATTCCATTATTTCAAGCAAAAAAACAATTACGATCAATAATAATCCAATTGCATCATTTACGTTTCCAAAAACAGTTGCACCGGGTGTTGAATTTAACTTAGATGCAAGTTCAAGTAAAGATTCAGATGGAAAAGTGGTTTCTTATGAGTGGTTTTTTCTGGATTCTATAATTGATACCGTAATTAAACCGAAGTATTCGTTTGAAAAACCGGGTGATTATTCAATACGCTTAAGAGTAAAAGATAATTCAGGTTTTGATGATGCCATAGATATTATATCAAATTCCATTCATGTGAATTATCCGCCAGTTCCTCGTTGGGAAGCAACACCAAATGTTGTGTCACCTGATCAAGAAATTCAACTTAGTGCAACTAATTCGAGTGATGAAGACAATAAAAATTTGAGTTTTGAATGGAAGTTTGAAAATGAGGAAAAGTCAGAATCAGGCTTAGAGATTAAAAGGAAATTCGCAAAAGCAGGAACGTATTTCTTTACTTTGACAACAGATGATGGCAGAGGTTTGGCGAATTCTAAACAGTCTGTAAAAGGAAATATTCGTATAAATGCACGTCCGATTCCTGTTTCAGAGAAGAAATTAGTAGTAAATCAACTTTCTGTTGTTTTAGATGCATCAAAAAGTTACGATGCAGATGGCGCAGTAAAAACGTTTACATGGGTTTTGCCTGATGGAAGCAAGAGAAATGAACCGATTTTTACCTGGAATGCTCCCATTGGCGGATATCATAAAGTAGGATTAACTATTGATGACGGTGAAGGACTGAAAAATAGCAAAGCCTCAATGGGTGTAGATATTTTCATGAATAGACCAGTTTCTGCTCAATTAGATTCTCTTATTGAATCATGTACCGGTCAATTAATCATTTTTTCGAGTGCAAGATGTTTCGATCCTGATGGAGATCAGTTTACGACAGAATGGGATTTTGGAGATGGAAATACATCTAAAGAAAGCAATCCTTATCACACTTACAAAACACCGGGTTTGTATTTAGTCACTTTAAAATTATCTGATGGAATTGCTGAAAATCCAACAGTTGCACAAATTCCAGTTGTGATTTCAGGTTCACCAACAGCATTTATGAATTTTGCTGACACAACTATTTGCGTGAATTCACCATTATTATTTGATGGTTCTTCAAGTACAGATCCCAATGGACCAATTGGAGCCTATTCTTGGAATTTTGGTGATGAGTCAAGTGGAGTTGGGAAAAGTTTAACGCATTTATATACTAAGCCAGGTTTATACACAGTAACGCTGACTGTTGTAGGTTCTTCCACAGGCGTTTGTAGTAACACAAGTCAAGTATCTGCTACTGTTAGAGTAATCGAAGGTCCTAACGCAGAATTTGTAGTTCCAGAATGGATTAATCCGGGCGATATGATTCAGCTTGATGGCTCAAAATCTCGTTACGATGGCAAATTAGCGAGTGTAAAATGGACAGTTTATGATATAGATAATAATGTGGTTCAATCTTTAGAAGGAATTAAAACATCTTTTAAAGCAGAAACTCCAGGAGAATATAGAATTGTGTTTGATCTAGTCGTTGAATCAAGTTCTGCTTGTAATCAGTCAACAATGGAAAAAACAATTCGAATAAATTATCCACCTGAATTAGTTTGGAATACGAAAACTCTTTATCCCGTTAAAACCCCAATTCGATTATCGGCAGTTGGTTCCAAAGATGCAGACGGATTTATAAGTTCGTATCAGTGGGTTTTAGATGGGAAAAAGGCTAGTAGTCAATTAGAATTATTTATTCCAGAATTAAATGCTGGCAAACACAGTGTTGAGCTCATTTTAAAAGATAATTCAAAAATAAAATCGGGAACGATTAGTAAAAAACTTGAATTTGAAGTTAAAGAAGCGCCATTTATGGCTGTTAAGGTGCCCGATAAAATTCATTCAGGGGAAACAATTTCTTTAAAAGCTCAAACTGCGAATTATGAGAATTCTGGAACACTAAAAACAGAATGGTTCTTAAATAATCAATTACTTACAAAGCCGGAATTTAAAGCTACAGAGCCAGTATATAAGGTAAAGCTGATAAAAGACAATGGTCTTGGGCTCAGTAATTCTCGCGATTCACTAGAATTGAATCTTGCTGTAAATCAAGCCCCAAAAACTGAAATTGAACTTCCAAAAATGATAATCCAAAATGGAGAATTAAAAGAAAGTGATTTTAGTTTGCCAAAAGATGTTTTTTTGGTTCAATTCGGAAAGAAAATATCGGTTTGGATTGCAAAAGATTCGGGTAAACAAAAAGTAGAATTTGCTTGGATGCCAAAAGATTCAGTACTAAAAATCTATTCATTTGAGATAGAAGTTTTACCAAAACTAAATGCAGAAAACCCCGCTTCAGATATCGAAATAAAATGGAATCCCGCAAATCCATACGTTCATGTTGAAGCACCAAAAATGAACAGAGCTGAAGGAACATCTTTAGTTTATGAATGGTTTTTAAATGGGAGATTAAGTGCTTCTGGAAATGTAGTTATGATTCCTGTAAAAAGAGGAAGACAAGATTTAGAGTTAAGAGTTTCTGAATTTGGAATAGCTCAAAGCAAACCATACATCAAAAAGATTAATCTGAATGTGAATTAAACAGTTCAGGCATCAGATTTTTTTTTACAGAGATTAAAAATTAAAAAACGTAAATTTCAGTAGTTCACAGTAGTCTAAAAAAACAGTCTTATGTCTAAAGCTATCTACCATAAAGTATCTTTTAACAACAAGCTTTGCCGCGACTTTACTATGGAGGTCAAGCAAAAAGTTAATGCTTATTTTGAAGAGAATAAGATCTCGAAACATGCAAATGCAGCAATGGTTGTTAAAACCATTGTGATTTTAACTTCGTTTTGGGGCTCTTATGCTTTAATCATGTCAGAACTATTCCCATTATGGGCAATGTGGCTTTTGTCTTTTATTATGGGTCTTGGAATGGCTGGAATTGGTTTTTCCATATCACATGATGCACTTCATGGCGCTTATTCAAGTAATAAAACTGTAAATACCGTTTTGGGATTTACATTTGATATGCTAGGTGCAAATGGATATATCTGGAAAATCACTCACAATATAATTCATCATACTTACACAAATATTCATGGTCATGATGGTGATTTAGATATTGCAGGAATTGTGAGATTATCGCCACATTCAAAACACATGGCTATAAATAGAATTCAACATGTTTTAGCATTTGTTGTTTACTCATTAGCTACCATTTTCTGGGTTATTGCTAAAGATTTTATTCAGTTTTCGCTTCGTCGTTTAGGGCCTTATGAGAATAAAAAACACCCTGTAAAAGAGTGGATTATTCTTTTTGTAACTAAAATCATTTATTTCTTATACATAATTGTTGCACCCCTTTATTTTCTTGATATTACTTTTACACAATGGTTAATTGGCTTTTTAACCTTGCATTTAACAGCTGGATTAATATTAGGAGTCATTTTTCAATTAGCTCACGTTGTTGAAGAAACCGATCATCCTGTGCCAAACGATGAAATGACGATTGAAAATCATTGGTTAGTTCATGAAATGCTAACAACCTCAAATTTTGCTAGAAAAAATAAAGTGTTGTCATGGTACATTGGTGGCTTGAATTATCAAATTGAGCATCATTTATTTCCCCATGTTTGTAGTATTCATTATCCAGAAATCAGTCATCTTGTTGAAGAAACGGCAAATAAGTACGGAATTCCGTACAAACAACATGAAACATTTACAGAAGCTGTAGTTTCACATTATAGAACGCTGAAAAAGTTTGGTCGTCCTGATTTTCAATATGCTTCATAATTAATGAAACACCATTATTTAAAAAGAGTCTATTATAGAACGTTGAATTTTATCATTTTCAATCGTTTTTAACGTGTGAAATCATCAATTTATTCGTTGAAAACTACTCAATTGATTAAGCAAAATAAAAAAAAGGATGAGCCATTCGACTCATCCTTTTTTCGTTTAAAAACGAACGGATAATTTTAGCTTACTTCTTTAAGCAGATTTGAAGACAAATCTTGAGACTCTTTAATGAGTGGAAGTAAGGTGTCACTGTAAGAGAAAAGCGTTTTAATTCGAGTAGAATCAGGTAAAGAATAATATTTACGAACTTCTTCAATAAGTTGAGTTTGTTCAATCATTTTGAAAACGGGTTCAACTTTATGAACAAGATTTCTCAAATTTTCAATATTGCCACTTACACTAGGGTTTTTTAGTTGTTCGTAATAATGGCGCAAACTTTTTTGTAATAAGGAGAAAAATTGCGCTTTATCTGCGTGGGTTTCCAAAAGTGGCATAACAGAATTCAAATTGATGCGCTTTTCATCAAATGATTTAGGATTTCCTAATAGTTTAATAAGCTTAGACCTAGTAAAAGGTTTTATTAAAATCCCATCAAAAATTCGTTTTGCATCTTCATTGTCTTCAACGCTTCGGTCTCCTGTTATGGCAATCAACTTAGTAGTTGCACTTGAAATAAGATTTTTTTCAATTACTTCCAAGGTTAAATCAATGCCATTCATATCCGGAAGGTGAATATCAACTAAGATAAAATCATAAGATTTTGACTGTATTTTTTTAAGCCCACTGTTTGCTGTTAATGCCCAATCCAAAAATGATACATAAGACTTAAGATAAAGTTGTAAAACTTTTTGATTAATTGGATTGTCGTCAATTATTAATGCAGAATTCATGCGTTAAGCTGTCTCAAAGTGATGGCCAAATTAAATTACCCAAATGATCTTTTTGTGGTTGTTCCTTAATAGAATCATATAAAGTAATTTTTTCATTTCCAGAGCTAGCATTCAAATCTTTAAACTGATAAACAGGTGTTTTAAATTCTTTTAGACGCCTTACTTCATCGTTAAGATAGAATGCTGTTTCTGTTCCTCCTAAAAATAAATATCCTGAAATACCAAGAGATTCTTTCATTTTTCGGAGTAATTGTTTCTTAACTGGATTATCGAAGTAAATTAGAACATTTCTAAGAAATAGCAAATCAATTTTTGTAAATGGTACAGGTTCTGTCAATAAATTATTTGATTTGAACTCAATTGAACCCATAAAAGGGGATTTTATTTGCCAAGAATCGTTCACTTGGGTAAACCATTTGATAAGTTGCGTAATATGAAGACCTCTTTGAACCTCAAAGTGATTGTAGATTCCATTTCTTGCTTTGTTAAGAACAGCTTCACTAATGTCTGTTCCAACTAATTGCAATGTCCATCCTTTCCAGTCTAGATTCAAATCATGCAAGGTTAATGCAATGGAATAAATCTCTTGACCTGTTGAACAAGCAGCAGACCAAATACAAAGCTTTTTATCTTTTTTGCTTACATAAAGTTGTTTAATAATTTCTTTTAGATCAACAAACGATTCTGGGTCTCTAAAAAAGTATGTTTCGTTGGTAACAAGACTATCTATGACTTGTTGTTCTAATAGTTTATTTTTTCCTTTTAAAGTTTCTTCAATAAGTTCGTCAATGGAGGAAAACCCATTCATGGTAGCAACGGGCTCTAATCTGTGTTCAACAAGATATTTTTTTTCCATTGTGAGCAATAGACCAATTTTTTTCTCAACCCATTTACAAATTTGAATGCACCCAGGATCACTTAAATAGCCCATCTTAATTTTTCCTTTTCAAAAATTGTGAAACAGTTGAGCCAATCAATTCAATAGGAAGTACTTCATCTGCTAAATTTTCAGCTACAACTGCTTTAGGCATTCCCCAAACAACGGAAGTTTTACTGTCTTGTGCAATTATTCTTCCTCCATATTTCTTAACGTGTCTACTTCCATCGAGTCCATCTTCACCCATTCCTGTTAAAATGACACCAAGTGTTTTCTTTCTGAAAAGACGAGCAGCAGTTCTAAACAATGGATTTACAGAAGGTTTACAAAAAACTTCTGGTGGGCCATCGACTAAATCGAAGTAATATTTTCCACTCTCGGTAACCTTAATTTCAGTGTGAATTTCGCCCGGGCCTATATAGGCAATTCCTTTTTGAAGAACCATATTTTGCTCTACAACCTGAACATCAATATCAGAATCTATTGAAAGTCTTTTTGCTAACTGTGGGATAAACGATTCTGGCATGTGCTGAATTATTACAAGAGGTACAGGCAGTGGTTTTACAATATCTTTTAGAAATACAGAAAGAGCATTTGGTCCACCGGTACTAGATCCAACTACAACTATTTCAGGTTTATAAACTTCATTTGAATGCGTTTGCGGAAAATTCTCCGCGGTATTTTCTACTTCTTCAATATGATGTGGAGAGCCATAAAGAGATCGAATTAAATCTAATAATTTTGCGCTAATTTCTTCAATACTTCGTTTATTGCCTTGAGTAGTAGGTTTTTGAAGGTAAGCAGTTGCACCTAAAGATAAAGCATGAATAGTTACAGGAGCGTGTTTAGCAGTTAGTGTACTAAGTACAATAACTTTTGTTTTAGATCTTAATTTAAAGAGATGTTTTAATGTTGTAATTCCATCCATTACCGGCATTTCAATGTCGAGTAACAGAAAGTCTGGTTGTTTATCTTCTACTGCTTTTAAAGCTAATTCGCCATTTTCGACACTTGCTACAACTACCATGTCGGTTTGGGAGCGAATTATCATTTCTAAAACTGTTCTTATTACATACGAATCGTCTGCAATCGCAACTTGAATCGGTCTCATAATAAGTTCAATTGTTTTAGTTTAGAAAATAAGATATCGTCGGTAAATGGTTTCATAATATAGTCAGATGCTCCAAGCTCAATTGCTTTATATATGGAATTTACATCGTGGCGAGCAGAGCAAACTAAAACGGTTGTGCCTTTTTTTGTTGGATTAAATTTCGATAAAAATTCCAATCCGTCGATAATTGGCATGTCAATATCTAGTATAATACCGTCAAAATGTTGTTTATCAACTAAATCAAGAGCTAGTTTCCCATTCGAAACAGACTCTAACTTAACATTCGCTTCAGTAAGCATTAAAGCAACTGCTTTTTGCATTGTTTCGGAGTCTTCTACATGTAAGATCGATTTCATAAATACTAAAAAAGATATGATAAAAGTTAAGCAATAAACCCGTTGATAACGCAATCAACGGGTTTAAATACACTTTTTAAACAGTGAATGTTTTAATAATTGAACTAATTTGAATTGAAAGTTTTTGCAATTCATCGGAGGATGCACTTGTTTGGATTGCAGCTTTTGCTGTTTCTCCGGCTGCATCGGCAACACCTGCAATTTTTTCCGAAATTTCGTTCGTACTTCTTGAAGCTTCCTGAACATTTCTAGAAATATCGGCAGTTGTTATACTTTGTTCTTCAACGGCTGCAGAAATTGTACTTGATATTTCACCGATTTTTCCAATAATCAATCCAACTTGAGAAATAGCTGTATCCACATTTTTGGAGTCTAATTGAACACCACTAATTTTTTTCGAAATTTCATCAGCTGATTGTGTTGTTTGTCTTGCTAATTCTTTTACTTCGTTAGCTACTACAGCAAATCCTTTTCCTGCATCACCTGCTCTAGCTGCTTCAATTGTAGCATTCAATGCTAGAAGATTTGTTTGTTGAGCTATATAGGTAATCGTTTTAACAACAGCGCCAATTTCTTCACTAGAATTAGTTAGGTTTTTTACAATATTAATCGTGTTATTCGATTGTTTTAAAGCATCTTTTGAAATTGAATCTGAGTTTTGAACCAGACCCGCTATTTCACGAATGCTAGTACTCATTTGCTCAGTAGCAGATGATACGGTCATGAAGTTTCTACTAGCTTGTTCAGCAGCGGCAGCAACGGCTTGTGCCTGACGAGTTGTTTCATCGGCAACTGCTTCCATAGACTGAGACGTAGAGGATAACTCAGTACCTTGACTAGAAAGTGATTCTATAGCCAGCATCATTTTTTTCATCGAATCAGCTACTTTTATAGCCATTGTATTAAGACTGTCTTTAAGAATTTTAAAAGTGCCAGTATAATCTTTGTTGATTCTAACGGTAAAGTCACCATTTGCCATTTGAGATAAGGCCTCAGATACATCAGAAACAGTTTCTTTTAATTGTTCTCTAAGTTTAACTTGTTCAGTAACATCAGTAGCAATTTTTACTACTTTAGTAATTCTGCCCATATCGTCTTTTACAGGAGAATAGACTGCTTGTAAATAAACCGGTTTACCTGTTTTATGAATGCGTAAGAATTCATCGATAAAAATGTCTCCTTTATTCAGCTTTTCCCAAAAATCTGCATATTGTTCAGATTCTGCATAGCGTTTTTCAACAAAAATGCGGTGATGTTTACCTTTTATGTCATCTAATTTGTAGCCCATTGTAGAAAGAAAATTTTTATTAGCACTTAAAATAGTGCCTTCCATTGTAAATTCTATATAAGCATAAGATTTGTCGATCGCGTCAACAATACCTTGCATACTTTGTTTTTCAATAGTCTCTTCTGTTTTGTCATAACGAATGCCCAAATATTTAATAGGCTTACCGTTTGCACCAAGTACAGGTACGAATGCGCCATCGACATAATAGGGTGTGCCGTCTTTTTTTCGGTTTTTAACGGGTGCTCTAAATATTTTTCCGCGGCCAACAGTTGCCCAAAGTTCTTTAAATGTCTCTTTAGGCATATCAGGGTGACGTACAATATTTTGATTCGCCCCCATTAATTCTTCACGAGTATATTGTGCAACTTCACAATGTTTATCGTTTACATAAGTAATGTATCCACGTTTGTCTGTGTGTGAAACAATACACATTTCATCGATAGCAGCGAGTACCGCTGTTACTTCACGATTTGACTGGTCGCGTTCTTCTTTTAGTTGCTCAATTTCAGCTTTTAAAAGCTCGATATCTGAAAGTTCAGGAGCATTAGTTTGTAGTTTTGCCATAGTGCGTTTTTATTTTGTTTTGATTTAATTAATTATTTGTTTTTAAAATCAGTTCCTAAAAGATGTTATCTGTTTGCGAGTAAATAGTTTAATCGCTTTAGAAGATTCCATCTGTTGTTAATTCGATAATCCCCATATATTGAGTTACCGCCTCCATTTGTTCTTTTAGTTTTAAAAAAAATTCATTTGTATTCTCCATTATTCACTCCATTTACATAACAATTCTTGTTTGAATAATTTTTGTATTAGGAAGCTATTCTTATATAAGTAAATAAGTTCGGTTACGGTATAGTCGTACTTGTTTCAAGTAAATTCATTAATTCGAGTAACAAGATGAGTTCCCCTTGTTCTCTAAATACATTATTGCACCAATTTCCCCATTTTACTCGCAAGTTCGTTGGAAGTGGTTCTAATTGATTTGTTTGAAGAAGCACAACTTCGCCAATTTCATCAACGACTAAGCTGAATTGCTCTTCATCAAGTTTTATTACGATATTGGCAAATCGACCATCTTTTTTTTCAGGAAGACCTAGTTTTGTTCGTAAATCTAAGGCTGTAATAACCTGTCCACGTAAGCTGAATAAACCTTTAATGTCATTTTGTGCTAATGGGACATCAACATATTCCTGTTCTAACAAGATTTCCTGAATATAATCAACAGGAAGTGCAACTCGTGTTCTATTTAAAACAAAGGTGAGTACGTACATAAACTTTTAATCCTATATAAATTACAATGGCGAAATCACACTATTGTGGTCTAAAACATTGTGTAAGGTTTCCAAAATGACATCTTTATCATACCCACCAATATGAGCAGTGAATAAGTTTTTCTGTGGATTTGCGTCTAAATTATGCGATGAAATAGACAAAAGTAAGGTCGGAGGAATACTTTGGTCATTATGAATTGAACTTGCCAACATAAATCCATCACTATCAGCTAATTCTAAACCGCTAATTACTAATTGGAAAACTTGTGTTTTTAATTTTGAAAGGGCGTCTTTTCGAGAACTAACCGCAACGGTTTGCATCCCAGCAGCCTGCAATACTCCTTTAATATGTCCACGAAGGAAATCGGACCGTTCCGCCAACAACACACTTACAAATCCTTTTTCTTTTAGAGAAAGATTATGTTGTGAAGAGTTTAAACTCTCAAAAAACATATTTACATCTATAATCTCTGTCGATTTCCCACTTAATACAGCCATTCCTAAAATACCAGCTCGTTTTGAAACCTGTTCAAACTGAACAGCTTCTTCAGCAATATCATTAAAAGCGTCAACAATAAGTCCAAAATTGATATTCTCATTTTGGAAAACTATCACTGAAATAGTTTCTTCCGCATTTTCGATTGTTCCGTTTTTGTATTCAATTAAAGGCATAATATGGTCGCGATATTGAATTACATATCGACCATCAACCGCTTCAAGTTTTTGTTTTGGTAACATTTCTAAACGTGCAACCATTCCAAGATGAACTGCTTTTTGTGAGTTTCCACTATGGAATAAAAGGAATAAAGTTTTTTCTACAGCCTGTTCAACCTCAACTTCACGAACAGAGCGTTTATTGAATTCATCTAGATTCAACATGGCTTGAATTGCAACACCGTTAACATCTAAAATGAGAACAATTTGCTCACTACCAATTAGAGTAGTTCCTGAATAAACTTGAATGGTTTTTAGTAGACGATTTAAAGGTTTTACTACTATTTCTTGAATTTGATCTACTGTATCAACTACTAGTCCATAAACTAAATCGCCATTTTGAATAACAACAACATGTTTTCCACGAATATCTTCTACTTCTTCAGCACCTCCTAAAACGGTACTCAAATTAACAAGAGGGAGCAGTTTGTTTCTAAGAGTTAATACTCGATTACCTTCCATGTGAATCACTTTAGTGTAATTCACATCGTTTAACCAAACTAATTCTTGTATCCCAATTTCGGGAATGGCATAAAATTGATTTTCTGTTTTAACGATTAAAGCAGAAATAATGGCTAGTGTTAATGGTATTTTAATTCTGAAAAGTGAGCCATTTCCTTTTTCTGACTGAACTTCTACAGAGCCTCCTAAGTCTTCGATGTTTTTTCTTACAACATCTAAACCTACGCCTCTTCCAGAGAGTTTGGTCACATTGCCAGCAGTACTAAAGCCGGAATTAAATAAAAAGTCATAGAGTTGATGAGTTGTTGCCTTTTCTGCATTTTCTTTTGTTAATAGTCCGCGATCTAAGGCTTTTTTACGAAGAACTTCAAGATCTATTCCTTTTCCATCATCGGAAACTTCGATAATTATATGACCGCCTCTGTTATAGGCATTTAAACGAATATGTCCTTTTCCAGCTTTTCCATTTTTTATTCGAATCTCACGTTTTTCAATTCCGTGGTCAAGAGCATTTCGAATTAAATGAACCATAGGTTCAGAAATATGTTGAATCACCTGGCGATCTAATTCGGTTGCTTCGCCTTCCATCTTAAGGTCAACATCTTTTCCTAATTCAGCTGATAAGTCACGTACAATTCTTGGCAATCTTGTCCATGATGTACCAATTGCCTGCATGCGAGTTCGCATAGCTGTTTCTTGAATTTCAGATGTTAATCGATTTAACTGATTTACATGTTTTGTCAATTTATGATTATCAGTGGTTTGTGCCATCTGCATAAATTGATTTCTGTTTAGAACTAATTCAGAAACTAGATTTAATAAATCTTCTAATACATTAACATTTACTCTTATCGAAGTTTGCTGTTCACTAGTTTTAGATTTTGCTTTGTCTGAAGGGATTAATTCTTGTTCAACTTCTTCATCTTCAACATCGTCAGTATTTAATAGTTCATCTACAATTGATTTGGTAACACTATTCTCAGTACTGAAAACAAGTTTATTATCACTTGAGTCTTTTGATACAGATTGCTTAACCATTACAGAAGAGTTAGCAATCTCAACCGCTGTTGTCTCGCTTTCGCTTTTTGAATCAAATTCAAAATTATCCTCTGTTTCAGCATTTATATTTTTTACTTGAGTAAAATTGCCAATATCAACTGGCGCCTCGAATAGCTCTTCATCTGTAAGTTGTGAGTGATCTACAGGTAAGGTAGAAGTAATTGTATAGCGTAATTCGTCTTCAATAAAAGCAAAAACGTCTTCTATTGTATCAGGGTCGCGGTTGTCTTCAAACTCAATTAACCATCTTCCAAAAGGTTTATAAGGGTCGTAACTAACGATATCTGGAATAGAACCTGGAATAAACGACATGTTTTTCCACCCAATTTCTTCTAATTCTAGTAGTATATATGAGGGGTCAAACTCTTTTTTTAAACCGCTTTCTGTTAGTGTTATTTCTAAAATCCAGCCTTCAAGAGATTTTTGACTGCTTTTGGGTTTGGTCTGTGTTTCTTCAATAGATAGGATTTCTTTTTGTTGAGTTTTAATTGGTTCAATTATCTCTTCTTCATTTTCTTTGATTACACTATCACCCTTATTCATGATGTCTTTCATGGTTGTAATCAGCGCTTCACTTTGCTTCTTTTCTGAGCGAGATAGATTGTGCCCGGGCTTGTTTACGAGCATACGAGTGTGGTCAATTGACTTCAAAATAATGTCAACAACTGTACTGTTTGGTGTTAATTTGTCATTTCTTAGTTCATCTAACAAGTTTTCAAAATGATGTAGAAAGTATTCAATTGTTTCAAAACCGAACATTCCACTAGACCCTTTAATAGAGTGGATGCAACGAAACATTTCACGTAAAGTCTCTTTTTTGTCCTTCTGTTTCTCAATTTCAAGTGAAACTTGCTCAACTCTATCTAATAATTCTTTCGACTCGGTTATAAAAAGTTCTTTTACAGGCTCAATAAAATTCATGAAATAACCTCATATTTAATACGTGATGACCAAACCGGTTCAAACCATTTAATCCAATTAATATGTTCTTTCGACAAAATAAACTTTACCTTATCTGCACTGCTCAAGTGATTAGAAATAACTAAACAAAGTAATATGAGCTGCATATTGTTTGCATTTAGCTCATTAATATCGATACTCCATGAATGTGCAGCAATATCTGCCACATTCGTTATTGATATAACAAATTCGTGGTATTTGTCTGTATTAAACACTCCTTTAAGTACATAAGACGCATTTTTATTTGAAATGCTTTCTATAACTTCCATATACCCCATTTCAAAAAAATGTTTTGTTGGTTTTATTTTCCATTGAACATAGTAATACTGATGATAACTTGAGATAAGTATCTCCGAAACAAGGAATGTTTTCGATAAAATGACTATTTTTTTCGTTAAGTATCAAAGTGTTATGAAAAGATTGGTTTATTTATCAATTTATTCTAAAATAGCGTACTTTTTGTTCTCTTTATTATGTAATAAAAGCGATTTTCTAAATGAAAATTATTAGTATCCTCTTATTGTTGCTTATTTCTTCAGCATTCGTGCCGCATCTTCATGCACAGGAAGTTGATTCAACGGCGGATGCTACACCTGCGGTTACAATTGATGAGTCTTTCGATTACCTAGAAGCAACTGAAGAAACTCCTAAAGCTAAAAAGCCTAAGTTTTCTATAATTCAATGGTTTAAAAAAACCTTTATGAGTAAGAATAAAAAGAAAACTTCAAAAGAAGAGGAAGCCGCAAAATCTGAGTTTGCCGAGAAGGATATGGAGGAGTTGAATTATTTGTTTGTTCAAGCTGCAATCGTTGGAGATATTGATAAATTAGTTGAGTTAATAATGTATGGAGTTAATATAAATACGACCAACTATCAGGGCCGAACTGCTTTAATAGAAGTCGCTCGCTTGGGAGATATGAAAACTGCAGAATGGTTAATAGACAGAGGTGCAAACTTGAATCATAAAGATATGTATGATGGGAATGCATTGTTATATGCCACTCAAAGGGGGAAAAGAGATATTGTAAACTTGCTTATACAGCGGGGCGCTCGTAGAGAAATGAATTAAATGTGAGTCGTATCTGGTTTTATTTATAAAAGCAATCTGAATAAGTAAAACACTAAGTATCATATTTAAACTATTATTATTGTGAGAAAAAAGGATTACAAAATTTAAAAGTATACATTGGATAATAACTAGTTTGAAAACACTTTTAATCAATCTAAAGCATTGATATTAATAGTTAAAAATTGCTAATTGACGGATTTTAAACAAATTAAATGTTGAAAAATATATTATTGTAATTCTTAGTCTAAAACGGTGTTTTAACATCATTTAGTTATGAGAAATGAGTTAACTCATAATTTTTATTGGTGGGTTTGGGGTAAATGAATATAAAATCGATTTGCAATCTCCATGTTTTAATACTTGGCAATTTATTCTAATTTAAGGTATGAGCCATTACGCAGATATTGCACTTCCTACGCCACTTCGTCGCCCATTTACTTATAGTGTTCCATCTGAATTGTTTCAAGGATTAAAACAGGGAATGCGGGTTTATGTACCTGTTCAAAATAGATTTGCAATAGGTATTGTTTTAAAAATACATCAAGATAAACCAACATTTCGGACACGACCTATTCAGTCGGTTTTAGATTATAAACCAGTTTTTTCAACAGAATTATTCAAATTAGCAGATTGGGTGCATCGCTATTATTATTGTTCAATGGGCGAAGTTTGTCAGGCTATGTTGCCAAGTGGCTTGAATTTTCAGAGTTTAAAAGTTGTTAAGCCAATTGGACGATTAGTGCTCAGCGGGAATGCAATTCAAGATGAATTTGTAAAACATCTATTTGAAACGGGTGAACAACCGCTTTTAGAGGTAATGGCTCAATTTCGCTTAGTAACAAGTGAGGATATTCGCATTTTTGAAGAAAAAAAATTAGTAGAGATTCGTGAAGTTCCAAAAACTAAAATTGAAACGGCCAAAGAAATGGTCTGGAACTGGGCTGAGAATGGTAAAGCTCTAGGAAAAAAAATTATTACTGATGCCGAAAAGCATTATAAATGGCATGATGTTTTTAAAACCTTATTAACAATAAAATTACCTGCTAAAAGTCATGAATTAGAAGAAATGGGTTGTTCTAAAAGCGCTCTAAAAATTTTAGAATCAGCTGGTGTTTTAGAAAAGAAGCAACGTGAAAAAAGCTATTCAGAAGAATATTACGAGCATAAACCAGATAATTTAAGAGCATTAAATCCCGAACAGTTCGATGCGTATGACCGAATAAAAGCAGGAATTACCGCAGAAGTTTTTCAAACGTATTTATTAAAAGGAATAACAGGCAGTGGAAAAACCGAAGTTTATATTCATGCTATAAAAACCTGTCTTGAAATGGGGAAAGGCGCAATTGTATTAGTTCCAGAAATTGCCTTAACTCCACAAACTGTACGTCGTTTTTATGAAATTTTTGGTGATGAAATAGCTGTATTACATAGTCGCTTAACTCCTCAAGAACGACTTTTTACATGGAATGAACTAAAATCAGGCAACAAAAATATTGCAATTGGACCACGTTCTGCGGTGTTTGCCCCTGTCGAAAATCTGGGTCTAATTATAGTTGATGAGGAGCACGATAGTTCATACAGACAAGAAGATCCTGCGCCACGTTATCATGGAAGAGACACGGCGGTTATGCGTGCGTTTATCGAAAAGATTCCTATAGTTCTAGGCTCTGCAACCCCATCGCTTACAACATGGAAACAAGCAAAAGAAGGTAAATTTGAATTAGTAGAACTCAACCTTCGTCATAAAGGGGCAACCTTACCCAAAGTCGAATTGTCTGATCTAACACAGTATAAAAAAGCAATGTATGGCCCATTAACGGCGGCTTTATATCTAGCATCAAAAGATGCATTATCCAGAAATGAACAAATCATTTTTTTG
>Ga0100393_10002910_pt1 | contig 16426 bp, 20 predicted proteins | sample CryGeymeta201517_FD_81546 | JGI IMG/M metagenome (GOLD analysis project Ga0100393, IMG submission 81546) | Groundwater microbial communities from Crystal Geyser aquifers in Utah, USA - Crystal Geyser metaG 2015-17 | ecosystem: Environmental > Aquatic > Deep subsurface > Groundwater | place... | reverse complement strand
TCAAACATAATTATTAAATAAAAGGGGTAGTTTAACAAAAACAGTTTTCGTTTCAAAAACGAATTTCATCTCAAATAACTGTAAATAACTACCCCTTTCTCTTGCCTAAAATTCTTTCCTTCCCTCTAAAGCTCTGGCTAAAGTTATTTCATCTGCATATTCTAAATCAGCTCCGGTTGGTAAACCCTGGCCTAATCTGGTAATTTTCAAATCCTTTATCTTTTTAATTTCTTTGGCTAAATACATGGCTGTGGCTTCCCCTTCCATGTCAGGATTCATTGCCAAGATAATTTCCTTAAGCGGCTGAACACTGTTTTTTATTCTCTGAAGCAGCTGGCCAATATAGAGTTCGTCCGGACCAATATTGTTTAAGGGAGAAATAGCGCCATGAAGAACATGATAAACACCTTTAAAACTGCCAGCTTTTTCCAAAACTAAGACATCAATCGGTTGTTCAACCACACAGATAATTGATTTATCTCTGTTCTGATTGGTACAGACCGAACAGGGGTCGCTTTCAGCAACATTAAAACAAAGCGAACACAAAACGGTCTTGCGCTTTAACTCTTGAGCTGCCTCGGCAAATTCATCAAGCTGTTCTTGAGGCACATGAAGGAGATAAAAAACCAGTCTCTGGGCTGTTTTTGGCCCGATACCAGGCAATTTCTCAAAAGATTCAATCAGCTGACGGATAGAACGAGGAAGAGTCATTAAAAAGATTTTATCATTTCGAGTCTTCGAGAAACAAGGTTCTCGCTGAAAGCGAGGTTCTTACTTCCCTAGTAATCCGGAAAGACCTCCTGACATTTGCTGGACTTTTCTGGCAGCCACTTCCTGGGAGCGTTTAAGAGCTTTGTTTAAAACTTCAATCAAGCGGGACTGCGCTTCGCCTTGAATTTCTAAAGACTGGACTTTTTGGTCGCCGGAAACAACAATCTTGATATCGTCTTCTTCGATCTCAATCTTTTCCGCGGCCAACTCTCTCTGAATCCGTAAGGCTTCATCCCTCATTTTTTTTAACTCACCCAGTTGGACGCCACGTTGCTTTAGACTATCAAATATCATAGTTCTCCTCCATGTTACCTATAATTTAAAAATATAATTCTTACTTAATTTTTTTCTTATTAATCAACTATTTTACCATTAAAAATTCCATTTGCCACCTCAAGAATATCTTCTGTGCTTTCTGTAGATTTTTCCGTGCTTTCAGTGTTCCTTTTCTCTCCCAAAACACATTTTAATTTAACTGGCTTTCCTAAAAGCTGACTGGCCACTTCCTCAACGATTAACCGGCAGCGCTCAGTTTCCAAGCGTTCTTTATGGAATTTATAAAAAACTTCTAAGGTTAAAAAACCGTTGTCCATTTTAATTGGTCTGGAGGCTCTTAAAAGGGCTTCAACTGAGTGATTTAAAGGTTTGACCCCCAACAATAAATCGTTCCACTTCTCCACAATCTTATTTAAATTTCCCTTAGTTGGTGATGGAGTTGATGAATTTAGTGGGGTTTCAGCTGCTTTTTCTGCCCAAGAACTTTGAACTGGGTCTCTTTCAGCGCTTGGCTTAAGAGGGCTGTCCCCACACCATTCCACCGCCACCAACTCCAAAGGCAATTGAGGAATCGGCGTGGTTTTCATTTCAGTGGCGGCTCGGGAAAAGAGATTAATCAGGCGGATAATGCCGTTTTTATCTAAATTGTCAATCAACTCTGTTTCCTGGTCATTATTAATTTCAACCCCTATCAATTTCAGGAGTATTAAACGAAGCTGTTCTAACAAACTCTGTAGGTAAACTTCCAAGTCAGCGCCAAAATTAACCAGGCGATCAATTTCCAAAAGTGAAGCCTTGAGGTCTTTCGCTGCCAAGAACTGAAGAAGTTTCTCGGGCTTTAACTCTTCAATCTGCCCTAAGAATTTTTGCGTCTCCAGTAAGGAAATCTTCGCTCCGGTTGAAGAAAGCTGGTCTAAAATTTTTTGGGCGTCACGAAAACTGCCGTCAGCGTTTTGGGCAATGGCTTCCAGAACGCCTTTCCCCGGCAAAAGCTTTTCGCCCTTAACCACTCTTTGCAGAGAACGGATTACTTCCTCAAATTTTGACCGCCGGAATTTGGTTTGGAAACAGCGTGAAAGAATCGTTTTGGGTATTTTTTGCGCTTCGGTGGTGCAAAGGATAAAGACAGCATGGGCCGGTGGCTCTTCTAAAGTCTTTAACAAGGCGTTAAACGCTTCGGTCGTTAACATATGAGCTTCATCAATAATATAGACCTTGTATTGGCATTTAGCCGGTGATAATTTGATTTTCTCGCGCAGGTTGCGGATATCGTCAATGCCCCGATTGGAAGCGGCGTCAATCTCAATCAAATCCAAGGAACTCCCGTTGGTAATCTCCTGGCAAATATCACAACGATTACAAGGTTCCTCTTGATGTTTTTTGTGTGGGCAATTAATGGTTTTGGCAATAATTCTCGCCGCCGAAGTTTTGCCCGTTCCCTTGGGGCCGGAAAACAAAAAAGCATGGGGAATTTTTTTTGATTTTAAAATTTTCTGAAGACTCTCGCGAACATCAGCTAGATCCAGGTCGGAGACTTTTTGCGGTCGGTATTTCAGATAGTAGGTTTTTGATTCCATGTTCAATTAAAAATTCAATTGAGAGATTTTTCTTTTTCGCCTCAACAGGACAAATAACAATGTCACCTAAAAGCAAAGTTTTTTCAGGGGTTGCCCTTCGAATACTCTCAGGGTATGCCTGCCCTTGAAAAAAAGTCAAAACACTCGTTGCTTGATCTAATTTCCGGTATCTTCTGTTTAAAACCTGGATTTCTTTCGAATCAACAAAAAATAAACTCAACTCGCCATTAGCCAGGCCATGTTTTTTTAAAGAATTACTTGCCCAAGACCTAATTCTCTCTTCTTCTAGTGTAAATTTTTTGGCTGATTTAATTAAAATAGAAATCATTTGAAGCTGTCAACTAGAATTTATTTACTACAAACTATATCAATTTTTTCACGGCCGCAGCCACTTTGGCGCCATCTATCCGTCCTTTTACCTTGCTCATGACTACCCCCATGACCTTACCAAAATCACCCGGACCAAAGGCCCCCACCTCCTCAATGACCTCTTTAGTGATTTTCTCTAACTCGGTAGTGGACATTTCCTGAGGAAGATAATTACTCAGAATCTCGGCTTCCTGCTTCTCCTTATCGGCTAAATCTTGACGTCCACCTTTCTCATAAGCCTCAATCGCTTCTTGTCTTTGTTTGACTCCCTTCCGAATAACAGCCATCACATCTTCATCATTCAAATCAGCTTGCTTCTCAATTTGACGATTATGAATTTCTGAAATCAACAAACGCAGAGTCGAAACCTGCGCTTCTTTTTTTTCTTTTAGGGCTGTTTTTAAATCTTCCTGAATTTTTTCCAGTAACATAGATTTTTATCTTCTTTTACGAGATCGGCGAATCACCGCCAATTTTTCTTTTTTCCGAACCGAAGGCGGCTTGTAAAACTCCCTTTCCTTCATTTCATCTAAAAGTTGTTCGGCGATAACTTTTTTACGAAATTTAGCAATCAGTTTGTCTTCGGTATCACCCGGAGCTTTTCTCACAACGGTTGCCATTTAATCAACACCCCCTTCCCAACCGCCAAGAAGATGAACATGGAGATGAAAAATTTCCTGTCCACCTTTCTGGCCACAATTAATAACGATTTTAAAACCTTCTCCAATCTTTTCCTGACCAGCAATTTTTTTAGCGGCCAGTAAAAGTTGACCTAAAAGTTCTTTATCATTATCGCTGATATCTTGTAATTTATCAATATGTTTTTTGGGGACAATTAAAATATGGACCGGCGCTTTCGGATGAAGATCATGAAAAGCAACCACATTTTCATCTTGATAAAGAAATTCCGTTGGTATCTCTCCTTTAATAATCTTACAAAAAAGACAATCCTTCATTCTTATCCTTTCTTTAAAACCTCGATGATTTCCTCCAAACTTAACTTAGTCGGTTTCATCGGTTTTGTCCGAGATTCATTTAATAAAATCTTATGGGAAGAGTGCAAAAACCATTCCCCTCCCTTATCTTTTGCCTTTAAAAAATCATAGGCTTTCTGCAAATCAACTTTGGAACTAGGCAAAGCATAAATTCTCACTCCGCCTTCCTTCGGATCTTTTTTGACTACCAGGCAGTAGCCCTCTTTTTCTCCTTCTCTTAAAACTGCTTCATTCCCTGTTTCCAAAGCCAAAACTTTACCCCAAATCGTTTCAAATTCCTGGCCTTCTTTAATTTCCTCTTGGGCTTTTAAACGATTCTTAAAATTATGTAAAATCGCATCCAAAGATTTCAGACCATATTGTACTGTTTCTAAATCGCTGGCCCCTAAACCACGCAAGCCCCAAAAAAGCTCATGGAGATAAAATTCATAGCGAGGCTTTTTGATTTCTTCCCAGGTTAACTCCCGAGCGTTATCAACTTCATTCACCACTTCCACCATTAATTTTAAAGCCTGTTCCTCCAAAGGACTTAATTTCTCTCCTTTTCTTTCCTCAAGAAGATAAGCAAAACTTAGTTTGGCCGCTGAAAGAAATTCATTGGTCTGATGATGATCCAATTTCCCTCCACCAACATCAACATGAAGAACCTCAGGATTACTATCCACCAGTTCATGATTAAAGGTTGATCCCGAAGGACAAAACTCAATCTCGGCTTCCTGCCAGCCAGGCTCGCCTCGCGGCGAAGCGGGTAAAAATCTCTTTAATAACCAAACGGAAAAAATAGCGTCTAAATCAGGATTAATATGGGTGACAATTTTCTTCACCTGGCTAATTTTTTTATCACCTCCGACAGAGTTAAAAGTTCGACTTTTTGAGAATCTCTGTTTTTCCATTCAATTTTGTCTTTGGCCTTTTCCGAAACAACCAAACGAACAGGAATGCCAATCAAATCGGCATCGGCAAATTTCACTCCAGCAGAAACATCTTCTCGATCATCATAAAGGACTTCAATTCCCTTGTTTTGTAATTCTTGATAAATCTTTTCTCCTGAAAGTTTTAGGTTTTTAGTTTTCAGTTCAATGAGATGGACCTGATAAGGCGCAATTTCTTTCGGCCAAATAATCCCCTGTTTATCATGATGAGCTTCAATGATACTTGCCATTAACCTCCCCAAGCCAATCCCATAACAACCCATCCAAATCAATTTCTTGTTGCCTTTTCTGTCAGTAAAATAAACCTTCATTGTTTTTGAATATTTTGTCCCTAGCTTAAATACATGCCCATTCTCAATCACTCGACCATTTTTTAGCAAAGATTGACATTTAGGACACTTTTTCAACTCCTCTTTACTGGTAGCAAAGTCACATTTAGGACAAAAGACTATCCTATCCTCACCTGTTTGGCAAAGCATCATAAATTCATGGGAAACATCGCCGCCAATTGTCCCGGATGAAGCCTCTACTACCTTAATAATAAAACCGCAGCGGTTAAAAATCTTTTTGTAGGCTTTAATTACTTTTTGATAATATTCATCTAAATCTTTTTTATCGGTATGGAAAGAATACAAATCCTTCATCATAAATTCTCTTACCCGCAGTAAACCACTGGTAGCTCGAATTTCATTGCGAAACTTATTTTGTATCTGATAAAGATATAAAGGTAAATCTTTATAGGATTTTATAAATTTTCTGGCTAAATCAGTCATCACCTCTTCATGAGTTGAACCTAAGGCATACTCTTTTTGATGCTGGTCTTTGAGGACAAAAAGGGGTGGGTCCATGGAATCCCAACGTTGGGATTCCTGCCATAAAGATTTAGGTTGAAGAGTCGGCAGAAGTAGTTCCTGCCCTCCAATCCCATTCATCTCCTCTCGAATAATATTTTCAATCTTCTGATGAACCTGCCAGCCTAAAGGCAGAAAGGAATAAATTCCGGCGGCCAGCTGGTCAATAAAACCACCTTTCACAAGATATTGATGAGAAATTGTCTCGGCCCCTTTGGGGGCGGTTCCTTTTAAGGTTTTACCAAAAAGCTTGGAATATCTCATTAATTTATTATATTACCTTCTGTTTAAAAGAATTAAAATGGCCAGATTTTAAGCAACCATTGACCAATCTTATCCCAACCAATCATTCTTTTAATGTCATTAAAGGTGATTAAAATAATCAAACAGAATAAGAAAACAATACCAATGGTATTGATAATGGCTTCCATGGCCGGATTTGATTTGCGCCTGAAAAGGCCTTCATAAATGAAAATGTAAAACAAGCGGCCGCCGTCTAAGGCCGGTAAAGGCAGGAGATTAATGACTGCCAAGTTAATGGAGAGAATACCGATAAACTGCAAAACATTCAAAAAGCCGGTTTGAGCCACCAGTCCGGTAATTTGAAAAATCCCCACTGGTCCGGCCACATCTTGAGGAATAACTCCCTTAGCAAAGAGATTAAAAAACATCCCTGCCAAGGCTTTAATAATTAAAACCAGCCAAGCAAGGGCTTCTTTGCTGCCTTCGACCATTCCCCGAAAAGGCATCTGCCAAAGCGGATATTTCTTCATCTCCATATCAGAAATAATCACCCCTAACGGACCTTCTTGTGCCGGCGGATTTTCCCGGGGAACAACCCATAAAAGAAGCTTGCCTCCCTGACAAGAAAAAGCAGGCTGGCTTTCTTTCCCAATCATGCCGCCAAAAACTTGAGTTTCGCAAGGATTGTCTTTTTCTCTTTCAATCGTCAAAAGAAGTTGTTGGCCTTTCCCTTTCTCAATCAACTCGATAAAAGCCTGACTATCTTTTAAGGTTTTATCATCAATCTTTAAAACCTTGTCATTTTCTTTCAAGCCGCTTTGAGCCGCTGGCGAACCAGGAATAACCCCTAAGATTTTTACTTTGTCGGTTTTGGTGGGGATGCCGGAAAAGGAGTAAACAACGGTGAAGACAACAATCGCCAACAGGAAATTAAAAAAGACGCCGGCCAAAAGAACCAGACTTCTGGTTTTTTTGTTTTTTTGGCAAAAAGCATCCTGGCTCTTGATTTTTTTATCCGCCTGTTCGCCATAAAGCCTGACGAAACCGCCAAAAGGCAGCCAATTAAGAGAGTAAATTGTCCCTCTGAATTTTTTGCCGAAAAGCCGCGGCGGATAACCAAAACCAAATTCTTCGACTTTAATGCCGGCCTTTTTAGCCGCCAAAAAATGGCCAAACTCATGGGCAAAAATTAAAACAGACAAAACAAGAAGAAAAGTAATTAAAGTTAAAATCATCTTTTAGGAAAATTAAATCATCATCAACTCGGCTTCTTTTTTCTTTCCCATCTCTTCAATCTTTCCGTTAAATTCATCGGTCAATTTCTGCAAATCCTGTTGACGACGAAATTTTTCATCCTCGCCCAGCTGTTTGGCGGTAAAATCTTGTTCGATGCTCTCCATGGCTTCATGGCGCACCTGCCTAATCATCACCCGACCAGCTTCCAGCTTTTGATGAAGGATTTTACTAAATTCCTGTCTTCTTTCCTCGCTTAACGGCGGGATTTGAACACGAATGACATTTTCCTCAGTACGAACACTTAAGCCTAAATTTCGCTCCATGGTTAAAGCTCTCTCAATATTTTTAATAATCGATTGGTCAAAAGGGGTGACCAATAACTGATCCGGGCCTTCGGTAATAATTGTCGCTAACTCCAACAAAGGCATGTGGGTTTCATAAGCCTCAATCATCATCTGTTCAATCAAGCTGGGATTAGCCTGGCCTGTCCGCAGGCTGGAGAGATCACTAGACAAGGCCTCTAAAGCCTTCTCCATTTTTTCGCGAGTTTCGTTTAAGTCCATCAAGACTCCTTGCCTAATTCTAAACGATAGAGACGGTTAACTTTAATGTTTTCCCCGGTTTTAGCGCTTAATTCTTTAACTAACTCTTCAATCTTTTTGCTCTCGTCCCTAATCCACGGTTGTGCCAAAAGTTCTTGAACATCTTGAGGCTTAAGAGCCGCCACTTGCATCGCCAATTCATGGGCTAATTTTTTAAAATCTTCGGTTCTGGCCACAAAATCAGTTTCACAACAGAGCTCAACTACCGCCACAATTTTTCCTTCGGCGTGGGTATAGGCCTCAACCAAACCGCAACCAGTTTCCCGGCCAGTCCTTTTGCCGGCACTCTGAAAACCTTTTTTTCTCAGCCATTCTTCGGCTTTTTTTAAATCGCCACCACCGGCTTCTAAAGCCTGTCGGCAGTCTATCACACCGGCTTTGGTTTTGGCTCTTAATTTTTTAATTTGGTCTAAACTAGTCTTCATCTTTTTCTTCTTCCTTTTTTATCTTAGCAGTTTCTGCCTTGGTTTTCTTCTCCCCCATCTGTTGTCCACATTTAACTGCTTCCGCTATCAAAGAAACAATCAATTTAACCGAGCCAACAGCATCATCATTGGCCGGGATAACCCAATCAACCAAATCAGGATCGGTATTGGAATCAACCACCGCCATGACCGGAATGTTTTTCTTGGCGGCTTCCTTCAAAGCAGCCTGTTCTTTTTTAACATCAATAACAAAAAGCGCGGCCGGGAGTTCTTTCAGATCAACTAAACCGCCAAAAAATCTCTCCAAACGGGCAATCTCCCGGTCAATTAAAATATTTTCCTTTTTGGTGTATTTCTCCAATTCTCCCGAAGCTTTTTTCTCTTTTAAGTCTTTTAACTTGTCAATCGATTTCTTGAGATTATCAAAGTTGGTTAATAAACCTCCCAGCCAGCGCTCACTGATAAAGGGCATTTTAACTCTTAAGGCTTCTTCCTTAATCATCGCCTGAGCCTGACGTTTAGTTCCGACAAAAATGATTTGCCCGCCTTGGGAAGCTATTTGTTGGGCAAATTCAGCGGCTTTTTCCAAGCCTTCTTTAGTTTTAGCCAAGTCAAAAATATGAATACCGTCACGAACTCCATATAAAAAGGGGGCCATCTTCGGATTCCAGCGCTGGGCTTGATGACCGAAATGACAACCAGCATCTAAGAGGTCTTTTAAGCCTATTTTAATTTCGGACTTTGCTTTTGCCATTAAAAAATTTCTGTTTTTCTTTTTCCGCCATCAACAAGAAGTAATCAGAAAAACAACTGTTGATGTGTGTAATGAAACCATTTTAACACTTAAAAAGATTTAATTCAAGAAGATTTATTTAAATTTTTCCAACCAGCGTTCTATTTTTTTCTCAAGTTCCTTAATTGTTCTATTATTGACAACTAAAAAATCGGCTTTTTTTAAGCAGGCAGTGATATTACGCCCAAATTTTCCCTGGCCACTTTTAAAATCTTTTTTATCAGCTGCCAAAAAACCCTTCCAGGTTATGGGGTCTGATTCTCGATGGCGAGACATGACTCTTTGATAACGTATTTTTCGAGGTGCCGTTATACCAATTAAATAAAAATTAGGTTTGCTTTTTAAAAAATCCACTTCAGCTATTCCTCGAATGGAATCAACAATTGCCAAGGGATATTTTTTAACGATATTCCAAGTTCTTTTCGCCAAAATTTCCGGTCCAAATCTCCGACGAAGTTCATCAGCCACATCTTGCAGACTGTCTCTGGTAATTTCTCTTCCTCTTCTGCGGCATTCTTCTCTGACGCGTTCAGAAGTTGAGGAATAAAAAAATCCCTTTTTCTTCAAATATTCCGCCACCATCCCATGACCAGCACCCATTGGTCCGGTTAAACCGATGATTATTTTTCTTTGTTTTTTACTCATTTTTCAAACTCATAGCTTTTTTAATTAGTGGGCTTTCGCCAGGAAGCCCAATGACATTTGGGATAATTTGAACAGCCGTAAAATTGACTGCCTTTTTTGCTTTTTTTAATAACCACTTCTCCGCCGCAATCAGGGCATTTCACCCCTTCCAGCTTTTGGATAAAGGGGGCGGAATAATCACATTCAGGGAAACGGGAACAGGATATAAACTTGCCAAAACGGCCGAGACGAATGACCAATTGCCCTTTCTGACATTTCGGACATTTTTCTCCGGTCACTTCGGTTGGAACTGCCACTCTTTCGGCCACTTTGCCAACCGCAGAAAGTTTTTTCTCAAAGGGCTGGTAAAAATCATTCAGAACGATTTTCCATTGCCTTTGGCCATTGGCGATATCATCCAATTCATCCTCCATCTTGGCGGTAAACTGATAATCAAAAACATCAGGAAAATATTCAACCAGAAAATCATTGACTGTTGTCCCTAAAGAAGTCGGCTTAAATTTGCCTTCAAATTTCTCCACGTATTGACGGTCCTGAATCGTGGAAACAATCGGCGCGTAAGTTGAAGGACGACCGATTCCTCTTTCTTCCAAGGCCTTGATTAAAGTCGCTTCGGTATAACGGGCTGGTGGCTGGGTAAATTTCTGTTCATCTTTTATTTTAAGCAAGTCCAAATCATCGCCAGCTTTAACCTTAGGCAAGACTTCTTCATTTCTTTTCTCATAAAGAGTTAGCCAGCCGGCAAACTTAATCACTTTTCCCTCGGCCAAAAGACTGTAAATGTTTTTTACGGAAGCGGCCTGAACATTAATTCTGGTCTGGTCCCAAATGGCGGCCGTCATTTGGCAAGCTAAAGTCCGTTGCCAAATTAATTGATAAAGACGTTCTTCATCTTTATTTTCGCTCTTAATGGCTGTTGCTTGGCGAGAAATGTCGGTTGGTCGAATGGCTTCATGGGCTTCCTGAGCCACTTTTGATTTGGTTTTATAGAAGTGGGGATTCTCAGGGAGAAAATCAGGACCGTAATTCTTTTGAATGTAGTCTCTAATCTGGGTAATGGCCTCGCTGGCCAAATTAAAAGAGTCAGTCCGATGATAAGTAATCAAACCTTTCTCGTACAAGCCCTGGGCGATTCTCATCGTTCTTTTGCTGGAGAAACCTAAACGGGAAACCGCCCGTTGCTGCAAAGTGGAAGTGGTAAAAGGCGGTACCGGTGACTGGGAAATTTCTTTTTCTTCAACGCTGGCGACTTCATAATTGGCTTTTTGGAGTTCTTCAACAATCTCTTTGGCCTGGGTCTGATTCTCAATCTTAAGCGTCTTGCCGTTAAGTTTATTCAGCTTGGCTAAAAAAGCCGGCACTCCCTCTTTCAAACCACCAACATGCCGCCGCAAGTCAGCCCAAATTTCCCAATATTCTTCCGGAATAAATTTTTCAATTTCCTTTTCCCGTTCCACAATCAAACGGACGGTCACTGATTGAACACGGCCGGCAGATAAACCCCGCCTTATTTTTCGCCAGAGCAAAGGGGAAAGTTTATAACCGACCAAACGATCTAAAATCCGCCTCGCTTGCTGAGCTTCAACCAACTGTAAATTAATTTCTCCGGGTTCAGCTAGAGCTTTTTCAATGGCTTTTTTGGTAATCTCATGGAAGCTAATTCGCGCCAGATTTTTCTTTTTCTCCTTGCCAATTAAAAAAGCGGTATGCCAGGCAATGGCTTCACCTTCACGATCCGCGTCGGTGGCCAGAAAAATCTTAGTGGCTTTTTTAGCCTCTTGTTTTAATTTCTTAATAACCTCTTTCTTCTTTTCCAGCAGAATATATTCCGGTAGGAAGTCAAAAGTTTTGCCTTTCTCAATCTTTATCCCCAAACTTTTTATTGGCAAATCGCGGATATGGCCCATGGTGGAAACGACCTGGTAATCTTTGGGGAGAAAATTGCCCAAGGTTTTACATTTAGTCGGCGACTCAACAATAATTAAACTTTTCATTTTTTATTATTTAATTATTTATATTTATTATTTATAACACATCTCTTTCTCAAGAAAAATTCAATTCTTCTAAAATATCTTCAACTGTCTCGACGGCCTTAGCTCCTTGTTTGATTAAAAACAAAGGGGCTTGAGAGCCAACAGCGTCAATCGGCCCGGGCACAGCAAAAACTTCTCTGCCTTGTTCGGCAGCCCAGCGAGCCGTAATCAAAGAACCGGACTTGATTGCCCCCTCAATAACTAAAACTCCTAAAGAAAGCCCGGCGATAATCCGATTGCGGATGGGGAAATTCTCAGCAACAGCTGTTTGCCCTGGCGGAAATTCGGAAACAACGGCCCCGTGACCTTTAATAATTTCTTCAGCCAGTTTTTTGTTTTCCGGCGGATAAATGTTTTCTAAACCAGAACCTAAAACAGCGATAGTCCGTCCGCCGGCTTTTAAAGCCGTTTGGTGAGCAATGGTATCAATCCCCCGAGCCAGCCCCGAAACAATCGTTATTTTTTCTTTGACTAAAGCGGCGACTAACTTTTGAGTCACCTTTTCCCCGTAGCGGCTCATCCTCCGACTACCAACAACCGCTAAAGCTTTCTTATCTGAAGGCTTGATAACTCCTTTTATAAATAACCTAAGGGGCGGATTATCTATCTTTTTTAAATTTTCTGGATAATTTTTAACAGCGACAATCTGGCACTCTCTTTTCTTTTCACGCAGCCGAAGAAAAGGCGAAGAAAAATCACTCATTATGAAAGAAATCCTCCATTATTTTTTTGGCAATCGGGGCGGCAACCGCAGAACCTTCGCCTCCTTTTTCAACCAAAACAGTAATACTGATTTCCGGCTTATTCCAAGGTCCAAAAACCGTAAACCAAGCATGAGTTTTATGCTCCGGATGACCAAACTCGGCGGTTCCGGTTTTACAAGCTACTTGAGGTTGAAAATCAAAAAAAGGAAAGGCAGTCCCTCCAGAAGAACAAACCCCAACCATTCCTTCTTTAATTAAATTTATAGTTTCTAGTTTTAATTCTAAACTCTGACAATTCTTTTTTTCATCTTCGCTTTTTTCTAACTGGGGTTGACATAAATTTCCTCCGCTGGCAATGACATTAGTCATTAGATTTATCTGTAACGGGGTGGTTAATAAGTCACCCTGACCAATGGCAAAATGATAAGTATTGCCTAAAAACCAATGGTCGCCTTTTTGTTCTTTCCATTGAGGACTGGGAACTAAGCCCCCAACTTCTCCTGGCAAATCAATTCCGGTTTTCTTGCCTAAACCAAAAGCCTCGGCCCAAACAGCCAAACGAGTCGGACCAACCCACTCGCCGACTTTATAAAAGAAAGTATCGGTTGATCTTTTAATGGCTTTGACGATATCAATCACCCCTTCGGTCCGGCCATATTGGGTAAAGTACCAGTTCTTGTAAGAGTACTCCCCGACCCTGATCTCTCCGGTGTCATTGTAAGTTGTTTCGGCGTTAACCTTGCCTTCTTCCAAACCGGCGGCAGCGGTCACGATTTTAAAAGTCGAGCCAGGTGGGTAGACACCGCTAATAGCCCGGTTAAAAAACGGCAATGATTCGTCGGTCAAATTTTGAGAGGTAATATTATTGGGATTAAAAGAAGGTGAAGAAATTAAAATTAAAACCTGACTATTTTGCGGATTAGTGGCCACCACCGCTCCTGGTTTTTTCTCCAAAGCTTCGTAGGCGGTTTGGGAAAGTTCGGCGTCAATGGTTAAATAAAGATTCTGACCAGGAATCGGCTCAATGCGACCAATCTCCCGGATTTTTTCTCCATAAGCATCAACTTCATAAATCTCTCCCCCATCCTGACCCCTTAAATAACTGTCATACTGTTCTTCAATGCCCCCACGGCCAACCAAATCACCAAGTTTAAATTGGCCTTTTTTAACTTCTTCTTCGTTGGCTTCCCCCAGATAACCTAAAACATGAGCTAAAACCTCTCCGTAAAGATAGTTGCGGCCAATATCCACCCTTAAATTTTCCGTTTCTTCTCTGGCCTCCATCTTCAACGCTTCTTCCCTGGAAATTACCTCATACTCCTCCTTTTCTTCTTTCTTGACTCTATAAATGGGAACATTCCTCACCATTTCTCGTTCTTTTGAATCATAGATAATACCCCTGGGAGCTGGCAGAACTTCTCTTTTAATTCTGTTACCCTCAGCCAAAGCGCGGTTTTTAGCGCCGAAAATTATCTGCAGTTCAAAAAGACGGGCCAAAAGAAACAGCAAACCAACAGCTAAAAGTCCGTAAAAAAGATAAATCCGGCTCTTCATCTGAAACTCCTCACAAGAAACTTTTGCCAGAGAAAGCTAAAAAGAAAAGTTAAGATTGAGAGAATCAAACTTTTCTGCCAACCCAGATAACCAAAAACAGTTTGGTAATAAAGCAAGCTTATCAAGAAAACAAAAACCGCCAAAAAGGGAGCATAAGAAGCTTCAAATTTTTTAGAGTAAAGAAACAAAAACAAACTGGCTAAAAGAAAGATAAGACTGGAAAGCCCTAAAGGAGTTCCCTGGGCCAAATCCAAGAGCAAACCGCTCCAAAAAGCCAAGTAAAAACTTTGCCGGTCAGGCTTCAAAGCTGTTCTGATTAAAATCAAAGCCAAAAGTAAATTCAAAGGCAAAATTGAACTTTGCAAAACAACCAGGATAAAAATAGGCATTAAAATTAGATAGGTTTTCATTTCGATAGAAACAAGCTTGCTTATTTTATGACCACAAAGACTATTCTTAATTTCTGATAATCAAGTAAAGCTGAAACCCGGGCCGTCTGATAAAGTTCAGCTGTTTTCGGTAAAACTTCTTCAATCTGCCCAATTAATAAATCCGGCAACCAATTTTCTTCTCCACTGGTTATAACCAAATCGCCTTTCTGAATTTGCTCTCCCTGGAGAACACGATCTAAAAACAATTTATCTTTGTATTGGCCCAATAACAAACCTCTGGCTTGAACACTAGCCTGTCCTGGTTTTTTAACAATCACCGGGATTTTGACATTCGGGCTGTTGACTTTTTCCACCAAAGAAAAATTTTCCTCAACCGACACAATTCTTCCCAGTAAAATATTTTCGGAGATAATCATCATTCCTTCAACCACACCCTCTCTCTGTCCTTTATCAATCTTCATTTGTTCACCCTGACCAATAACCCTGGCTTCCAAAAAGTGCCATTGAGGCGGCAAGGGCGAACCTAGGAGTTTTTTAATTCTTTCGTTCTCTTCCAAGCATGAAGAAAGCTGATTCTGGTCAACTGCCAACTGTCGTAATTTCCCTTCCAGTTGGGTAATTTGTTCTTCTCTCTGAGCATCGCCTAAATTGCTAAAACCCTCTTTTATTCCTTGATAGCTGTTAAAGATTTTCCCTGTCGACCAAACCAAAGGATAACTAAAAAAACCCTTAAATTTTAACAACCAACCTTTTTGATCAAAGAAGAAAAGAAGAAGGGAAAGCAAAAAAGGAAGCAAAAAAAACAAACTCATCTTTCTTAAATTTTCGTTTCTCATCAGCTTATTCTAACATATCTGTCTCCGCCAGTCGGCGAGGTAAACATCAAAAAAGCCGGCTTTAGGCCGACTCTTTTGAGAAAATAGGACAAGAAAATTTAAGTTGAGTTTGATAGCGAGGATAAAAATCGCAGTTACGAAATAAATCTCGCTATCAAACTACCATCTGACAAAACCACAGTGTAAAATACCATAAACAATCTTTAAAATAAAATTTCTTAATCTAAACATCCTCTTTCCTTTCTTTACATTGCCCCCACAGACAAAGTTTAACTAAAACTAATCACAAAAACAACTGATTATAAACAAGATTATTCCCACCGCTATAACGAATATCAGATCTTTTAAGCCAGCTCGGCTTAAAATAGCAATCGCTACCATAATACCAACTATTGCAATCACTACGATTTGGATTACAAGGCGGAAATAACCCCAAACAGTTCTCTTCCTACGACTTTCCATTTCTTTTACTCCTTAATTACGATTTTGTTAAAAATGATATTGCTACGTTTCTTGTCCTATTCAGTTTGTAACGAACCGAAAATTGAAATAAGCTCAATTTTCTAAGGCTAATAATACCATATCCTATAGCTCTTGTCAAGTTTTAGAGGCCAACAAAAAAGCCGGCTTTAAACCGACTTTCTTGAAAAAAAGTGAGAGAAAGAAAGATGGGGTTTAATAGCGGCAATCTTTTGCCAATCGCTTAAGATTAAAAGCTTACCGCTATTCCCTCTTTTTCCATTTTTGTTACCTCTTTCGGATCAGGATAATCAAAAAACCTATCAAAGATGCCAAAAAAAGAAAAATGATAATAAAAACTATCATCATTAAGAAAATTTTTTCTGAAAAATTTCCATTCATGGACTGGTTAATAAATTCTTTAAAAGGCACTCCAAATGGTATCTTTGGCAGAAAATTCCAGAAAACTACAGTTCCACCGATAGATAGCAACAAAACAATTATAGAAACCATACTTCGTCTCATTTTAAAAATCCTTTCTCTCACTTATTGATAAAAATTTATATAAAAATATTAATGTACTATTTTAAACCGCCAATAACGCGGAATCTATTTAATAAATCTTTGTTTTCTAAAAGTTTACCACAACCGCGGACAACACAGGTTTGTGGTTCTTCGGCGGTCCAGGCAGGTATCTTCGTTTCTTCTGAAATTAATTTATCTAAACCCTGTA
>Ga0100393_10002907_pt1 | contig 16438 bp, 12 predicted proteins | sample CryGeymeta201517_FD_81546 | JGI IMG/M metagenome (GOLD analysis project Ga0100393, IMG submission 81546) | Groundwater microbial communities from Crystal Geyser aquifers in Utah, USA - Crystal Geyser metaG 2015-17 | ecosystem: Environmental > Aquatic > Deep subsurface > Groundwater | place... | reverse complement strand
TGGCAATCGGCAAAAACGCCGATTTTAAATTGAGCAAAAGATGTAAACTGCATAATCACAAGAATTAAAATCAAACCAATGGTGACAAATTTGTATTTCATTTTTCAAGCTGTAAAAGTTTCTAATTTAGTGGAATAATTTTAAAAAGTGAACAATGAGAGTTTTATTAATAGGTGTTTTGGTTTTAATACTTTTTTCAGTTTCGTTGGCCGAAACCAAAATCAGCCCAAAAGAAAGAAGTGAGATTAACGGCTTACTTGATAAACAGGTTCAGGCGTGGAATGAAGGGAATCTGGAGAAGTTTATGCAAACCTACTGGAATTCGGAGAAACTGAGTTTTGTGGGTTCCCGCGGCCTGACTTATGGCTGGCAGGCAACTTTGGAAAGTTACAAAAAAGGTTATCCCGACAAAGCTGCGATGGGAAACCTGAAATTCTCTATTCTTGAACTTTCGAAAATCGACAGGAAAACAGTTTATGTTGTCGGAAAATTCGACCTCACCCGCGAAATAGGAAATTTGAGTGGTCATTTCACGCTTGTAATTCAGAAAATAAAAAACGAATGGCTGATTATCAGCGACCACTCAAGTTCATCTAATTAATTTGCAGGGTTTTTCTCATGAGATGAATGAATTTGTTAAAATAAATAATCAAATATTGGTTAATGTACGTAAAGAAATATTATCTTTGACGTAAATTAAAATAGGTTGGAAAATGGATACCAAGTTAACATTGAATTTTGACAGTGGGGTAATTGAAAAAGCAAAGGCTTTTGCTGAAGCGAGGGGAATCAGCCTTTCGCGGCTTACCGAATATTTGTACAGGCAGGTTACTTCGGGAAATTACATTTCAATTGACGATTTTCCGATTGCTGATTGGGTAACCCAGGTTGCAGAGGGCGAAGCTGTTTATAAACGCCGGAGCCGGAAAAGTACCAAAGACGAATATTACAGCAGCCGGAAATGAGGATTTTTATTGATGCCAACATCCTGGTGGCCACGTTGAACCGCGAGTACCCGTTGTTTAACTGGTCGGCGCGGGTGTTGAGCCTGCACGGAACTCACAATATTCAGTTGTTTACCTCGCCGCTGTGTTTGGCCATTGCTTTTTATTTCGCCACAAAAAAGAGCGGTGAAACTTTGGCCAGAAAGAAGATTGAACTGCTTTGCAAAAACATTGGCATAACAACTGTCGATGAGAAAATTACGGAAAAGGCGATAAAAAACCAGAAAATCAAGGATTTTGAGGATGGTTTGCAATATTATTCAGCGATTAACCAAAAGTGCGACATTATTATTACCGAGGACCAACACGATTTTTATTTCAGCGAAATTGAAGTTTTGGGTTGCGAGGTATTTTTGAAACAGTTGAGCGCGGGAAGAAATGAGTGAAAAACAGAGGTTCATCTTAAATTATACGTAAATCATCTTTTTTGTCATTCCTCCGTCGATAATAAAGTTCTGCGCTGTAATAAAATCATTTTCAGGATTGAGCAAAAACAAAACCATGTTGGCAATGTCTTCCGGTTTTCCTACTCGCCCGGCAGGATGTTGCAAATGGTCGGCTTCTGAAAGTTCAATTTGATTTGACTTTGATTTCTTTTTAATCCCTGAAACATCAATCCAACCCGGGCTGATGCAATTTACCCTGATTTCAGGCCCCAAACTCATTGCAAGAGCGTGTGTTAAGGCCAGTATTCCTCCTTTACTCGCTGAATAGGCTTCTGTATTTGGTTCAGATTGAAATGCACGGGTTGAACTGATATTGATGATACTTCCTTTTGAATCTTTCAGAAACGGGGCAGCATGTTTGGCACATAGAAAAGCGCCGGTCAGGTTGGTGCCAATTACCCGGTTCCACTCTTCCAAAGTAAGCTCAGTTAACGGTTTGTCAATCTGAATAGCGGCATTATTTATTAATCCTGAAATATTTCCAAATTCTTCAAATGATGCATTGATTGATTTTCGGACACTTTCTTCGTTGGTAACATCGGTACAAAAAAACTCTATTATTTCATTGTAATTTGCATCTCTGAATTCCCGGATAGCTTCTTCGTCAATATCCAAAACTGAAATACAAAATCCCTTTTTAAGAAGTTGTTGCGAAATTACTTTTCCAATTCCCTGGGCGCCGCCCGTTACGATGATATTTTTCATAAACTATAAAACTACAAAATTGCTGATTACAAGGTAATAATGCCGCCTTTTTTGGAAAATCTTTTACCGTTTCATAAAAATTCCAAGTTTTTTGGTTTCAAAATCATCGATGTTAATATCAGGGTCATCACTAAAATCAATGGCATCGTCATCGTAGTAAATTAGTTCTGAGTTTAATTTTTTGAAGAGTAATTAATTCAGTTCCTGCAAGATTTGTAGCATACATTTCGCAAAGAATCCCAAAGGTTTTTGTGAATAATTAATCTTCCCCTCCGGGTTTCATTTTGGCAGGAATTGATATTTTTGCACAACTTTAAAACAAACGGAGATTTTTTTGAATTCAGTAAAAGCAAATATTTTAAGGCGTTTTGCGGCAGGGGTTATCATTTTTCTATTGGTAACTCCATTTTTGCTGTTTGCCCAGCCCGATTCAATCGTTCAGCTTCATCAATCAAAATTTGCCAGAAATATGCTTGAATTGGGAGATTTGTATTGCTTCACTGATCCAGCTTTTCAGCCCGGCAAAGTAAAGTTTGCAACTGTTCAAAATGTTGCCCAAAAATACCGGGAGTTGAATTTGGAATTGTTCCCGGAAATATCAGACAAAACCGCCGGTTACTACCATTTTTTAAATTCACTTCCTGTTGTTCAGAAAGAAAACCTGATTCGGATGTTTTCACTCTACGAAAAGCAGTTGGATGCAGGATGTAAAAAAGCGGGTTTACCCGTTGAACTGAAATACATTGCTCCTTCAATTTCAGGTTTAAACCAAAATTATATTGGTGAAAACGGCACAACCGGAATCTGGCAGTTAACCCATTTCCAAGCTGTTTTGAATGGATTGGAAGTGAACCAACTGGTTGACGAAAGGTTTAATCCGCAACTTTCAACCCTGGCATTTACTGCGGTAATGAAACAGAACTTTGCCACATTTAAAACTCCGGAACTGGCGATTTTGGGGTATTTGTACGGAAATGCAAAAGTAAAAAATGCGATTTCATTTGCGGGCGAGAATGCAGCGATAACTGAAATTCTGAAATATTTACCTGAGTCTGCAAACCTGTTTATTGCCGCTTTTCAGGCTACAGCGGTTTTTCTGGAAATGAATCATTTTATTCCTGATGTCGAATCGCTGGCAAAGAGCAGTGTGCCTGATACGGTGAAAATCACACGGCAACTTCATTTTCAACAGGTTTCAAATGTGTTGGGAATTCCGCAGGAGCAGCTTGAATTTCTTAATCCGCAATACAGGTTTTTCATTGTTCCGGTAAAAGGCAAATATGCTGAATTGGCAGTTCCGAAAGGTTACTGGGACGATTTTGTGTTGTGGCAGGATTCGGTGTACAATGCTTTCGATTCGTCTCTTTTTCAACTTACTACCCAAAAAATTGAATATCCGCCGGCGCCCGGTCGTCAGTATTTGGGCGAGCCGGTGAAAAACCTTCAGATTGAAGGCAAAACAAAAATAAAATACACCTTGCAAAGTGGTGATGTGTTGGGTATTATTGCCGAAAAATATGATGTGGAAGTAGAGGATTTGAAATACTGGAACAACATTTCGAACGAACGAAAAATTCAGGCCGGGAAAAACCTCGATATTTTTGTTGACAACGACAAAGCCGGTTATTATGCCGGATTGCAGGCTCAATTTAAAAAGAATGAAGTAAAAACTTCGGTGCCTGCCCAGTTGCAACAGAATACAACCCTGGCTGTTTTCCAGGAAATCAACAATGGTAAAAAGTTGGAGCACACCGTAAGAAATGGTGAATCGCCGTTTACAATTGCAAAAAAATACGATGGGGTAACTCCTGAAGATATACTAAAATGGAACAACATTGACGATGCCCGGAAAATTCAAATTGGACAGAAATTGATTGTTTATCAGAAAAACTGAGATTTTTAAATTGATATGATAAAGCCTTTAAAAACATTACTTTTTATCGTTGCAGTTTTTGTATTGCTTGCTGGTACAATACTGATTACACCTGCCGGGGGGGTGAAAATAGGGGGGGGTAATTTTCACATGCCCACATTTTCAGAGATGTTTTCAACTGAAAAAGAGGAGTATGCCGATGTTTCTCAAATTTTGCAGCATCAGTTTGATATCGATTCAATTTCCGGACAGGAAGATGCTTTTACAGATTCGGTTGCTGCAGCTAATTATGAAGAATTGGTGCAGTCAATTCATAAAATAGAAATAACCGAAGAAGGACGCGATAACCTGGCCCGTTTCTTTCAAAAACTGAAAGAAGGGAAAAGTACACGGATAATGCACTACGGCGACAGCCAGTTGGAAGGGGACAGAATTACCGCCAATTTCAGGAATAAACTGCAAACTAAATTTGGTGGAAGCGGAATTGGTTTGCGCCCTGCTGTTCAACCTTACGATTTTGTTTTCAGTGCGGTTCAAACCAATTCTGCCAACTGGACACGGTACCCGATTTATGGAAGTGTGGATTCACTGGTTGAACATAACAAGTACGGTGTAATGGGCGCCTTTTCGCGATTTGCGCCACTTACTTTCGATTCGGTTCCGTTTCAAAGCTCAGTTTTGCATGAGTCTGAGTTGAGTATTTCAAAATCAAGTATTTCATTCAACAGAACCCGTGAATACAAACGGTTAAAGTTGTTTTACGGAAATGCCAAAAGCCCGGTAAACTTGCAGGTTTTGGTAAACGGAGAACTGGTTTTTCAGGCAGTTTTAAATGAAAATGTCGATTACGATGTTGTTACCTGCGATTTGCCCGAAGCAACTGACAACGTTGTTTTAAAGTTTTCGGGATATGACAGCCCGGATATTTACGGGGTTGATTTGTCGGATACAGCCGGAGTGATTGTTGACAATATAGCGCTTCGCGGGAGTTCGGGAACTATTTTCACGCAGTCTGATTTTCAGCACAGCACAAAAATGTACAAAGAGTTGAATCCCGGACTGTTTATTCTTCAGTTTGGTGGAAACGTGATGCCTTACATCAAAGACCAAAAAGCCGTTGATAATTACGGGCGCTGGTTTGCAAGCCAGATAAAAAGGCTTAAACAATCGTGCCCCAACGCAGCAGTAATTGTAATTGGCCCCAGCGATATGTCAATGAAAGACAAAGATAAATACGTAACCTACGAATTGCTGCCTGCTGTTGTGGAGGCGCTTAAAAAAGCTGCTTTATCAACCGGTAGCGGATACTGGGATATGTACCAGGCAATGGGAGGCCACAACAGTATGCCGGGTTGGGTAAATGCCAAACCCGAACTTGCCGCTCCCGATTATGTACATTTCACGCCACGTGGTTCAACACTCATTTCGAATATGTTTTACAATGCATTTATGCTGGAGTACAACAACTATTTAAAGAAAGCAGAATGAGAGGAGGAGAGAAGGTTGAAGTTCAAAGTTCAGAGTTCAGAGTTCAGAGTTCAGAGCCTGCCTGTCGGCAGACAGGTTCAGAATTCCGGGTTTTCATTCCTGCATTCCTGCATTCCTGCATTCACGCATTGGTCATTGGTCATTTGTTGCAGTTCATTAGAAATTGGTTATTGAACATTCGATATTGGATATTAAAAACTTGTAAACTGACATTTAACTTTCTAAAACGTTCTTTGTGTTTTCCTTATCAGACTCCGGATTTCGGACTTCTGCCTACTGCCTACTGCCCACTTCCTGCTGCCCACTGCCCACCGCTCTCTGCTCTCCGCCCTCTGCTCTCTGCCCTTTGCCTATTCCTCTTGTTTCTTGTTTTTATTTCGAATGTTTCCGCCCAGCCCAATCCCTACCTCTACCACGTAAATCAATACAATTTTATCAGGTACGATTTGAACGGGATTTACAATTTCGGGAACGACAGTTATTCTTTAAAATTCTATGAAAAACTGGAAAAACTTGTCCGCACCGGCGAAGGACGGATTAATGTTGTTCAAATTGGCGGTTCACATATTCAGGCCGGAACTTTTTCGGGGCAAATCCGTTCGCGGTTGCAACAAATGAATGGCGAAATGAATGCCGGCTGGGGTTTTATGTTTCCGTACCGCATTTCGCGGACCAACTCGCCTTTCGGTTATTACATCCGCTATTCAGGCGACTGGCAAAGCTGCCGCAATGTGGAAACAAGAAAAAGTTGTACACTCGGAGTTGGGGGAATTTCAGCAACAACATCTTCACAAAAAGCAGAATTGACTATTCTTTTGGAAAAAGAAAATAACCTCGATTACCGGTTTAATAAAATCCGTGTTTTTTATGAAAATCGCGACACAAATTATTCGGTTTCAGTTGATACTTCACTGGTAAAAAGCTTTGTAAAAACCAATGAATATTTTGATTTTGAATTGAATACAAACGTTGACAGTCTGAACATTTTTATACAGCGGCCCGATACGCTGAAAGGAAGTTTTACGCTTTTCGGGATTTCAGTGGAATCGGCCCCAAACGGGTTCCTGTACCATAGCATTGGTATTAACGGAGCAAGTGTTCCGTCGTTTTTACGTTGCGATTTGTTTACCGGACAATTGGCGCAGCTCAAACCTGATCTTGTAATTTTAGGTTTGGGAATCAATGATGCTTACGGAAGAAAATTTTCGCAGGCTGATTTTGAATCGAATTATAAAAGTTTGATTTATGATATCAGAAAAGCAGCTCCCGAAACCGCAATTATTTTTACGACCAACAACGACAGCTACTTATATCGGCGTTATGTAAATAAAAATGGCGAAAAAGTGCAGGATAGCATGTTGAAAATGGCCAAAGAACACGATACCGGAGTTTGGAACATGTACGAAGTGATGGGTGGATTAAATTCGGTGGTTTTGTGGGAAAAAAATAATTTGGTTCAGCGCGATAAAGTTCATTTTACACGCGAAGGTTATCTTATACTGGGCGACCTGTTTTTCAATGCGCTGATGAAGAATTTTGAAAAATATATACAGGAAAAAAAGTTGTCAACAGCAATTGACAAGTGAAAGAATGAAAATCCAAAAAACAAAGTCCAAATGACAAATAAATTCCAACTAATAAAAATTTTAAATTCCAAAACTTCTAAAAACTAAATTGAATATTCTTCAAATAAATATTGGTGATGCTTTGCGTTCGGTTTTTGTTTACAATGAAACCGCGCCGTTGATTTTTACAAGGTTTTTTTTCTGGGCCTTTTTTGCTTTGGTTTTGCTCGGATATTCACTGGTTTACAAAGACAAAAACCGCAGCATCAGGGCGGGTTACCTGTTTGTGGTGAGTTTGTTTTTCTATTATAAATCGAGCGGGTTTTTCTTTTTTATTTTGCTGCTCAGTACGTTGGTTGGCTATTTTACCGGGAGGGGAATTTATAAATCGAACAATAATTTAACCCGCAAATTACTTATTGCAGTTAGTGTCGCTTTTAATTTACTTGTGCTGGCTTATTTTAAATATTCCTATTTTTTTATCGACAGCCTGAATGTATTGTTCGATGCCGATTTTCAGGTTTTAAACCATTTGGCGGTTTGGGCAAACGAAAGCGCAGGAACACATTTTAATGTGAACCAGATTTTACTTCCGGTAGGTATTTCGTTTTACACTTTTCAAACCATCAGTTACGCGGTTGATGTTTACAGAGGAGAAACGCAACCGGTTAAAAATATCATCGATTTTGGTTTTTATGTTTCGTTTTTTCCTCAGTTGGTGGCTGGCCCGATTGTTCGCGCTTCGGGGTTTATCAAGCAGATTTACGAAGATTACCATGTTTCGAAGGCCGAATTTGGCTGGGCTGTTTTTATGATTTTAAAAGGATTGATAAAGAAAATTTTCATTGGCGATTATATTGCAGTGAATTTTGTGGATCGTGTTTTTTCGAATCCGGTTACCTATTCTGGTTTCGAAAACCTGATGGCGCTTTTTGGTTATTCGCTGCAGGTTTATGTCGATTTTTCGGGTTACACCGACATTGCTATTGGAGTTGCGCTGTTGATGGGATTCCGGTTGCCGCAAAACTTTAATGCGCCATACAAGGCAAAAAATGTGGGAGAATTCTGGAAGCGCTGGCATATATCGCTTTCGTCGTGGCTGAAAGATTACCTGTACATCCCGATTGGCGGAAACCGGAGCGGTTCGGTATTTAGTTATGTTAGTTTGGGCGTAATTCTGGCAATTGTGCTTTTATTGATAGGCGAGCTGATTTTAGTGCCTGTTTTTACAACCGTTGTTTTGCTGCTCGCATTACTTATGCGTTTTTTTCCAAAGGTTAAACGCAATGTCGATACCAACATCAACCTGATGCTGACCATGTTGTTAGGCGGATTGTGGCACGGCGCTTCACTGAATTTTATTATATGGGGCGGGTTAAACGGAATTGGTTTGATGGTTTATAAGTTCTGGCGAAAAATCAGTCCGTGGGAAGCGAATAACAACTGGGCAGCAACTATTTGGAAAATTACAATCACGTTTACTTTCATCACTTTTACCCGGGTATTTTTCAGGGCCGAATCAATGGAAATAGTAAAAGCAATGTTGCACCAAATTGGTTCGGCGTTTACGTTTTCGGTAATTCCCGAAGTTTTGGTGGCTTACAAATGGGTTTTTATGGTTATGCTGTTTGGTTTTGTAATTCACTGGCTCAGTGAAAACCTGAAAGAAAAAATTGCAAACTGGTTTATTGGAACACCAATCTGGGCAAAAGTTGTAATCGCCACAATTACAGTAATTATTGTTTATCAGTCCATCTCATCCGAAATGCAGGCGTTTATTTATTTTCAGTTTTGAAAGCCTCCCCCGAAAGCCTCCCCCGACCCCTTCACAGGGAGGGGAGCAAGAAAAAAATCCAATTGAAGTATGAATTCCTGAAAAACTTTCTGATTTTAAATTCCTTATTTAATTTCACTTAGTTAACGCTGTCAAGTCTAAAGACGTTGACAGGTTAAATGAAATGCAGACTTGTCAGCGTGCGAAGCTCCTGACTACGTCACGATATGTAATGCAAAATTAACTAACTAAACGAAATTCATTCCTTATTCCTTATTCTACAAAAAATCTCTCATTCACAATCAATCTCCATCAATCACCTTATTTCTCCATCAATCTCAATTCCAAAATCGTTAATCATCATTCGTTAATCGATATTCATCATTCTGTATTCCTCAACTCTTCCTTCACCACTTCTTTCACCATCAAAAAGTTCTCCTCCATTCGCAGCATATTATTGATGAAGAAATTGTAAATCTCAGGCCACTGATTCTTACGGTGCCAATCCACGTTTTCGAGTTGGGTGAAAATACGGCACACCTCCTGTCCGTTGTCTTCGCGCTGGTGGTAAAACTCCCAAATCAAGCCGTTTTCGAATCCTTCTTCCAGCACAACTTTGTAACGTTCGAGAATCTCAAATATCTGTAAACGCCGGTCTTCGTGTTTGTTTTGCATTTCAAGGATAACTTTGGCATTGTCGCGTTCAAGTTCGAATCGAAGCGCCACTCCACGAATCTGGGTTTCGTTCAAAATCCATCTTTTCTTTCTGAAATTTAAAGCGGGCTGTGTTTCGCAATAGCTTTTAAAATTTTGCCAGAAACTCAAATGCAGTTCTTTTATTTCCTCTTTCGAATACATCTTTTTGAGATTAAACATCAATCGGGCAGCAAGAAAATCAATTTTATTTACTTTTGGGCAGGTTCGGTTGAATCAATTATTGAATTTAAAATAAACAGGATGTTTAAAATCGTTGCGTTTCTGGTTTTTTGTTTTTCTTTTCTCGAAAATAAAGCTCAACTTGTTGAAGTGCAATACAATTACAACACGGTTGGCGATTATATTTTTGGCGCTCACAATTACGCAAAAACGCCGCTTTTCGTGCATTTGTTTTTCACCAATATCGAATACACCTCTTTTAAAGAAACGTTGCCTTATGTAAAAAGAGTTGACCCGGGGTTTACCAGCCTTTTCACTTTGCTGCGGGAAGAAGATAATACTCCCCAGTTTATTTTCGATATAAAAACCTTTAGGTCGAATCCGGTTGCCGATATAAATCTCGATTTTCCGTACCTGGTTCCATTTGCGCCTGGGACAATGGTAAAACCGGTTGATATTAAAAATATAGATGGATTTTGGGGTGATGAAGTTCCCAAATCGTGGAAAGCAACCGGTTTCTCAGCCAATCCCGGCGACCAGGTTTACGCTGCCCGACAGGGTCAAGTTATTGAAATTGTTGGCCAGTCGCGGGGTGGAGACCCAAAAACGTGGTATCATACCTGGACAAACGCCATTACACTTTTACAACCCGACGGAACTTTGATTGCCTATAAAAATGTAATTGACAAAGACAAAAAACTTGAACTCAACCAGAAAATACAAGCCGGAGAAATTATGGGAGAGGTTGCACCTAAATCATCGGAAATTGTATTGATGATTTACCACAACATGCTTAAGTCAAACGATTTGAAGTTTATTATTCCGCTGTTTGTTACTGCAACCGATAAAACAGAAATTGTAAATTCAGCTTTAAATATTGAAGTAGTTCATCCCGTTGAAATTCGAGGGCTTGAAATGACGAAAAAGGAGCAGAAGAATTTGCTGAAGTCGAAATAGTAATTATGGCAAATCGGATCAAATGAAGATGTTGCATAAAATGTCATTACAAATTCATACCTCTGAGTTTTGCTTCAAGTTTACCTACAAATTCCTGCGATAAGTTGAGTTTTTTTGCAAAATCAATCACCGTTTTTAAATACGCCGCAGCAACCTGTTTATTGCCAATAGCGATATATGCATCGGCAAGACTTTTCCCTGCTGAAATTGCAGTTTCAGGGGGACAATCTTTGTGATAAAAGGCTCGCTCCAGATACTCAATTCCTGTGTTGTAATTTATCAGTTTTGTGTCGGGACAAACTACCAGTAACGTTCCAAAAATCTCTAAAAGGTAAGGCTCGTTAGGAAAATAAACCATAGATTTATTAAAATGTACGATCGCCTTTTCCCATAACTTCTGGCGCATTAACACATCACTCAATGCTTTCATGCAAATCACATCATCGGGTTTTTTTTCGAAAGATGATTCATAAAAAGTCTGGGCGTTTTTCAAATCACCATTCATTTGGGCAATTTTACCCGAAAGCATTAGCATTTTAGGATCGGAAGGTGAAAGTTGTTTTAACTTTCCGAGGTAAAATTCGGCCTTTTCAAGCTCTTCCATATCAAGCAATTCAACAACCGAATTGGCTACAATAATCGGATTAAGACTGTCCTTTTTATAGTAATCTTCCATCATACTGATGGCTTGCACTTGTTTATTCTGATTATAAACTCCAAGAACCAAATAAATCTGTATATCGGTATCTTCAGGCTTTAACTCCAACGATCGGGTATAATAAAGATTCGATTGAGCAAAATATCTTTTTTCGAACAACAAGTTGGCGACATATTTCAATTCATTAAAATCGTTGTTAAACAACTGAAAGTGCTGTTTTAAAAATGGTAACGCCTCCTTTGCCGTGTTATTTTTTAAATGAAATGTTATGGCTTTTGATATTAAATATTGGTTTTCGGGTATATATTTTTGTCCCTGGTTGATTAACTGTAATTCCCAATCGAAATACCTGTTTTTATCTGCTTCATCAATCTGTTTGAGAAGATACAAATCGCTTCTCGATTGTCTTGAAATCAGATCAATCCAAGTATCCACGGGAGTTGTATAATTTATCAAATCGTTGGCGCGGATTATATATTTATTGCTTCGAACCGAATCGCCTTTTAAACTGTAAACTCTGCCAAGGAGACGATAAGCCCATCCAAATGATTTGTCTCCATCAATAATTTCATTTAACGATTTTTCGGCTAAATCAAAACGGTTTGTATTTATATAGAGCAAAGCCAACTGGCATTTTGTATATGTATTCAGCGAAAAAAAATCGACATGGGTGGTTGTGCCTGCAGTCTGTTCTTTTATCAGCCACGGTGTAATTTTTTCGAATGCAACAATGGCTTTATCATGCTCACCCAAGTTTTGATGTGCTTCGCCAAGATAATACCAGGCAAGATATGCTTTGGGGTTTTCTTTAATTACAGTTTGAAAATTCGCGATTGATTTTCGCGATTCACCCATTTCCCTGTTCAAATATCCAAGATAGTAACTCCAAATCCATTTCGATTTATTTTTCTGAATGGCTATCTGATAACAAGTTGCTGCCTTTTCGTAATTTGAACCTGACTGGAAAACCATTCCGAGTTCGCCTAAATTTTTAGCACTTGGATTAATCTTTGCTTTTAACGATGCAGTTTTTAACTGTTTTTGAACCGGCTGCGATAAGGCCTGCATATCGGGCAATTGCGGGATTTTTGATAAATACGGTAAATCGAGCACTGCCTTTATTAAGATGAATACAATTAGCCCCCCGGTAACAATTAAAATAAGCTTCTTTTTCTTTCCCATCATGCACAAATTATATCGACTAAGTTAATTTTTTCTTTCATTTATTTCGATTCAAATTCATTAAATGCCCGGTACTTTTGTTCATAAATTATAAAAAAGAAGTCCCGGAATATTGATTCCAGGACTTGAACTAACTAACTAACTATTAAAACTATGCATCCTGTTAATAACCAGGATTCTGTTTTATTTTTTGATTTTGGTCAACAGCAGCCCGTGGAATTGGGCTCATATACTGTTTCATTTCATACTTGGGTACGTATTTTACTTCCGGTTCAATACTATACACCCAAACGCCTGAGTTATTTGACGGAACAGAATTGCGGATAACCATATTGTGACGTGGTTTACTCATAACTTCTTCGTTGTTTTTCCAACGTTTGTTATCGAAAAACCTTTTGTTTTCGAAACACAATTCAACGCGCCGTTCTCTCCAAATTGCCTCCCTCATTTGTTCTTTGGACAAACCTAATTCGAGTGCCGGCAACTTTCCGCGTTCACGTATTTCGTTAACTGCCGCGTACACCTCAATATTTGGACCGGTTGCCTCATTTTGAGCTTCAGCAAAATTTAACAAAACCTCTGCATAACGATAGAAAATTTCGTTTTGTCCGCTGGCGTCATTTGCAGGAGATTTATCAGGGTTCAGCCTCTTTTTTACATAATAACCTGAATCGCCAACATCGGTTTTTCCAGCCAAATCAATCTGGTTGGTTTTATCAGGGTTTACGTAGGTTTCATCGATTCGCGTATAAATAATATCGGCTCTTGGCATCCAGTCAAGTTTATATTCAGCGCCATCAAAAACTATAGCATCATAGAACCGCTGCTCTCTTCCCACGAAAGGGTTCTGAGGATCGTAACCAGATGTAGGATCTGTAATCAGCTTTCCGTTTGCCATACAAAACTGGTCAACCACTTCTTGTGTAGGGTTATAATTTCCCCAGGTCATATATTGTCCAAGAACATAGGTTGGCCCGCCACGTCGTTCGTAACTGCTTCCCATGCCCGGAATGTCAAGATACTGCCTGTCCCAGATAACTTCTGAGTTGTATTCGTTTTTTGCCCTGAACAAATTAGCCGGGTCGCCAAATAGTTTGTATGGGGAGCCTTTTCCCATTTCATCGATAAACTTTTTGTTTGTGGCTGCTGCTTTCGCCCAACGTCCGGCATCGGCTGATGCAAAGTGTACTAAATTATCTGCATCCGGAAGATAAGAACTGCCACTATTAAACAATGGGCTTGCGGCAAACAATTCGATCCAACCTTTTAAAGCCAGCGCTGCACCCAAAGTTGCACGTCCGGCGTTTGGATCACCACCGTTGTATTTCACAGGAAGGTACTTGTTATCCACAATTTTTCCCAATTCGCTGGTTATAAAATTGTATGTCTCTTCAAACGTACTGCGGGGATAATACATTTCATCTTCAGTCATTGTATTCCTGTCGAGTGGTACAAGAATTATTGGAAGTCCTCCCACATGCATAAAATAATCAGAATAAAAGTAAGCCCTGAGAAATTTAGCCTCATCCATTCTCTTGTTGTAATAAGCATCTGTATAATTTGCTTTATTGGCTTCTACTTTTTGAATAAATGTATTGCATTTTCTGATGATAGTAAAAAATCTGTTCCAATGCATACCATTGGTCGGGCCATGTGTTCCACCCCAAACTCCGTCGGTAGCGGTTGATGGCGCCTGGCAAATGCCCACTCTCCAGTTGGAAGCAGTATAATAATGGCTAATATTGTAATCATCAGTGTAGTAATCCAACTGTTCAGCAAGATTATAGACTTTAACTATTTCGCTGTAAACGTCGTTCAAAAATATATCAGCGTTGCCTTCTGAAGCCCATTGGGTTTGGTCAGTAAGATTCGATTTGTTATCATTCTCAAGAAAATCTTCAGAATTACAAGAACTTGTGGCGAAAATTACCACGGCACAAATTCCAAATATTAAATATTTCAATTTTAAACTTTTCATAATGTATCTGTTTTATGATTAAAAAGTTATATCAAGTCCAAGTGTATGACTTCTCATTACAGGATAAGAATTTTCCCGCTGATCGTAACCCATTTCCGGATCGATATGCGTAATATTACTTATGGTTAAGAGGTTTTGCCCGGTATAATAAACACGGATACCGTTTATACCTATTTTGCTCATCACAGTTTTAGGAATATTGTAACCAATGACCATGGTTTTTAATCTTAAATAACTGGAACTTACCGTCCACCAATCAGACGCTTGAGTATTATTTGCATAAGGAGCCGGAGTAGATCTCGGATACCTTGCCCCTTGGTTGTCGGAAGTCCAACGATTATTTAAGTATTCATAAGCTGTGTTACTTCCATTATTTTCGAAGGGTACAGTCATAAACTGACGAATGTTGATACTCGACATAGCTGTGCCCTGGAAAAACAGAGAAACATCCACTCCTTTCCAACGCAATTCGGGCGTAAAACCAAAAGTCATTAAAGGATATACCGGGTTTCCAATCGGGTGTTCATCGTTTGAATCAATTTTGCCGTCGGGAACTCCGTCGGGGCCGCTTAAGTCGGCATATTTAATATCTCCGGGGTGTAAAATACCAAACTGTGCTACATTATAACCATCAGTGGCATTTATAATTCCATCGCCATTTGTATCTTCTGCTGTGGAAAAAATACCGAGGGCTTTATAACCAAACGGCGTACCATAAGGTCTTCCGGTTAGTGTCCGATTTGGGTTGTTTCGTTGTGCGTCAGTCTGAAAAACCTCTATCATCTGGTTTTTGGCATAACTCATGTTTCCGCTGATGTTTAACTCTATTCCGTTATTGAATTGTTTGTGCGAGGAAACAGTAAATTCAAAACCATTGTTTTTCATTTCACCTGCATTTTCCTGCGAAAGCGCCAATCCATATTCTGCAGGCAGGGTTACCTGAGGAGCCAAAAGCATACCGGTACGGTTTTCATGAAAATAATCTAATTCGAAACCCAATAATCCTTCCCACAAATTAAAGTCAAGTCCGATATCGGTTTTGGTAGAAATTTCCCAGGTAATATTTGGGTTAGGTTCCTGCGTTACCCTTGACCCCTGCACAAGAGCTGAATTGCCATATAAATAGGCGTTGCCGCGCAACTGGTAACCGGCCATGTACTGGAATGGCCCCCCGGCCAACATCCCCGATTGTCCCCACGATGCACGTAATTTCATGTTATTGATTATTTTGGAATTGGCCATAAAGTTTTCTTCCGAAATTCTCCATGCTGCTGAAAAGGCGGGGAAATAACCCCAGCGGGCATCGGGTGCAAAATAGTAGTGCCCGTCATACCGGCCCGATGCTTCAGCCAGGTATTTATCCTTGTAGCTGTAGCCAACGCGATAAACATAACCAATTTCACTGCCTTCGCTCGATGAACCTCCATTATCATAATCCAGTTTGTTGGAACTGCCAAAGTCGAGTTCATCAATTTCCAAAGCAAAATTATTCCTTCGGGCCATAAAAGTAGAGTAGGTGTTTTTACGTGCTTCGGCAACAAACAGACCTGTAACCCCATGGTCGCCAAACTTACGGTTATAGTTTAAATAACCTTGTAATGTGTAATTTTTCCAGTTACGGTTATCCTGCTGCAAATAGATGTAAGTCGGTGAATTTCCTTCCTGTGCTGTTATTGCTTCGGTGTAGCTGTAAGGTGTAGTATTCAGATTAATTACGTGATAAATAAATGGAAGATGCCATTGTTTCCGGAGCTCAGATGTCGGGTCGTAACTAAACACGCCTTTTGCGCTTAATCCTTCGATAAATGGCAGTTGTTGTTCAATGTAGGCCGATGCTAAAAGCGTGTTTTTATCCCATTTCTCATAACCTTCTGAATTAATGGCGGCCATTGGGGAACTTGCCGATGATTCGCCCCATTTGTCACCTTCAGG
>Ga0100393_10002891_pt1 | contig 16484 bp, 16 predicted proteins | sample CryGeymeta201517_FD_81546 | JGI IMG/M metagenome (GOLD analysis project Ga0100393, IMG submission 81546) | Groundwater microbial communities from Crystal Geyser aquifers in Utah, USA - Crystal Geyser metaG 2015-17 | ecosystem: Environmental > Aquatic > Deep subsurface > Groundwater | place... | reverse complement strand
TCTTGTTATTCACTATTTCGAAGATCCGACTGGTGTATTTAAAGAGTTCCAAAGGGTTTTAAAGAAAGATGGCATTCTTGTGTTCTCAACCAATCACCCAGTAAATAGCTGTATTGATGAATTCACTGAATATAAGAATAAACCAGCTGTTGTTGTAAGTGATTATTTCACGAGAAGGAAGTTCTATTGGAGCAGCAAGAGAATGGGAAATGCCAAGATACTATCGATGCATTTCACCTTTGAAGACTTATTTAGCTTCGTGCTAAAGAATGGTTTCCAGATAGAAGATTTAAGGGAGTCGCAACTACCAAAGGAAGCTGAAAAAATACTAGGAAAAGAAAGGTACAATCAATGGAAGTATATTCCAACATTTGTTGTGTTTAAGTGTAGAAAGATTTAGTTGGTGGTATTATGAAATTCAACAAACTGATTCCTGAATTAAGCGTCTCAAACCTTAACAAAAGTCTTGAATTCTATACGAAAATTCTTGGTTTTAAGATTGAGTATCAAAGAGAGGAGTCGAAATTCGCCTTCTTATCAATCCAAGGATCTCAGATAATGATTCAGGAAAACAACGAAAACTGGAGTACAGGCAAATTGGAATATCCTTTTGGCAGGGGAGTCAATCTTTCGATTGATGTGAATGATGTTGATAGAATAGTCAAGAAACTTGAAGACCATAAATATCCCGTAAAGATGATGCCTAAGAAGAACTGGTACAGAAAGGGGGATGTTCTTCTAGGGGTTAAAGAAATACTGGTCTTGGATCCAGACGGTTATCTGCTAAGGTTTTCTCAATCTGTTTCTAATAGAAAATAGAAATAATTTCCATCAAAAAGGATAGTCATATTTAGAGATCTAATTCTAGAAAAGAAGGCATTAAGGCAAAGAAATGATCATATAACCCCTTTTTATTTTTATCTGCATAAAAAACCATTGTGCTTGATATAGTAAGAAGACGATCGAGATGATAAATGAAAAAAATCCAGCAGAAATCAAAGTATCTTTGCTGTCAAAAGGAATAAATTTTGATATGAATCTTTTTAGTGATTATAGTCGAGAATTCTATGATAATCAATTTGTTTATGGGAGAACGAGTAAAGGTGTGATGCCAGAACACAGATTCCCACAGGTCTTGCTTCTCGGTAATGAAATCGTATCTGCTTTGCTCAGGAGGGAAGGTTCTCCATGGAATCTGAAAATGGAAGATAATGAATTGAGACTTTATCATAATGATAGATACGTACAGGATATTGGTCTTCCTGAAAGACCAAAATATTTTGATAAAAAACTGAGTGATGGGACGCCAAGCGAATCGATAATAGCGGTTGCGGGTCAAGATACCCCAGGTTTTTTCCTTTATCCAGAATGTTATTATTTCTCAGAAGGGGTGCCATGTGGTTTTTGTTCAATGAGAAATACAAGAAGGACAGCTGGCAAACACATGACATCAAATTTTATAGAAGATAATATTGCAGAGGCCACACGACTATTTCAAAGAACTAAATGGAGGGATATACCTATAATATCTGTTACTACTGGTACGCCAAGAAATGACAGTGAAACTAGAGAATATGTATTAAGAATGATAAGAGCTATGTATGATGCTTTGGATCCAAAAATACCAATACATGTTCTAACCCATCCGCCGAATGATTTTGATGTTATTAATGAATATAGAGGGGCAGGTGTAACATCTATAGCATTCAATTTGGAAATTTTTGATAGAGAGTTATTTAAAAGTATATGTCCAGGAAAAAACTTACACTATGGATATGATAAATGGCTAGATGCCATTGGCCATGCAAGAGATGTTTTCGGTAATTATAATGTGTATTGTGGTTTAGTTTGGGGTTTTGAGCCAGCTGAAAAAGTCATGGAAGGTAATAGATATTTCTTAGATAGAGGAGTAGGCATAGCTTCAAACATATTTCATGCAGACCCGAACTCAGTATTGGGAAAACACCCACATCCCGCAGAAGATTATATATTGGAAATAGCTAGAAACGAACATGAACTTTTTTTAGAATACCCAGAGGCAATGACCATATTTCCTGTTAGCATGAGAAGCACAGTAGATTGGGAAGCACGCAGGGGCGATTTCTCATGAGAGTTTATGTAGACTGTGTGGGTTGTGAGCAAAGGAACTTGGATGCACAGAGGGTTGTTGATTACCTTAAGGCTAATGAAGTAGATATTTCAGATTCTCCTTTGGGGTGTGATTATTCCATAATAATTACTTGTGGTGTTGATTCTAGCAATGAACAAAGGTCTTTGTCAAGAATAGAACAAATATCAAAATCCATTCCAAAGAATGGTAAATTGATAGTTGGTGGTTGTTTGCCTTCTATAAGTCCAAGTAGATTGTCTAAATATGACATATATGGGACATTTTCTCCTAGAGACATCTATGTTTTGAATGACCTTCTTGGTCTATCAGTAACATTAGATGATATTAGCTACCCAAATAGATCAAGATTTGATTCAGAACAGAGATTTGGAGTTTCATCTGATCTTTCCCCAAGGGAAGAATATGATATGGCAAAAAGAGGTTTTAAATTAAGAATAAGTGAGGGATGTCTAGGCAACTGTTCATATTGTATGATAAGAAAAGCTACAGGAAGACTCAAAAGCGAATCTCCAGATTCTATAGCAAAACAAATGAAAGATGGAATAGAAATGGGTGAGAGAACAGTAATGCTTATGGCTGGAGATACTGGAGCATATGGAAGAGACTTGGGTATTAGATTTTACGATTTGTTAAGAGATTTAATTTCAGTTCATGGGGATTACCAAGTTTTTATACATGACTTCAACGTCAACTGGCTCATAAGAAATCTGGATGAATATATTGACATATTTCGTTCTAGAAATGGTCATAAAATAAGAGGATCAAACTTCCCTATGCAATCAGGAAGCAATAGGATACTCAGGTTAATGAGAAGACCTTATACCGCTGAAGATGCTATTAGTGCGTTAAAAAGAACGAGAACATCAGCTCCTCATATTTTTCAGGGTTCTCATATAATTGTGGGATTTCCAGGAGAAACAAACGAAGATTTCGAAAGAACTCTTGAGATGTTAGATGATGTGGGATTTGACTTCGTCACATGTTTTCGTTACTCTGAACATGAAATGTCAGATTCTGCCTCATTGCCTGACAAGGTTAGTAATGATGTTGTTAATGAAAGGCTTGATAGGACTGCAAATAGCTTGGGAGATAAGGTAAAGATTATAGGCTGATATTATGGCAAGACTTGGTATATTGGATAATTTCACAGCAACTCATGGAACTAGATGTTTAAGAGAAGATATGTTTGGAGTAGAGGTTATTTTTAGTGGTAAGATCAGGAATGGTTTTGTTGATGGTCTGGATTATGATAGTCCTGTAAGTGCATTGCGGGGGGTTCTGTCAAGTATGAATGGTGCTTATCTTGATGATATTATTGGCAGAGCAACGGATGAAAATATTGCTCTTTATATATTATTTTCCTTGAGAAAATGGCTGCCTCATTCTGTTAGAGTATATGAGGGTAACAGCAAATATGTAGAAGTTTCTCCTTCAGATTTAGATTTCAATGAATATCCATCCTATCTTGCATTAAGCAAGGCAAAAAGCCTCTTAATGAGAGAACGACCTTCAGATGCTATAGAAGAACTCAATCAAATCATATCGATGAATCATGATTTTGCAGATGCGTATAATCTCAGAGGAAGATGCCACAAATATATGGATAGGTATGATTTGGCTCTTTTGGATTATATGAGAGCCCTTATTATTAACCCAGATTTTGGTGAAGCCTATAGGAATTTAGGTAATGCATACTATTACTTGGATGATAATGACCAAACGATCCCAGTATTTACAAAAGCAATTGAGCTTATGCCAAATTCAGCATTAGCTTACAATAATAGAGGATTCGCATATCAGAAGTTAGAAGAATTTGAACTTGCGGCACAAGATCACACAAAAGCCATAGAAATTGACCCAAACTATGCAGAGGCATATGGAGACAGGGGAGATGTTTTTATGGCACTTGGTATGAAGGATCTTGCCGAAAGAGATTATCAAAAAGCTAGAGAACTTGCAGATTCAGGAAATGATACCTATGCTGGCATAGTGATGTATTGAGATGATGAATGTGCTTCCAGATCTTTATTATGGAATAGCAGCCTATAATGAAGAGGATAATATCCTCTCGTGTCTAGAATCTCTTGATTCTCAAACCATAAATGCAAGAATTGAGACATTAGTATGCACTAATGGTTGTGTTGACAGAACCGAGGAACGCATATTAGAAGGTATAAAAAGATATCCGAGGCTTCACATTAATCCTCTTCGAAGCAGGAAAGGAAAAGCATTTGCCCAAAATGAAATAGCAAGATCAGCAGTAAACAGGGATGTCCCAATGACCTTTATCGATGCTGATGTTGTATTGGACAAAAAATGTATTGAGATATTATATGATGATATGACTAACATAGATAGACTAATAGTCGTAGGCGCATGGCCTGTGCCAGCAAGACCTGAAGTCATGTCGTCTTGGGAAAAATTCCTTTACATGGTACTTCATGCAAGAGCATTTTATCCAGAGGCTGAAGTTTCGGTTAATGATGTATCTGCTTATAAAAGTTATGCATACGAAAGTCCCCAATCAACAGTCTCTCCAGAATTCGAAAGCCGCTCAAGAATATACTTTCACGGGCGAACATTCATGATGAGAAATGTTGGATTCTTCTATCTCCCTGAAGATGAGAATACAGCAGACGACACCTTCATACCAAATTTCATACATACAAATTATGGTCCTGGAACGATAAGGATAAGGTTTGATGCAATTTCATATTATAAACCTTACCTCTCACTAAGAAAACATTTCAAGGCATACAGAAGGATATTCTGGGATCTTGATAACATGGACAAGAAGGAAGAATTTAGGGGATCAAGAGAAATGGAGAAAACCCATCTGGACTGGAATTACATATTTTCAAAAGGTCCTTTGATTGCCCTTGATTTCCTTGCATACGCAGCTATATCATTTGGCGAGAAGAGCCTTTATGATTTATTGCCAAAAAAAAGCATTGCAGAGGTTTGGCAATATGAAAAAAAGTGAGTGGAGATTAGATGAATAAAAATATTAGACTAGCATTTGTTGGTGTCGGGAATATAGCAGAGCAACATATGAGATACCTGAGAGATTTTTCAGATGTTGATATTGTTGGACTATATGATATAGACGACAAGATTCTACGGATACGCCAGCATCAATTCGGTGGAGAAATATATCGGTCAATTAACCGTATGCTTGAGGTTCAGGAGCCAGATGCGGTGTTTATATGTGTTCCTCCTTATGCGCATGGAGAAGCAGAGGTATCATGTATAGAGCGTTGCATACCATTTCTAGTTGAAAAACCGTTGTCCAATAATATAAACACAGCCAAGGAATTGGCTGATAAAGTTCATGAATCCGAAGTAATCACTTGCGCTGCTTACATGAATCGCTACCGTAGAGGTGTTCAAAAGGCTAAAATATTTTTAGAAAGATATCCCGCATCATTAGTTAGTGGTGGTTGGTTGATAGATACTCCGTCTGATCATCCATGGTTGACACAGAGAGAACTTTCTGGTGGTCAACTAGTTGAACAAACAACCCATCTTTTTGATTTGGTGCGTTATCTTTGTGGTGAAGCAGCGAGTATTCATTGTTATGGTTCTAAAGGTTTTGTTCATCCAAACGATACTTATGATGTGGATGATGCAACAACTGTCTCTATACAACTGAAATCCGGAGCCGTAGCTTGTATTCAAAGTTCCTGGTCTGCGGGCTTTGAACGTGATATTTACCTGAAACTTTTTGGTCCTAACATTAGTGTTGAATTCAAAAATTGGGATCTTGATACAAAAATAGTATGTCGAGATTATCTTGTTCCACTAGAAATACCTGGAGAAAAAGATATATTCGCTATTGAAGACCGTGCCTTCCTGAATGCAGTCAAGTATAATGATCCAACAAGAATACTTAGTAATTACGAAGATGGTTTTCGAAGTCTTCAACTCAGTCTTGCAGCAAATGAAAGTCTTGAAACAGGCGGACCTATCCAACTGACAGATCTCCAGAGATACTCAAAATAAAATTTCATCTAGGTAAATATGAAAGAATCTCCTCAACTGACTTATCTACTGATTTGCTGACATCTATGACTATTCCATAGTCAAATTTTGAGACCAATTTATAAACATCTCTTGCAGCATTTTTTCCATGTTTTTTCTCCCTTTTGCTATCCCTTTCTATACACACTTCTAGTGGTGCCTTAAGAGTAAAGATATAATATGGGAATTTTAATTTTTTGATAAGATGCTCAATTGGTTTTTTATGGTAGAAGCACGCATCAAAAATCACGACCCTACCTTTGCTTAACATCTCATTTGCATGGGGGATTATTGCTTCATTGGCTTTGATGAAATTGTCTTCTGATATACATCCAATTTTGGGATTGATCTCATCCAACCCATTTTTCGCAAGAATCTCATCAATAGAAATATATTCGGCATTAAGTATATCCACTAATTTTCTAGCGATTGTAGATTTCCCGCATCCTAAAGGTCCTCGGATAATTATAAAATAACTCATAATTAATATTTGAAAGTATTATTTAAATTTTTACGTTTAAGTCTTATCATGCAGTATTTAGCTAAGAACATGATTCCGAGACCCACCGAAATCGTTAGAGCAAGCGGAATCAAAGTTTATGACTCAGAAGGAAATGAGTACTTAGATTTAACCTCACAAACACTCGACCTTAATCTAGGGCATGGACATCCAGTTATTTTAGATGCTGTGAGAAGTTTATTAGATACAGAAGGCTTCACATATTATGTTTCACCTCGATTTAAAAATAGGTATGTTGCAGAGCTCGCGGAAAGACTAGTTGGTCTAGCGCCTGAAGGTTTGAACAAAGTGAATTTACATATGTGTAATGGCAGTGATGCAAATGAGGACGCCTTAAAAAGGGCGAGAAAATATCACAGGGACAACAACAGAAGGATGATAGTTTCTCTTAATGGAAGTTATTTAGGCGCTTCTTCGGAAACAATAAGCGCTTCTGGAGGCAATATTTGGAAAGAACCTTGCCTTGGTGGGTCAGGAGACTATATTTTCATCGATCCCATGAATCCATACAGAAAACCGGAAGGCATGACTATTGAGGAATATACAGAAGCCAAAGTTAGGGAATTTGAAAGAATTGTAAAAAGCAGGGAAGATGTTGCTGGAATTATCATGGAAATAATACCCTTCAATGCAGGTGTGTTGGTTCCGCCACCCGATTATGTGAGGGGAATTGAAAGAGTATGCAGAGAAAATGATGTGGCTATGATAGTAGATGAGATTCAAACTGCATTTGGATGGTGTGGTGATATATTCGCTTCCAATGTATATGGAATCCAGCCAGATGCAATTTCCTTGGCAAAAGGCATGACTGCTGGATTTCCTGCCTTGGCTGCTACTGTTTTCAAAGAAAAATATGATGTTCTTAAACCAGGTACTTCAGAGTACTCTTTCGGTGCTCAGTCATTGGGATGTGTAGCAGCGCTTGCGAATATAGATTATCTAACCACATCTGGAATATTAGACACGATACCAGAAAAGCACGAGAGGTTCATGTCTCACCTAACAAGGATGAAGGAGAAATATCCATTTATTGGGGATGTTAGAGGTTTAGGTCTTATCCTTGGAATGGAATTTATTCATGACGATGGTAGCCCTGATATGGACATAGGTGTCGATGTTTACCATGCCGCATTTGAACGTGGGCTCCTGATCAACATTCCTACGACTGAACGGGGAAGACATAGTGCAATTAGCATTAAGCCACCAATAATCATTACACCAGAAGAAATTGGTGACTCTATGGAACGTTTGGATGAAGCCATAAAATCTGTTTTATAGTTAATCTGATTTTTACTTCCAAGTAGATAGAAGGGGAATTCAGGTGCCATAATAGTGACGACTCTACCTTTTTAGCTAGGAGGGCAAGGGCATAGGCTATTGGATTATCAAAGATAAAGCAAAATCACTTCCCTGACAAAATTAACAAAGAATGCTCCAGCAAGCAGCCAATAAGCAATCTGGTAGGTTCTGGTGTATTTCCTTTTCTTAAAACCGAAGTGGCTTGCGAGCAGAATGAAAGCTGCTACTGACATGCCATAAATCCATGCTGAGATAGTGCTTCTGCTGAACATAAATCGCATGATTGGATTTGCTTCGACTATGCGGCTGCCTTGATAGGCTATAGTAGTCAAGGCCATGGATCCTAGGAAACTGATGGTGAAGATTGTTAATGGGATATGCCTGGACATGATTATTGTTATATCTTTGTCAATAAATTGTTAATTGATTGGTAGAAGAAGTGAATAGCTTTAACAATAAAATGTAAATATGAATTGGAAGCTTTACTCCTTTGTTATCAGATCTAAGAAGAGAAAGGATATTCTATTATCGTTGGAAAAGGTCAGAACACCTACAGAAATAGGTAATAAGGTCAAGACGAGTGTTTCCCATGTCTCGAGGACATTGTCTGACTTTCAGGATAAAGGCATAGTTGAATGTGTTACTCCAGAGCAGAAGGTAGGCAGAGTCTATAGACTGACTAAGAATGGTAAGGAGATATTAGACTATCTGAAAAAAGAACGAGGAAAAGCATAGTTTCTATCGTCCAGAAAAAATGTTTTTGCCAAAAAACCCTATGATATCCATTTAAAAGTTTTATGTCCAAGAAATATACCATATGGACTATCTAACAAAGCAAAGGGTAAAAAAACTGATTCCAGAAGGGCCTATGAGAGGCACAGCAAGATTTCTTTATAGAAAATTAAGATTAGCCTGCCATCAGATTTCGCCTAAAGATTATAAAATAACAAGATCATCTGGAGACGGATCATATTCTTTGGAATTCAATAGGGGTGAATTAGCAGGGAGTAGAATAATATTCCCGCCAGCAGATTTTTTGGATACTTACTTTTTGTTTAGCGTATCTGAGGAAATGCCCGGTTATTTCAAAAGAAAACCAAGAGAAGCCGATTTAGTGATGGATGTGGGTTCATTTCCTGGGGATTTCGCAGTATTGGCAGCATCATTGATTGGAAAGAAAGTCTATGCTTTTGAGCCTGATCCAGAGAACTATGACTATACGCAAGAGATGATATATGCAAACGGCCTGAGGGGAAGGGTAGAGGCAATCAGGTTGGGAATATTCAATACTAACGGCAGGACCATGTTTAGGTCTGATGGGGTCGGATCAAGAATTTGTTCAGGCCCTGAAGGCAATGGCATTTGCACTGTTGAATTAACTACTATTGATGATTTTTTAAGCGATTTTAGCGGGAGGAAGCCATTCATAAAAATGGATATCGAAGGCCATGAAATTGAAGCAGTTGATGGTGCTCCGAAAACATTCCAGAATGGTTCTGAGTGGTCCATAGCTTCATACCACTTAGTAAATGGAGAGCAAACATATCATCGGTTGGAAAGATTCTTTCAAGAATGTGGCTATCAAACAGAAATAGTGCATCCAAGACATCTTACATTAAATGCTTGGAAGTAGATGTAATACAAGGATAAATTGGGGAAGGAGGAGACCTCCCGATATCCAACAGCCCAGCAATCTCCGAACCAAACAATTCTTCTCTAACTCTTCTGATAGCTGCATTTACACTTTGCATAACACTTCACCTCTGATGGAGCATCAAACGGAAGGAAGATAATAATCGTTGCGATCGCTCAATCATCCCCAGAATCGAAAGGATTAATTTAATTCCTGCGAGTAGAGCGACTAGAAGGAGGGAAGTGTGCCTATGCGAAGTTGAATCAACTGAAGAGTAAGAAGAATCACTGAAAAAAATCGTAGCAAGTCCAGTAATCACTAATCCTATTGCTGCAATCCATAATCCTTTTATCGTATAATTTATGGTCTTTTTATTGCTTTCAACGCCTTCTAATATTGAAAGAAAATTTATATAATCATTGATTTTATCTTTTGTTCTTGCTGAAGACGAACTTATTTCATTTTCTTTTTCTGCAATACTAGATAGTAATTGCTTATTGATGCTTATCTGTTCTTGAATCATAGGTTTGAAATAGGAGTTGGAAAATTTATTTTGGTTAGGACTCGGGGTATCCAATCCTCTCTCCTGTATAAACATGAAAATCTTTATTTGTTCAAGGTCTCCCGATGATAATTGTGCTACATTGATGCTGCCGATTTGTTCTTCTAATTTAGTTAAATTACCAATACCATTCTCATAATCTTTCGTTTTTTTGCTTTCGAGATATATATTTTTTGCTTGCTCGTTGATGTAAGAGATGTTCGCATTGGCATTTTTATAAAAATCCTCTGTATTTTTTAGGCTGTTTTCTAGGTAGTCTTCAATTCTTGAATTAACAGATTCCATTTTAAAAAACATCATTGGTATTTCCCATGTGCTGCTAAAACTACCCCCGCCTATTATGTTGCCCCTGTTTATTAAAATCAATAAATTCGTTGAGCCCTTCTCAGCATATGGAAAATAGTTTGATATTCCAAACCATTCGGTGACGCCTACATCGATGGGTGTTAATTTGTAGTTATCATAATTCAATTTTCTCTCAAGGTTTCTAATATTAATGCCTTGTTCTGGAATATTTAGGTGTAGAATCAATAACTCATTTTCGTAATCTGCGCCAAAAACTTCGGCTATTCTTCGAACTTCACCATAGGCTTCCCATGGCGGAGGTAATGAATCATAACAACCTATGATAGATTTACTTGCGATTATGAAACCGTCTTCAATACTTATATTGACATTAGAAGATGTATTGGCATAAAAATCGCATTTATCAGCTTGATTTTCTGGTCTGATGCTAACTGTCATATTAAATTCCTTTTCTAAAGTTCTAACTGCATTATTAATTTTCCATCCTTCAATTGTATTGTTGCAATTTACAATTTTGGAATAGTGTCTGAGAACATCGTCTATATTACTGTTGTAGTCGATATGCATATCTAGGTCTTCATAAGTAAATTGCCTTGCTGCAAAGTATGTCACATCCCAACTGCAAAAACTTTCTGCTTTGGATGAGGGAAGAATAACTACAATCAAGAGAACTACAAAACACGACAAATTTCCCAGCTTCCTCATGATTGACATATGGATTTAACCTTTAAATGTATATCATATAGCTTCCATACAACGAGCAACGAACCCGAGCATAAAGTCCCGAAGGGACATTTAGCGAGGGCGAGTGATTAAAAATCATATCTCTTCAAACTCTTTTTCCAATTTCAATTCTTTAATCACTTTAACTATAACATTAGCGACATAATCGTCATCCTTCAATCTATCAATAACCATAGACACTGCTTTTTCTTTAGCATTCTTTTTATTCTCGATTTCTATAGCGGCTTTTAGATTAAATGGTTTTTTACAATTCTCGCAAAAATCTGATTTCATTTTATTTTTATAACCACAAAGTCTGCATGTTTTTTCTTCATGTATTTCAAGAAGTGCATTATCCACATCATCATTGCATAAGTGATAGTATATGTCTGGCATCTTACTAGATGGCGACCAGCCAAAATGTTCGCTCATTGTTGCGTTTTTAAGATATGGAGCTAGATGTGATGCCTTTGCATGCCGGTATGCATGTGGATTCATTTTCTTTCTCATGTTAAGTTTTTTCTTTATTCTATCTAGGGCAGAAATGACACTATCATGCTTCAAAGGTGCTCCTCTTTGACTTACCCATAAAGGCGCTTCTGGGTCATCTTTATATGGATGAACACTCAGCCAAGCAGATAAGACATCCACATAATCTATGCCTCTAACATTCCTGGGTATAGTCTTGCTTTCTTCCACATCTAAAATAACGCCATGCTCATCAAATTTTATATTCTTTATTTGTAACTGGAGTAATTCTCCTATTCTGCAACCGCTCTCATAAAGCGTTAATATTAGTGCTTTGTCCCTCACTGATGTGGCTTCTTTTGCTATTTTTTCGATATCCTCCTGTGTAAGAATATCTTCACGTTTTATTTTCTTTATGTTTTTTGCTGATGACCTTATCCATCTGACTTCTGGTGGATAGATTTTCTCATCGTCTAATTCTCTGAGCCATCTATAAAATTTCTTCAATATACCCTTGTATGATAGCATATTCCATCCGTCTGAATATTTGCTTTGCAGCTTACTAACTAATTTAATCATATCATCTTTGTTAGCATCATCAAAAGGCTTATCCAACAATTTCGCTAATGTGAGCAATTTCTCAACATTGTTTCTAAGAGTAGCTGGCTCGAATCCCTGAGCAGCAAGTAAGTTATAATATTTTAGAATGATTTCACTATTCTCTTTGCATATCCCTTCACATGCTTTAACCCTTTCAAGCAGTCTGTCCAGATCCCTTTGATATCCAGCATAATCGAATTTCATATTTATCCCTTAGCATCGACAGCTATTATTTGTCAAAAAACTAAGGGTTGATACATCTCCTCTCCTCTGAACTTAAAGGATTCTTCATCTGTTATCAGTCCGCCTGTCAGTCTTCATCGGATAGTTTTAAGGTCCTCTTTCAAGCTCCGGAGGATTTGAGGTAATAAAAATAAAGGGTTTTGAAGATAAAAAGAGTTAGTTGTGGAGACTTTTCCATTAAAGAAACGAATATACTGCTCAAAATTAGTTAGCCGGCACACAAAGAATAAATGATAAATTTATTAATTTCAGATATTATTTATTGGTATGAGAAAATTATTGTTTCTTGTCCTGATTATTCTTCTAGTATCTGGTTGTGTTCAAAAAAAAGAAGCAAATCCGGAATATCAAGAGGGTCCGAAAGAGAGGTTAATTTCACTCCTAGAGAGGCAGGATGACAGTTCAGAGAGTTACATATTCGATGAGATTTCTGTCAGCATGACCAAATTGAACAGCAGGGGAATTAGTTTTTTCGAGGTGATTGACGGTAAAATTGTAGATTGCTATGAATCATATGAACAATATTTTCCTGATTCAAAAGAAGAAGGAATTTGTGATAAAAATGGGGTTCCACCAAGAGAGGCATTTGCCAGGGACCAGTTGAACCAACCATTAGGCGATGTCTCAAGTGTAAATTATCAAAACTGTTCTGAAAGCTTTCATGTGGTTTCTGCTCCTTCAACATATACTCTTATAAGCAAAATATTTTGCTTTGATGACAATAACAGGCTAAGCTCTTTCAGAGAACAGGGCTCTTATCAGTACGGAATAAAAGAACAAAACATTACCATAACCTACACATGATGCAAGAAATTTGAATATGCAAATATAATAAAAGACCCTGTGATATACATGAAAAATAAAACAAAACAAATAGTAAAGAAAAAATATTCAGAGATAGCGAAAAAAAGCAGTTCATGCTGCAGATGTGATTGCTCTACTGGTGATATATCGGAAAGCATAGGATATACTAAAGAAGATCTCAAATCTGTTCCAGAAGGCTCCAACTTAGGGCTAGGCTGCGGCAACCCGACAGCATTAGCAGAATTAAAGGAAGGAGACGTTGTTTTAGACTTAGGCTCAGGCGCTGGATTTGATGTATTCCTTGCAGCAAATAGAGTCGGAAAGAAAGGCCATGTCATTGGAGTGGATATGACAGAAGAGATGATAGATAAAGCGAAAGAAAATGCCAGAAAAGGCGGCTACAAAAATGTCGAATTCAAATTGGGCGATATTGAAGATTTGCCTATTGAAAATGCTTCAGTGGATGTTATAATAACTAATTGCGTGATAAATCTTGCCCCAGACAAATCTAAAGTGTTTAAAGAAGCGTATAGAGTCCTTAAGAAAGGCGGCAAAATTTGTGTTTCTGATATTGTGCTGTTGAAGGAACTTTCAGAAGAACAAAGAAATGACAAAGATCTGCTGACTGGCTGCGTGGCTGGCGCTCTGCTGAAAAAGGATTATATAGATAAAATTAAAGAGATTGGCTTCAGGGTGAAAATAGTATCTGAAGACAGAAAAATAAGCAAGAAACAGTATGATGGGATGCCTCTAGAAAGCATAAAAATTGTAGCGTATAAATAAAACTAATAGCCATCCAAATTAGTCTTCATCGGATTTAAGGTTTAGACAATACAATCTAATCGAATACCAATAATTTATATTGATTAAAGATAAAATGTTTATTCATGGATGAGCAGGAGCTAATTGATAATATAGTCAAAATAAGGAATGAGCTGGGATTAAGCCCTTATGATAACTCTACCCTGCAGACTATGAAAAAAGAAGATTTAGAAAGGCTTTATAAAAGGGTTTTAACTCTGAAAGAGAACAGCAATGCAAAAAAACCTGCGATAAATCAAAAGGTTATTTTTATTTCAGTTGGGGCTCTCTTAGCAGTATCTCTTGTTGCTGGCTTTGTTTTTATTATGCCCAAGCTTATATCAGACAGTCAATCCAAAGCGAATAATACAGCAGATATAAAAAACGAGACAGGGATTGTTTATAGCCTATGCGGATGCGATACTAATCCAGAAATTTGCGATGATCCTATGTGCACCTGCGACCCGTTATGTATGACTTCTGGTGAAAATGTTTCCACTACAACTACCGCTTACATGTCATCAACGACGACCTTAGAGGAGTTACCAACTACTACAACTTTAAATGAGAGCACAACTACTACAATCATTTCTGGGACCACTACAACGATAAATCAAAACACAACCACCACGTCAGTTACTGTATTATCTACTACCACATCAACCTCAACAACAATACTTGGAACTACTACAACTACAGCTGCGTCTGCATCGTCAACTACTACAACAATACTTGGAACTACTACTACAACCATTTCTGGAACAACTACTACATCTACGTTTACAACATCTACAACAACAATAATTGAAACTACTACTACAACTATAGAAGAAGTTTTAGCATGCGGCTGCGATATTGATCCAGAAATTTGCGATGATCCTATGTGCTATTGCGATCCCCTTTGCCCGCCTTAGCATTTAACAAGAAAAAGCAGGGATAATTATTTATTGGATTAAAGTAAAATATCTGATTAAAGAGGAGATTGAAAATCATTACTAAAAAGGATGTTCTATTAAAACCGAAAGATAATTCTAGGGTTATTGTTTGGTCTCTGGTTGGGTTGATTGCATTGACTGTTGGCGGTTTTATCATCTTTAGCATAGTTTCAAAGCCTTATTCAAAAGATGAGTTAGCTTCGACCACGCCAACTACTGCAGAAAATACCGCCACTCCAACAACTATAGAAGAAGTTCTAGCATGTGTTTGCGATGCCAACCCAGAAGTTTGCGATGATCCTATGTGCTACTGCGATCCTTTATGTAATATTCCGGATTAACTAATCGTTACTTTAACATCGTCGAATAGAATCGAATAACTGCTATCTTGTTGATAATTAGCTAAAAACATGACTCTCACATATTTTGTCCCATATCTGAACTTGCTATATGTTGCATCTCCGCCATACTTCCAGCCGCTTACACTGCCTTGGTATTCTGTCCAAGTATTAGGAACTTGAACACTTGCTGCTGCAACATAATTATATCCAGAACCAGCGTACATGTTCGCAACAGGAGTTCCTGCTGGGATCATTGGACCAGACCATTGAATTGTCTGAACACATTGCCAAGAACCCCCCACATATTCAGTTTTACATAGAGTAATAGTATTCCCACTCAAAGTGTTATAATACGCAGTATTTCTTGTATAAGTATAAGCTGGACAAGAGGGATCACAATGAGTTCTAGAATCTAAGTCCCAAAAGCCAATTATTTTCTGATAGTATATAGTTGATGATGGCTTCCAATTAGCTGGGTTATTCAATTTTACAGTAGTATCACCTGGTTTTAAATCTACAGCAAGAGTTGTCTTAGTATTTTCAAAATATTGAACATAGTAATGCTGAATGAAGTTATAATCCTTGTCATACTCCATAAATCCAGCATACAGCCTACTAAGACCTCCAGCGCCAACGCTTTTTGCATAAAGGTCTAAATTTACAGTTGTTGTATTGTCTTGATAAGGAATAAAAGATGAAGTATAGACTGTCGCACCGCCAGTTCTTTGACCTGAATATAGACCATTATGTTTATCAGAAGAAGTGACACCAGTGAGGCTAACCCAATTATTGGAAGTTCCCTGCTCAAAATCCCCGTTATTAACAAAATTACTGACAGAAAAAGGCTCAACATCTATGATTCTTTTAATGCTGTTTGATGGGCTGACAACCATTATTTCCAGATTAGGCCCGAAATCAGATGGAAGGAATTTCAAGGTAGCGCTCTGGTGCGGCTGAATCGACTGAGGATTAAGAACAGTTGCTTCTTTTCCATTGACAAAGATTTTTATCTCTCCGGAATTGATTGCTTCTGTTCCATCATTGTTTACAACAACCGTGTTGCCGTCTGAATCCGCTATGCTGATTGGCTTAGCTGTC
>Ga0100393_10002867_pt1 | contig 16541 bp, 10 predicted proteins | sample CryGeymeta201517_FD_81546 | JGI IMG/M metagenome (GOLD analysis project Ga0100393, IMG submission 81546) | Groundwater microbial communities from Crystal Geyser aquifers in Utah, USA - Crystal Geyser metaG 2015-17 | ecosystem: Environmental > Aquatic > Deep subsurface > Groundwater | place... | reverse complement strand
TGTATTTGTCAAGAGCATGGCGTTTGCAATTCCGTGGGGGATGTGGAATTCTGCACCGATCTTATGAGCCATGGAGTGACAGACGCCCAAGAATGCATTGGCAAAGGCAATACCAGCAATGGTGGCGGCATTGTGGACCTTTTCTCTCGCAATAGGATCATTCTCCCCTTCTCGTATGCCCGAGGCAAGTATTCCTTCAACAGTTTCAATGCCTGCAGGGCTTGACCGTCGGAATATTCATTCGCCAAGATCGAAACGTAGGCTTCCATGGCGTGAGTAACGGCATCAATACCGCCAGCAGCCGTCAATCCCTTGGGCATGTGCATGATCAAGTCAGCGTCGATAATGGCCATGTTGGGAGTGATTTCATAATCGGCAATAGGATACTTTTGTCCAGTGCGATCATCCGTTACGACAGCAAATGGAGTCACTTCTGATCCTGTTCCTGACGTGGTAGGAATGGCTACCATCATGGCTTTCTCGCCCATCTTGGGAAAGCGGTAGATACGCTTGCGAATGTCCATAAATCGCATGGCTAATTCTTCGAACGCTACTTCAGGGTGCTCGTACATGACCCACATCATCTTGGCAGCATCCATAGGAGAACCACCGCCAATGGCAATGATCAAGTCCGGTTGAAAAGAGTTCAACACAGCCGTACCCTTGCGGACCACAGCGAGTGTCGGATCAGCCTCGACGTCGTAGAAGATTTCAATCTCGATCTTTCGCTCCTTCAATAGCTTAACCAATTCGTGAACACAAGGTGTGTGGTTGAGAAGAAATTTATCGGTAACTATGCAACAGCGTTTTTTGTCTTTCAAGTCCTCCATGGCGGTACCCATAGCTCCACGACGGAAATAAATCGATTGCGGGAGCTTGTGCCAAAGCATATTCTCGGCACGCTTGGCGACAGTCTTCTTGTTAATCAAGTGCTTAGGGCCAACATTCTCAGAAATGGAATTGCCACCCCAGGAACCACATCCTAGAGTCATGGATGGAGCCAGAGCAAAGTTGTACCTGGAGGGGAAAGAATATAGAAGTTGGTGAGACTGTGATGTAACAACGGCAGCACAAAGAAGTGGGATGCGATACTCTACATACAAGTCACCAATACCTCCGTGAGAGGTTGGAGTGTTCAAGAGGATACGGGCTGTCTTAAGGTGCTTGCCAAAGTATTCAATGCGATCTTGGTTCGCATCTTGGTCAGTGTACAAGCAAGATGTGTGACCAATACCACCCATGCGAACCATCTGGCAAGCCATAGAAACGGCATCTTCAAAGCTGACTGCCTTGTACATGCCGAGTGTCGGAGATAACTTTTCATGGGCAAACTCGTCTTCTTCGCAAATCTTGTCGCCGCAAAGGGTCTTGCCTTCGCCAATCAGCACCTTTGTGTAAGGTGGGACAATGACCCCAGCCATCTCGGCAATCGTGATTGCAGATTGTCCGACAATCTTGGCATTCAATGCGCCATTGATCAGCAAGACTTTGCGAACCTTGTCAGCGTCTTCTCTGTTTAAAATGTGACCACCATACTTTGCGAAACGTTCCTTTACGGCATCGTAGATTCCTGCATGGACAATGACGGCTTGTTCGGAGGCACAGACAACACCATTGTCAAATGTTTTGGACATGAGGATGGAGGAAATGGCTCGCTTGATATCAGCTGTTTCGTCAATGACCACAGGAGTATTACCGGCACCGACGCCGATAGCAGGCTTGCCAGACGAGTAGGCAGCCTTGACCATACCAGGTCCCCCTGTGGCCAAGATCAAATTAATTCCAGGGTGCATCATGAGAGCATTCGAAATGGCAAGGGTGGGTTCTTCCACAAAGCCAATAATATCGGGAGGGGCCCCGGCAGCGACGGCAGCATCCAAGACCAACTTGGCAGCGTAGCAAGTAGACTTCTTGGTACGAGGGTGCGGTGAAAAGATGATTCCGTTTCGAGTCTTGAGGGAAATCAAAGCCTTGAAGATGGCCGTCGAGGTGGGATTGGTGCAAGGAACAATTCCACACAAAACTCCGATTGGCTCGGCAATGGTCATTGTTCCGAATTCTTCGTTGGTCTCAATGATACCACAGCTCTTATACGACTTGTACTTGTTAAAGATGTACTCAGAAGCAAAATGGTTCTTGATCACCTTGTCCTCGGCAACACCCATGCCACTTTCTTCGGCGGCCATTTTGGCCAGAGGTATCCGGGCATTCGCTGCTGTTAAAGCGGCCATTCGAAAGATTTCGTCCACTTTTTCTTGGGTATAGGTACTGTAGACCCTTTGCGCTTCCTCTACGCGAGCGACCAGTTCGTCCAATTTTTTCATGGCCAGGTCTTGTTCTGCTTTGGCAGCGGACACGGACGTCTTTGCTGGTGCTGTTGTCATGTCGACGGGATTACTCGTACTCTTTTAATTTTTGTTGTTGCGGTAGTGGTGCTTTAGTAATTTTTTTTATTCTTAAAAAATAATTTTGTGAGTCCAAAACGGCAAGAAAGAAAAAAGGATTTGGATTTGTTTGTTGGTCATTGCTGTTGAGGTTCTCATTGATACGTATGCAAATGCTTTATCAATACTGGCGAATGTGCGATTTCACAGGAGACCCAGAAGATGGAAGACGGACTTGCACGAAACTCAGCCCATGAACAGGGTTCGCTTTGCCTATGATCTTGTAGTAAGTGGCCACAGTCTTCCTCGTCCTGTATCTTTTGGATTTAGTGGATGAGAACTTTGCCAGTTTTTGAGGCAGCGAAGGTTGGGTCATGGGTCATTATTTTCCTGAGAACCTTCTCATCCGTTATTACAAGTCATGATAAAACAGCAACGCTCAGGAGAATTAAATAAATAATGTCTTCTTTGAATTAGCGTAGTCTACTAGACCTACTGTATTATTATTTATTTTGCTTCACATTATCTTCAAACAAGCCATTTTTTAGCTCCATCTGCTGCCTGCACTGCCGATGCCGATATGACGAACTTATCAATGCGAACTCTCGATGAGCGTGAATCTCGCCACAGCCACAACGAATATTTCAGAGATTCAAGACCATAATAGTATTATTTATTTTTACAGGGAAACGTTCTTCAGTTCAATAAATTAATATCCTCTCATCCTCTCTCCTGTTCGCCTTCCCTCTTGACTTGGGGAAGATTGCACCACGCAGCTGTACATTCTCCTCCTTCTGCTAGAAAGGTTAAACTGCTGGCTATAGAATTCTATGAAGACTTGCAAGTTCGTGAATGGACCGCAGTAGTAATTGTCATTTTGCTATTGTTGCAGTCGCAGCGTTGGGAAGATATAGTTTAGAGTTTAGAGGTTGGAAGTTGGAAGCATAGTTCCGGCGATGAAACCATCTTACGCATCCTTAAGATCTCTAGGTGGTGACAAACGGCAATACCACATGCAACATGAAACAATAGGAAGTCTGAGAGCTGTTGTATAGTTGTATATGATGTTATTTAAGCCTTAGCTACAGTACCAAGTACCAAGACTCTGCCCCCTCCGATGCTTCAACCCGGCTAGCATCAATCCACTCGGGCGCCTGCTTGGTGTCCTTTCCATGTGAGGGCATGCGCAACTGTCGTTCGTGTTCGTCCCCCCTGTTTTACTGCAAACATTTGTACAATACATAGCTTTGTAACTAGTAATCCGAATATGCGTTAGCTACTAGTCTAGCTAGTTGTAGAGAGAGTAATAGCAGTGATATTTATATTCGAACGAGGAGAAATCCAAATGAAATTTCGTAAAAGCGCACAACATAGTCAGCTCAACTCGTGTAAGCTACGCACACGCCGAAGATGAAAACAATATCACCAATCAAATTTCCTCAAAAGCAGATGATTGCGGCCGAGCTCTCAAATCACAATTAAACAATGCAAATGATAGGATGTCAAGGAAATGGCGTGTGCAAGAGCTGCAGGTTCATGGCAAGTGCCGCGCGGCTGGGAAATTATTTGCAGAACTGCGCGGGGTTCAGTGTGACGAAAATGAATTAAATTTGGACGAGGAATCAGAAGGATGCCATGAGTTTGATTATGCGAGTGATTCTAGTCTTGTTCTTCATTGGACATGTGATGAGTGTTGAGCTCCCGAAAGTAACCACTGTTAACTATTGTTCGCAGAAGTGCAGACTGTGAGGAGACTGCAAATCTCCTGGAGCTCTGTTGACCTGCTGTCAACTATGTTGCCCAGTCACGCTTCCCATCAGCGAAAACAGTAAGAGTATTGCACTGAGTGTTCTTTGCAGATATCCTTTGTAGCCTGCTCCACCTGAGACCGTTCCAAGACCACAATTTCATTTTCGAGTTGGAATTCAAACTGCAGATATTCATCTTGTATGGTGTCAATGAGGCTTTTCAAATGAGAGAGCGACCGCACAGGCTGGCCATTTACCTTCTCTAGGCAAAGATCTGCAAGGTGATCGTATCCAAGATTTTCACGATGGGCCAGGACTTGTGCGAGCACGACAATTTGGTCCGAGTCATGCTCTAATGGCTCATGGACTTTTCCCAACAAATTACTGATATTATCCGAAACGTAGTCATCCCAAGCACGTGAAGCCTCCAGGTAAGGAATGGACAGAGCTGTAAATACCAGACCTGCCACAATCAAGTAAGGAGGAGACTGGTCGCCAAAATGGGCGGGCACGAGTCTCTGGATGACGTTGACGGGACAATCCAATGTGATCTGCTGTCGCTCTCGCAAAACCCGCACTTGAACCGTATCTCCAATAAAATGCGTTTGAATATAGCACGTCAACGACACCCGCTCACCAGGCCGAAAAGGTATTTTCCCATCATTAGCAACGGGAATCCCATCAAGCTTCAAAATCACATCTTTTGGTTTCAAGACGTTTTTGCAGGGCGAGGTTGGTTCTATCGTTTTGATCATAACTCCGGACAAACTGTCGTCGTCGTCGTCTTCTTCTTCTTCGTTGTCATTTTTGATCATTCCTAGTGATTTTCGAAAGGCCTTGTTTTCCAAGCAGGCAAAATCTACTCCCAATTTACAAAATCCATTGTATTTTTGACTTTTTTGTATATCGTGTAACACGTGTTGAATGACAGTGACAGGTACAACATAGCCAATATTCTGGGCTTCGTCCAATCCCTGAAAGGCGATTCCAATAACTTGTAGATCCTCGTTAATAACGGGTCCGCCCGAGTTCCCTGGATTAATGGCGGCATCAACCTGCATGGCCAATAAACGGGTTGAGGCTTGGGTGTATTCTAGTCGTTCGATGCGACTCACAACACCGTGCGTAATGGATAACGAGTCACCACCCGTAGGATAGCCCAAGACTTCGACCTCGGTTTGCAGGGCTGGCAGAGAGGCGCCAAACTCCAGGGCCTGCAAATCACCATGCCAGAACTTCTCATCCTTAATGCGGAGAATAGCCAAATCACATTCGTTTGCCATGTGCTCCACAATGGCTTCATATTTTCTTTCCTCTCCTCGACGTTGCACTTGGACCATACTTCCGTATTCTACAGCGTGTGCATTGGTCATGATGCGCTTGTTGTGATGGCTGTTGCTGTGTTCATTATTATGATTATTATCATCTTCTTGGTTGGGCAACAAGGAGATCACAAACCCGCTGCTGAAGCTACCGGATTGATGTTGCTTTTGCCAGGGAATTAAGTAGTCTGGTTCACTGTGAGTACAATGAATCTTCACAATCGAATCCAAAACGGACGATAAGTCGTCGTCATTTCCTTCTTCCTCATTGTCGTCGCTTACTTGGGATTCTGCAACCGTCTCCAGCGGCTGTTCCGGCCAAAAAATGTTTTTGGAGGATACTGCTGCCGCCATTTCACTCAATTTGTTGTGCCTCCGTGGCGTTTTCAATAGGAGTCTTCGACCACGGGACGAACCGAAAGCATGCATTGTGCCAGACGAACTCGTCTGTTCAAACGTGGGAAAGTACGACTTGGTGTGGCCAATGGAAAAAGAGTTTACACCAGGAAGGAATTGTAGCAACACTAGTAGGAACACTAGCAGCGTTCGTGGAATCGACAGAGACAATGCCAGCTTCGTCATTCCACAGAAGTATAATGGCAGTAAAGTTACCAGTAATATGAATGGGCCCTCTTGCTTCCACACACACACACAGACTCACCGGTGCTAAATGCGATGTTTGTTTGTGTGCACCGTTGTCGGCAATCGGCAATAGTTTCAAGGTGCTTTTAAATTATTACTGCCAATGAACGACCAGCGAGTTGGATGGATGGGAGAGAGCCCAGCCAGTTTGTTAGCGTTAGCGTTAGCGTTACCATCACAAACATGTTTAGTAGCCACGTTTCAGAATCACACACGACTGGTTTTCGATGCACTCAATTGAATCAGATTTTTTAATTCGCGCGCTCCCCATGACACGAAAAAATGCCTCTGTTTTAAAAAGTAAGAATGGAATACTCCTGAAGCTAATAATATCGGCAGAATGGTGAACGCATCGACAGCTCTCAAAGCTGTGAATCCAGATCTGATTGCAAATCGAGATCTATCGCTACACATTTCTTCCTTAAGCAGTGCGCTCATGATACATGATACTGATAAGAACTTAGACTCCGCACTCCACGGAAAAGAATGGGGAGTGTGAAGGATATCAAGGTTTCTAGACGATCTGTACTGTAACAAGCCTTTCATTTCTGACTTTTCATGAAAGATCACTCCATAAAGGGCAAGCGGTTTCGCAGGAGGGGGGGGGGGGGTAACTAGTAACCAAACCCCATGTATCCAGCAAAAAACACACTATACATGATTGAAATAGACATCAATCTTGTTGGGCGCTACTTATCTTCTTTGTCGTCAACAAATAAGTTTGCATCGTCGCTATTCAATTGGTCGTCGCTGCCGGAGAGAAAAACCATAGAGTCCTCCTCACTGCTTGCTTCAATGCCGAAGAGGCCGCTACCGCTGGTGTTTTTGTTGATCCATTCTTCGTCTGATTTGCTAATTCCAGGTGCAGGAATCTCCACTGGAACCATCGGTCCTAAACCACGCTCCTCTCTTATTCGATCTTCCACGATCTTTCGCTTCTGACAATTCTCTATGAATTCAATGTAGGCCTTTAGAAGACCAATGTTAGGGTCTTTCAACACATCCTTTCGGTCAAAAGGAGGAATAGGATTCTTGGCATTCACTGCTTGTCCATTAAAATACGACTGGTTGAGAGCACTCGGGTCCATATTCCACTGTCGTTTGTACTCTTCTAGCAAAGCCGGGCAAAACTTGTTGGAAATAGCAGACCGACCTTCCATAAGTGGGATTTCAGTCACTGACGTTTTGATTTTCTCCGTATCCGCCATGTAGGCAGTGGTGTAGGCTGCCACTAGGAAACTAAGAGCAGTATCGGCAAGAAAGGAAACGGACCGCCAGACGAGACCCCGTTCTCCTATTTGAGCTTCTTCTTGTCCAGAATTAGTACCCCTTCCTACGGTGTTGCCGTGGCCGTTACCGCTATTGCCAGTACGAAATGGAGAGTTCACTTTACTGGGTGTATCCAAGGTGTACCCGGATGATCCTCCTCGTACTCCAGCGTTTTCTCCCACTTCTTGCCCTCGCGGTTGTTGGAAACTCCGTGCAGCGCGACGTTCCAAATATTTGGGAATTCGACGCAACAGGACAAAGGTCACGATACCCGCAAAGATTCCTTCCATCATTCCAGCACCGTGAATACTTCGGAGAACCTCTTTTTCTCGGTCACTCAAATTTAACAATTCTTGAGCAGCAATCGAACCACTAGTCATTCCAATTTGCTGTCTCAAGATTTCCAATTGTCGTTGTGAGGCACGGAAGAAATCTTGAAGGACCATAGCCTCCTGCCGAGTGCGTTCTTGAGAAGGTTTCTTCCGCACCGAATCTTTTCCATTGCTGTTGTTATTCATTTTCTTATTTCTGCTCTTTCTTCCTCTATACCTTGGGTTCTTCTGTGTAGATTGTCTATTCTCTTTTAATCTTAGAATCTTTGATAGCGGTGAGCCGTGGTTCCGAGAGGCTCCGTCGTTGTCATGGTGCTGTATGTAGTTCAATTTCAAGTACCGTACATACAGTAGATTAGCTAGTTTCTTGGAGTCAGAGAAAAGGCGCAAGCCAGACTTATGGAATAACGCTATCTCTAATACGTTATTACACAGATTGCTCTAGGGCGACACACGCAGTTGTATCAATTATTGGCAAAAAAAGCAATTACCATCAATCTCTTAGTAGTATACCAGCCATTTCGTTCTCAGTGTTCGGCTTTCGATCAACCACAGTGAGCCACGCGTTCTTATCTGTTTTCATGCACGTGTCGTGCATCAAATCCAGCCTCCGGCTGTGCGAGCTATGGGATGAGTTGGCGTAGCCCCAGAGATGCCAACACCACAGCTCGTACGGGGTCAACACCTTCAGTCGCCTAGCCTTTTGGGGTACACCAAAACTCCCAGGTTTACGCTTTTTGTGTGCAACGTTTCGCATTGCACAGCAAGGACTGAGGAGGGCGGCATCCGCGCCACACGTGGACTGTAACTCCAGGGCCCTTCGTGATAAATCGCCGCACAGATGAATGCCCACAAGAATGACTTTGGTACCGGGAGCATCGTTGACAGATTTTAAGATCAGATCTTGCAGCTTGGACGAATATATATCCAGATGGTAGAAAGTAATATTTGGAAATGCATTCAGGTAGTCCCTTGATGTTTTGTTATGGTTGTCCACCATGCAAATTTTGGCATTTGGATACGTATTAGCGGACAACCAAACCGCTGAAAATCCCTTACCGCAACACAAATCCCATATGACAATATTCTTGTCATCGCGGTCCAGGCAATTGTCATTTGCGAACGAAATACCCTGGAGGTTGCGGTAGATGCGATGAATACGGTCTTCCAGGGCTGCTGCTTCTTCAAGTTCTTTGCGAATGCAAGAACGAGTGCGCCGTCCAAAAGATGAGGCAACTCTGTCGTCCGTCAAAAAGATCTGAGCCAAAGGAGAGGTTCCAAAGTGTTGGAGGTAGGCACTAGGACTCTCGGCGCAGTCTTCCACCAGCATGCGAATATTGATTTTCCATGCCGGAGTCCTGTTCGAAGCCACCGTATGATTATTGAGAAACTCATTGTTGGGCAGAGCTACCGGTAGCAAATTACTTGTACCTTGTTGTCGCCCCAGAGTAGCCAATAGAGACTCTCTCACCATGAGATAAATCGCATCTTCTGTTTTCATGTTAATCGTTCTAGTCCTTTCGTTCCATTTGCGTTGCAATCTTTCCAACAGTGAAGGCCAAAGATTTGTTGGAACAAACTCGGGCGAAGATACTGCTTTGAGCAACTCTACATCCTGCAATTCAACCATGACTTGAACTAATCGATTCTTCATAATCTTGGGACTCTGGAAGGTATCACCAGCAGCTGAAGATAACGTGATATCCTCCATCAGATTTCCCCACAGAGCCAAAGTTTTCATATGTCGGATATGAGGCAGCATCTCGTAGAGCACCACCGAAAAACCCAAGTCAGTAATAGAATTTCGTCCCAACATCAAGTGCTGAAGGGTTGTGTTGTATTCCACATCAGCAGCAGTGGTATTTTCGTTAGTGCCAGCTGCTAGAGGTAGCATGGCGAGCATCAAAACTTGCACATCCCTGTCATCCATGCGATTGTCGGTTAAATCCAAGGTCGTTAAGCTCGTATTCTGTCTCAATCCTTGTGCCAGCCATCCAAAATTTAATTTGGGTTGGTTGGGTCCTCGCGTTATGATGCTCGATTGGTCCAAAACCAGAGTATTCAATAGACACGTTGGCTCTTGCAACAAATTGGCCAATGCTGTACTCGTCCCCGTCCCGTATTTGTTCCCCGATAAAATGAGATTTCTAAGACGAGGATGGTTGCGCAGTGCCTTGCAGATTTTTGCCAACTCTTTGTCACGTAAGAAACACTCTTCCAATTTCAGCGTTTCCAAGCTTTTGTTGCGAAACAGACCACTGTTTAATGTTGCCACCGAAGCTGCCGGTGAAATTCGTGATTGTCGGTTAGGGAATGTAGAATCCGTCCAAGCAGATGGGTTTGCGTGTTGTATCTGATCCGTGTTCACGTTTTCTGACACTTCTGTCTCTTCTACATCACTTGGTTCTCCAAATGCCGAGGTGATATCCAAATAGACAAGAGGACAGTTGGAAGTGGAAAGGTAGTCGCCAAGAGTGGTAAAATCCGTTCGATCCAACTGGTTCAAATGTTGGAGTTTCAAATGAGTACACTGGCATTGTAAAAGCAGTGGTAGCAACCGGTGCAGAGACCCTCGAAGAGAAATCAATTCCACGCGGGGAATCGTAACAGCAACGAGTTCCAAATGAGCCTGCAGGGCATCGCATTCATTGTCATTGACCTGATGTCCTTTCAAGGTCAAATTGTCATTCTTACTACTGTTTAGAATAGAATTTAGCAGAGGGCTACGTTGTGTTTCCCCCATGCTTTTAACTCTCTGGCCTTGCAGCAGTAACAGCTCTCTTTTTGGTTGGATTGTGGGAGGTGGGAAAGATGTGTGGTGATGATGTGAAGTCAACATTTTGTGTTTTGCGAACACAGTAGGGCTCGCGTTTTTCAATCTCCTCCTTCTTTTGGGGACGCTCATCCGTTCTGTGAAACTTATTGCAGCTGTCAAGCAAGGTAAGTTAGCAAACAGCTCGTTCGGCTGTACTATAGAAACCTTACTCGTGATGAAGTTGTGCGTTCAAAACAAGTCCAACGAGGAACGCCCTAGCTAACACATCTTCATCCATCTAATCAGTACCACTAGTCTAGTACTCAGTGTTTTGGATAATTGACTAAGTACTTTTGTTGTAGCTAGCTACCAGTAGTAGCTAATAATAGCGTGAAAACTTCTTTGCTCCTTATAAAGATTAGTTCCGCCATTTCTATGCTTGCTGTTCCACCACGTTGTCTTGACGATTGATTCCGAAAACACGGCTGCTACAGTATTGAGAGATGCATCAATCAGTGCACAAAATAATTAGTACGAGTAGACCTACTAGACTAGTAGACTCTGTTGTGGTCGCATTTTATCCGGAAACATCCGAAACTGCGACGTGGGCACAGAATTGACACATTTCTGTGCAGTTTAGGGTTCGTATTCAACAAGAATTCGCAAGAAAACGTCACTCCTGATTTCATTATTACGTCATGCTTGGGTCGAAGTTTAAAGAGCAAAAAATCATCAATGACAAAACAAAACAGGTCAGCAAATCGTAGCCCACAATTTCCCTCGCTAAGACTAATAGAGATTCGACTGACCTTACACAAAGACTACAATACAACAACGATGATCCTTTACAGATCCCATGCACTCATTTCTCTGGCTTTGCTGACTGCAGCAGGTCATTCTGAGGCATTTCAAACGCCGAAGCCAAACACTAACACGCCCAAGAGTTCGCTAGATGTGAGTTACCTTGAACGATCCCTGGAGCAGCCTGACTATTTTTTTGAACCTGTCGAGACAACCATTGTAAAAGATGTCGTCGAAAAGCATGACGAAGGCTTGGCGTGCAAGACTGAGTTGGAGAAACGATTACAGAAAGGTGCATCATTTCAAAACACCAGTCTGCAAAGAACTGCAAAACAAATGATGCAATCGGCTGCATCTGCTGAACAGTAGAGTACGGCTGCGTCTTCTGAACTGGAGCAGCCAGCTGCCTTTTCAATGGCATTCTCCGGCGCGAGAGAGGAACTACCAACTGCAGTGGCACCTCCTAGTCAAGAGCAGTCGGTATCAGAGGCGATTGCAGGCTTGGATCTGTCGAAAATCTCGAATGTTCTCTCACCCACTGAAGCATTCGAAGCCCTTGTTCAAAAGGGAGAAGCCAATGCTGCCTCCAAACCCGAGAAGCTTCTCTTCTCTTCCGCGCTAGGAGGATGCTACGTAGGTATGGGAGCTATGGTTTCTCTCGCCGTTGCCGGAAACAGTCCCGATCTTGCAGCTGCCGATCCAGGTCTTTAAAAGTTTATCTTTGCCGCCTTATTCCCCATGAATCTTCTTTTGGCACAACAGTGCGGTGGTATGCTGTACACTGGCAACACTGCTAACATGATGGCGGCTGTCTGTGAAAAAAGAGCTACGTTTGAAGATATGGGTCGAGTTCTTGCTCTTTCCTGGGTTGGTAACTTGTTTGGTTGCTCCTTGTTTGCTATTGCCTGCAAGTATGCCGGAGTCATGGAAGGAGGCGCTGGTATTCTGGCGGCCAAGGCATTGGTGGGTAAGACCAGTGCCGATCTTGGTCCCATTCTCGTCAAAGCCGTGTTCTGCAACTGGTTGGTCTGTCTTGCTGTGCTTTTGAGCACGCAGGCCAAGGATATGGGTGGAAAGTACATTTCCATTTGGTTGCCTGTTTCGACTTTTGTCAGTATTGGGTTCGAGCACTCAGTCGCAAATATGTTTTTACTTCCTGCTGGGTTGATGAGTCAAGACCAAATCACGTTCGGAACGGCACTCACGAAGAACTTGATCCCTGTCACTATCGGAAATGCTTTTTCAGGAGCTCTGTTAGTCGGTGCAACAATGTCATATTTGTTTGGCTCTTTGGGCCAAGGAGAGAAGAAGGCTTAGATCCGATTGGTTCTCCAAACAAGTTTTGCATAGATATAAATTCCTGGATACATTATAAGAGGACATGCATATTGTGATAAGTTGCAGATGTATTTCATAAACGAATCTAGTACAGAACAGGGTCGAAGGCATTGTTGGTTTGTCGCAAAGAACATGTGTGTATTTAGCTTCAATCATGTTTTGCATAGATATAAATTCCTGGATACAACATTATAACAGGACATGCATATTGTGACAGGTTGCAGATGTTTCATAAACGAATCTAGTACAGAACAGGGTCGAAGGCATTGTTGGTTTGTCGCAAAGAACATGTGTGTATTTAGCGAAGTCAAAGTCTGGACAGCTCGAGATGTGCTCCACCTTCTGTACGTTACTTTTTGTGCAACCATCTATTCGGCCTCCAGTTTCACCTTCTCAGCTTCAGCAGCACGCTGATCTAACACAAAGATGGCTGCATAGCTGCATACTCCGATAGTCTTGATCTCTTCGGTAGTGGCGAAGATCTGCGAAATCCGTCGGAGCCAATGTCAAAGCGAGCCTTCATAGCCACTCTCAAAAGACAGATGCGGTGTTAGTGCAAACGTATCTTTGGTGACAGAGAAGACCAGGTCACTCAGCATCACGCCCGTGGGAGACGATGCGTTCCTTTCCATGGCAAGGCTATTCGAATTGGAGCAGTCAATTCTACTGAAAATACACGTCGCATGCAATCCGATGCAGGGCAAGCCTCCCCTTTATAAAGGTTGAATAAGATGTCGGTTTCTACTGAAACTCTTTCCTCGCGAATGGTCTCAATACCCTTGAACTAAGCCATTGACGTAGCGTCAGCCTTTAAATCGTCATCATCGTTCGTAGTTGCTAAAATAGACGTGATCTGTACGATATAGTGGCTGCTTCGCTTTCAAAACACTTCACGAATTCGTAATCCAAACTTGTAAAATAGAAATGCATTAGACTTAGACTAGTTGGAGCCCGGCACGACTTTGTATCATTATTATTTCAGACACCTTTCGAGATGATCGCACTCATCCTCCAAGATTTTGCCGGCGCCACATGGAGACCATTATTTTTTTGACTCCAGTATTTGCTTTTTCATCCAACTCGTCACCACAGAGAACAGACATATCCACGCCATAGGAAGTATTTCTCGAGAATTACCCACAAAACACCACCACTGCCTACTCGCACGTATGTTCACTACGTCCCGTGAAAGAGATGAAAACCCTCCGCGTGATTGGTTTGGAATTGAATTTTCTCGCCTGATTTGGCAAAATCTTTGTGTCCAGTGTGCAAGGATTGTTCAGACATTCTTCGTTCTCTATCATTTTCAAGTATCTTGATCCACAAAACTTCAGTTGAAGCCAACCAGTTCTTCAGATTTTCTTTGTCGCCCATGGCAACCAGAACTGGGCTGAAGATTCGATGGAACTCCAAGGGTTTCAACCGATGGAGAGCCTCCACTCCCTCTTTCACCAGCGTACTCTCGCCAACAAATAGTAAAGCCTCAAAGGCAACCGCCCGAAAGGCTCGGCGAGCGCCGCGAGGGATCATCCACTTTTCAGCGGCATCAACCGTGCCACCCAAATATACTGCAAGCGTTCCTGCCTTGTCCTCCGTTTTAAGCGACGATTCTCTACCTGCAACTTCTTCCGCAACGATGAAGGCCATACGCTCCTTGACCTTGACGCGAAGGTAAAAGTTTGGAGCATCTCCATGAAGCAAGATTGCCGATGGCTCATCAAACTCACCAACATCAGCCTCAGGCACCTCATATGTTTCATTTCTCTCGTTCATAAGTTTGAAAACGTCTTCCATAGTGTCCAGGTTTGCCCCGAAGAAATGCCTGTTCATGGGCAAATCGATTGAGCGAAAACTAACGGATTGGGCTGCCGAAGCTTGCAGTTTGGTGTAAGGGAGTGAACGGCCTGCTTCAAGATCTCTCACAATGTCAGTGACGAACACATCAGCAGCCTCCTGCGAATCTTCTTCGGGGTCATGTTCCGATGGTGGAGGATCTGCGATATTCTTTCTCTTCAACGATTCTTCAGCCCAATTTTCTTGAAGTCGCTTCTGGATTTTTTTGATCTGTTGGTCACTAAAAATCAAATAGTAGTGTCCAACACTGCAGAAGAGAATGCTCAAGAAAAATAAATTCAAGGGCAACCAAACAGTGGTAAAAGCCTTACCAGCCACCGTTTGTGGGACCATATCACCGTACCCGACCGTGGTCAAACTCTGCGAGAATGTCATAGAATTTCAATAATGGTGAGGAACGGATTCAAAGAGAAGGCGCATGTTGCTGCGTCATACAAGTCCGACGAATAGGCACGAATGACTTACCACAATCGACCAGTAGATAGACGAATACCAGTTCCACCCCTCAATTAGACCTACAGGGATCGCGCCTGATGCGCACAATGCAGCCAGTGAGGCAATACGATACAAAAAATCACCCCAAGCGTTTTCAGTCGAGAAGACAACCACTCTGGTAAGGAGAAGTACAAATTTGTCAAATATGCCCATCTTCTCGCTCTTTTGGGCCTGAAGTTGCGCCAAAAGCTTGTCACGCTTGTGACCTTTTGGTTCTTTCTTAAGCCGTTTGATGCCTTGCTCAAGCACTTCCGCTCTGTCACTCGCGGGATGCAAGCGCATACCTTCCATTTGCAAGTATTGATACCCTTGCGCCATCATGATTGCCATGAGAACCAATCCGATCATGATATAAAACGAATCAAAGATGCGAAACAGAGCGGTCGTGGGAATCTCAAGGTGTCCGTAACCAGCACTTGTCACAGTATATACAGTAAAGAGAGCAATATCTACGACTGCCCAATCTGTTTGAGACGCAAAAAAAAGGCCCCCTCCGAGCAAGAAGGTTATGTTGATAAAAAAGGTCGCAACGGCAGCGCTCCTAGCGAAAATCATTCTAGCTTGAGCCTCGGAAGTGAATTCATCATTGACAGAGCAGTAAGCTTTGTTCATGTCACGTATCACACCACTGTAGGCGACATTGGACATGCCAGCATTCCCATGTTTCAGGCCGTGACTGCTGCTACTGCTGCTGCTTCTGCTTCTGGTACCGCGGGGTGGCAAAGGAGCGACGTTTGAATTAGGTTTGGGTTTAAAATGAACCACCTTTGTTGTAACGTCTGGAACTTCCTTCACGCCTGCTTCTTCCTTGTTGATGTTCGTTTCCTGAAGATTTGCTTCTTCCGCAGTAGCAACATCAGTCGTCGCCTTTGGCGATGACAAATTGTCATTATTTGTGCCGCTGGAAGAAATTTCGGTGTCGTTGTCGTTTGAGGACATGTTTTGTTGATGGGGAAATCTGGAGCTGGCCGATGAGCAAGGCTAACCAGACAAACAAAAATTAAAGGATGAATTCTAATTTTATGGAAAAAAAAGAGTCTCTCTGTGTTGATGTCGACAGGAATAGTCGTTCCGGCAATGCATCCGGCAATGCATAAACCGGCATTCAATCCGAAATCTCTTGTCCTCTTTTTATTGTTTCCTACTGGTACACTCTCTCGCAAGGAACAAATGTAGAAAGATCTGTCTTTTGTTCGCGGACTACGCAACCAACACAGCTTCCTTCCAAAGTCGGACTCGAGTACCGCTTCAACCTTTTGGGATAAGCACGACTAAAGAGCTGATGAAAGGACGCAAATCTCGTCCCCATAAATTTACTTTGTGATCTATTATTACCAGGTACCATCCCATAAATTTACTTTGTGATCTATTATTACCAGGTACCATAGTAGCTAGCTAGACTACGGAAGTGCTACAACTAGCTACTAGACCTACTAGCTAGCTACTCGGAGTAGTAGCTACTGAGTAGTCTACTACTAAAAAAAAAAAAAATTGAACGTCTAATTTACGGGGATCACAACTATGGCGCCCGCAGGGCGCCAAGGCCACCCGAAGGCAACCATTGGCACCCCGAAGGGTGACATAGTTGATCACAACCGGAC
>Ga0100393_10002863_pt1 | contig 16562 bp, 15 predicted proteins | sample CryGeymeta201517_FD_81546 | JGI IMG/M metagenome (GOLD analysis project Ga0100393, IMG submission 81546) | Groundwater microbial communities from Crystal Geyser aquifers in Utah, USA - Crystal Geyser metaG 2015-17 | ecosystem: Environmental > Aquatic > Deep subsurface > Groundwater | place... | reverse complement strand
TAGGGTAGTTCAGCAGACGCGTGAAAGCGGATTCGCTGATGGCGGCCTGAATCGCATGGTGATGCGGGACGAGTAGCGCGAGTGCCGATAGCAGCAGCATCACACCCAGCGTCATCGAGGCGAGCTCGACCGCTTTTTCAAAGCTTTTTTGGCGCTGTTTGAGGTGCCGGGTCTCGTCGGTGTCGCCCTCGGCTGCCTTTAGTAGATCTTCAACCCGGATGCTGGTGTCCTCCTCTGCTTTATTGTCAGTGGCGGCTTTGTCGTCACTAGCAGCGCTTGCGCGGAGCTTTAAGCTCTGACTCACCGGAAAAATCTCCGCCAGCAAGGCTTCGTTCGCAGCGATGGCGACCCATTCTTCCGTGCGTTCATCCTGATATAGGGTATCGCCAGTAATCTGCCCGGCTTCTGCCAGAGTGCGCAGTTTGGAAATGTTAAATGGACCCCGCGACTCGTCTTGTTCGGGTGTGCGAATGTAGTATTCAGGCATAACGCAGAATCAGTAAGGGTGCTGGTTGTGTAAAAGTGAGTCGTTGCAGCGGGCGGCTTAATCGGAGGCAGCTTGAACTTTTGCCGGGTTAAGCTGTATCGAATTGCAAAGAAATAGAGCAACAGGTGCTCCAGTCAATCCAAGCTTGTGACGTAAAAAAGCCCCTCCGCTGCGCGGGAGGGGCTTTGAGCATGAATGGAACGCTTGCGCCCGACTACTTCAGCGCGGCCTGCGCCGCTGCCAGTCGTGCGACCGGCACGCGTGGCGGCGAGCAGGAAACATAGTCCAGGCCGACTGAGTGGAAGAACATGATCGATGCGGGATCGCCACCATGTTCACCACAGATGCCGAGCTTGATATCCTTCCTGGTCTTGCGGCCTTTCTGGGCACCGATCTCAACCAGCTGGCCGACGCCTTTGGCATCGATCGATGCGAAGGGGTTTTGCGGCATGATATCGAGCTCCTTATACTTGCTCAGGAAGGAGCCGGCGTCGTCGCGGCTCATGCCCAGACCCGTCTGAGTCAGGTCGTTGGTGCCGAAGCTGAAGAATTCAGCAGTCTCGGCGATTTCGTCAGCGGTCAGTGCACCGCGCGGCACTTCGATCATCGTGCCGACCAGGTATTTGAACTGCACCTTTTTGGCTTGCATCACTTCAGCCGCAACACGGTGGATCACCGCAGTCTGGTGCTTCAGTTCGTCGGCAAAGCCAACCAGCGGCACCATGACTTCGGGAATCACCTTGATCGGTTTCTTCAGCTTGTAGCAAGCGGCGGCGGCTTCAAAGATGGCGCGGGCCTGCATCTCCGTGATTTCCGGATAGGAAATACCGAGACGGCAGCCACGGTGGCCCAGCATCGGGTTGGCTTCATGCAGGGCATGCACGCGGTGCGAAATCACCTCGATATCAACGCCGAGAGCATTGGCGAGTTCGCGCTTGGACGATTCGTCGTGCGGAAGGAACTCGTGCAGGGGCGGATCCAGCAGGCGGACTGTTACCGGGCGTCCGCCCATGGCTTTGAACAAACCAGTGAAGTCTTTACGCTGGAAGGGCAGCAGCTTCTTGAGCGCGGCGCGGCGTTCATTCTCGTCGGAGGCGAGGATCATCTGACGCATGTAGTTGATGCGGTCGCCCTCGAAGAACATGTGCTCGGTGCGGCAAAGGCCGATGCCTTCCGCTCCCAGTGCAACGGCGGATGCTGCCTGCTCGGGGGAGTCGGCATTGGTGCGGACGCCCAGCTTGCGATACTTGTCGGCCCAGGTCATGACCTGATCAAACAACTGGTAGGTGTAGCTGTCTTTGGCCTTCATCTTGCCTGCGAGAACCTGATCCACTTCCGAAGGTGCGGTCTTGATCGAGTCTTCGAAGATTTCGCCGGTCGTGCCGTCGATGGAGATGTCATCGCCGTCCTTGAAGGTTTTATTGCCAATCGTCAGCGTGGCAGCAGCGTAGTTGATCTTGACTTCGGATGCACCGCAGACGCAGACCTTGTTCATCTGGCGCGCCACCAGTGCCGCGTGCGAGGAGACACCGCCGCGGGAGGTCAGGATGCCGTCGGCGGCAATCATGCCACGCAGGTCTTCCGGCGTGGTTTCCACCCGGCAGAGGATGGCGTGGCCACCTGAGTTGGCGACAGCTTCGGCCTTGTCAGCTGAGAAGCAGATCTTGCCGGCGGCCGCTCCTGGACCGGCCGGTAGCCCGGTCGTCAGCACCTTGGCTTTCTTGACCGCAGCCGGGTCGAAAACGGCAACCAATAACGAGGAAATCGAGTCAGCCGGGATCTTTTGCAGGGCGACCTGCTGGTTGATCAGCTTCTCCTTATTCAGCTCGACGGCGATACGGACGGCTGCCAGACCGGTGCGTTTGCCGTTGCGGGTCTGCAACATGTAGAGTTGGCTGTTTTCAACCGTAAACTCAAAGTCCTGCATGTCCTTGAAGTGTTGTTCCAGCTTCTTGCGGACTGCCTCGAGGTCGGCGTGTGCCTGGGGCATTTCTTCCTTCAACTGCGCAATCGGCTTCGGTGTGCGGATGCCGGCTACGACGTCCTCGCCCTGTGCGTTGATAAGATATTCGCCGTAGAATACTTTTTCACCATTGGCCGGGTCGCGGGTGAAGGCGACACCCGTGGCGCACTCGTTACCCATGTTGCCAAAGACCATCGCCTGCACATTGACGGCGGTGCCCCACTCAGCAGGGATATTGTATTTCTGGCGGTAGAGAATCGCCCGTTCGTTTTGCCAGGAGTTGAAGACGGCACCCACGGCACCCCAAAGCTGCTCGTAGGCATCCTGCGGGAAGGCGGAGTTGGTGCGTGCCTTGATGATCGCTTTGTAACGCTGGATCAGCTCCTTGAGGTCGTCGGCGGAAAGTTCGTTGTCAAACTCGACTCCGGCTTCATGGCGCAGCTTTTCCAGCGCTTCTTCGAAGGGACAGTGGTCGTTTTCGTTGACGGCCTGCACACCCATGACAACGTCTCCATACATCTGGATGAAGCGGCGGTAGCAGTCGTAGGCAAAGGCTTCGTTGCCGGATTCTGCGGCAAGTGCCTGCACCGTGTCGTCATTCAGGCCCAGGTTCAGGATGGTGTCCATCATGCCCGGCATCGACTCGCGTGCGCCGGAACGCACCGAGAGCAGCAGCGGCTTCTTGGCCGCACCCAGCTTCTTGCCCAGCTGTTTTTCGATCGTGGCGACTGAGGCCTTGATTTCACTGGCAAGCGTCGCCGGATATTGGCGCTCGTTTGCATAATAGTAAGTGCAAACTTCTGTCGTGAGTGTGAAGCCCGGAGGGACGGGCAGACCAATGCGGGCCATCTCGGCGAGGTTGGCACCTTTGCCCCCCAGGAGTTCACGGAGTTTAACGCTACCGTCGGTCTTTTGACCGAAGTCGTAGCTGTATTTTACTGCATTGCTGGCAGTCTTCTTCTGTGCTTTTTTTGCTTTTTTAGCTGGCATGGGAAACGACCTTTTTCTGGATCGGGTTGAATTCCGAATTTACCCCAGCGTGAGGCGCCTTCGGTGTGAAAGGTGGCTTTGAAAAAGCATTTGGACATGGCTGTCAACGGATTAGCGTCGCTGCTGCGGAACGAATGCACAAAAAGCAGAAAATCTCGGCACTCTTTTTGTATTGGAGTTGCTACTTGACCTGTCACTGACATAGCTGGATTGCAAATGAGTGACGACCGATCTGAACAACCTGAAGAGGAAGATAAAAAAAACGATGCCGATGTTGCGGACGATTATGACTACAATGAAGCAGATGATTATGCATACGATGATATGTATGATTATGGCTTGAGTGGCTCGGATCAGCCGAAGAAGCCCCGCTCCGCAGCGGGCCGTTTTATCAGTCGGCAGCGCAAGGAGGACGATGAGCTGGACTTGCCAGGGGATGCTGCCGATCATGCGGAAGAGGAGGGCATGTCCTTCCTGGAACACCTTGAGGAGTTCCGGTGGACGGTTGCCCGCAGCGTGATCGCTTTTATTGTTGGTGTCGCGGTGGTGGTGGTGTTTCACCAGGATATTGCCCAGTGGATCCAATATCCGCTGAATCAGGCCTATGGCTCGGCTGAAGTGGCTGCGAAGAATCTGATCACCTACAAAGCAATGGGGGTAATCAGCGTCTTTTTCCAGATTGCGCTGCTGGGAGGCCTGACACTTTCCATGCCCTTTGTGCTCTACTTTATCGGCAGCTTTGTCGCTCCCGGCCTGACCGCTGCTGAACGCAAAATCCTGCGCCCGTCCTGCTATGCGGCGTTTCTGCTCTTTCTGATGGGGGTGTCCTTCGGTTTCTTTATCATCCTACCGCTCGCGCTGGCGTTTACGGTGCGCCTGAATCAACATCTGGGCTTTGATATTTTCTGGGCGGCATCGGACTATTATAATATGGTAGTCTGGTTCTCGTTGGCGATCGGCTTTTTCTTTCAGTTCCCGCTCATCGTAGTGCTGCTCGTTTTCCTCGGTGTGCTCACGACCCAGACACTCAAGCAGGTGCGCCGAATGGTCTTTGTCGGGTTGATGATCTTTTCCGCCCTCGTCTCGCCGGGCGGCGACCCCTTCTCACTGGCAACCACAACCGGCTTTATGTATGGCCTCTACGAGTTGGCCATCCTGACCGGGATGCGAATCGAGCGCAAGAAACGCGAAGCCCTTTCCAAAGCGGCATAAATTTCCACCTCCAACCAATGCAATCTCAAATTACTTCTATATTTTGTAACCTGATTATAAAAATATGGTTGACATTGAATTGTGTGTGTTCAACTACATTTTCGATGAGACGGATGAAGTTAAATGGAGTGTCGGCCTGCTACCATGCGATGAGCCGTATTGTGGGCGGGCAGCGTTTGTTGGGTGACCGGGAAAAGGAGGTTTTCAGAAAGATGCTGTGGCCAGTGGCGGATTTCTCCGGGGTGGACATCCTAACTTATTGTGTGATGTCGAACCATTTTCATGTTTTGGTGCGGGTGCCGGAGCCGCAGCAGGTGCCGGATGCGGAACTATTGCGGCGCTTTCGGGTGCTGTATCCGAAGCCGACGAAATACCAGACCGTTGAATTTGCGCGACTGGAGAAGGCTCTGCGTGAGGGGAATGAGGACGCCGTCGCTATCCGTGAGCGATTGCTGGTTCGCATGCATGATCTTTCGGCTTTTATGAAAACGTTAAATCAGCGCTTCTCCATTTGGTATAATCGCAACCATGGTGACCGGCGGGGCACGTTGTGGATGGATCGATTCAAAAGTGTGCTGGTGGAAGGAGCGGGCAATCCTTTGCAGACGATGGCGGCGTATATCGATTTGAATCCGGTGCGCGCGGGTTTGGTGCAGGACCCGAAGGATTACCGCTTTTGTGGCTATGCTGAGGCGGTGGCCCATTCGGCCGCTCCGACTCACCGGGCGCAGGCAGTCACCCGCGAGCAAGCAGGCTTTGGCGGGCAGGGGGCACTGGGTGGGATTTGCTGTATTTGGAGCGCTTACGCGGATGGTTCCCTGCGTGATTCGTTTACGGCCGAGATGGCTTTACAATCACATCGGGAGTTGATTTTTGGCAAGCGTGCCGGTCAGGCCGGACTTTCGGAGGCGCAGCGCAAGCACGCGCTGCGGGTTCTGGAAAAAGAGAACGCGATTTTGCCGCGAGCGACGGTGCTGCGCTGCCGGGTGCGTTTTTTTACGGATGGAGCGATATTAGGCTCGGCTGAGTTTGTCCGCAGTTTGGCTGAACAATGGCAGGCAGCACGCGGACTCAAATTTCCAGCAAAACATCAGCCAGTTGACGGTGCGGATTGGGGTGACCTTGCCGTGCTCGCCCGCTTGCGCCGGGCGGTATTTGAATAAGGCCGGGGTAAGCTGTGCTAGGCTTTGGCCTGTCGCTGTTTACGTTGATCCATCAGCACGACGAGAAACATGTAAATCGCGAACCAGAAGGTGGCGGCTACCGGAACCGCAGCAAAACAGGCCTGCAGTTGTGCGATCAAAGGATCCGGCGAAAATGTAAAAGGACGCAGGATTATGGCCATAAAGACATAAAACATCAACGTCAACGCATTGGCGATAGCGTGCTGAAGCGGACCGAGTAATTTTTGATAGGATTTTTCCATAGTGTTGGTTTTACAATATTTTATAGTTAAATCGCCGAGGTGAGTTTGACAAGGTTTTCTGGATAATTTTTACTAATATTATGAATTTATTCCGGGTCTGCACATTACTTTTTTTACTTATAGGACTTAAGTCAGTATCAGGCATCATTATTTTTGGAGGTGGTAACTCCGTTAATGACAGTGATCCCGGAACTGGGGCACCCTGGGCTGAAGTGGCTCGTGTGACTAATTTTTCAGGGTCTCACAAGACCAGTGGTAGTGCGATACACTTGGGTGGTGGTTACATGTTGACTGCGAATCATGTGAGTTTAGCTCAAGGCTATGTCAGTTTTGATGGAACTAATACTCTACCTATCGCCAGTGGATCAGCAATACAGGTGACCAGCGGGACTGATGTCATCGACCTGAAGGTTTTTCAGTTAGCAAATCATCCCGGAACTGTGGGTGTTGCTCTTTTTCCTGAAAGTGCTAAAGGATTCGAAGCGTCTTTTGGTGCCGCCACCCAGATTGGCTGGGGGGTTGGCCATGATGCGAACGACACGAATAATCCATGGTCATGGGGGGATGCATCGACAAGTTTCAAACGCTGGGGTTTGAATGAATTTTCAGCTGCGACCATGATTTCTTATCCTCTGGGGCAAAACTACCAGTTCGAGGCTTTGGTCACGGCACTTGACGCCGATGCAACTGAGAAAGAAGCGGCGGCTACTTTTTATGATTCAGGTTCCGGGCTCTTCATTCAAGATGCTGCTGATAACTGGTTTTTAACGGGAACCATTGTGACTGTTTCGACTTCAGGCAGTTCTAATTTCGGAACTACGGGTGATCAGGACTTAAACTATTCCGTTCGGATTGGGGAATATGCGGACGAAATTTCCGCTTTAATGACCGATCCAATTCCGGTCCCTGAGACAGCTGCTTTTGCGCTGCTCCTCGCGTTGTCCGGCACACTATTACTTAATCGCAGACACGGCGCAAGCCCATCAGGAACTCGCGGTTGCCGTCGGTTCCCTTGATAGGGGAGTCGATGGTGCCGATGAGTTCTGCGTGTGGCAGTTGGTTGAGTGCGAATTGGCAAATCTCCTGCAACACGCGTTGCTGAACCGCCGGGTCACGAATAATGCCACGACCGACATCGACTTCCTCCTTGCGTGCCTCGAACTGGGGTTTGATCAGCGCGATCAGGCAGCCTTCCGGCGCGAGAAATTGCCAGACGGCCGGCAGCACCTTGGTCAGCGAGATGAAGGAGAGGTCCATCACGATACGCGGGTAGCTTGCCTGAGGCAGGTCACCAGGTTGTAGGTGGCGTGCGTTGGTCTTCTCCAAATTGGTGACTCGCGGATCCTGGATCAACTTATTGTGCAGCTGTGCCCGTCCGACATCGACGCAGGTGGCCGCTACTGCGCCGCGTTGCAGGCAGCAGTCGGTAAAGCCTCCAGTTGAAGCCCCTACATCGAGCAGATGCAGGCCCGCCATGGAAATGCCGAATTGATCCAGAAAACCTTCCAGCTTTTCACCTCCGCGGCTGACAAAGCGCGGCGGCTGCTCCACCACGACCAGGCTATCACGGGGCAGCGTGCGGCCCGGCTTATCCAGCCGCTCGGTGCCGAGCAGGACCTTGCCGGCCAGGATCAGGGCCTTGGCTTGCGAGCGGGAGTCGGCCTGGCCTTGCGCCACCAGGAGTTCGTCGAGTCGGAGTTTTGTGCTTGCGGCCATGCAGATTAATCCGGGTCCGGATCTGTGTGTTTTACAAATTCCACGTTGCTGGATCGGATGTGCAGGTCGCGCTGAGGGTAGGGGATCTCAATGCCGTTGGCCTTAAAACTGTCCCATACTGCGAGTAGCACCATGCTCCTGATGTTGGAAACACCATTGGCGGGATCGCAAATCCAAAACCTTAACTCCAAATCGACAGAACTATCGCCGAAGCCCATGAGCAAACACACCGGCGCGGGATCCTGCAGCACCCGATCAATTGAGCTGGCAGCATCCAGGCAGAGTGCAATGCACTGGTGCGGGTCCTCCCGATATGAGACTCCGATCGGGACCTTGAGGCGCACCAGTTCATCGGTAAACGACCAGTTGATCACGCGCTGCGTGATGAGGTCTTCATTTGGAATAAGGTGCTCCGTGCCGTCGCGGGTGATGACGGAGGCATAGCGGGCCCGCAGGTTATTGATCCACCCGTACGTGCCGTCGATTTCGATGACATCGCCCGGCTTGATGGAGTTGTCGATCAGTAGAATGATGCCACTGATGAAGTTGGAGACAACTTTCTGCAAGCCGAAGCCCAGACCGAGACCAATGGCACCGCTCATGACAGTGAGGGCAGAGAGATCCAGACCGATGGCGTTGAGTGCGACCATGCCGGCGAAGACCAGGATCAGGATACGCGCGATCTTTGCGATCAGCACTTTGAGTGAACTGCTTATTCTCGGCAGGCGCTGCACTTGCCGTTCGACGATCCGGGTCAGCGCCAGACTGATCCACAACACGATCAGTATCGTGATCAGCCCGGCCAGAATCTGCCAGGCGGAGATGCTGAATGCGCCAACTTTGAAGCGCAGGTCATTCAGGAAATCCACTGCCGGACTGGCCAGAGCCAGGATACTGTAAGCCGTCAGCAGGTAAAAAGCCGCCGCCCAGGACTCGGCCCAGAAGCGGTTTTTAATAAAACTGGTTACAAAGCCGATCAGGAACCAGGCGGCACCCAAATAGTTGAAAAGTTGAAAGACCGGGGTTTGCCAGGCGGTCAAGAACTCAAAGCCGAGATGCAACCCGAGCACGACGAGCCAGAAAACGATGAAGCTGCGCTGCTCCTGATACCAGATGCCACAATTATAGGCGCGGTCCCCAGGGCTTTTGGCGACGGGCACCCAGCGGACGCACAGCAACAGCACCAGCAATACCAGCAGCACCTGCCATAGATCGCTAATGTCGTAACCCGCTACCGGAATCAATACGTTGCGCCACGCTTCTTGCATAATCTGTGCGCAGCTTATTATCGACTCCAAACGCTGCGCAATCTTTTTGATTTTATCAAATTTTCCACTATGCCTGCTGATGTGCGCACATTATTACTCACTTCTTTGGTCATCTGCTGCTGTCAACCAGCGGCACATGCACAGATTCGGATTGGTACCGGGCAAGTTCAGGAACTTTATCGCCAATATTGCCAAGTCTGCCATGGACAAGACCTGCAAGGCGGCTTGGGCGGGTCCTTACTGCAGCGGGAGTCCTGGAGAGTGGTGGGTAAACAAAAGAGCTTCCTCGAATATGTTTTGGCCGGGGACGAGACGGTCGGCATGCCGCCGTTCAAAGACGTGCTGGCTGCCCCGCAGATACGCGCACTTGAAATCTACATTGACGAGCAGCGGCAGATCGCCGCAGCAAACCCGCCGCGCGCAGACTCCGGCGGCGCATACTCAGCTGGCGGATACAAATTCAAATTGGAGACGGTGGTCGAGGGTTTGGACATTCCCTGGTCGGTGGATTTTTTGCCGGATGGCAGTCTTTTGATTGCCGAGCGGCCCGGACCGGTGCGGATTTTCGCGGGTGGCGTGCTGCAGCCACCGGTGCAAGGGACACCCGAGGTCTGGGCGCGGGGGCAGGGCGGCATGATGGAGGTGGCACTTCACCCGGACTATAAAAACAACGGCTGGATTTATCTGGCCTATTCTGCCAGCGGCAAGGAGCGGCAAGATGCCGGCATGACGAAAATCGTCCGGGGCCGGATCCTTGACAATGTGTGGATCGATCAGCAAGTGATCTTTGAGGCCCCCGAATCGACGCTGCTATCCACCGGCCAGCATTTTGGCACCCGTTTGGTTTTTCAGGACGGCTATCTTTTCTTCCCCATCGGTGATCGCGGAAAGCAGGACAACGCACAGCAGTTGCATTTGCCCAATGGCAAGGTGCACCGGATCCACGACGATGGCCGGGTGCCGCAGGATAACCCCTTCGTCGGTGTGGACGGGGCCTTTTCCACGATCTGGACTTACGGCAACCGCAACCCGCAGGGGCTCGACCTTCACCCGCTGACCGGCGAACTCTGGTCGGCTGAACATGGCCCACGTGGAGGTGATGAAGTAAACCGGATCGAGCGGGGCAAGAACTATGGCTGGCCGCTGGTCACGCATGGAATGAACTACAGCGGCACACCCATCACCGAGAAGACTGCGATGGCTGGTATGGAGTCGCCCAAGCTGCACTGGACACCCTCTATTGCTGTCTGCGGGATCGATTTTTATCAGGGAGACGTTTTTCCGGATTGGAAGTATGATCTTTTTGCCGGCGGACTCGCATCGGAAGAACTGCACCGCCTGCAAATTAAAAACGGTGAAGTGGTTGCTGCCGCTATCGTGCTCAAAGGCGCGGGGCGTATTCGCGATGTCGCCAGCGGTCCTGACGGCACCCTCTACCTGGTGCTGAATGGTCCGGACCAAATTGTGCGGCTGGTTCCAGTCGAGTGATGCAACCGCTTGCGATGCTTTGCCTGGATGACTCCAGCGCGGCCAAGGCTGCGGCTTTGGCTGCGGCATATAAACTGCCGCTCGTAGATGCGTGCGGGCTGGCCGCAAAATCAGTGCGCGAGCGGCTGCGGTTTTTGCAGGATCAGCTGGGCAGTTTACCTGCCTTGGTTTTTTGGGTAAAAGAGGATGTGCTGCAACTGGCATGGATTGATGAGCAGGAAGTTCTGGCGATCCGCGCGGGCTTTCACGGATCTGCGGTAAACTACCGACGCGCCAAAGGCGGGGGGCGCTCAGAGATGATCGCCCGGGCGATTGGCATCAAAGGAGCTAAGCTGCCGAGTGTCATCGACGCCACCGCCGGGCTGGGGGGGGATGCTTTTGTGCTGGCGAGTTTGGGCTGCCGGGTCACCCTGTTGGAGCGCGTGCCGGCAGTCAGTGTGCTGCTGCAGGATGGCTTGGAGCGCTCGGCACGCTATGCCGGGACAAGCGACCCGCAGTTGGCAGAGATCCTTCAGCGCATGCAATTGGTCCGCGTGGATGCAATCGAGTATCTCAGCCGAATGAAGGCGACGGACGCTCCCGAAGTGGTGTATCTTGACCCTATGTTTCCCCAGCGCCAAAAATCGGCTGCCGTTAAAAAAGAAATGCAAATCTTTCACCGGTTGATCGGAGCAGATGTGGACGCGGATCGCCTGTTTGAGGCCGCATTGGCAAGTGGTGCCGGGCGTGTGGTGGTCAAGCGTCCACGCCTAGCTAAGCCTCTGGCGGGCTGTGCGCTGGGCCATTCTATTGAAGGCAAGCGTAATCGATATGATATTTATATGAATTTGCCTCTTTGATTCCGGCAGCTGTGCACAGCGGCACTGTCTGCTGTGGTGTGCTCGCGTGCCGAGCGTCGTTGGGGCATCGATTTTGCAGTGAGTGCCGGCCACACTGAATAGGCGTCCGGCAAGCGGACAGACCACGATTATCCTGTCAGTTGAACTATTGACTTTTGGCAACTTTGTGTTGAGCTGCGTGCATGGATCCCAATTACGAAAACCTGGCGGCAGTTCTGACCGGCCACTCCACTCAATTACAAGCAGGCGAGCGTGTTCTGATCGATGCTTTCGACATTCCGGACGCGATGGTGATTGCCTTAATTCGTGCGGTGCGCGAGCGCGGTGCGGTGCCTTTTGTCAATGTGCAGCGGGCCAGTATCAGCCGCGAGTTGGTGGACCACATGGTGCCACAACAATTCGAGGCTAAAGCGGGCTGGGAGCTGGCCCAAATGCAGCAAATGGATGCCTACATTGCTGTGCGTGGTTCAGATAATATTTATGAAATGTCCGATCTGGATTCGGCGAAAATGACTCAAATCATGCGGGCCATGAAGCCCGTGCTCGACTACCGGGTGAACAAGACCAAGTGGGTGGTGCTGCGCTGGCCGACGCCGGCCATGGCGCAGCAGGCGATGCAGAGTACCGGCAGCTTCGAGGAGTATTTCTTCCGCGTCTGCACCATGGATTACTCGCGGATGACTCCTGGCATGGCAGCACTGGTCGAACTCATGAACAAAACCGACCGTGTTGAACTCAAGGGGCCGCATACCGATTTGCGTTTTTCCATCAAGGGCATCGGTGCCATCGCTTCCGGCGGTGGCCACAATATTCCGGACGGTGAAGTGTTCTCCTGCCCGGTGATTGACTCCGTCGAAGGTGAGATCACCTACAACGCTCCCTCCATCTACCAGGGGGTGTCGTTCGACAACGTGCGGCTTAAATTTGCCAAAGGTAAAATCATCGAGGCTGAAAGTAATCATACCAAGCGCCTGAACGAGATTCTGGATTCGGATGCTGGCGCACGTTTTATCGGCGAGTTCGCGATCGGCTTCAATCCCCACATTCTTGAACCCATGCGTGACATACTCTTCGACGAGAAGATCGCCGGGTCTTTCCACTTTACCCCCGGTCAAGCCTACGAGCAGGCGGACAACGGCAACCGCTCCCAGGTTCACTGGGATCTGGTGCAGATCCAGCGCCCCGAATATGGTGGTGGCGAGATCTGGTTTGACGGCGAGCTCATTCGCAAGGACGGCATCTTTGTCAAACCGGGGCTGGATAAGCTGAATCCGGAGTATTTACTGGCCGATTGATTCAACCCACCTGCTGGTGAAAGTCCAGATCGGCTGTTTGTGAATTTTTGTAAACAAAACGCTGATAGCGTTGACCTAAATGGTTCCTTACCATCCGAAAGTGTTGATGCATATAACCAAACCATTTTTCACTATATTGCTGTGCCTGTTCGCAATGCTCACAGTGCTCTCCGGCAGCACCAAAATAAACGTGGTGACCTGGAATATAGAATGGTTTCCCGGTCAATCCTATTATCCGGCGCCTGCGGAAGCGGTTCAGCAGCACATTGCCATCGTCCAGCGGCAAATTCAGGCAATGAATCCTGACGTTTTGCTGGCCTGTGAGGTTCGCAACTGGAAGTATTTTGAGCTGGCTCTGGCACGGGTGCCGGAGCTTAAGGTTGCGAACGTTTCGCACTTTGTGGATAATGAGTTCGGTGTGTTGTGGCGTCAGCAACTGGCCATTGCGAGCAAGCTGCCGGTCGTCGCCGCATGGGCAGAAGCCTGGCAGCCGAACATCGGATCACTGGGGCGCGGTTTTTCCTTCGCTGCCATCGAGGTCCCCGGTTCCGAAGGTGAAGTGATTCTTTTTTATGCCCTTCACTTAAAGAGCAACCGTGCCTCCAATGAGCAGCAGACTTTGACCAACTACCGGCTGCGCGATGAATCGATTACCCAGTTGCTGCAGCATATCAATCGGATGGAGCGGCTGATGTGGAAAGACAAAATTGCCGGTATTGTGGTCGGCGGTGATTTGAACACCAATGATGACCTTACCCGTGACAAGGAACGCAAATTTAATGACAACGTCGTGCAGCAACTGATGGCAGCAGGGTTCGTCAACACCTGGGCCAATACACCGGAAAGAGCACGTCATACCTGGCGCGGCAGCGATCAATTTGAACCCACCACCTTTGATTATATTTTTGTCAAAGGGGAGCGTCTCCGCTTCGGCGATGCAGAAATGGTTCAGGTTCCTGCAGCAGCCAGTGACCATCATGCGCTGAAGCTCGAGATTACGGTGGATTGATCCGCCCGGCGCTATTGGGGCAGTCATTTGCGTGCAATTTTGACGTTATCGCAGCTTGGCTGCCGCTCAAGCAGCTGCGGCAGCACCTTCCAATAAATTCTAAAATCCCCCTTGCCAGCAGGCGCAGCGCATTACTTGCTAGGAACGCAGAATATGGAGTCAGGATATCAAGTTATCGCGCGCCGTTGGCGTCCCAGGCAGTTCGACGAACTGGTCGGGCAGGATCATATTGTCCGCACCCTGCGTAATGCGATTGAGACCAAGCGAATTGCGCATGCTTACCTCTTTGTCGGCCCGCGCGGAACCGGCAAGACCAGCACTGCCCGCCTCTTTGCCAAAGCCCTCAACGCCGAGGGCGGCCCGTCTATCAGTCCGGATAATGACTCCGAAATCAGCCAGGCCATCATGGGCGGCTCATGCATGGATGTGATCGAGATTGACGGTGCCTCCAATAACAGCGTCGAGCAAGTGCGCAGCCTGCGCGAGGAATGCCAATATGCGCCCACACAGTGTACCTACAAGATCTACATAATCGACGAGGTGCACATGCTCTCGAACCAGGCATTTAATGCCCTGCTCAAAACCCTGGAGGAGCCGCCCGCGCACGTGAAGTTTTTCTTTGCCACCACCGAGGCACACAAGGTTCTCCCCACCATTGTTTCCCGCTGTCAGCGTTTTGAATTCCGACCTATCTCGGACGCGGTCATCGCCGAAAAGCTGGCGCAGATTGCGCAAGCCGAGGGTATCGATGCCGAAGCCGCAGCGCTCCGGTCGATTGCTTTGCTGGCCAACGGCGGCATGCGCGACGCTCAGTCGATCCTCGATCAGATGATTTCCTTTTGTGGCAACAGTATCCAGGAAAGCGACGTGCTGGATGTGTACGGGCTCGTTTCGGCTGAGCGCATCGGTCAGCTGGCCCGGGCACTCGGCACGCTCGATTTCCCTGCGATCATCGCTACCGTGGATGCCTTCGTCGAAGAAGGACGCGATCTGTACCGGGTGCTGATTAATCTTCAGGCCCACTGCCGCGAAGCCCTGCTCGACGCCATTCAAAACAAGGGCAGCACCAAGCAACTGGGCACCGCGCTCAGCACGGAGTCGATCCTGCGCCTGCTCGATGCCCTGCACCGTGGTGAAGCCGCCGTGCAAAAAGGTCTCTCCGAAAAGGTGAACTTTGAAGTGGTTTTGTTGAAGGCAGCCGAAGAGTCCCGTTCCCGCGCGATCGACAGTTTGATCAAACAAGTGGCCGCTGCCACCGCGACACCTGCCGCCAGCGCCGGGCAGTCCACCTCCGCGCAGGTAGAAACGGGCCAGGCCGCCAGCGAGTCCGGGCAAAAAAAAAAGCACTAATACTCCCTCCGCCTGAGCGGCAAAATCCACTCTATGCGGACGGCGAATTCTGCTCCGGCGGTCCCAGTCAAGTTGGAGAGAGTCCGCACCCGGCAGGTGTTGATGCAAGTGAGCTGCCCCCGGTGAACACGGACGGGATGTCGCTTGAGGACCCCGATGTTTTCGCTGCCGCAACAGTCTCGATCTCGGCAGTTTCAGGCAACAAGCTTCCCACCTTGACGCTGGAAGAAGCCACTGTCCGCATCGGTCCCGAAGTGCTGCAAACGCTGGCCGCAAAGTTCAATGGCAGCCTGACCGGCCTCCGTCTTCCCGACGCGAAAGATCAATTGTTTTGATCATTTTTCAGTTGACGACCCGCATACTCTGCTCAGTTTCGAGTTTTTCCCGATTTATGGGGCATTAGCTCAGTTGGTAGAGCGCTTGCATGGCATGCAAGAGGTCAGGAGTTCGACTCTCCTATGCTCCACCATTTTGCAAAGCATTAGTATTCAACGGAAAAACGTAGTAGAAAAGAGTTATTTTAGAGCTCGAACCGATTTATTTTGCAACCAACTGCAACTGGAATTGCAACCAAACAGCAACCAAGGGTCGAACCGGTTTAACGTCGAGATTGACAAAAGCTAATTGCTAGTGAGATTCAAACTATGTCTGTCAGCCTAAAAGTTGAATCTGAATTGATGGGTTTGCCTCCAGTCGAACGTGCGATGCTGGCCGAAAGGCTTCTTTCATCTTTTGACAGCTCCGAGCAGGCATCACTCGATTTCGAATGGGGCAAAGAGGCTGAAAGCCGGATCGAAGCATTCGACAATGGACTTCTTCCTGCATTCAAAGCCGAAGACGTCCATGCAAGAATCGAGAAGAAATATTTCTCGTGAACGTGCGCTACCTCAGCGTCGCCGAAGAAGAACTCGGTAAAGCTATCGAGTATTACGAGGACAAGGAGGTCGGGTTGGGTTTGCGTTTTTACGCCGAGTATCGAGCGGCTCTAGCGCGTATCCTCGCTTATCCTGATGCGTGGTATGCGCTTTCAGAAAATACCCGCCGCTGTCGAACTAAAGTTTTTCCATTCGGTATCATCTATCAGATTCGGAACGACGAAATTCTAATCGTTGCAGTTTCTGAGTTGCATCAGAAACCTGGGTATTGGAAAGATCGTATTCAAGAGGCTGATTGAATCATTTTTCCTGCAACCAAACAGCAACCGACTTCCGTAAAGCATTGGTAATCAAAGAAAGGTTCGACTCTCCTATGCTCCACCAGTTTCGTAAAAACCTTAAGTTCAACGACTTAAGTCTTTTTTTTGTGGTTCTTCGCGATTTTTAGTGGTTCAAATTTAAAAAAGAGCGGCTAAATAATAGTCGTATGAATGTAGAATTATTGTTTTACGATTTGTTAAGATTGGGCACGGATTGGCGTGTGAAAGAGTTGACGTATCTTGCCGGCGCGCACAGCGAGGTGCGGATCGTTATCGAAGCGACCGCTGGTCTTTACGATAATTACCGCTGTCCGGATGACGGAG
>Ga0100393_10002853_pt1 | contig 16588 bp, 10 predicted proteins | sample CryGeymeta201517_FD_81546 | JGI IMG/M metagenome (GOLD analysis project Ga0100393, IMG submission 81546) | Groundwater microbial communities from Crystal Geyser aquifers in Utah, USA - Crystal Geyser metaG 2015-17 | ecosystem: Environmental > Aquatic > Deep subsurface > Groundwater | place... | reverse complement strand
CTGCGTGAATGGACACAAACGAGTGAACAACATGCGCCATGCTGGCTATTCGCATAGCGTATCCAGCACTAACCAGAGGTGATTGCCTTGGTGGTGGTAATGGTTGTTGTGATGGTGGTGGTGGTGGTGGTGCTGCTGCTGCTGATGATGATGATGATGGTAATGTCGAAATTGACATGGTAGAGCTATTACTGTTACTGTCGTCGTTACTTTTTCTATCGTTGGTGGGTTGGATCATTGACACCAGCAATGAACGATAAATATCATCATGTTTGGGTATTGGTTGATATCCTGCAACCAGAACAGCAGACGCTTTAGCAATCAAGGCATCGGAGGCTGTCTTTGTAATAGAAAATGATGATTGCGACGAGGAATCTTTTTTCAACAGCGGCAGTTGCTCCTGACGTTGCTGTTGCTGTCGGTCTCTGTTAATGCTGGTCGCACTCATCTTAATCTCCTCAAAAGCAAGCTAGCTTGCTACGAGAAACTAATAAGCACTGCACTTCACTTATTACCTCTCCCTTGAAATAATTATTACTTTTTTGTTGTTGTGTCTTCTGAACATTAAAAAAATACTAATAAAAAATACAACGTTTTGGAAAACACATACTGTACATAATTGTAATAAATAATATACCCTAGCGCTATATCAAAATACACGTCTCGGTGTCAAATTTAATACTCGGAGTAATAACATAATATTATTATTATGATTTTTTCACATCAGCCACTTTCTGCGAATTCGAATAGAAGGAGCGCTCAAAAACAAGGTTTGGCGCCCAGGTGGATCAACCATTTAATTGAAATTTTGTGACATCAAGGTTGAAGATACAAGCAGAACCAATACCGAAACAACATTCTAATAAGAGGAGCCGCTTTCAATTCGAAACTACTACCTAATGATAAGGAGTGCACTCGAATATTAATAATCATCCAGTCAAAATCATAAAACAAACATGTCGTCGTCGGAAGAAAGCATTAGTGAACACGATCATCACACCTACGAGGACAGCATGTCCAATGAATCGGACAATGACGATCAAAGAAGTAGTACCGGTAATGACAATCCTCTGCGCATATCGTCCATCTTTGGTAGTCTCAGCGGGACCTTTTCACCTTCCAAAAGATCTAGATCTCAATCAGAAGATAGCAACCAAGACGATAAAGTATCGATGGTTGTTCAGTCTTTTCTCGTGGGAATTTTATGTCTCATGGTACTATCGGCTGTTTCCTTTTCCTTCTTGGCATATGCTACAGCGGGAGGAGGAGGAGGAGGTTCAGCAGCAGCAACAACAAGGCACAGCCATACAACGTCGATTGGTCACAACCACAACTACGTCAAGTATTCGTTGGCGCATCGTGTGAATCATGTAGATGCCAATATTTTGGGTTTGTATCACATTCAATTACCGCAGTCTATTCCAGACGAACAGCACCCCCACAACGTCTTTTTGTCGAGTGGGACACATGCCAATCCTCAATCAACTACTAGCAGTACATCAACAACGTCTAATAATGGTGCTGTTGGCGTCGAGGCCTTCTTTTTACGGTACTTTGTCGTGCCTCTTCAACAAGTGCAAGTCAAAGGTATCAATAGTATGAGAGACTCCATTATGGCACGGGTCCTTCAAGGTAATGATTCCGATTTTAAATCATTACAAGCAACCATTACTGCCGCGGAACAAGCAACAACAACAACAACGACGACGACGACCGAGTTTTTACCTGTCCGATATCGGCTACTGCATACTATCAAAACACTGTATCAAGAATTCATCGAGACGACCCAAAAAGATATCCTTCATCCTCTCACACAAAGATGGATAGATCGAGTCCGTACGCTCAAACGACTTGTGGTGATTGCTGTTGATGATGCGGATGCCTCCCGTCATTCAGAGGAAGACGACGACAATGACGACGACAATGACCGTATTGATCTTGGTTCAAGCATTGACAGTGTGACAGCTGTGGAAAAGACCCACTCAGAAACCGCTGCCGTGAATGCTCCGCCTGTACTTGGTGGTGCTGTTCCTGGTACCATTTTTTCCTTGTATCCCGTCGCATCCGATACGTCGTCGTCGTCGTCATTGTTGTTGTTGTTGCCATCAAAGAAGACATCGAATTTAGGTGCCAAAATCAAACGCAGCCTCCAAGACAAGGTCATGTATTTGCCACGTATAAATGTTGGAATTGGCAGAGGCAACAAATCCAGGTGTCCCACTAGTCTCTTTTGTTATTATCGATTACCTCCTACAACAGTCAAATCCAAATCCCACGATCCTGTTGGTGTTGGTGTTGTGTGTCCAAGATATTGTGGACGATGTTTGGAAACCAAAGACGAATTAAAACAAGCCGTTGAAGCCTACATCAAAGATCCATCTCACGATACGTACGTTGCTGACACGTATGGATGGCCCATTGGGAATTGGTGCGTTTCTATGATCAAGGACTTTACAGATATCCTTCCGGCAGACTTTCACGAAGATTTGAGGCATTGGGGTTTGTCCCAATGAACGACGAGGATACTTAATCGAGAATCAGATCATGATCAAACGAGCACTTTGGTGATGGGAACAAATAAATGCACCTGAAATCCGTATGATGCGAGAAAAGCTATAGTGATTGGACTTACGATGATCGGACCCGACTAGATGGAGGTGGCCAGTACGTTATGTGGCACGCAGCTGGTTCTAGTGTTATGGTTGAATTATATGCTGTCCTTGCAGCTTCCCTCCCTTGCTGGGACAATCATTTGTATTCGCTGGTTCGCAAACCATGAGGAGCAGATGCAATCTCAGTTCCTGCAGCTTTTCTCGCGACAAAAAAGAGCGTCAGCAGATACCTCCCGAGCTGTTTCCTTTATTCAAAAATCTGACGAGTTCTCAATGGCATTAAGATCTTCATTCGGCTACTTTTATGGTACAGCTCAAGCATAATTTTTCAGCAGCCCTCACAGCAGCAGCGAAGTTGCCCAGAGCATGCCGAGAGTCTGTAGCACAAAAATTCTCGAAAGCCTTGCTCTCACGCTTCCGCTGGCGCTCTTGTCGTTTCCAGGGCTCCTGCCGTGTACTAACAACGACCAAGACACTAGTATCGAACTTGTGGATGGCTGCATTCCGCCCCCACAAGTACAGCAAGCTCTATCTGGGGTCAGCAAAGTCTCAGCATTGGCCAACATGCGTATTGCTTGTTTGACTACTTGTCCATCGGCGCAAGCTTTATTCGATCGAATAGAAGCACAGGTTACTCTCGCTCCAGTCGGTGCCCCCGGCACTGCATCTTGAATAAACGACCACGGTATGTCTGCGCAGCTGTCTTGTAGATTTCCAAGCTTGTCGTCTTGGATAGAAAGCTCCCAGTCCCCAGCAGGAAATTCGCCCCAATTTCTCACCGTCATCAGCTCCCACTGTGAGCCTGCAGCCAAATGCCTATTTTCTGGTCTCTTGCCGAAATGTAGAATAGATTCAGTCCCTTGTGGCGAGGTAAGCACAATGGTCAGATCACCGCGTGATGGATGCTCGATTTCGAGAACGACCGTCACAGACTCAACCTGAAATGCTGCTCTTGCTTGTTGGTTGAAAGATAGAGTTGTCGCCACCTTGTCCTGAGTAGGAATACTTAGATTAATTACTCCCGAGTCTTGTCGAAGGGAGTCTTCGGGAGTCCAAGGCAACCACGATCGAGCAGCCACCATTGCAGCCTCTACATCAAGAATTCCAAACCCGTACTCGTAAGAATGCTCAAAGTCTGCACCATTTTTGGTCCAAGAGGTGGAGGTTGGATGCACTCGCTGGGAAGTCTCGGCTAAGATTCCTTGAATGTCCCTCCAAGAAAGTTCAGGATTGGCTTCCAATAATAGAGCAATGCCACCAGCGACCACAGGAGCACTAAAGCTGGTACCTGGACCAATGTCATGGCAGCCTCCACCCGAATGCGCAACCCAATTGTTGGATAAGTGATTAATGTCTCCACCGGGGGCGCTCACCATGAGAGAAGCCCCGGTGGCACTGTAACTTGCATGTTCACCTTTCTTGTCCACGGCGCCAACACTGATGGTGTAACGTGTATTGACCCAACCCTGATTGTTGGTTGTATCTCCCAAAACGTATCCGTTCCCAGCAGGCATGACGAAGATAATACCTTTTCCATCTCTCCCCTTCAAGACACCTTCCTCCAAGGCGGACTCTTCTTCTTTAGACAAAACTGGGTTGTAGTCGCATTCAGCGTAGCTCGATAGGTATTGACTGCAAGCTTCTGGATCCTCTTCAAATCGAGAGGTGCAATATACCGCAATGGCAAGCTCACAAGCTGCGGATAGACCATAACTGGTAGAATTATAATCTATGAACTCTGTACCGCAGACGCTACAGGGAGAGGTTGAGATCATGTTGGAAAAAGGACATGCTGTATCCTGCTGTTGCAAGACTCGTTGCTGAAATCGATCACGAAGCAAACATGCTTCCACGGACCACGAGTTGACACTGATATCCATGGCATCTAACTTGTGGGCGATAATATTGGCCATGAATTTGGGACTGGTCGTTTCTGGTACAGTACATGCACTCAGTATAGCTTGAGGAGCAATGCCTACTGCACATTGGTTATTGTCGGCTCCCCCCAAAGCCAGAGATGCTACAGCTGTACCGTGTTGAACGACTTGGCTGGGAGCGTCCGATGGTTGTTCAAACTTGCTGCAGGAACTTGTCCTGTCGAATCTGTCATTGTATTCTGCATGTGTTGCGTCTACACCGCCTAGGTCATTAACGCGTATACGAATGCCCTGCCCCCGTCCACCTGATTCCCAGACGGGAATTACATTAATCATGTCGTAAACCCAACGCATGGCATCAAATAGAGGATCCGAGAAAAGGCTGTCTGTCGTAGTATTGCTGCTGCTGCTGCAAGTGCTTTCCCATTCCTCCACTGCCGTACAAGAGGGTTGAAGTTCATTTCTGTACTCGGCTTCCTCTCCCAATCTTCTCCAAGTGTCACCTGTAATGGCAAGGGCTGAACACAGGGCATCGCCAGGACACCAGACACACACACCACTGGCAGTGCAAGCTTGACAGTCCCCAGATAATTGGCGACACGGATCGCAATCCAGACAATCGCTACAATTTCCTTCTATGCGACCTGCTTCACATTTTTTATCTAGCTGCCACCGTAGCGCCTTGTCACATCTGAAGCCAAAGGAAGAATTTTGGAGTAAATTGCATTGCAAGACTTGGGATTGGGATACTGGTATCCTTGAAACAAGTAGCCACGGAAGCGATGATATTGGAAGCACACGTCGATAGGAGGAGCTTCTTTTCCGCCTTAACCCAGACCGCATTTTGTCTATCCGCCATAAACAGATTGTCTGAACAGAAATGGCTTCTATGGATTCCTGCACCCCATCGTAGAGTCCTAGGAGTTACGATGATTGTGATATTGATGTGGAAAATCAAAAATACGGTAATTACTTCAGCGAATGATATCTACTGTAACAACTGTACTTAATAATGACTCGTGACTCAACCAAAACAGCCCTCTCTCCCTGCCCTCGCGCTATTCTAGAAGAGTGAGCGCGCACAGAATTACGCTACAGTATCCAACCCAGGAACACAACACTGAGGAATCCATTCAATACCAATTTTGTCGAAAGAAGCTCCGGTACTTTCACAACCGCTCCACTGGATTCGCTTTCAGTTCCAATATTGCCATTTGGAGCTCCCATATTTCTACCTTCTTCAGACGATAAGGTCTCATGACCGTAGACGACAAGTCTCCATGATCTCAAGATATTGGCCGTAGATACAGGAGTACCTCCACCACAGGCACAGCATATATCGGTTGCTAAGGCACCATTGTTGTCTCGCAAATTAGCGACTCCCGACCGCAAGACTTGTCCATTGCTGCAAGATCCGCCAAATTCCAAGACCTCACAATCCGTCACTTTGATAATGCCGTCTTCCTCCTCAAGATGATACTCGAATTTACCCAAGTCAGCACAATCGCCAAGATTTCCAGTGCGCTTGTCTGCCAAGGTCAGTGTCCAATCGCCATTCAGAGCCTCGCCATAGTTGGCCACGGTCATGAGTTTCCACCGTTCTTCTCCAGACAATTGTTGCTTCTCTGGACGTTTGGCGGGATGCAAAATGGAGGGCGTCCCTCTAGGTGATGTCAAGATAATTTCTAGATCCCCCCTTGAGCTGTGTTCCAGCTGGAGATAGACGACAACAGATTCGACTGTAATGGCTTGCGACTCATCGATCACCACCTTGGTAGTTGCGCGTTGTGTGGCATCATCGGCTATCCCAAGGTTGATTGTTCCTGATTCGGCAATAACTTGTTTCTAGGGTCCAAAGTTCAACCAGACGTTGGCGGCTGCGACGGCGGCGCGTGCGTCAAAGATTCCAAAGCCGTAAAGGTTCGAATGCTTTATTCTGGCCCCATTAGTCACCCATGACGGGTGATCTTGATCGACAACTCGAGAAGTGGAAGCAATAATGCCTTGCACATCTCGCCACGTGAGCTTTGGGTTAGCTTCCAACATTAGTGCAATTCCTCCGGCGACAGCAGGTGCTGAATAGCTTGTTCCATACTGCGCATTAGAACAGCCTCCTCCCGCCATGGCAGTCCAGTGGTTACCAAATGTATCCTTGTCTCCTCCAGGGCCGCTGCAAGAATGCGAAAGATGAAAGTGGCACGTGAACGAAGATGAAACATCGGTAGCGAATCGTCCTTTTTGATAATAGACTTACGTTACGAAGACAGCAGCACCCTCCGACGAATAGGACGCATGCTTGCCATCTTTGCCTACAGCACCTACGACCTATGGTAGCGAGGTTGCAATAGAAGTGTAAGTTTGGGAGAACTTAAAAGAAATAGCATGGTCAGCATCAAATTTTCAAGACGTACAATTGTAAATCTCGTGTTTAACCATCCTTCCGTATTTACATTTTCGTATCTGTTGTACTCGTTTCCTGAGAATGACGTGAATTATTGCCTGTAAGCGTCCAGAAATCAAAAACAAAATACGACAAAAAGTTACAAAATACAATACGTACCAGCTGCAAAGATGTAGATGATGCCTAGTCCATCCCTTCCTGATTTAATACCCCTTGTAATGGCTGCTTGTCCTACGTCCGACAAGACATTGTATCCACAAACCACAAAGAGATCCAAGAATTCAGCACACCCGGGATACTCTTTCTCATACCGTGTTGTACAATACTGCACAATATACTCTTCACATTCCGCGTCACTCAAGTACACACATTCCCGGCACGGATTCAAGTTGGTAGGCTCGACAAAGGGACAAGTCAATTGCTGCAAGAAGCGTCGTCGATCATGTACCAACTTTTTGGCACAGGAGTCGAAATTCCATGAATTCACACTAATATGTGTTGTGGGTAACTCTTGGTCCAAAAATGCCGCAACATTTTCGTCCGTGAGCGCCGTGGGGCCCCGACAGGCTGATAGAGTGGCATCGGGAGCCACACCCACCGAACATACACCATTGTTGCCACTTGCTACAGCAATGGCTGCTACAGCCGTTCCGTGAACGTTACTGGAAATATTTGGGGGCAAATGATCGTCACAGCTCATCTCTAGATTAAAATTTGCCGCCAAGTCAGGATGGTTGATATCAATACCTTCTGGATCATTGATTCGGACGACTACTCCTTTTCCAGTAATGCCCTGCTCCCACACCGACTGCACATTCATCATATCAAAGCCCCACTCTTGGGAACTGTACAAGGGATCCGAGTAGGGACTATCGGGGGGAACGGTACAGGATGTGGTCCAGTCAGATTCGCTAAGGCACGCCGGAAGACGCGACGTTGCTGGATTTTGTAAAATGACAGATTTCCACACTTGTTCATTAATAGGTTGGGTTAAGCACAGTCCATCGCTGGGACAATAAACGCAACCACTCTGGGCGCACATTTCACAGTTGCCATTCATTTGTTGACAGGTATCACAATCAAAGCAATCGCTGTTGCTGGGACAAAAATTGCCAGCGTCACAGGTCCCGTCAGCAATGTAAGGACAATTGGTAGTGTCGGCAATGTCATTGCAATTCTGTGAACGGATCTCCTGCTGAATAAGGAAACACGCAGATACGAAAAAAAGCCATCGCAGGTCCATGGCTGTGATAGGACAGTGATTAATTAATTACGCAACTGCATGAAGCGTCTCTGCGGTTGAAAGAGAGAATAAGGAGTGTGTCTTGTGTACTACTCCTACTACTACTAGTAGTAGTAACACCAGGTAGTAATGAAGAACATTGCTCAGGCCAGCCACAGAGGTGCAAGAAATCCCTTTCCGTGTCATCCATGCTGGAGCACTCGTGCCAAAATAAAAATGCTCTAACCCGAAAAATTTAATACGGTTACTGAATGATTATTTTCAAAAAGATGTTTTTAGCATTGTTTATTTCAAATTCTAACCGTAGCCTTAATTAATAAGTGCATCCCAATAGTAGTGAGACGATTCGGATACAAAAAATTAATGAGTCATCAGGGATCTTGGCAGTTCCGAGTTCCGATGCTGTCTCACAAGATGTTCATAGAAGTTCAGATAAAAGGAAAATCTGATCGACGGTCTGAGATTTCAGTGACTAAAATAATAGACTACTAGACCCTAGACCTAGACTAAAATAGCAGCTACTTGGAAAAGTCGGCGACACAAAACACAAACGATGAAGTTGCAAAGTAGAAACGCATCAATGAAGGAAGAAGCCGATGTTACCTTATCTCATGATTCTGGTGGCGGATTTGTCAGCAAGCTGCTGGGGTGGTTGGATTTGTCGTACTGTTTCTTTGTGGCCTTAGTGGATGCTTTAGAATTATTTCTGCCAAACAGCGCCAAGAAATTCCGATTCTTTTCCAAAGGATGGGGAAATCTATCTTTGACTGGCAAAACCTTGGACAAGGCAATGTATAATCTGCAGAACAAAGACAGATTCTTACACCTATCTCATATAAAGTGGGACGATCCCAAAATATTTCGTCCATTCTGTGGTAGTATCTGTCGTAACGGAAGAGCCGTTGCTTTGATAGTCAAGGTAGGGCGCTTCGAGAGTCCCATTGCTTCTCTGCTACCTGACGAGTCAAAACAGTGCGTCTTTCATTGGGTTCAACCACTAATTAGCGGTGCACCGAAACAAGTGGTCATCATGTTTCCTGGTACCGCCGAGATGGGAATCGTGGAACGCCTTCCAATGGCCAAAAAATTGGCAGTCGACTACGACATGACTAGTATCCTTATCGAAGCTCCGTATTATGGTATTCGAAAACCAAATGACCAAACACTTTGGTTCTTGAACACGGTCGCTGACAGCTTTGTGCAAGGCCATGCCATTGCGTTTGAAGGCGCCGCGCTAGCGATGTACTGTCTAGACCAATCACCCGAGACACAGGTCTGTCTTACGGGATTTTCGTGGGGAGCCGCCACGGCGGCGTCTGTCTCGCAAGTAGTTCGTTTGGCGGGCGGAGACGTCTCGCGGATTGCCTGTGTACCCTACGTAGGCTGTGGCACGGGAGATCCCATTCAGTCAGGAATGTTGGCGCGGTCAGTGCATTGGAACGCATTGTACCCAGGAGTCAATGATGAAGGTGATCTTCCTTGCAACGACAGCACGAATCAACGAATTCATAATGCCAAAAAAGAATTGAATTCATGGCAAGAAAAGTTTGATTTTACGGCCTTGCTCGACACATGTCAAAAACAAGCCCAGAGAGCAGAACAGCAGCAACACTCAAGCTCCAAGGCAGACGATAAGCGAATTGGAATCATGCGTGTCGTAGCGACACAGAATGATCACTTTATTCCTAAACGGTTCTTGGAACATTTCTCTGCGCAACTCGAAGCCATCATGGCCGACGATCCATCTACCAGTGACCAAGCTGCAATCGATGATTGTCCTCCCAGATTCCAAGTTCGATGGAGTCGAGGGGGTCACCTCTATGCCGCCCTGAGCAGGTACAAATACCAAAGAGAATCTGTCATTGAGGCAATGACGGCGTTGAAAGCAATCCATAAAAATAGAATAGATAAAATAAATGCATGCATTTGAGAATATAAACATTTTTCTTTTTAAACCTTCTTTTTCTTTTTGCTATTGGCTTCTGCACTGTCATCACCGTCGTCACTACCGCTGCTGCTCGGAGAAAAGGCAAATTCGAGTAGTGTCAAGAGCAGTGCCATAATGAGCCACATATTAACTTGTTTGGTACAAGGAAAGCCAGGAGGTGTCGCGGGCACTTCCATAAATACGTGATCAACTGGTACCTGTGCCATCATTTTTCGGGTTTCAAATTTGTATTCAAATGGTGCCACCCGCTCCTCTTGATCATCCACTTGAACCATAATTTCTCCCTTGGCTGTGACTTTGAAGGCTTCGGCAAAAAAGCTTTGATCCAATTTAGCAGCGGCAATACACAGCGTCGGATCGTCCATAAAGGGACAAACGACGCGTGACATTTCGTGAACACCCTGATTGTCACGGATCGAAGGGATAGTCGCACCTCCGTGCATCACGAAATCTAATGTGGCAACTTTTAGGAGAGCAGCACGACTCTCGTGTTTGGGACGAAAGCACAAGGTCATGACAGATCCGGGAAAAACGGGCGTCGTACGTGTCGGTGCGGGCTCACCCTTCGGTGCAACACATTCGAAGATGTTAACTTGAAATAGGGAATCATCGAGTACGTCGTCGTTTTCTTGCGCTACTTCGCTATCCTCTGGGACCGGCACCTCTTCTTCTCCTTGTGCTACTCCTCCCTGTTTTGTTTCTCCTTGTGCTGCTTCTCCTTGTGTCGCTTCTGCTGCTACTTCTCCTTGTGCAGCTTCTGCTTCTGCTGCTTCTCCTTGTGCTGCTTCTGCTGCTGCTTCTCCTTGTGTTGCTTCTGCTTCTTCTTGTCCCCGAACTGCCAGTGGTGAATGAACTAGCAGCAACAGCGCAACAACAACAACAAGGACCATCAACTTCGTGAATGGTCGCTTCTTATACAGTTGTTGGTTCTTTAATCCTATCATTATCTATTGTTTTACTGATGGTATCTTTTGTGCTATTATAACAACTAGACTACTAGCTAGCTAGAGTAAGTAGTGATGTTGTAACTGTTGTAACCGGCAAGTCTACTCAATACTAGTCTACTGGTACCTGGTAATAAAAAATTATTGATTGACCTTGCAGTAGACTACTACTAGTAGACGACGCTACTACTAGGTACCGTACTGTAGCAAATAATCTAGCTAGAGGAGTAGCTAGCTTGCTACTAGTAGTCTACTAGAGTAGTACTTTGCTACGTACTAGCTGCTAGTAGTAGTACGTAGTTTAGATTTGTACTATTGCTTAATTAAAGTTGTTGCTGTTTGCTTTTTTGCATGAAAAAGATCGTCCGAAACTGCTGCAATTATTTGGACGCATGTTTGTTCCAAGGCGCAGCTTGAAAAATTTGAAAATCGAAAAATAAACGGAGAGTGGTGACAGACGAAGAGACAACAAGACAACTCATTCTCTCGTCATGCTTGGTAAGTACTGTAGTACTTTAGCAGAAGAACTCTAGCCTAGCTACTATACAATAGCTACTTTCTTCAATCTATTAAGCTAATATCTTACCTCTTTTGTCCTGTCATTATCTTCACGCTGTATATTTTAGTTACAGATAGACAAAAAGGATGGCTCACCGTTACGTGCAAAGTCTACTGCAAAGAATTCCTTCCAGACGACCAACTACACTTGCCAGTTCGAGAAGTCATTATTTGTTCGCAGCCTATCATCAGCGATCATTCGCGTACGATTCTACTTTAAAAAGTCTTCGTTGCTTTTCCTCCACTGTAGACACTGCTACTCCTATCACACTTCCCAATACAACCACCACCACAATAACCGAAAGGCCGACTAGTACCACAAAACGCAGACGACGAAGACCTTCTCGAATAGCTCGACCTTGGGATGATTACTATACTTCGCTGGTAGCATTTCAAAAAGAGCACGGACACACCAATGTTCCTAGTAATTACTCTCCTGATCCATCGTTGTCAGCTTTTTGTCGCAAGCAAAAGCAAAATCGTCCATTACTAAGTCCAACACAAACGAAATTGCTAGAAGAAATCCATTTTGATTGGGAAACTCATGCCGAAAAATTGGAAAAACAGTGGCAAGAAAAATTCGAACGATTGAAACAGTACAAAGACGAACATAATGGCAGTACCAATGTTCCCAAAAAGTACGACCAAGATCCGGCACTAGGATTTTGGGTTGACAAACAACGTTACAATGAAGCACGGGGTCTGTTATTAGAGCATCGATATGAACAGCTCGAAGAGATTGCGTTCCAATGGACGCTACATTCGGCTCAACGAGATACGAAATCCTATGATAAGAAATGGAATACCAAATACGAGCAACTGGTTGAATATTATCGTCGTGAGGGCCATACAGTCATTCAACGTTCGAAAGGACAAGAACATAATAAGAAGTTGGCCAATTGGGTTGCCGCACAACGTGGTTTGTTTCACAAGGGCCTACTACGGCACGATCGACAAATTAAATTAGAAGCGATCGATTTTGTTTGGGCTATGGATCAAACCAGTTTGGAAGAAACGGTACTGCAACACGAATGGGAAGACATGTACGAACGATTGGAAGAATACCAGGAGGAACACGAACCGGGTAGTATTCCACCAGCGTCCTACAAACCTCACGGACTCGGTACTTGGGTAGCTACACAAAAACGACGACACAAGGCGGGTCGTTTAGAACAGAGTCGTCTTGAACGACTATCGGCTTTGGGATTTCAATTTACCAAGACGCGTGAAGAACTCTGGCAAGAAAATTATGAAAAATTAAAGACATATCGTGACCAGCATGGTAATTGTTTGGTACCCAAGAGTGACATCAAGCATCGTCCCGACACAGTGGGATTGGCAAATTGGGTAACCACCCAGAGAACGTATTATCGCCGGGGACTATTGTCACCAGAACGTATTGCCAAGTTGGACGCTTTGGGTTTTACATGGGATGCACGAACTCCAGCCTCAAGGAGGATTAAAATACGCAGCAGCAACAGGAGCAACGAGAAGAAGGAAGAGCAACAACAAAAAGCAACAAATTTGACGAAGTCAACAGCATTAAAAAAATCCTTCGAAACTGTAAAGCCCCAACATTCACAGTCTAGAGCCTACTCGAGCTCCGCACGACCCGCATCAGACGTGACATGTGAAGAATTGATAATGGTTCCACCATTTCTTCGAGAAAGTAGTCCTAAGAAAATTGCCGTGGCTTTGAGTGGTGGTGTCGATTCGTCTGTTGTAGCGTACTTGGTTCAGCAACTTGCCAGTCAGCACGAGCTATTAGCCGTTCATATGTCGAATTGGAATACCAACGATGAAGACGATCCATATTGTACCAAAGATCGAGATTGGAAGGATGCCCAGGCTGTGGCTCGGCAACTTGGGTTACCGCTGCATCCGGCATCCTTTGTCGCAGAATACTGGACGGAAGTTTTTGAACCATTTACTGTAGGTGTGGAGGCTGGTCGTCGAGGCAACCCAGACGTCCATTGCAATCGTTACATCAAATTCGGAGCTTTACAAGATTTTGTCAAAGATCGCCTGAAAGCCGATGTGCTCGCGACTGGTCATTATGCGAGGCTTTGGCATAGAGCATACGATAATAATCATCCCTATTCGGATCTGATTGACGAAATGCTGCAAGCTGATACGTCGCTGGAGTGGGTTCGGACCTGGGGGCAACATACAAGCACTGTGCTTTCCCCGCTGCTACTGACCGCACGAGATCGATCCAAATGTCAATCCTTGTTCTTGTCGGCGGTACCAGGCTCCGCCTTCCACAATGTCATATTTCCTCTTGGTGACCTCCTCAAAAAGAAGCCTCCACAAAATAGTACAATCTACAGTAGTCATGTACCTACCGTGAGAGAGATTGCAGAACTCGCTGATTTGCCGACGGCGGGAAAAAAGGACAGTATGGGGATTTGCTTTATTGGAAAGCGACCTGGAGGTTTCAACGAATTCATCGAGCAGTATTTTGCGGAATCTCCGTTGGCAAAGAGTGCCTCTCGTGACGGTTATCAGTTTATCAATGTCGACACCGGAGCGCCTGTTGCCAACGAAGAAGGCACGAACACAGCAAAGCACATGGTGTATGCCCCCGGTCAACGAGCAAGAATCTCGGGAGCTGCTGAAGCTTGGTTTGTTGTCGAAACGGATCCCTCTAGTAGCAAAGGCATTATGGTGTGCCAGGGAACACATCATCCAGCCTTGTACACGGACTTGTTTTACATTCGCGACTTGCATTGGATGGTCGAAGATCTTCCTACACCCCTTTGCGGTCATTTTGTCACCGAAACTATGTCCAACAGTGGCAGTACCACCCGAAAGCAACTGCCTGTCTTGCACGCCAAGTGTCGAATTAGAAACTTGCAACCTCTTCTCAACTGTCGCATTACCTACGACGCTGCGGATCGACTGTATACCGTCATTACGGAGAAACCATTGCGAGCCGTTACACCAGGACAGCACTGTGCTTTTTATGTTGGCCAGGACGGATTGGTGTGTTTAGGAGGAGGAACAATTTGGGAGAAAGGGCCGACGTACCACGAAGAAAATCGAGTGCTAGATGTTTCCAATCTCCACCCTTCTGGTCACAACGATACCTCCCTGCGAAAAAAAACCTAGACTGATTAAAACGTACTAGAAGTTAGATTCACAATTTACAATCATTCATCGCTTGTAATTAATTTACTTCGCTGTAGATTCTCCCTCGTTGTTGCACCTGAGCAGAGACTTTAAACATTTAACAGTTATATATCCTATTCTTTCAGGCACGATATGCAAATAAAGTAGTGACAAGCCACTATAGATAAAAAAAAAGGCATGTGTCCATCTTCCTACGAAACGACCTTCTGCTCTTCATCTTCGATTGGATTGAATCGGAGGAATGATCTACTGGGCCGCTTGAACCATTCTCCCGTCTCTACCATAAATTGCACTTCAAAGCCTGCTTCCAACAATTTGGTTGCCAATTCCTCCACAACGGTCGCTACTGCCGGATTGAAGACTTCGTCGACATACTTTTGTTTGTAATAACTTGACACAATGATAATCAGGCTTAGCGCGAGAAGTAAAATCAAGTAGTAACCAAGCACGAACTCCAAGTTTACAAGAAAGAGCGAACCAAACCAGACAACGTAAAGGGGCAAGAGCATTCGTGTCAAGAGTCTTCCAAGATACTGCTGTAAACCAGTTTGATAGTCGCGAATGCTCGTGCTCAGCAAACTCCACGTCGAGAGAGTGAGGGCCGATAATTCGCGGGGTCTGCCTTCTTCGAGCCATTTATCATCATTTCTTCTCCAAATTCCCTTGCCTCTCGAATGATAAACGTACAAATCAATCGATCTGTCATTAACGAGTCTCACAGTCGTGTACTCGTAGGCATTATCATCGTTATCAGTTGAATTGCTATTATTACTATTACTATTAGTATTCGGGTGATGATTCTTGCTGTTGAACATCCTTGGTGCTTTAGTTGGTACTCAAGAATTCTCAGTGGTATGGTAGAACCTTTTCTAATTTGGACTTGTGGAGTGTTTGGTGTATTCTATAAGTACCTGGTAACTTGTATTCGAGTAGCGGTAAGCAATACGAGTAGACTACTTTCGAATTGTAAAGTTGAGACGTGAAGCCCTACTACTAGGTCTACCTGGCTGTAATAAGTAGGTCTACTAGACTAGCTACTCCGAGTAGTAGCTACCACTCGTGCATCTATTCTACTACGTACCAGTACTAGTAGACTACTCTAGCTAGAGTACCATGTTAGTAGTCTCTCCTACTAGCTACTAGAGCCTATTAGTAGTAGGTGTAGCTAGGGAGTGCTGTAGTACGGAGTACTCTAGCTAATAGTAGCAGTAGTAATACTGGACGAGGAGGAGGAGGAGTTAGAAGTACTAGTAGACTAGTAGTACCAGGTAGCTAGTATAGTAGCTACTCTAGTAGTAGAGTAGCTAGTAGTAGTACCTGGTAGTAGTTTTAGCACTCGGAAGGGTACTAGATAGCAATTATCAGCAAAATTGATTTCTGCAGCGCCCCACTGGTTCTTTCATTCCAGTATTAAGTCTGCCGGCATGGTGTAGTACTGTACCCTGGGCTGGCTGGTGGTGGTGTTAGTAGTCTAGTAGTAGTAGTAGTAGTAGTAGTACTCGTACAATAGTAGCTAGTAGTAGTCTACTACAGTAGTATTATTATTATTTTTTATTTGGATACGCTGGGCCGACTAGCTAGTAATAGTGGGCCCAGTACCCCGATACTATCTAAGCAATCCACCTCCACCTACCACCACCTGTAGAGTACCCCATTTTGTACAGTAGTACTAGTAAAAGGTGGCTGTTATGACAATCCATTTTCTCGACGAGTACTACATCTCCACCACTGTACTAGTCTACTCGTACGAGAGACGAGAATGATGAAACAAGGCAAACCACACCACCAGCACCATCCCAATAGACAACAACGAAGAAGGAACAAGGGAGATATCATCCAAAGTCTTCAACAGCCTTATATGATCGTTCCATTG
>Ga0100393_10002852_pt1 | contig 16589 bp, 10 predicted proteins | sample CryGeymeta201517_FD_81546 | JGI IMG/M metagenome (GOLD analysis project Ga0100393, IMG submission 81546) | Groundwater microbial communities from Crystal Geyser aquifers in Utah, USA - Crystal Geyser metaG 2015-17 | ecosystem: Environmental > Aquatic > Deep subsurface > Groundwater | place... | reverse complement strand
TACTTTTCGTTCGTAAATGGCATCCCGTTCAATGTTGCGCTTTTCCGATTGCTTCAATAAATCTTGAATGTAACGACTCTTTTTGGGTTCTTCGGGCTGGTCGGAAGCTGTTGAATCTTTTCCTTTGGCTTGATGAAAGCTTTCGTAAACTCCATCGTAGTCGTATATTCCTGTCGAAGCACCACCGTTACCACCACTGCCACTGCCTTCTTCGGTTGCCATGGCTTTTTGAGCCCGTTTCCTCAAAGCTTCCTGTTCGGCCATAATTTCTCGATTGACTGCATCACGTCGTTTCTTGGCTTCGTTATGTTTGTTGTTAGCATCGTCTTTGCTGCTTATGCCACTTTCATCTCCGTTATTGTTGTTCTCGTCACTATCATCATCACTGTCTGATCCATCCAAAACATTCGTTACTTTCTTGCGTTTATTCAAACCAAAGCCCAACGTGCCTCCCGTCATATTCTTATGCTTATTCTTCTTTTTAGAAGAACCTGATAGATCAATATTCATCTTCTTTCGATAGTTATTTGAACGTGCAGAGTGTACGTCATGTATGTGTGTATGGCAAATACGAAAACTAATGTAAGAGTTGCATTTGCATTGGGTTTGTGCAAATTGCGTATGTGACCTCTAAAAGAAAAGTTGAGTTGATTGAGTCCTCATTGTTTAATAAGAAAATATGTGCGTCCAAATTTTACAGATGGAAGCTACTCGTACAAGTATATTATTAGTCTACTAGACTACTAGACTGCTAGTCTAGTACTGTTTGCTACTCGGAGTACCTGCTATTGCAAACCAAACGAATTCAGACATACGGTACTAGTCTGGAGTAGGCACATCGAAAGTAGTGTCCTGGCCCTTGACTGCTGAAGAGGTACTGACTGGTGGAAAACGATCTTTTTTCGTGGAACGGACGGCAGTCATTGATCACCACCATAATGAGGTAAAATAATAATGTCTAAATTGTTTATGCTTTGCTATTCTAACAATGTAGCAGTACGAGCAAAAGAACGGAGATTGTTGTTGCTGAATACAATCATTATTATTTGACAAGTAAAAAGAGTAGAAAATTTGGAAGACACTCAAATCGCTTTTTATTACTGGTGCCAGAGAGATTCCTCCTCCTGTAAACACGGCACAGGAGTTGCAGATGAATCCGCCTGGCGAGTGAGTTGATGAAAAAAAAAAGAATACAGTATTTTTTCTTCCGAATCATCTTTGCCTTGGTCAGCTGGCTTGCTAGCTAGCAATCATCTACAATATTCAATTTTCAAGCAATTTCTCTTCCAGATAACCTCCACGATTGGATAATGATTCCCACTGCAGTTTACCGGTAATACCATTGAACGTAATGCAAACATCGCTTGCATTCCTTACTTTGTTGGTTTGTTGGTCGTTCAAGGTTACGGAAATTGCGACCATACCCGACGAACGAGATTGTTCCAACAGTGGACAAAAGTCCGAATCTTCAGAAACCACCATCAGAGCACCCCGTGGACGGGCATTGTTACCATTATTATTCTTCACAGTAGAAGATTTCCACTTCTTGGAATGTTTAATCAAATGTTCGTCCACATTCTCGACGGAGAAACAACGAACTTTATGTTCGTTGAGAATGCGAAAGAGATCATTTCCAGAAAGCCGTGATAGACCAACCTGTGCCGATTTGTATTTTTGAAATCGTTCCGATTCCTTTGCTGTCAACTTTTTCTTCTTCTTCGTTTGTTTGGCCCGATTTATCCGTTTCGACTGTTCGCGATCGTGCAACATTTTCATGTGCTTGTTCAACTTGTCGTATTCTGTCCAACCCTTGCTCTTGTCTTTTTTAGTGAGCTTCATTTTGGATCCACAGATACCACAGCGAAGGTTTCCTTCGCCGTCCCGACCAGTCTGAGCTTTCGTTCCGTCCCATGGTATCCAATTGTCATCTTCACCATCACCATCATCATCATCATCGTCACTATCAGAAGGACGCGACTTCCAAGTTTGTGTGGATCGATTGGCAAAGGCTTCAAATGTCGAGATTTCACCACCAAAAGACTTGACAACCCTACGGAGTGGTTCGACAAAGCTCTTGATGCTCGATCGTTTAGGATCGATATCAATGTTATCCAGGTCTACAAATATTCCAACGGGCAATTTTTGTTGTAATTGGATCTGAGATGACGTTCCTTCTTCTTTTTCTTCTTCTTCTCCTGTACGGTCTGATGATGAAGACGATAATAATGCGCGTGTCGTACGTGCATAGTAGACTTGTGGTCTTTGTTGTTTTAGTTGTTTGTATTGCCTGTAATAAATATGATTTTTATTGCAGGAAAAAGTGCTGTAGGAGTAGTTGCAGGAAATGGCAGCAGAAGATGCATTATTTGTAAAACTACTGGTAGTACAGAGGCTGAGCGCTCTCATCTGTCGAGAGAAGAGCAGCAAAGTACCCATGGTATTATTTTTGTTGTACTCCAATCTCCTATCTTGATATCTATGATGGATTAAACCTTGTATACTGGCACACAAAAGTTCTAGTAGTTGGTTGTGTATTTGATGACTACGACATATGGTATAATCAACAGAGATTATAAGAAACAGCAGCAGCAGCAGCAGCAGCAGATGTAAACTGCCTTTGAGTTCTCCAATACTCGTATTACGTAATAATGCTACCAATTCGTATTCGTTTTGTTGCGTTGTCGAAGTTACCTTTTTTTTGTACTGTACTACTAATAATAAGAGTACTACCAGGGGGTACTACTGCCTGGTAGAGTTGAAAGTACTACTACTAGATCATCACTCTAGACTACTACTAGCAGAGCTACTACTACTACTACTACTACTCTACTACTCTACTAGCTAGGTCTAGTAGTAGCTCTAGCTAGTAGTACCTGGTATTTGTAGTAGCCAGTAGTCACAGTCGCTACTACTACTACTAGAGAGTACGTACAGTGATCCAATAAAGTGCGCCCAGGTTGACGCTACCGGTTGCCTGGTACCGTTGTTAGGTAATCGAGCATTATTTTTGTTTAGCTAGCTACTAGACCTACTAGTATCTACTGGTATGAACTTGTGGGAATGGATAGTTTCATTGTCTGTTTACCTGCGTGCATAAAGACATGCATGCTTCTAATACAGGCGAAGCCTCAATTTTTATCTCATAATCGAGTAGTACTCGAGTAGTCTAGTACCTGTCAAACTCTACGGCAGGACGCAAGCAGCCGCAGATGTACCAATTTTGCTCTTGCAACATATATTAATCACATTATATAATGTTCAGTATTTATTGCACGGCCAAATTGATTCCATTTTGAGCCTCGACCGAAATAGATTGAAAAGCGTTACTTATGCAGTCACCGGGCAACTGCTGCTGCATTTGCATCAAAATATTCGCCAAACGAGAACATGTCTCCTGTGAGGCAATGCGTTCGCCATCGCTGACGTAAAATAGAATTTTGCCCACCACCTCCAGGACCCGTGTGGCATCGGATGTCAAATTGATGGAACCCTTCTCCACCAAGTCGCAAAAACCAGCGTGACAAATTTTGGCTTCATCTGCATCTTCGCGCAATGGCAAGTTTTGAACAAACATATTCAGCATCTCATCCTTCTGAACCGTACTATGGTTGGCAAAGGGGGCATTGTCAACGAGAATAAGAGATGCCAGAGCTGAAATAGCATTCTCGTACATCATGGGGCTAGGACATTCTTCCTTGGTGGTTGACTTGACAGTCGTAACCAAATGGTGCAAAAGTGTATCGATGTGGGGCGCAAGAACAGCACAACTAGGAGCTTTGCGGCAAATTTGAGAGATACCGTAAATAGAGGCAGACTTTAACTCAATGTCACCATTGTTGGAAGCGTCATCAATTCCCAGAAGAATGCCATAAACCAACTTTCCCCCGTACCTGGCAGCTGCCGCCGATCCGCAAAACTCTATACAATCGTCAAAGAGGCATACGGCGCACAGTCGGGCTCGAATGTCCCCGTTGGTCAAGCTAGGACCCAAAGCAGGAGCAACTAGCTTGTCAAAGAGCGGCTCGAACTGTTCCTTGAAGAACTTGAGCGTATACCCGACCGAGTCAACCAGAGGCGTCAGAAGCGTCTCCTCTTCTTTGAGTTGAGCTTCGCATTCTTGTTTCTCGTCCTCACCGGTGAGAGCTCCGTCGCGTCCAGAAAGGACACGGTAAATACCTGACCTCCGTTGGAGGCACGATGAAATGGAACCCATGGCCATGAAGACCGTTTCCGTGGCATCAGCTTGCGTCAAACCCGACGATACAGCTGAACCGTAGCTATCTAATCTCTGATAAACACTGTAGAAAACCTCGCTCAGGGCATCCGCCAAAGCATACAACGTGTCAAGATCGGCAACGTCTTCCGAGTGAATTTGTTTGGAAATCGTTTGAACCAACTTTGGAAACCATTGGTGAAGCTTTGCAACATCAAAGTTTGAGTCGTCGGCAGCCGAACAAGCAGCTTCAAAAATGGAGGCTACAGCCTGGACAGACGTCGACCGAACTTCCGGTGAAAACTGAAAATTGATCAGCGGGACAAAAGCGTTCAAACAAGGCTCCACATATGGCCCAAACGTGGATCCAAGTGCAGAGGCATGCTCGTACACAGCTCGAGCTGCTTGGGCCTTTTCTTGGATCTTAGAAGTGTTCACCGTGAACCTTTGCATTCCCTTTCCAGGAAGGGCCACCGTCATACTTTCCAAACCTGTATCCTCGTCGACTACCAACCCATTGCGCTTGGTAGCGTCCAATCCTGCTTCATCCCCGTCAGTCACAGAGACATCTGGTGGCGCAGTTGCTCGTGCAAGCAAATGAGGCAGCACGAGGTCAACATAGGGAGCGTAATCAGGTCCCATTACGGCGGCGATTCTTGCACAAGCCGACAGCAACTGGTCCAAAGGCAGCGCCGAGTTTCCCGAATCAGCCTGTTGCAAATTGGGCACAACAAATTGCATGATTTGCCGAGCATCTTCTCTATAAGTAGCACAAGTGGTCTCGTCAGACGCAATTGCTTGGCCGACAATGGTCGCGGATTCAATGGAGGCTCCGATAAGTTGATTAATTTCATGGTTGCCGCGATGTTGCATTTGTGAGCACGTTAAAAGACCAGGCATGATAAAGGCGTAAAAGGGGGCAAATGCCTCGCCACTAGCTTCTGCTAGACAAGCAACAGCTCCGATTGCCTTAATTTTCACAACTACCGCTCCACGATCCATCACGTCTAGCGAGAGTGGACCAGCCACCAAGGCCTGCAACAAGTCGGATAAATATAGAGTAACAGGATGAAGACTACCGTCGTTGATAGCTGTAGCTTTTCTGCCACCTCGACAAAAGCTGACAATCGCCAAGCAGGCGAGTGACGATACTTTGGTACAAGGAGACCGGACGGCCTGCGACAGTCCTTGTAAAATTTGGAGGCTGTATCGACGTTGAATCGTTTCGTTACCCTGATCCAGCTCGACATCAGCTTCACATAAAACGCCCAATAATCGCAATGCCTGCCACTGGACCCGAATAGGTTGGGCTTCGGATGCCAAACTCAAGGCAGCTTCCATGGCTATTGGAACGTAAGGTGTAAAAGATACAGGAGCCGATGTCAGACATGCTTCCATCATGGAAAGAGCCGCACGTTGTCGTTTCCAATCGGTTTGGTTTTGCAACAAATTTTCCACCAAGGGCAAGGCAACCGAAATAGCAGGACCTGCCATACTGTGAATAAATGACTGAAAAAGGGATTCAGCGTAGCTGGCATCATCATCGCCTTCCCACAGATAGTCATCGAAAAGTGAGGCTGGGTCGCTAGCCCATCCTTCGACATCATCATCAACTCCCGTAATCATGATTTGAGCTGTGAGTTCAATGACACCGCGTTGGTTTTTGTGTGGGTTTCCCTGCACTAGCATTTGGGTCAGAGCAGGCTCGACGGCCAAGATCTTTCGTTTGACATCTACCAGGGCACAGAGTGAGGACAAGACTTCCAAGGCAGCAAGAGCATCGGTTGAATCGTCATTCTTATCGTTGATTTGATTGGCCACTAGCAGACAGGCCGTGACAATTTGCTGCAGGATCTCCTTGGTTCCTGCCAACAACGAAGGGCAGTAACTCGCCGCATTGGTCCATTGTTGCAAGATTTCGAAAACGCTGCTGCTATTGTCGCTATTGTTGTTAAGGATTTGGTACAAGGGTTCCATCAGAAAAGGCAAGCAGGCTCGACCCAATTCGGCTGCTGCAGAATTAGGATCAACGGTATCTGTCGGTAAACTTGCAGTGGCAGGCAAAATGCTATGCGTAGAATGTTGTTGCTGGGTAGCAATGGCAGCCTGAACCACGACGCGCATCAAGGCTTCCAAGGTGGTAGTAGCAGTATTGTTGTTACTGTTAGATAGACAAGTAGTGCTAACTTGCTGGATAAGGCTGGGGAGAGAGGGGACAGCCATCGAAGCAAAGACAGCAGGGACACGTTCTGCCATGGCAGCCAACAATCGGAGGGAGGAAATGTCTCCTTGCACGACCTAATTTTAAGGTGAGAGTTGTAATGAAGGTGAGATTGAAGTGTAGATATGGACAGATATCAGATATAAAGGGTGAGTGAGGCTCAAGTCCATAGCAGTAGAATAGAACTGGTTTATGTAACAAGACCATGCACAACTAGACTACCCCATATCCGATTTTATTTCTAGAAAATTTACATTCAACTTACCGCCGCAGAAATTGTTTGCAAAATTCTGGCCATGACTTGTTCGGAATCTTGGGGAGATGGAGACAACATGGCCAAGACAGCACAAATTTCGGCCAAACAATATCCAATGCTATTACGGATTGTAATTTGGTACTGTTGTTGCATAAATGATTCTAAAAGAGGACTCAAAGCAGCTTCTAAAACAATTGTATCATTGGATGACAATCGCAAAATGTCGCGACGCAACAAAACGGCCGCCAATCCGGCATTTGGTTGTTGCTGCTGCTGCTGCTGTGAAATTATCAGGTGGACCAACCCTCCCACTCGTTCTGCGGGAGGAATGCCTTGAAAAAATGTTTCCGCTTGACCTCGACGCGAAGCTTCTGGAGACATCAATGCATCCAGTAGCTCAGGTGTAATCTTTGTCATTGTCATTCGCCGTTATATTATGTTGATGAAGTGGTACCAATAAAAAATGGAGGAAATTGTGAATGAAGGAAAGAGCAAATTGAAAAATACAAAATACTCGAGTAGCTTTGTATTGCGCCAAAAAGACGAAAATGGCGGGCTTCATCAATCGTCGGCCGACCTTTTGAGATTCTGGGTGGATAATGGTACTCTGTCTGTTCTCCTGAAAACGTCTGTCATTCTCCCGGTGATGCCTTTGCTTTTCGTCTCGCTTCGAAAGATCCATCCGACAGAAAATCAGCAGCTAGCTAATACTCGAGTAATAATAAAAGCATAGTCGAGTACTTAGTAGACCACAAGCACCATACTACAATACGTACTCAGCTTCTCATAATACTCGTCGTATTCAAAATTTGATAGTACCGTTACATTCGAAGTAGCCCGTTCCATCTCGGGTAGCACAACTTTCTAGCTACTGCTGGCTAGTACTCAACTCACCTCACAATAGCCAACACTTCTCTTCCTACTAGTATGGGATACGGATCTGACAATAGTTCAGCAAGTCAATCGGACGATTCGGACAACGACGATGACGACGATATTAATGCTTTTTATTCTGCACTTCCTGCGGTAGATCCCGAAGGAAACGAAAGCGAAGATACGGTAGACTTGCGAGTTCCTGGTGCCGAACATTTGTTAGTGTTGTTGGACTGCAATCCAGATATGTTTGTTCCTTCGGTGCCTTTCAAACAAAAACGGCATCGTCATTTTGATTACGAAGAAGACGAAAGAGAATCGGAATTTGTAGGAAAGTGGGAGGAAGAGGAAGAGGACAAAGGTACTGGTGGGACAACCATGAAACACGAAGACAGCAACAGGAGGAGACGTGAATTGATTACCCCCATTGATGCCGTTCTCCAGTCGTTGCAAGCACTTATTCGTCAAACAGTTCGTGATTCGGTCAAAACGAAATCGGGAAAACGCAATGGATTTGGATTGACGTTGTTCAACACCAAGAAGCGAACACGATTACCCATTTGGCAAGATTTGTACCACAACGAACGCAGAGACAGATATAACAACAACTCAAGTCGCTTCAATGGAAACAGTGGTAGTAGCGACAGCGAAGACGATGACAGCCACCAGGAGGACAAGAGTGATAGCGACAGTGACAGCGACAACAGCAATAATAACAACAATAGCAGACCGCGGGGATCTAAATCCACTCGCGCCAGTGCCGAAACCACGGTCCATGATGTCATTCTTCTAGATCCACCGGGAAGTTTGACAATCAAATCCTTGCGCCAGTGTTTGCCCGATCCCAATCACAATTTTACTCGAAAATTGGATTTGCAACAAGAATTTATGGATGCTAACAGCAGCACGATGGTGGATGGAAAAGATGGTACTCAAAAGACGGGTACAGCAAGTTCATCAGAATCTTTTTTGAAAGCTATACGGGACATTCCCGAAATCTTTCGCGACGCTAGCTGCGTGGCCAAGGCGCGGAAGGCTCACGAAAAAATTCGAGATGATACCAAGACTATCTGGATCTTTACCAATCGAGATAATCCGGTGGCCAATGACTCGGATCCGACTGATCAAATGAATGTGTTCCAAAATACGGCCAGTGATTACGAACGAAATGGGTACAAGCTCAAAGTCTTTCCGCTTCCCAATGCCAACAGCAAATCATTTCACATGGAACGTTTTTTCGACAAATTTGCCAAAGCCCCAGATATTTTGTTGCGCAACTTGGAACACTATTCTTCCAAATCAGATGGCGACTTTGATTTGGATTTAACGCAAGTTTTAGAAGGACACTGGAAAATAGTACGTCGTGCTTATCTTTTGCCATTGGTATTTCCAGATCAATTGCTGGCTGAAAAAAGCGTTACTACTAGCGCTATAAAAAGTGAGGAGGGTTTGGCGTCGGCATCTCCAACCAATAAGACTCAAGACGACCTAGATGAAGCAGACGACGAACGATTACGGGAAGAACGAGAGAGAAAAATAGGTATCATGTTGGATTTCTTTTCTCCGGTACACTTGCAAACCGAACCACCCAAAATCAAGATTTTAAGAGAGGTCGACGAGGAAGATCATGTGGAATTGGAACGTGTGCATTATCATCTTTTGGAGAGCAGTGGAGAACGTTTGGCTATCAAGAAATCCTCGGACAATAGCAAGGAAGCCAAGGACGCCTACGCAGCGCAACCAGGGTTGGACCGGATTCGTACTTTCCATAGTTTGGGTAAAAAGGGCAATTTCATCCCCATTTCTAGAGCCGAAATTGCAGAACTCAAGCGCCGGTCTAACGCCAGTGGCGTCTTTCCAAGCTTGGTTCTACTTGGATTTAAAAAAGCAGTCTCTGTACCATTTCATCACAACCTCAAGACTTACTTTGTCTATCCCAACGAAAGTATAGTTGACGGAAGTACCGCTGCGTTTGCACATTTGCATCAATCCATGCTCAAGAAGAACGTTGTGGGTATTGGAGAACTTTTGGTTCGTAAAACTGGTACTTCACGGCTAGTCGCCATTCATGCCATGGAAGAAGAGTTCGAAGAAATTGATGACGAGGACAGCGACAATAGCGAAGGAGGAAAAACATATGCACAATCGTATCCACCAGGTTGGATTGTGAATTATTTGCCCTTTGAGAATGAATTTCGAGCCATGCCAGCGGACGAATCCTTCGAAGAGGATTTCGAAGTCTCGCCGGAGGTCCTGGCGGCCACAGGTACTCTAATGAAGGAAATGTTTGGGCAAGAGTGCGATTTGGCCCGGTACGTCAATTTCACTTGTATGGTTTGCGTCAGGCTGAGTGGTTTTAAATTTCGACTAACTTTATCCCCCGCCATTGTCATAACATGCAGCGACTTCAAGAATCCGTACCTTGAAAAGTTCTGGGACTATGTAGAAAGCGTTGTCATGGAAGAAGAAATGCCCGTTGAGAAGGACTACACCATCTCTCCAATCGACGACGAAGCCCTCCGCAAGATGACGGATCTCGTCAAAACGCTCACAAAGATCCTTCCCAAGGACGAAGAGAAGAAGCGCAAAGCTGATGAAAAGCCAAGCGCCAGCGACGAAACGGATTGGTTAGCTGAATACCAGGCCGGCAATCTACCAAGGTACAAAATTGATGACCTTAAGCTAGGACTAAAGAATTTTGATGAAAAGCTTTCGGGGAAAAAGGAGGTGCTTGTTGAACGCCTATGCGAAGCCATTCGAAGGGCGCATAATTTGATATAATCCGAGTTCAGTGGTGAATTCGAGGATCATTTGAATCAAAAGGGACAAAATAAGACAATATTATAATATTATATGTGGAGTAGTAAAACCTTGAGTTTAAGTAAGTCTAGAGCAATTGCGTCTTTTTAGACTGAGTATCGCATGAAGGTAACTCCGGAGGAGGCGACTCCGGAGGAGGCGGGGGCGGCGGCGAGCTCTCTGTTCGCTCTTGCTTTCTCCCCTGCATCGTCTTGCTGCTGAAGGAGGGATTGAAAAATTCGCTCTCCGCTTTTGCAAGTTCATTGAGAAAGCTGCTCCAAGCATCCACAGGTTCGGCATTAGTTTTAACATGAGTCTCAGGTGAAGGCGAGACTGAGTTACTACTGCTAGAACAATTACCTGAGTCTTGGTCGGCAGGAGATAATTCTCGGATGCTTCGACGTTGTCCCGAACACGCCGAACGGCGTGCACTAGAGCCGGAGCGAGCCAAGATACGTCCATCACAATCAGAGGGCAGTTTTCCGGTATCGCTCATGGGCGAAATTGGGGTCATGGGACTGTCTGCGCGCAATTTTGTACTGGAAGCAACATATTCAGGTGTTGGTGTCATTGGGTTGGGAGAAATGTTTTGATTTTTCCTCAAGTACGCGGCGACCTCAGGGCTAAGCAATGCCTCTAGATCGGGCTGGAGGTATGGGTTGCTGGTGGGCGCAGCACCATTGGAAGAAACATATTTAATCTGCCCGTCCTCAGCAGTGTAGTGAGCACTGTCAAGCTCAGACGCGCCACCTTGTGTGCTTGAAGCAACAGAATAATTGGCAAGAGACGCGACTTCAATCTTACTCTGGAACATGCTGTCATCGTCTAGGTACATAGAACCGTCAACAGACATCAGGTCGTTGGACGCTGAATAGTACTCGTTGGGGTCAGCAACCGGGGTAGATGATTTTCGTCCTGACTGATGAGAGATAACAGACCCTCCGGAAGAAGCGATCACTTCCACTGACTCAAGATCCTGTGGAGCATTGACGTTAGAGCACATACTGGAATTGACTGTGGCTTCTGGGGCCATGGCGTTGTCATTCAAAGCCTCTACTAGTTCTTCATCTTCTGAAATAGCAGTTTTTAAAAGAGAAGACGAGTACGTGTTGTCCGTTTTCTCTTTCTTTGTAGCAGTAGGAAGTCCGACGGCAACAAACGTAGTATCGAGCTTCTTTGGCGAGGGTGCTCCACCAGCAGAATCATCTCCGCTGGCAAAAGATAATTCACACTCAGCCGGAGATTCTTCAATAGATGCAAGCGTGGCAGGAGTCACTGCTGCAGGTGAGTGATTCTTTGACGCTGGTTTGACGAGCCTCTGTCCGGGTTTTTCGGGGGTTTTGGGGATCGATGCCAGAAATTCTTCTTCGTCTCGACGGCATTCGTCTTCAAAGTTATTCTGAGCACCAGCGAATCCCTTTTCGTCGCTTTCATTGAGCACGACTTCGTTGTCTTTGGAAGTTGCCTCCGCCTTTCCTTTACGGGCTCTTTGAGCTAGCATGACAATCACAATGGCCAAAGCTAATCCACCACACACTGCAATCAGAATGATTAACAAATTGTTAACAAAGAAGTCCTTGACATCAGCTGAATCTTCGGTAATGGCTGCATTGGCATCGATCTGCGTCGACGACTCTGTGGGAAGCACCACGGCGCCACTGCCCATGTCACTATCAATATCAGTGTCCTTTGGAGGTGCTGTTGTTAGATCTATCACGGGAATGTCGGATGCTGGAGCAAATGTTGGACTGCCAGTGGTTGAAATATCTTCCTCGGCAATAGGAGAGCTTGTGATTGGAGAAAGTGTCTCGTCTTTTGTTGGGGTTACAGGATCGTCCTTAAAGTCGGCAATCTGAATTGCATGGATCTTCCCAAAAATATCTCCGTAATAAATCATATTGCCATCAGAAGATAAACTGACGAGACAAGGGATTCAAGCACCGTAAGTTATCGCTAGCAACGTAAGAAGCAATCATAGCTCATCGAGTGTGTTGGGTTGGACGTACCTGAAATCAGCTTCGACGGCATCCGAACAAGAAGGAATTCCGGTCACATCATTGCAGTCAACTCGCCATTCAATGTCACCAGTCAAAGCATCGTGTTGTCGTAGTTCGCCCGTCATACTCTCAATGACGTACAATTTTGCGTCTTCGTCGGCTCGTTCGACCAATCGAGGCTCTGCTACAATAACACTCCGAAGACCTCCATCTTCCTTCCATAGAATACGTCCACTCTCGGCTTCAATACAGTATAGTTCCGTGGAGGCGCCGACCTGGTACAGCACCGTCCCATCCGAAGAGAGAACAGGAGGGACCAGTAGTGCTGTAAATAATTTGGTGTGAATGTGAGTGTGAGTGACTTGTACTGTGAAGCTATCACACCCTAATTCCCAACAACACAACAGCAATAAAACAACAAACATGACAAAACGTATTGAAACAGAACTTACGCTGCGATGCATTTCCCTTGTTGGGTTCCAAGGTAAGATCCCAAGCAGGAGTCAAGTTTTCTCCTTCTCCCGAGACCACGCCCGACACATCGTTCCAACCTCCCAAATTGGCGCCCGTAGCACCCACAAAAATTTGTTCCGCATTTTGGGTCACAGCAGGTCTTGTCACGGATGGCAAGGACCAGTCGCTCAACAGAGTGAATTCATAGGCATCACTATTTCCTTGTCTAGTAGTCGCCGTGGTGGATTCATCAGATGGGTTGGTGGACGGTTTCAAAACGTACACGTTGCCTCCGCGGTTGTTGGTAACACTTAAGTATCCATTATTCCAAGCTTCCGACACCACAATGACATCCTGACGTTGTCCGGAAACTGTAGCCATGGTCGTACCGGCGGGAGGTCCCAGTGGACCATTTCGATCTGTTGCTGGTGCCAGGGATGCCGTTACGACGGGATCCGTCGAATGTAATCGAATGACCGAAATTTGTCCCGACATGGCATCATCACCACCACCACTACCACCGTCCGTTGTTTCTTCTGTGTTGATGGGGGTATTGTGCACAACGTACAGGATATTATTGGTCGTTCCTCCCAGCACAGGTTTGCCTGTAATAATACCATTCAAGTCCAACGACCAGCGCAACGATCCATCCAAATTGACTGCCAATAAACGACTTTGGGGAACCGTCCGACTGGGATCCAAAGTGAGATCATTGTAAGTCACAACTCCTGCTTTTACGGGAACATCCACGACCGCATAGATGGCATATTCTACTCCTTCCGACTCGGTGGTTGTGGTTGCATCCCTGACCAGTGTTACACCAGCACTGGTCGATTCTGTGTAAGTTCCCGTGACTGTATCGGGAACAAAAACGATGGATGATTGTTCTTGTTGTTGGTTGTTGTTGTTGGAGGTATCGATCAAGTGAAGACTGCCATCATCGGCCGTTACGAATAAAATGCCAGTCGCATCGTCCAAAAAGACTTCATTGCCTCGTCGTAATCCGCGGCCACTGAGTGTTCCACTTCCATCAATTTGTGTCGTCCATTGTACTTTGGGTTGTGATAAAAAGCTGGCATCTGAAACACTAATAATGAGAAGCAGAGTGAATAGGAGGCTGAACATGCAGAGCAACCGGACCTTACGAAGACCTGTAAATAATAATGGTACTGTCATTTTTTTCTTTCTTCTGTCTCGTCGTTCTTTCTCTGATTCTAAAGCGCAAAGAAGTCTGTTGCCTGCTGCCTGCTGTCTGCTGCCTGCTGCCTGCTGCCTGGTCTGGTGTCTAGTGTCTGGTGTGTGAAACAAGAAATGCTGTTGCTCTTTTCGATTCTTGAGGCATAAAGTGAGTATCCAGCTAGCTGCCAGGAGGGAGAAGAAGGTGAGTTACCAGGTAAGACAGCAAAAAAAAAGAAGGGGGTTGCACGGTTGTGTTTTGACAGTAATACAGTAATACTGCTGGTATATGCGTGATCAGATGATGATGATGATAATACTATTAGACTACTCGTCTACTATTAGAGTCTAGAGCATTCAATTTTTTTTGCCTTGTTGCTTGCTGTAGAGTACTACACTACTTCAGATTTTGTGAGATCATCTTCGTACGAATCATTTTTTTTTTGTTGGCACTTCACACGGGATAGGAAATCCAATAATCCTAATTAAATGCTGATAATGGGTTGGATCATTGCATTTTTTCAATTAGAGCTGTTATGTTATCTTCAGGCTGAAGATGATCATACTTGTCACTTTGTTGGATAATTAATTTACTGTTCGGGTGGAATTTTAACATCTGCCGTTCTGTCTTCCAAAATGTCGTCACTGAACAGACGTAGACTTGTCGTGTAGAAAAATACAGTAAGAAATTTTGTTTTATTATTACTCTATTAAAAAATTAAATTGAAATCTACTGTAATTTGTACCTTCTGGTGCGACCGCACCAGAAGGTATAAATTAGATTTTTATACCTTCTGGTGCGACCGCACCAGAAGGTGTAAATTAGATTTTTTATGCCTTCTTGAGATAGAGTATTTTTTATTAAGTAGTATTTTTTTTTAATCCCCCCGCCCATCTGCGAGACATCATCATCATAAATAAAAATCATAACCATAATATCGAATGTTCCTGCGTAAGCAAGTAGTCTAGTGCACTACTCGAGTAGTAGACTAGTTATCTACTCGTAGACAACCAAAGGCAACAACTGGTTTGATCAATCCAGAATCTGATCTATTAACAACATGACGTTCCCAGTCGTTATCCGTGTGGTACATTTGGCAATCATAATTGCAACTATAATAGTAATACACATACAGTGCACTTGCATCCAAGCCTTTTCAAATCCACGAACAACATCACAAAAAATAATATCTTCCCCACTAGTAGCAACCACCACCACCACCGCCGCCGCCGCCGCCGCCTTCGCCCCACTACCAATCCACAAAAATCCTTCGTGTTTGCATCAACAACAGTCCAGTAATGCTAACTACGGTCGTGGTGCACAAATATGGCCTCCCAATGAAAACCGTATCCGTTTGGAAGATTCGTTTCCCAATGGTGTCCTACCAGATCGAGTGGTAGAAACGCTTCGTGTTTTGGCCACACCAGAAGTATCCACAACAATATCCAATGAAAATGACGACAGAAAGACTACTACTACTACTACTACTACTACTACTACTACTCGTCGTCGTCAACGAAAATACGTATCACGAACCCTCGGTCGCATCTTGCGACGAGCGGCATCCGCACAAGAAGAAACCGAAGCCGAAGCAGGAACCAATTCGGCAAACAGCATTACGGATAAAACACCCATGGCTTTGGCAGCTATTCTGATCATGACGGGCATGGTCCAACCTTTGGATGGACTATTGGTATCTTTCATGACAGGATACTTTGTTATACTCTTCTTGTGGGCACGATCTGTTCGAATGGCTGATGGCATCACACCCTCCATGCCTTCCTTGCCACCACAGGGACATGTACCAAATATGGTATCCAATCCATTAGGATCGGCACTGACGGTATATTCTGTGACGTATCAATATTGGTTGGGACTGGGAGCTGTTTTGGGTTTGTTAGCACCGGTACTTATGACGATCACGTATGGACTATCAGCTCAAACGGAATGTGCCAGAGCTTGTGCTCGACCACTGTTTTTTGTTTCCTGTCAAGCCATTAGCGAAGCACTGTCGCGACGATTTTTGGTACGTACAGTAGTTATTCATTCATTCATTCATTCATTCATCATCATCAATGCTAGTTGTAGTAGGTGTTGCTCGAATTGTTGTTGTTGTGCTGATGCTGCTTCGTGCTGACTCAAACACTCACAACAACATAATTTCAATTGCATACATAATATTATTATGTAGACACCTCTACCGATTCGTATTCTCATACCAGTGGCCTACAATACGGTCCGACTAGGATATCTATGGAATTGGGCTTTCTCTGTGGCCAATTTAGGACTGATTGGTCGATTCATTGCCGTTGGCAATCTGACGTATTGGATGACCAATTTATTTGCTTTCTTGATACCAGTAGCCACTGTACGGTACATGAGAGCTCACTTTTTTGCTGTCGAAGCAGAACAAGTCATTACTCGACCAGGTATGGAGGACTCTGCTGGCTTTATGTCGTAAATAAATGTAAGCAAAATAATAATACGGAGGATGAGGTTTCATGTTTGCGGCACTGGGAAACATGCGCATGAAAAGCATTTGGTTTCAAGCTTTCAATGGGAAAACGAAAAAAAAAAAGTAACGCTACCAACTTTTTTAC
>Ga0100393_10002846_pt1 | contig 16606 bp, 13 predicted proteins | sample CryGeymeta201517_FD_81546 | JGI IMG/M metagenome (GOLD analysis project Ga0100393, IMG submission 81546) | Groundwater microbial communities from Crystal Geyser aquifers in Utah, USA - Crystal Geyser metaG 2015-17 | ecosystem: Environmental > Aquatic > Deep subsurface > Groundwater | place... | reverse complement strand
GAAACAAAGCGGGTTGTCAGTGGTTTACACCTTTTAATATATGCGGTAATGTTACAATGCTGTAATGCGGGAATGCAAGAATGGGGGAATGAAGAATCGAAGGACTGATTGACTGAATGATAGAAAGAAGAGAAATTTTGAGACTTGATACTTGTGTCCGATTGTCTTGTGTCTTAAAAAAACTGCAAATATCCAACAACGAATACCTAACATCCAATTTTCATATTTCCCCGATGACCCCCGCCTGAATTGAGCAGTCGGGCAGGCAGTGACAGATTACCAATGGCCAATGGCCAATGACCAGTAACTTGATTATCTATATTCAGTATTTCAGTCCCTCAGTATTTCAGTATTTTACAGGAAGTCTTCGCGGACAGGATAAAAACTATCAATCAGCCGAACGTTTTTGGTGAGTAGTTTTATGGTGTGTTTCAGTCCCGATGGAATAGCAAACATGTCTCCCGCTTTTAAATGCTGGTCGGGCTCACCTTCGCAATAGAAAATTATTTCTCCTCCGGCAACATACGAGGTTTGCTGATGTGGGTGCGAATGAGGCGGCTCCGGCGTTTCCCACGGGCCATTGCTGAAATCAATCAGCACGGACATTAATTCGTTGGTATGAATAATTTTTCTTTGTAAACCCTCTTTTACATGTTCATAAGGAACTTCGTCAAATTTAATAACTGCCATATTTGATACGTTTTAATTTGGGGGCACAAGTTAATAAACAGGATGAAATAACCAGAATTTCGGAATTGAAAAAAGGCTTAAAAAAAGATTAGTCACCTTCAAATTATTGGTGCAATTCACGAAGCTTTTTGTAATAAGGCAAATCGGGAGATATTTTTCCTTTTCTGTTTTTGATGCCCTTATTATTGTCATAAATATCTTTCTCTGTTTTGTGGTTCAACAAAATACATATACCGGCCGTAACTGAAAAAGTTTTATTGTTTGCCGGATGATAAAAAGCAATGATGTTATCGGTAGCCAAAAATGCCTGAAAAAAATCGCCTTCATACTGAAAACCCCCGCCAACACAAACATTGCTTGCCCCATGCAAATTTAAATTTTCAAACACCGAAAAATAAGGCCAGCTTTGCATTGCGGTCAGCGTTAAAATATTCTGAAAATTGTTTTTTTGAAAGGTCGACTGGTTGGTAACCCCAAACGATAGTTTTTCAGAATATTTGTGCTGATAGTGTAATATAGTTTTAGTTGCCAGGGCAGAAGTAAAACCTGATTTCACGGCCTTAGGATGCCACACATTGCGAATACTATCTTTTAACAAATCAATAAGATACAGTGGATGCTCATATCCGGGTTCTTCATTGAAACGTACAGCACTGACAAGATCAAAACCAATATAATCATATCTTTCATACTCATACAAGGTCATAGCGTCAGTATTGTACAAAATCATCCCCAAATCTCTAACACTTGCCGAAAAACTGTTTTTGCTGTTGATGCGATAATTTAATCCCAAATCAATCGCAAAACCCGGATTTTGATAAGATTTTATATATTTCGAGAATACATCTTTGGTGTCAATTCTTAAAATGGTGCTATCAGTTCTTAAAGTAACAGGTAGAGGTATCATCATATAACCATCGCCATCAGCCATCAAGTTAATAAGACTTCCGTTGGCAGAAGTTTCAATATGAAAATTCCAGTTATCAGCTTCAAGAAAAGCTGCCCCAAAAAGCAATTTTGCGTATGCACCTGCATCCAGTTTCTTATTCATTTTTATTGTGTAACCAACAGCAAATTCTCGATAACCTGTACTTATCAAATTAAGCGCATCGGTGCTAAAATTCCTGTATTCCCTCTCCGTATTCCCGTTTACGAGAAAATCAATTAAATCCTTTTTGAATTTAAGCGCTGAACTAATATTCTCCTTATAGTAAGCGTTAAAAACTCCTTTCTTAAGCGGAAAACTGAAGAAAGCCAGGGGTACAGAAATATCCTGCCTGATATGGCTGTTTTGACTGATATTTTCATAAAAATGCACCGGATCAATCACAGGACTGCCATTTGGTGTTGTAACCAGGTCCGAGATTTTAAAGTTCCCCTGGTTCATAAATGAAAATCCACTAAGGCCTGCAAAAGAAATTTCAATGGCTTTATCCGTTCTCATGTATGCCGGATTATACATTTGGGCGTAAAAATTATTGGGTAACATAAACAGCGAGCCATTAATTTGACCATTGATATTTTCCGATAAGAGAAAACTTATGAAAATCAAAAGACAAGTTGGGGTAGTATATTTGTGATGAATAAACTTCATTTTCTTGTCTGAACCGTTCCGATCATCACTATTGTAACATCAATTGGATAATGAGCAGACAGCGTATCATTTTGATTAATAAAATTATTTTGATTGAACCACGATGTTAATCTTAATCTTTTGCTGAAAGTAAAACTTTGCAGTTGCATGGAATCCAGAGGAACTGAACGAATAGTTTTAACTGGCATAATGGGTAATTGATTAAAATCGGCCCCGCTAAAGGCAGGAGGCAAAACAGGGGGACCAAGAACATTGTGGTTAATAAACTGTAGTTGCAAATTTAAAGGGAATGGACAACTATTGGCCACTATAAAAACAAGTTCAACATCTTTTAAACTGTAATTTCCCTGAATTAAAAACTCCAAACTGTCGATTATTAAGGATGGTTCAAAAATTAACTGTTTCGGAATAATTTTGTATTCTGTATTTGAATAATCGAGAACAATTTTATCGCCCGGTAAATCGGGGATTGGTTTGCTCCAATCGTGAATAAAATCCCTGAATTCAATATTATGACCTGATTTGTCATTACCGGAAAATATGGGAGTAATTATTTTTATTCCAAAGTCTTCTTTTACAGTTATTTCGCTCAACTTAAATTCATCTGTTTTGCACGACTGAAAAATAAAAATTGCTAAAATAAAAACAAAAAAATAGCGATTTATGTTAAAAAATTGATTCATCTAAAAACTCATTTATAAGAAATGTAAATTTATGAAATTCCTACACGAAACAACAAGATAAAAATCAATTGAAAAATATTAGATTTGCTGAATCAATAAATATGCACCTAACATACTAATATACAATGATCGTACAAAATAAAAACTTGCAAAAACAATGGCACGTAGTTTACACCCGGTCGCGGGCGGAAAAGAAAGTGCAACAGGAACTTAATTTTAAAAACATCGAAAATTTTCTTCCCATTCAAAAAAAACTGCGTCAATGGAAGGACCGCAAAAAGTGGGTCGAAATGCCGTTGATGTCGGGTTACTGTTTCGTGTATATCACGCGCAAAGAATATGATTTGGTGCTGCAAACCTACAATGTGGTATCGTATGTGCGTTTTGAGGGTAAAGCAGCCGTTATTCCGGAAAGCCAGATTGATGCGCTGAAACAAATGCTAAAACAGTATGATTTTGACGTTGAGGTTACCGCCGAAAATTTTGCTCCCGGTAAAAGGGTTGAGGTTGTTGAAGGGCCACTGATTGGGCTGCGTGGAGAATTGATTGAAGCACGCGGGAAAAACAAATTTATAATCAGGTTCTCACAAATAAACAGCATTTTTTCAGTCGAAGTCCCTGCAAATCAGTTGAGTTTACTTCCAGAGGAAAATTGAAGTTTTAAAAATGAGTGTAACCCAAAATAAAGAATATCATGCACTTACCATTGCCGGATTTGGTATTTTAAGTTACGCGGATTTTGTTGTTTCCGGAGATTCGGCCTCTTTCAGATATGTTTTTAACCAGTATAAATATTTTTGCGACAGTACCCGGGTTGATTATATCGATGATTTTAGGGGCATGGGGCTCCCGTATAAATTTAAATTTTTTGATCTCCAACCTCCCTGGTATTCGGTTATGGCACAAGGTTTTGCGGTTTCTTTTATGCTCAGGTATTACAAATTAAGTGGTGATGTTGGGGCGTTACAAAAAGCACAACAACTGGTTTATTTCATGCTCAGGCCCGAAGATATTGGCGGAACAATTGGCAAAACACCCGAAGGATACACTTTTATTGAAGAATATCCCAATTCAAAAAATAATCCGCAGGTTTTAAATGGTTTTATCAATGGGCTGATTGGATTGAGGGAATATTTGAACTTTTTCCCCAGCGACACACTTGCCCGGCGAATTCACGACGAAAGTTACCAGGCAATGGTAAGAACCTTCCGGGAATACTACTTGCCCGACTGGACAAATTACAGCCGTTCCAATAAAAAGGTTTCAAACCTTTATATGCGATATCAAATTACTGAACTCGAGTTCCTGAATTTAATATATGACGATTACCGGCTCGTAAAACAAATGATGATTTGGTCTTATTTTGCAAACAATAAATTCGACAAGGCGACCAAATATTACATAAATCCTCAATACCAGTATGCAGTGCCATTGCAGAAAAATCAGGATAAATTATCAAGTGAAAATATTGATTTTGAAAAAACACTTACTTCAGTAAATTCTTATACTGTTACCCGAAAATCAAAAAAATCAGCCAATCAGCTTATACATAAAAAAAAGGTTCTCCTTCATCTTAAGGATTCAGTTTACGCTTTTCAACGTCATTTTGATAAAAATATTGACAACATTCAATGGAATTTTAAAATTCAGAATGGCGAACAGGATTCAATCAGATGTATTTCTGATTCAGCCAAAATGATGATTTCAGGCAAAGAAAAATCTAATCAATTGGAGATATTATATCTCAATAAGAAGGTGAAAAAGCTGAATATTGACGATTTGCAGGTGTATAACACGTACCTGTTTGAAATTCCGCGATTTGGATTTTACTTGTTCGATAAAACCGCGCAACTGATTGCTGATTCGCTTTATCAGATTCAATTTCAAGGCGATTATATCAACGAAACTGTTGTTTTTTATCGACATGCACCTAATTTTCCGGCGTTAAAAAATGCCAGGTACGAAATCAACAATACAGTCAGTTTAACTCATCCTTATTTTACCCCGAAACAATCAGGGGTGTATCAGTTTTTTCTCTCAACACCGATGATAAAAGGGTACTGGATTACCCCGCCGGAAATAAAAATGGTTAAAAATATTTCGGCAAACTGAAATAATTTAACGTTGAAATTATTTTAGTTTGATTGGAAATCGCCACAAATGCAATGGTTATCTTTGTAAAAAAATTGTAAAATGAATCAGGAACAAAAATACTTTCCCCGTTTGCAGGATATTAACCAGGCAAAAATCAACCTAAACGATGTTATTCTGCAAACACCATTGCAAAAAAACCTGAACCTCTCTGACGAATTTCAAGCTAATGTTATGCTGAAACGTGAGGATTTGCAAGTGGTTCGTTCGTACAAACTGCGCGGCGCCTACAACAAGATTGTGCATCTGTCGGCAGAAGAATTAAAAAATGGTGTGGTTTGTGCCAGCGCCGGGAATCATGCACAGGGAGTGGCATACTCGTGTAATAAATTGGGAATAAAAGGCAAAATTTACATGCCCACAACTACGCCCCAGCAAAAAATAAAACAGGTAAAAATGTTTGGGAAAGCGTTTGTTGAGATTGTTTTATCAGGCGATACTTTCGATGATGCACAAAGTACAGCCCTTGCCGATGCAGTTAAAACCGGGATGGCATTTATTCATCCGTTCAACGACCCGCAGATTATTGAAGGACAGGCAACGGTTGCCCTCGAAATTTTGCAGGATACCCGCGAAAACATCGATTTTGTTTTTGTACCCATTGGCGGAGGCGGTCTGATTGCCGGAATGGGCGCTTATTTCAGGCAGGTAAGCCCGCAAACAAAAATCATCGGCGTTGAACCTGCCGGGGCGCCTTCGATGCAAAAATCGCTGGAAGCAGGTAAAGTGGTTGAACTAAAAAACATCGACAAATTTGTGGATGGCGCTGCCGTGCAAAAGGTAGGGCAATTAACTTTCGACATTTGCCGCGAAGTAGTTGACCATATTATCATTGTGCCCGAAGGCAGGATTTGCACCAAAATACTCGATTTGTATAACCGCGATGCCATTGTGCTTGAACCCGCCGGGGCGCTTTCAATTGCCGCTCTCGATTTTTACCGCGATGAAATCAGGGGTAAAAACGTGGTTTGCATTGTCAGCGGCAGCAACAACGACATTACCCGCACCGAAGAAATCAAGGAACGTTCGCTTTTATACGAAGGGTTGAAACACTATTTTATCGTGCGCTTTCCACAGCGCACTGGGGCTTTGCGTACTTTTGTCGATGTTGTGCTTGGACCAACCGACGATGTTACCCATTTTGAATATTCAAAAAAAAATAACCGCGAAAAAGGGCCGGCCGTGATTGGAATTGAAGTTCAGAACAAGGAAGATTTTAACGGACTGGTTCAGCGAATGGAGGAAAACGGCTTTGTGTATGAATACCTGAATGAAAAGCAGGATTTATTTCAGTTTTTAATTTAAATTTCGTCTTGATATCCTTTTAAAATAATATAGGTAAATTAACCTTAATCAGTTTAAAATGAGTCGTATAAATCAATTATTAATTGTTTTTGTTTTTATTTTGGTGCATAGTTGTACCCAAAAGCCAGACTTTCTTCCGCAAATTAAAGAACAGTTCAACCAAGGGAATTTTACAGAAGCTGAGAATTTGATTGCCGAATATAAAGCGACTGGTTTATCGGATTCTTTGGCCTTTGAAATCGAAATTCTGGAGGCCAAAATGGAGCGGATTCGAATTGATTTTTCAAAAACTGAAGACGAAATAAAATCGGAATTGATACCATTTTTTCCCGGCCTCACAGATGAACAACTCCGAAAATGGGAATCGGATAAAAGCCTGGAAATGAAAATCATCGATAGACAGCCAAAATATTTTAAACGAGCTGTGAGCAACCTTTCTATGATTAACCCGGAAGCTAAGAAAATTTGGGAAGAAAAGCAGGGAAGCGAACCCGACCCGCTTGATTTGTTCTGTTTGGCACACACCGAAAAACTGGTTCAGCAATTTGAAACAGGACGGAATCTGCTGGAAACTCCTGCAAAATTTAGAATCGATTTTACAATCACGTTAAAACCAGATGCAGTTCCGGCGGGCGAAACCGTAAAATGCTGGATGCCTTTTCCACGTGAATCGGAACCACGTCAGAACAATGTGGAATTGGTTGCAGTAAATCATGAAAACTTCGAAATTGCCGGCAATCAAAATTTACAACGAAGTTTGTACATTGAAAAGATTGCAGTTGCCAGCGACCCTGTCATTTTCGAATATTCAGCCACTTTTGAAATTACAGGTCAGTACCAAAAAATGGATACTGCCAAATTGAAACCTTACGATATTAATTCGGATTTATTCAGGCAATTCACATCGGAACGGCCGCCGCACATTGTTTTTTCGGATGAAATTACAGTGCTGGCCGACAGTTTGACAAATGGTTTAAAATCGCCTTTCGCAAAAACACGGGCCATTTTTTACTGGATTGACCAAAATATTCCCTGGGCTTCGGCGCTCGAATATTCCATCATGGAATGTATTCCTGAATACGTGCTTCAAAACCGTCATGGCGATTGCGGAATGAAAACCTTGCTTTTTATGTCGATGGCGCGCAGTTTGGGTATTCCGTGTAAATGGCAAAGTGGCTGGATGCTCCACCCCGGTGAAATCAATCTGCACGACTGGTGTGAAGTGTATTATGAAGGAATTGGCTGGGTGCCTGTTGACCAGTCGTTTGGCTTGCAGGATTCTGATGTTCAGGAAATCAGGGAGTTTTATCTTTCCGGAATTGATGAGTACCGGTTGATAATAAACGACGATTTTGATAGTAGTTTCAATCCGCCTAAAAAGTTTTACCGCAGTGAACCCATCGATTTTCAGCGCGGAGAATTGGAATGGAAAGGCGGAAATCTTTATTTTGACCAGTGGAATTATCATCTGGAAGTAATAAAAATCAAATGATACTTAAAAGACGAAATTTTATTCAAACTTCCACGCTTACTGTTCTGGGTGGATTGTTTTTACCACACCAAATTTATTCGAATATGAAAAACGGAAATCTACCCAAAGCCAATTTAAAACTCAGTTTTGAACCCTGTAATTTGCAACTGAAACACGTTTTTACACTTGCCGGAAGTTCGCGCAGCACAACACCGGTAATGCTTACCAAAATTGAATTTGAAGGAATAACCGGTTACGGGGAGGCTTCAATGCCGCCGTACTTGGGCGAATCGCAGGAGTCAGCGGGCAGATTTTTAGCGGGTTTGAAACTGGATCAATTCACCGACCCGTTCAGAGTGGATGAAATTCTTGAATATGTTGATAATTCGGCTCCCGGCAATACCGCGGCAAAAGCTGCAGTTGACATTGCATTGCACGATTTGGTTGGCAAAATCATGGGTCAGCCGTGGTATAAAATCTGGGGACTTTCGGCTGAAAAGACACCGGTAACCTCATTTACCATTGGAATTGATTCGCCAGAAGTGGTGCGACAAAAAGTAAAAGAAGCGGCTGAATTCAAAATTCTGAAAGTAAAACTGGGCCGCGAAAACGATAGGGAAATGATTGAAACCATTCGGTCGGTAACTGATGTGCCCCTGTGTGTGGATGTTAATCAGGGCTGGAAAGACAAGCATAAGGCACTCGACATGATTTACTGGTTAAATGAAAAAGGGGTGAAATATGTGGAGCAGCCGATGTCCAAAGAAAACCCGGACGATATTGCCTGGCTCACGCAAAATTCTCCGCTGCCAATTATTGCCGATGAAGCGTTACAAAGGCTTACCGATGTGCAGAAAACAGTGGGCGTTTATTCGGGCATCAACATTAAACTGATGAAATGTACCGGTATGCGCGAGGCACACAAAATGATGAACCTGGCGCTGGCCAACAAAATGAAAGTGATGATTGGTTGCATGACTGAGACTTCGTGTGCCATCTCTGCCGCCGCACAACTTTCTCCACTGGCAACCTGGGCCGATTTGGACGGCAACCTGCTAATCAGCAACGACCGGTTTGAAGGCGTAAAAATTGTGGATGGAAAAATTACATTGATTGACAGGCCTGGAATTGGGATAAAAGAAATTTGAACCAATTCCAGTCCTTATTTGTCTTTATATAGCTATGAAAACAATTTTAATTCTATTATTTTTTGCGGTGACGTTTTCTGCCTGTGCACAGATGCCGGAGAATAAGAAGACTGATGCAAAAAAAATCGTGAAGGAGGGAGAAAAGATGAAAGAATACAGGAAATTAACCGATTTTGAAGAGTACGTAATTATTCAAAAGGGAACGGAACGCCCGTTTACAGGCGAGTACACCAATAACAAATCGAAGGGCACTTACACCTGCAAGCAATGTGGCGCTGCCTTGTACAAATCGAATGACAAGTTTGAATCGGATTGTGGCTGGCCCAGTTTCGACGACGAAATTACAGGGGCGGTTACTAAAACTCTTGATGCTGACGGACGCCGCACCGAAATTACCTGTACCAACTGCGGCGGGCATTTAGGCCATGTGTTTTATGGCGAGAGATATACTTCCAAAAACACGCGCCACTGCGTAAACTCGGTTTCGCTGTTGTTTGTGCCTGAAGGAGAAAGTGATAAGAATAAAAAGTAACATTCAGAATTTGATAATTTCAGGAGAAAAATAAAGCTGATTATTTTTATTAATTCTGAAAAGCTCTTATCCGTGAAACCATCAGTGTAATTCCAATTCCGAAAATGCCAATCAGTGCAAAGGAATAACGCAAACTGGCAATTTCAGCAATGTACCCAATCAGCGGTGGTCCCATCAGGAACCCAAGAAAACTAACACTCGAAACCGTAGCCAGTGCAATTCCCGGCGGAACCCGGTTTTGTTTTCCTGCGGTGCTGTAAACGGTTGGAACAATGCTCGATACGCCCACACCAACCAACATAAAACCAATGGTACTCGCTACCAAAGTTGGGAAAATTACAGCAGTAAACAATCCGCTTGAAATCACTACTCCGCTGATTTGCAACATCCTTTTCCGGCCGATTTTAGAAATGATTCGGTCGGCCATAAAACGCCCGGTTGCCATCATAATCATAAAAGAGGTGTAACCCAAAATAATTAATGAAGCAGGCGCATCCACAACATCTTTAAAATACAAACCACTCCAGTCGAACATGGCGCCTTCGCTGGCCATGCTGCAAAAACCGATAATGCCCAACTGCACCAGCGCTGAATCCGGTTTTCCAAAAAACCTGCGCCGCTGAGGAATTACATTTACATCGGATTTACTTCGAACCAGGAAAGGGTAGTTGAATGTAATTATTCCCCAAACCAGCAGAACAACAATTGTAAAGTGCTGAAAGGGAGTAAGTTTTAGGTTAATCAAAGCCAGTCCAATCAACGCCCCGGTAAATCCTGCCAAACTCCAACCGCCATGAAATGAAGCCATTATAGGTCGGCCATACAAACGTTCGGCAGCAATTCCTTGTGTATTAATGGCAATGTTGTTCATGTTGCCAAACAAGCCGAACATAAAAAGTATAAGCGCCAGTTGCCAACCCGATTGTGCCAGTCCGATTACAATCAGCGTAAGTGTATAGGCGGGAATGGCAAATAAAATTACTTTTTCGCTGCCAAAACGGGTAACTAATTTCCCTGAAAAGGGCATCATCAAAAACTGGCCGACAGGAAGCGCAAAAAGAATACTCCCGAACATGGCATCGTTGAGTTCCAAAGCGGTTTTAATATCCGGTATCCGGCTTGCCCACGACGAAAAACAAATTCCCATGCTGAAATAGGTAAGCGAAACTGCCCACCGAATCCTTTTTTTATTGGAAACCGGTTCATTTTGAGAAGGAATTTCAACGGCAATCTCGCTCATTTTCATGGACTTTATTGAAAATTAAAATGCAAAATTAGGAAAAGTACAGTCCAGTTGAATCTTTACATGCAAATAGATTGGTACGTTAAAAAATTGGAAACATCACATTTTAAAATCACATAAAGTTAAAAAAGTTTAATCCTTATTTACTGATAAAAAAAGTGTCTATCTTGCAGCACAGTTCAGCACAGTTTAATGTGTGAATGCGATAATAAAAGAATGCTTGAATTTGAGAATGTAGAAGTGAAAGGTTGATTATTATTTCAGAAAATGGTTGTGGAATCAGACTTGTGGAAAATCCAGACCTCAGCGAGGTCGCATATTTATAGAAATCCTCTGGTACGCGGTGTATTCGACTCCGGGAGTCGTATCGGAAAAAAGAAACTGATTTCTATAAACATCGGAATTCTCCGGATTCCATAGGTGGAAGAGATTTGAACTCTGAACTTTAAACCCGGAACTTTGAACTTTAAACTTTAAATTAAAAGGTGCTCAATACTAATTACTAATATCTCAATACTTTAAAAAAGATGGCAAACAGAAACATTGGCCGGCTTCCAAAAGTCGGTATTCGCCCGGTAATCGACGGGCGCGAAAGGGGAGTGCGCGAGTCACTCGAAGTACAAACCATGAATATGGCAAGAGCTGCGGCAAAGCTGATTGAAGAAAATTTGCGTTTCCCCAGCGGAGAAAAAATTGAATGTGTAATCGCCGATACAACAATTGGTGGAGTTGCAGAAGCTGCTATGTGCGCCGATAAATTTGAACGCGTGGGAGTAGGGGTTTCGCTGACTGTTACACCATGCTGGTGCTACGGAACAGAAGTAATGGATTCTCATCCTTCTATTCCGAAAGCAGTTTGGGGATTTAACGGAACCGAACGTCCGGGTGCAGTTTATTTAGCTGCGGCGCTGGCGGGTTACACGCAAAAAGGCTTGCCCGCATTCGGAATTTATGGTCGTGATGTGCAGGATGCAGGAGATGAAACCATTCCGGCAGATGTGACAGAGAAAATACTTCGTTTTGTGAAAGCTGCACTGGCTGTGGCTCAAATGAAAGGCAAATCATATCTGTCGCTGGGATACACTTCGATGGGAATTGCCGGTTCGATGGTAAATCCCGATTTTTTCCAGGATTATTTGGGGATGCGTACTGAATTTGTTGATATGGTGGAAGTTAAACGTCGTATTGATGAGAATATTTTTGATCAGAATGAGTACGAAAAAGCATTGGCATGGACAAAGGAAAATATTATTGAAGGCGATGATTATAACGTGTACTATCAGCAGTCGGACCGCAAACGAAAAGACTGGGAATGGGAAATCGTGGTGAAAATGACGCTGATTTTTCGTGACCTGATGATCGGAAACCCAAAATTGAGAGAGGCAGGTTTTGGTGAAGAAGCGCATGGACACAATGCAATTGCGGGTGGTTTCCAGGGGCAACGACAGTGGACAGATTATTATCCAAACGGCGATTTCGCTGAGACAATTCTGAATTCTTCGTTTGACTGGAATGGAATTCGTGAAGCATTTGTTTTTGCCACTGAAAACGACAGTTTAAATGCTGTACCAATGTTGTTTGGTCACTTATTAACGAATACAGCCCAGATTTTTTCTGATGTTAGAACTTATTGGAGTCCCGATGCGGTTAAACGGGTTACCGGAAAAACGCTCACCGGTTTGGCAAAATTTGGAATCATCCACCTGATTAATTCGGGTTCCACAACTATGGATGCCACGGCACAGCAAAAAGATGCCGATGGAAACCCGGTAATGAAACCGTTTTGGGATATTACGGATGCTGACGTAAAAGCTTGTTTGGAAAATACAAACTTCTGCCCCGGAGATAAAGGTTATTTTAGAGGTGGAGGTTATTCCAGCCAGTTTAAAACTGCGGGACAAATGCCTGTAACCATGTCGAGGGTAAATCTTGTGAAAGGTTTGGGGCCGGTGCTGCAAATTGCTGAAGGTTTCACCGTTGAACTGGAGGATGATGTACATGAAATTCTCGATAAACGGACAAACCCAACGTGGCCAACTACCTGGTTTGTTCCAAAATTAACCGGAACAGGAGCATTTAAAGATGTGTATTCGGTAATGGCCAACTGGGGCGCCAACCACGGAGCAATTAGTTACGGGCACATTGGCGCCGACCTGATAACGTTGGCTTCGATTTTACGGATTCCGGTTTGTATGCACAATGTTGATGAAGATAAAATCTTCCGTCCGAGTGCATGGAATGCTTTTGGCGAAAACAAGGAAGGAGCCGATTATCGCGCCTGTGCCAATTTTGGGCCTGTTTACAGGTAAGTCTGGAATAGTCGTCACCCGACTCCAAGTCGGGTGACGACTAATTTCATGCATAAAGATATCTTTTTAACACCCTTCGACTACGCTCAGGGTGACCGTCAGACTGAGCGAAGTCGAAGTCTGATTAAAACAAATTAAGATTAGAGAATTAAGAAATCAGAAAACCTGTGAAATGAAAAATCTAACCAATTTGGTAATCCAACTGATATTGATTGGTGGATTAACCATTACAATTTCCTGCAACTCGAACCAAAAATCAAAATCAACAGAAAAGATGAAAACATACGAAAAAGGTACTTATGGTTACGACCTTCAATTTCTGCAAAAACATAAAAAACCGGTTGAATTGAAAAACGGGGATGCCCGTGTTTTAATTTCACCGGAATATCAAGGCAGAGTGATGACAAGCTCTGCCAGCGGAGAAGCAGGGAAAAGTTACGGATGGATTAATCACGATTTAATTGCTTCAGGCGAGGTTAAAACACATATTAATCCTGTTGGCGGAGAAGAACGTTTTTGGCTGGGGCCCGAAGGCGGACAGTTTTCTATCTTTTTCAAATCGGGCAGTTCGTTTGATTTTGCCAATTGGGAAACACCCGCTTGCATCGATACTGAAGCGTATGACTTGGTTGCCGGCAGCGAAACAGAAGCGGAGTTTTCAAAAAGTATTCAACTTAAAAATTACAGCAATTTTGTTTTTGATTTTGAAGTTAACCGTAAGATTACTTTGCTTGCTAATGAAGAAATCAGAAACAGTTTGGGAATCTTTTTTCAGGATAATGTAAAATGCGTGGGTTTCGAAACTGTGAATCAGCTAAAAAATACAGGTACAGCCGAATGGAAAAAAGAAACCGGGTTGCTTTCAATCTGGCTGCTCGGAATGTTTATTCCATCGGATGAAGTAACGATTATTATTCCTTTTAAAACCGACGCAATATCTGATTACATAGTAAAAGACGATTATTTTGGAGAAATTCCATCTGACCGCCTAGTAGTAAAAGATGGAATAATTTTCTTTAAAGGAGATGGTAAGCAGCGCGGAAAACTGGGAATTCCGCCACAGCGTACACTGCCGGTAATTGGAAGTTACGATGCAGCAAACCAGATTCTGACAATTGTGAAATGTGAAATCCCTGAAGGAGTAACCGATTATGTGAATTCCGCATGGGAAATGCAGGAACATCCTTACAAAGGCGATGCAATCAACTCTTACAATGATGGACCGCTGGAAGACGGCAGCCAAATGGGACCATTTTACGAACTTGAAACTTCGTCACCTGCTCTTGCATTAAAACCCAATGAAAATGCGGTTTACAAACAATCAACCATTCATTTCGAAGGAACCGAAGAAGAACTGAATGCCATTTGTCAGCAGGTATTTGGTGTATCAATTACCGAAGTTAAAGCAGTATTTTAGCAGATATTACACCGCGGCTTTAGCCCGGTGACCAGAGTTCATTAACAGCAAAATCCGGCTTTAGCCATTAAAAATTAAACGCTAAAGCCAATAAAACAGGCAAGAAGCCAAACACCGGGCTAAAGCGCCGTTGTAAAAAAGAATCGCTTTGCACCAGGAATTTTGAATTTTTAATGTCTGAAATAAAACTCAATATCGACGAATCGGCCGGGCAAACCAAGCTCCAGCAATTGGTTCATTCTATTACTGAGGCAATCAGTAACGGAAAACTGAAAGTGGGAGAGGTGTTGCCATCGGTGAACCAACTGAGCAGTGAAAGCGGTTTTTCGCGCGATACGGTTTTTAAGGCTTACAATATTCTTAAAAGTCGAAATATTATCGAATCGGCGCCGCAAAAAGGATATTACGTTTCCAGCGAATCGTTTCGGGTTTTTATGCTGCTCGACGATTTCAGCGCGTTCAAAGAACAGTTATACAACGCTTTCCGGCAAAATCTGCCCGAAACTTATTCTGTCGATTTGTGGTTTCACCACTACAATCCTGAAGTATTTCAGCAATTAATTCAAAACAGTTTGGGAAGGTACAGTTTATACGTGGTGATGAATATCGACAACAAGGGAATCGACCCCATTCTGAATAAAATTGATGCCAATAAACTTTTAATCCTCGACATGGGAAATCCCGGGAACAACCTCAATTTTCTGTTACAGGATTTTAATGAAGCGGTTATCAATTGCTTAACCCAGGAATTAAAAGCCATTCAGAAATACGATGAATTTATTCTGATTTATGCTGAAAAGAAAACACCTCATCCTGTTGAAACTGTTGATGCTTTTCGCCGGTTTTGCAAAATCAACAAAATAAAACATAGGGTATCCGATAAATTTAGTGAATCCAAAATGAAACCCGGCCAGGTTTATTTGGTGATAAAAGATATCGAACTGGTCGAAATAATTAAAGCAGGTTTGAAAAAAGGATTTCAACTTGGAAAAGATTTTGGGGTCATTTCATACAACGACACACCAATGAAAGAAATCGTTGAGGGCGGGGTGACAGTTATTTCAACCGATTTTAAAAAAATGGGCGAACTGGCGGCCGGATTCGTTAAAAACAAACAAAAACTACAGGAAATTTTACCAACTTCATTAATTTTACGGAAATCAATTTAAACCGTAACCGATGAAAAAAGTAGTGTCAGTATTATTAATGTTGTTTTTTGTAAGTGTTGTTTTTTCAAAACCAAAAAAAAATCAGAAAGTTGAACAATGGGGCGTTTTTGAAATAGAATTAACCGGCCCTTCCACAGGAAACCCATTTATGGACGTGGAATTAAATGCAACATTTACCATTGGAAATGAAACCGTTGAAGTTCCCGGTTTTTATGATGGAAATGGGATTTACCGCATCCGCTTTTCTCCGTCAGTTCAAGGAAAATGGAGTTATCAAACCACAAGCAATTCCACAGAACTTTCAAAACAAAATGGAAATTTTGAATGTGTTGCCCCAACCGGGAAAAATCACGGGCCAATAAAAATTGTCAATACCTTTTATTTGCAATATTCTGATGGAACCCCGTTTTATTCGGTTGGGACCACTGCCTACCAATGGACCAGTGTGAAGCAAAGTATTCAGGAAAAAACTATTGAAACTTTGGCGAAATCTCCGTTCAATAAAATCAGAATGTGTGTTTTCCCAAAATCGTACATTTACGGAAACGAAACCGAACCGTGGGCGTACCCTTTTAAACGCGACGGAGAAACCAACGATTTTACTCAACCCAACTTTGAATTTTTTCAGAATTTTGATAAGCGGGTCAGCCAGCTTTGCGAAATGGGAATCCAGGCCGATGTGATTTTATTTCATCCGTACGACAAATGGGGATATTGCAAAATGGGCAACGAAACAAACTTTAAATATGTTCGCTACATGATAGCACGGTTGTCGGCTTGCCGCAATGTTTGGTGGTCGCTGGCCAACGAATGGGATGTGCCCGAAATCAAAAAAACCATAGACTGGGAAGGAATCGGTACCATATTGCAACAGGAAGACCCGCATCAGCGGTT
>Ga0100393_10002834_pt1 | contig 16644 bp, 11 predicted proteins | sample CryGeymeta201517_FD_81546 | JGI IMG/M metagenome (GOLD analysis project Ga0100393, IMG submission 81546) | Groundwater microbial communities from Crystal Geyser aquifers in Utah, USA - Crystal Geyser metaG 2015-17 | ecosystem: Environmental > Aquatic > Deep subsurface > Groundwater | place... | reverse complement strand
CTTGTCCGACAATGTTGCGGATGCGAGATTGCAAAACCGCTACCAAAGATTCGATAGAATCATTCGACGCCAGTTGAAAGCCTTCTGCGACGGGACCTAAGGACTTGACACACATGCGCAATTGTTCGGTATCGTGACCAGCGGGGAATCCCTTGTCGATCGAATCGCTCAATAGTGATTCGAGCTGTTTGGTATGATTAATAGCAATTTCCAAGTCGTTAAAGGTCGCACATGCCTTGGCAATATCCATTTGAGTTTCGCGTCGTCGTGCTTCTTCTTCGAACGGATGGTGATGGTGTTTGTGTTTGGACGATGTTACGTGTGCCGCTCCGGCGGTGGCGTGTCGATGAATGTTGGAAAACAGTCCACCCGATCCTACCAGTAGTCCTTCACCAGGTTTGAGTGCATGCACACCCAATTCTTCCACACGTTGTGACATGACCGTCATGAGAACACCACCAAGAGCATCCGAGGCAAAATTGGCCATGGCTGAGGCAGTTCCGGTATGTCCCGTTGCAAAGGCTCGCTGTGTGGAGCGTCGAGCCGCATAGAGACAAGTTTCTACCAAGGACGTTTGAAAGGCCCGACTTGCTACCTGGTTGGATGACTGTCCCTTGATGCCCAAGGGACTTAGGTAACGGGGATGTGTATCGGGTGTGACAAAGGCCCGTTGCATAGAAGCCAACAACAGGCATCGTTCAATGCCGGAGTAATATCCACCAACTTCTGCTACAACTTCTTGCAATTGTGTTCGAGGAGGTAATATTTCCAACGCTTCATAAACCACGTCACGATCTTCGTCTGCATCGTCGTCTTGTTTGCGATCCGAAGATGATGTCGTCGTAGAAGCTGACGATGATGATGTCATGCCAGTGGCCCATTCTTCTCGTTCCCGTTCGATGCGTTTGGCTTCCTGTTCGGCATCGAATCGTAATTTTCGTGCCTTATTGATTTCATTGCAGGAATGATTCATAAATCTTGTATACGATTCGGCGTGTTGCAAACACAGGGCTGCTTCTTCCATGGCTGCATCGACATCTGCCAATGTTCCAACCTGTTCGGCAAATCCACAATCATCCAAATCCGAGTCATGTGCCATACCACCACCACCACCACCACCGCTTCCACTACCATAATCACCATCTGTACCGGCACCACCACCACCCGTACCTACACCACCCATTAATAATCCACTTCCACCAGCACTACTACTTGTTGTTGTTCTACCACTGTACCGTTCTTCCAAGATTTGATATATCGTATTGGCCGATTGTGCTACCAGTGGTAATTCACGGGTTTCAATATATTTTGTAAACAGTGGCAGCACGTGTTGTTCGACTTGGACGTGTACCAGCTGTACGATGGCTGCATCGCCCTGTGCCTTGTACAGACAATGTGCTACCATTGGTAAATGATGCCGGACGACATTCACAGCCGCATTGTACACCCGTGCCATTAGCGTAAAGGGTGGTGGTGCATTCTGTTTGCTGCTGTTGCCGCTGTTGCTGTTGTTGTTGTTGTTGGATGCTGTTTGAATGGCTTTGGTAAATTCCGCATTTGTCATTCCCTGTAAGTATTTAACGTACAAACTTACCGCCTGTTGTTCCATGTGTACTTTAGGAAGGAGTGGTGTCAATTGACTGAGTTTTTGTAAATCACCCGTCTGAACAGCTTTTTCGTATTGTTCTTGCAACAGTTGCTGTAATACGGTGTAATGCTGTTCCAGTTGTTGGATCGTATATTCACCAGCATAGGCTGTCGCACGCTGATTGATCCGACACCGACGATTATTATTTGTGGAGTCACGCAACTGCAAATATTGTTGTATAGCCGATGCTGCTACATCATAATTTTGGGACGGTATGGCTGTGGTGGCATCATCACAGCTGTGTCGCAAGGCTAATGCTGTTTCAACGTCACGAAAATGCAATTCCAATTCGGCTTTTTCTGTTTCCAATTTACGAATTTCTAAGGATGCCTGACTACCACCAGAAGCGATCTTTGTTAACGAATTCAATATAGAATCAGCACTGGCAGTCGCATCTGTTACGGGATTCTGTGCCAACGTTGACGTTCTCGTTGTTGACGTTGCTGCTGCTGCTGCTGCTGCCTGGACTAGTATATCAGGTACTGTCAAAACAAATTCCGTCAATTGTTTGGTCAATTCAGTACTTAAGGTTTGGGCTTTCACACGTGATGCATTCGATAATGCTAACAAACTAGACGTCGGATCTGGCATATCCAATGCTTCCGACATGGTACGTGGTACACCGTCCGTCTTCATTGTTAACAACAACAATGCATCCTTATCATTATTGTCATCTCGGGACGATAATTTGGATGGTGATGATAATGACGACGACGATGATGATGATGTTGGGGCTGATTGGGCTGACGCAGTAGCAGTAGCAGCAGCAGCCATGATGGAAAATGAGTTATATTAATACTATTATTTCGTGTTGCGGATGTTAAGGTAGGCAGACGATAATATTGATGATGTAGACTACTAGCTAGTAGCAGAGACTACTTGACCTTACTTCGCCACCAAGGATTAGCAACAAGTTAATATGCCAATGCCTTGATTACTACAGTACTGCTGTATTTGGAAAGTGCGGTATCTTGTGTAGACGACAGTAGGATTTTTACACGGCGGACTTAGCTAGTAGCTAGTCTATGCTTCACAACTACTCGTACCAGGTAAAAAATAATAATAGAGTAATGTATTGTTGGACACAGTCATAACCCTGTCTCTATATACTGAAACAGCATAAAGTCTCCAGTACCTGGTACCGTGGTCTAGCTAGTAGACTAGTAGAGAGAATAAGCAAATACTAGTAGTATAGTCTAGCTAGTGATAGTCTAGTCTACCTGGTACCAGTCGACATAATAATAAGAACATTAATAATAGTAGTATTATCCAAAAAAAAAATATATAATGCTCTAGTGTTTTTTCATGGTCGGGTAGTTTTTTGCTATCCACCAGTGACAGTAGTAACATATTGGAAACCTAATAGACTACTATTAGCTAGGACTAGACGGGTACAGAAGCAATAAAATAAAATAATACTCCAGTAATAGCTACAGTATGATCATGATACACAAAAATCAATCACACGAAGATCCATTGCCTTCCCTTTTTTGTTTCTTTTCTGATACATCTCATCGATGGGCCGAGAAGGTTTTACTACTACTTCTATGTTTTCTTCGTTATCAAAGAATGTCTGTAAAATCGGTAGAAAATGTTCTTCATCACGATTGTCACGATCTGGAAAACCTAGTACAATCCTGCAATTGTAGTAGTACGAACGATCATGATGATGCTGTGTTTGTTGTTGTTGTTGTTGTGGTTGTTGGACCAGTTGATACAACGTTGAAGCCAACATTTCGTGTGATGAATGATTGTACAAAATATCGGACCCAATCAACAATAATAATACTTGTTCTTCCCTACTACTAGCATTATTATTATTGTTGTTGCTATATTCCTCTTCACATATTGTAAAAGTAGCAGCAGTTGTATTACGTAAAGAACGCGCATACTTTCCAATCATGGTTTGTACTCTTTCTATATCTTGCTGATTTCTCCAATCCAGGCGAACAACTTCTGTCGTTGTTGTTTTTGTAGTTGTTGTATCATCCACCGAAAGTGCATCCATGTTGAGAGAAACGTTACGTTCTAACCAATCACTGTCATGATCTGTCAATATGACGTGTGCAAACGAGTTGTTTTTGTCTGCAGCTTTGGCTTTCGCTGCTGCTGCTGCTGCTGCTGCTGCAAGACCCATTCCTAACACTCCACAACCAGCTCCCAGTTCTACAATAATCATTGGTCGTGACGAGAAAGTGATACAATTATTACTTTCACGAGTATTGTCAGATGATAACAAATATCGCAATAATGGGACGGCTGTAGGCCAAACAAATCGACCGATCGAATCTTCCAATCCACTATCATCATCATAATCAGCAGCAGCAGCAGCAGCATCATCATCCTTATTGTTGTCGTTGTCCGAAGATGATAAATCTTCAAGGATTTTTAATGTTTTAAAGGGTGTCTCTATCGTGCAAATATCACGATCATGATCATCGTCATCATTAGCGCTGTCGCCGTTATTCTTGCTTCTGCTGCTGTTGATTTTTTTTGACATGGAAGAGATGTTTCTGCTGGTGACGGGTGACGGAGTAAGTAAGGAGTAATAAAACCAAAGCAAAACAATCCTTCCAAAAGAATTACACACGCACGTTTTTTTTTATCAATAGTCTTGTCTCGACTACCAATCTACTACAATATAGAAATGTCGTATTGTTGTCGTTGTCGTTGTTGTTGCTGCTGCTGTTGTATCGGCGCACACTACTAGTAGTGTTCGTTTATTTTTTGTAATATATGAGTTCACTGTTCACTGTGTCATCAGTGTTAGTATTCTTCTTCTCAATTTTTTAGGTGTTCATTAAATTTTTGTGATCTGAATCAAAGGTTCCACGTGGAAGATTGTGCATCAAGTAACAATGGTTTGTCTGCTCCTGTGAAAACTAAGAGGACTAGCTACAAGCTAGTAGAGTACTATTCGGAGTCCCTACTAACACCTACTAGTACGAATTTTTTTAAACATAATATTTTAAAACAGCATATTCTGTTTATTTTAGTACTCATGGTATCTTATGCTGTAGCCTACTAGTAGTACATATTAAAGCACTTTGGTGATGATCCTTATGTTTCAAGTACGGACACGGGATTTGGACGCTCCTGACAGGAACATGGATAAGGACTGGGACATTAATAAAGACTTGGACGCGATCATGGATGGAACCATTGACGCGGACTTCGACACATGATAGGTCGCGGATTTTCAACAAGCGACGTGAACGCAGAGAGTGGGATACTTGGAAGGGGACATGGACCTGGGAAGCGACCTGGGACGCAGACTTGTACAAGCTGCGTGGAACTATGACAAATGACAAGGGACGCGGGATTCAGAGCGGGACATTGGACGCGGGCTTGTGTTGGTCAAGCGACATTGAATATGGATGCGACGCGGACATGAGATACGGACGAGGAGAGGTTTTCGTAGTATCGTCAAAAGCAAAAACAACACAAGAGGGAGTAGTGACAAGTAAAAGAATTCGAGTAGTGACAAGTAAAAGAACGACAAAGTGAGGATCTCGCAATCATTTTACTACTTCCTCCCCTTTAAAAAAACACTGTTTTGGCTGAAAGGGAGGCTTTTTTAATGGCTCTCCATCTCTCCCATGTCTAAAACAGGCTTACAACGACGGTAGCGTCGTTTTCTTCTTCGTCGTCTTTAGATGAACGACGATTTCGGAAGATGATATTCCTGGACCCTGAAAAGCCTTTTCGAACAAATTAAGATCTGTAATGATCTTTTCCAAGTGAGAAAGAAAAGTCATGGGAATTTGCAATACCAGTGTAGATGCTCCTCCCCTTTCTCCTCCTCCTCCTTCTCCGGAATGTCTTTCTTCTTGTTGTCGTTGTTTCGGTGGCGACGACGACACTATAAGTCGTTGTATTCCTTGCAAAAAGTGTGTCGTTTTCTCCACCGATTCTGAAGTAGTGCTTGCGAACATGTACGTGTCATAGCAGTGGACACAACTTATGATATCAAAGACGTAATGGTTCCTGATGCTGTCGTTATTGTGAATGAAATCTTCCAACGTTGTCGAAGACACGTATTCAATATTGGTCGTTGCTTCCATGATAATTTTACCCAAACAATGTCCGTATTGTTGTTGTTGTTGTTGTGATGGTACATTCTTAATATGATTATTATTTGGTTCCAAACATACTACCCTGTACGGTTTGCTGGGATGTGCTGTCATATGATTGGCATGATGTGCCGTATTTAAATGACAATCGGCATCTAAAATGGTTTTGTTCATCAAAACATCCTGCGATAAATGCAATAACTTGTACTGATCTATTGGTTTCGGATTCGAGGAACAGTACTGAATTTCACTGTAACACGATGCTGATGCTGTTGATACTGCTGATAATTGATTGCGCAGATAGTGTGCATACAAGTGTTGCAAATACACAATAATATTGTGAGCGGTCAATGCGGGTGCCCAATCGTAAACGTCTTGTTGTTTTTGTCTTACATTGCTACTGCTGCCACTGGACTGTGTCAGTGACTGTTTGTATAGTGCCAATGGTGATCTCATTGCTACATTGTTCACAACAGTAGATCCCTGATGTAATATGGTTCCCTGTGACACTTCCAAGGTAATGGCATCGAGATTCGTTCCCAAGTTCTGACGAATGGTTCGTATCATATTGGGTGTCAATCCGACGCCCTCAAAAACAATGGCGGTTGGTGGTATTGGTGGTGGCGGTATGTTGTTATTTTTGTGGTTGTTGTTGTTGCTGTCAATATTATTGTTATTATGATCACGTTGTTTGAGATAATCGTAATTCCGTCCCAAATAGTTGGCAAATGCTTTGGCTTCCAAGGGATTGTATTCCAGTTCGCGATATATTTTGTCCAATTGTGTATTGTCACATGTACGATTATGGAGCCTACAAAATTCCATAGCATAGACATCGGTACTTATCCGTTCCATAGGGAAAAAAATCGATGATACAACCTTTTCATCGACCAAACTACGAGTTACAGTTGATTTGCCCTGATTTCCTGCACCTGTTACAAACATTAACAGTGGTAAACGACACTGTATACTGGTACCAGTAGCTGCAGCATCGTTGGATAACAACTGCCACCACCACTGCCACCAAATGTTGTTGTTGTTGTTAAGATTGTTAAACGAAGGAGCCGTAGCCATAACTTTGAGGTGTGATGCCACAAACGTCCACGAGGCAATCCGTCGACCAGCAGAAGTCGTTTGTTGATTCATTTCTTGAAGGAGAGCCCAATGGTCCCACAATTGCTGTATCCAAGAACTCAGTTTTGGAATCAAAAAGAAGAAAAGTAGCCATAGCAACAGCAGCATTCGTCGGCCCAATAGTACTCCCAATGACTTTGTTCGTTTCTCTTTCGACAGTATCATGCCTTTGACCTTGGCTTTGATTGTTGTGTAGAAATGAGAGAGGGAACGTAACGATGCTGAATAGTGTTGTTGCGCACTAGAAGTTGCACCAGCACCTGTTGTAGCTGATCCCGTAGCTGTTGTCGACTCTTCGTCAAGGACAAGGACAGTCGCATTGCTACTAGTAGTACCTGTTGTATGGTTGTTAGGATCAACCCTTCTTCTCATACTACTGTTGGTCATCATCACTACTTCGGGAGAAGAAGAAACAAAAAAGGTTTTCTCCTATTCCCAAACAGGGCTGCTATTACGCAGTATTCCAGTTTCAATAGTTTAGTACCGTACTATGAAATGCAGAACCACCAGCAGATTGTACTTTAGATAATATTGCGTAGTACAGGAATAAGTAACAAGTAATAATAGTTAGTCTGTGCAAAAAGTCGTCGTTGTATTAGTCAATTTCAGGAATGGCCCACTACTAGAGAGCTAGCTATTAGAGGAGTAGAGTAGTATCCAAATAATTGTTTACAAATTATATTCTACGGGTGTTTAAGCTGTTAGGAACAGGATTCCCTGCCTTGGTTTTTTTATACTCGCAGTTGTAGTGTCGTGGTGTCAAGTCTGCACTGCACTACAACTAAACTGGTGTAGACTAACAGTAGACTAGTCTAATAGAGTACTAATAAAAAACGGAGTACTCCACAGAGCAAACACTACTACTGTCATTGTTGTCGTCATCGATATGGTGTTCTACTTGACAGGTGCACCCACTACTGTGAATACTACTATAACAGAACAATTTCTGTGGATACCATACACGTTGTTATTCACAGTGTGGTATTGTTGTTTCCGATCCACAAACAAGAGAGGGGTAAATGACACAGCATTTTTTTTTATCTATTGTTTTCGCGAGAGTGATTTTTAAAAACCTTTCATACTAAAATACATATACATGTATATATATATTATAACGTTCAGTAGAGTAGAGATGGAGAGAAACGACAGCTTTGCTTTCCGTGTCATTACGAGCGTGCAAAAAGTGTAGAGGATAAAAATGCTATCCCAGCCAGGTGTGGAGAAGCAGCATCCAGAACCGCGAACCGTCGTTGTGGTAATAGTCGTTGATGACTATTCTATAATGGGTTCACTTGCTTGTTTTGTAATATTTTGTAACAATTGGTCACTCTCTCGCCCACAACCAGCCATCCAGGACGTTAATTTTTCTTCTTCCTCGTCAAGGTCCGCTAAAAATACATTTTGGGTTGTTGGTTCTTATGTTCCGTTTTTGGTTGCTGGAGTACTGGATATATGACTGAGCGCAATCAACCAAAAAAAACTGATAAAAGCAATAAAGGTAACCCGCAAATGTTCTGGAATGACACTAAAGGTTAAACAGTGAACGGGACCCCACAGGGCAAAACATTTCCACAACAAACCTTGCGTCTGAACATCTTGCCAATATTTGGACAATGCGACTGATACTGGATTATCATTAGTATTAGTATCATCATTATTCCTGTGCTGTGGATTGTTGTTGCTTGGTGTAACGATATGTACGGCCGGTTTCCAATTATGATCCGTATCTTGTTGCTTGTTGTTATCAGTAGCATGATTCGTAGTATCATTCATAATAATGGCCTTGCAAAGGTACGCTACTGGTAACGTAACCAGTGTGGTTTGAACACATAAATTAAAGGCAACCTTCGTCAGGACAACTGGAAGTTCTACACCAGAACCAAACCAACTGGGATACAACGTGTTAAAGATAAATTCGTGTGCCATACCCTGATACAGAGCTCCGTACAATACAAAAGCGAAATTGCGTTTCATATCGTACTTGTTGTTGTGACTGTTGTTGTCATTATTGTGCAAATCTACTGATAATTCCGAGACTTCTTCATTCTGGACTTGTTGTTGTTGTTGTTGTTGTTGTTGTGATTGTTGTGCAATCATGTCTGCTGCTGATGCCTTGAAGCCACAAATTAAAGCAGCGGCCGTGTATGGTGATGTTTGCCAAAAGGCTTCAAAATTGGATAACAACAACATATTTGAATTAGAATCGATCGTTGGCATAGTAGTATCAACAACAGTGGCAGCAGTAGTTGTCATGGAACTTGGATCTAACATCATTTGCATCGTCGTCGTGGTTGTAGAACTGCAATGATGATGAGAAACACTGACGACAAAACCGTTCGTCGGTAAAACCAAGCCAAGCGTCACCACCAGCACCAACGATAACAATAATAACAACAACACCATCATAATAGATGGATAGGAACAATAGGAAGATATTAGAGCGATTTGGTGATCATCTATTAGGTTGTTTTTATGATGGATATTGGTTTCATATTGATGTGTTCGTTGTATGACCATCACACATCGGAATTAACAGCAATAATGTTGTGTCTTCAGACTTTAGTAGACCTCTCACCACACTCACAACCATCTGCTTGTTCGTTCTGTCTGTCTGGTATCAAGCACGACTGATAGTCAAACAAATACTATCGTTACCATAGCAGATCACTCCAGTCATAGAAATAAAGAAGTAGGGTACTGGTAGTAGGCTCTCCAAAGAACAAGCATGCGATTGAACCTTTCCAACATTTTGCTCTGATGCTGCCCCCCCCCGCGCGCTCTGTAAGGGTTCTAATGCTCTACTGTGCTGTTCCTGAGATTACGGAGAAGAGTAGTTCTTGATCCGAACGAAACATCGACGGAACATTTCCCGGGAAGAGTACTTGTGTACCAACCCATTTCCAGAAATTTTTTCGCACTTGATTACTGTCGCTCGTCACCGTACAGAAACGTCGTATGAGATTTGTTGCGCCTTCACTTTTCTTCTTCTGACACGTCAATAGTCTGTGTTGTTGTTACTTCCTTATCGTTCTTTTTCTCGCCTGATGGTGCGATGAGGATTACCGAGAAAAATAAAATGAATACTTCAGCTGTGACAAAGGTCAACGTACAAAACCTTTACTCCCCTCGGAACAGGATCGGCTCATCAGGCCACCAGCAGGATACCAGCATTGGACAACAAAAGTTGGACACTGTCGGTCGCGATGGACTTTTTTTCTTGCGTCCAGCAGCGGCCGTATATTATTATGGTTCACATAGGCGGTGTCGTAAACGTTTTCACTATTTTTCGCTGGTTTGTATTTTTACTGCGAAAGTCGAGGTCTGCTAACCGCAGCCATGTGCAAACAAAGTGATTTTCTCTAATCCAATAAGCACTACTTCTTATTGTTGTTGCAGTGACCGTTCCATATTTCAGATGCAAATTTGAAGTTGATTTTACTAAAAATAATGATCCTGGTTCCTATTCCATTCTTGTCAAAAAACATTTCTCACCGATGCTTTCTGTTTTTAGGCAGCGACAGAGGCTCGCTTGTAATTGACAATTCTAGCAAACGATTCACCATCCAACGAGGCTCCTCCAACAAGACAACCATCAATATCGGGCATAGCCATGAGTTCATCGACATTGTCGGGTTTGACAGACCCTCCGTACTGGATGCGCGTGGCTTGAGCGACTTCTTCGTCGTACATCTTGGTCAAGCATTCACGTACAAAGACGTGAACATTATTGGCATCTTTGGATCCACAGACCAATCCAGTTCCGATAGCCCACACGGGTTCGTACGCGATAACGACATCCTTCATTTGTTCTTTGGTAATGCCAAACAGATCCTTCGACAGCTGCATGGCACAAACTTCCTTGGTAATATCCATATCGAATTCTTCTTGCGTTTCACCGATACACAAAATTGGTTTCATGCCAGATTCCAACACTTTCTTGACCTGTAGGAAAGGTTTTTTAAAATAGTAAAATGGGTTGGTTGGTTGGTTGTGACAAGTGTTTTTGGGAATTTTGTTTGTTTGTTTGTTTTTTCAGGACAGTGTGAATTCAATGTTGCAAAAATTTAATCGTCCGACAGAAATGTAACAGTCCCAGATAACACCATCACCAGCACGTAGTGATAACGAGTAAATAAAGTAATGTCCGATGTCCGAGGCGCGTTGACGTACCTTTAAATTAATTCCTTGATCCGTATCGGTAAAGACAGTTCGTCGCTCCGAATGTCCACACAGGACGTACTCGCACCCTACGCTCTTAATCATGGGAGCACTGACAGATCCGGTGTAGGCACCAGAATCTTGATAGTAAAAGTTTTGAGCACCCACAATAAGTCCTGCTTCTTGAACGGCATCACGGACCTTGGAAATAAAAGGAAAGGGAGGAAAGATAACAACTTCCGTACAGGAGGCTTCGTCCATTTCATCACCATTGATCGCACAGGTTTCATCTCCCAATCGTGTGGCCACGTCGGTAGCCAAAGCCAAAGCTTCGGCTTCCGTAGGAGGATTCAGTTTCCAGTTGCCGGCCATGATGGGTTGACGTTCCGCAGAGAGAGCTGACGACTGCTGCGACTTGCCGTTGCTAATACTACTGCGACCACCACCAGAGCTAGAGCTGATGATGCCAGGTGCAAAGGCCGCAACATCTCCCGCAGCAAGGAGAAGGGATGTTAGTGAGAGAGTAAAACTGAGCTTCATAGTAAATTGAAGATTAAAAAAATGCTAAAGATGTACCAGGTACTCTTTTCTACCCGAGTAAAAGATTGATCAGCTATGCTCGCTTTGAGTTGGATCTGTATTGTTTTGATGGTTTGTGGCCGCTAAAAAATAAATACTCTAGACTAGTCTACTGTACGTACCCTGGTGGTACTCTACTACTACTACCAGGTACTAGTACCTGGTACTACGAGTACGTATTCTTACGTTACCTACTACTAGTCTAGTAGTCCTGTACCGGTACCAGGTACAGTAAAATAATCGAGAGAATAATAATAGATTTGATTAACGGAATAGTATCTTTTGTTGGTCGAATGAATCATTTGTAGTGCGTCATCATCTTTATCCATGATATGGCACTCTGCTCCTTTTTGAATTGCCATGCGAAAGTGTGCAATCTGGAATGACGATATCTAGTCTACTCGTCTACTCTATTATTAATATTATTATTACTTATTACTATGTATTGTTACTTCATGTTGTAGGAAATACAATGGGTAGCCAGTAATAAAATTCTTTTCAGGGATCAGAGGTATAGGTGTTTGCTGCTGCTTGTTGTTGTTGCTGCTGCTGCTTTCAGAAATCATTCCTTATTCCGCCAGAAAAATGCAACGTCCAGACAGCAACGTTTGTGTCCAGATCGACAACCAGCAAAAGGTCCACAGATAGCCAGCAATGAGAAAAGTCATCACTCTTTCAGGGAACACTGTCACCTGGATCTTTCAATGGGACAGCGTCGGTGTTTTTATCATTATCATTATCCATAGCAATTGGTTGTGTTTCATCCATAATGGATTCTTAGTGATTGCAATCTCCACACTTGTACACTACTTGATATACGTTACAGATTTCTTCTTGTTGGGTTTCTATTAGTAGCCGGGAAGGAAGAAGAGAAGAAAAAAGTAGCGCAATGAAAATAAAAAGAACAACAGATTGTGAGCTATAGATTTGGATCTTCAGTTTCGGTGTGCCTGTTTGTTTGGTTTCCAATGAAACACACACACACACAATAATAAATACTCGTAATAAATAATAATAATAATATGGTGTACAGTACGTACCTGGATTGTAACACGTTGTGGGTACATCACAATATTTGGGACCACAGGTCACGTTGGAACCGATCGATGTCATTTCCTCGTTCACAACCAATTTTGGTATTATTTGATACACGATAGCCAACGTACCCAGTGCTACTGCTGCCGCAACTCCTGCCAATACAACCAGTATAATCACAATGGCGACTTTTTTGCTACGTGGAGATGATGTAGGAATCCTGTTTTTGTTTTTGTTATCACCATCGTTGTAACATGAGCCGATTGTTGTTGGCACTGCTGCTGTTTGTGTTGTTGTTGGTATTTGTGATTGTGATTGCTTTTCAATATCCTGCCCTAGTGCGTGCTGCTGCTGCTGCTGCTACTGCTGCTGTGCCTTATTGTCTGATAAATTGGTAGTAGAGATGGACGCGGTCTTTGTAGTCGCAGTAGTTGTATTCGCAGTACTCGTACTCGTACTCGTAGCAGCATCAGCATCAGCATCAGCATCAGAAGACTCTTGTCCTGCTTCCTCATCCCCACCACTGATGACTATTTTTCCACTGTCGTCGTCGTTGTTGATGCTGTTGTTCATCACAGCTGCTGTTGGTATTACAGTTCCATTCTGTGATGGTTCCTTCATTTCGGTATTTGAGGTATTAATGATTCGCATACGTTTGGAGTTTGTAGTAGTTTGTAGTAGTTTGTAGTTTGTAGTAGCTTGTAGATTATTTCTATATCAGGAATGATTGATTGGTTCGCTTCGTAGCAGAATAGAATTCTGGCTTTTCGTCAGTTACTTTCTCATCAGAAGTATTTTGATTTCTTTAAAAATGAGTGAAGTTGGTTATCTCTCTCAAACCATTATTACAGTAGTTTTGTCGATTCGTTTCGTTCGTGTGTGTTGGTTTGTTTGGGTTTTTCCGAAAGGATGAAGATAGAAATTCTATCCGACGTAAAAAGGCATTGCATGTATTGAGAATGTCACTGTTCATGAATGAGTGATTGACAATCAAATACGGTTACTGTACCAGTAGGGGTACCTGGTACTCTATTAATTAAAAGAGGCCCAATAAAAATACTATGTCGTACTAATAAGTTGCACGATTCTACCAGCTACAATAGCCTAATACAGTACTGATAGTTACTGCTACTAGTAGTACTGGTAGTCTACTAGTAGTAGTAGTAGTAGTACCCAAATCGGCAGTACCGGTAGTAGTAGAGAGGAGTCTTAATAGTACACTAGCTAGTACGGAGTAGCTTGTATTCACTAGCTACCTGGTACCGGTAGTAGACTAGACTTGACTAGACTAGACTGGTAGGAGAGGTAAACGAGTTTACCACTACTGCTCCCAGAGGCGAACATCGGTGAGGTGAGCTGGTGATGATGATACCGAGATGGAATCATTTTTCATCGCAAGCAACAACTAGCTACTAGTCTACTAGTAGTACCTGGTACTAAAAAAGTACACTGGTAGACTACTACTGATGTACTAGCTAGTACTAAAGTACAACAATAAAACTCGATCATTCAGGTTCAGGTCCTCCAAAGACGTTGATTGTATCGCAGCATAGTTGGACAAAACTGAATAGCTACTACCCTCTTTGGAGGCGAACTTTCGTATCAATACTAGCTGTATATTTTACACGTATGTATCAGTGTTTATTGTTTATGCACCTCTACTGTGTTCCAGAACTCCAAGTATATAATAGTAATACAGTTATCGAAACGTATCTTTTTCAGAAAAAGAAGGCGAACCACAGAAGCGTCACAATGTTTCAACATTCCTTCATTTCGTATCTCAAGATTATATTGGTACTGTTGAATCTTGTAACTTGGACGGCTGTATGGCAACAGCAACAGCAACAGCAACCGCAACCGCAACCACAGTATGATCCATCCATTATCACTGAAGTGAATTTTTTAAAGGTTGACGACCAAAATGACAAATTCATGTCATCTACGGCAACAAGAATATCATCCATTTCATCACACTCCGACCCACTCGAACAAAATCATCGATCTCTTTTACAACCAGTTCCATCACCACAAGATGATCTCTACAATTCGCTGCAAAATACACGTATATTGGTAGCTATTGCTGCTTTTGATTTGACACAATTGCCACATCTCGAAGAAGTTTTGGATTCATATCACGATGTATGCGTTGCAGGAGCAACCGTCCATGTTGTCATACATACTACAGTGGTATGGCCCGTACCGTTGTTAGATTTACTTCAGTCTCGATTTTCATGTAACAATATCAACACCAACGCCTTTCAATTGGAAATTATTGTGAAAAAACCATCCGTTCGATTACATTTGGTAGATTGTCATCGGCAATTATTTTACGATCGTATTGATGAATATGATCTCTTTATTTATACGGAAGATGATATTCGTGTAACAGCCCGTACCATAGCCACCTATCTGCAAGAAACCAAACGCATTGAAAGAATAGTTTTGCTACAACAACCATCCAACGAACAATCGACGTATCATTATTATGAACCATCCGATTTCAATATCGGTATTGTCCGATACGAGTACAATTTTCCATCCAATTTGGTCATTGATGATAGTACTCGGCATGCGACCGAAAATGTCACCCGTGTTTACTGGGAACATTCCAGTTTTTCTCCACCCATCGTACCTAATGCTGTCGACAGGGTACCGCAGGAACCGTTGGCTAATTCACAGGAACGGACCTACGTGCACATGAAAAATCATCATCAAGGCATGTTCTTGGCTACCCGATCGCTATTAAAGGCTTGGAAGGACCGTCCTAATTGTCATTTTGATGTGGCCTCGAATCGTCCAGGACATCCAAAATATCCTAGTCAACCGCTGTTTGGAACACAGCGGGTATGGATGTCGAGTTTACACCTGTACGGGAAAAAACATGGTTGTAATGTCCAGCAGGTATTGCCTCTGGAAGACTTTGGTGCACTCACAGTCCATCACATACCGAACAAGAATTATCGACGCGTAGGAAATTATCGAACCCGTGATGTCGTCAAGGATGATGATGTTCAAGTTGTGCAAGAAAATTTGTTAAGTGCCTTGCAATTGCACCTGGTCTTGGTGCAAACCTTTCGACCCGTGCCTCACCACAAGCAACAACAACAACAACAACAACAACAATCACCACTTTGCATTACGATGAAAGTAAGCCCTGAAATTAAACAATGGGACCCCACGTGGCGGAAGCACATGGATGCCTATGAGGCATGGGTAGAACGAGGAGGTATATTGGACGCATTGTCCGGTACCTTAGCAAAACTATAGGGCAGTAAAAGACAAAGATAGGGCCAAATGTTATACAACATGTGGATGGTACGACGATTGGCGTGAAATTGTACGGGGCAGACTCATCAGGTATTAGGACAAGATATCACAGATCCAGTCTTTTCTACATTACGTAATACATCATTGAAACCAGCTCTGGAACGTTACGGTTGCTTTTGAAGGGAAATTCGGCAAGTTCTACTTTCATCCAACACTACAAGATACTTTTTTAAAAGTTTTCTTGTTTCCGCGACTTTGATTTCTGGTGGTGATCTATCGTTCGTATTTTTCAGCAGTTTCAAAGAACGACCTCCTTTGAAATCCTTCTTTCTCCTTAGATCATTATTTCTCGAGCAAGATTCCAAGCTTACGTACCATCAGCATATTGAAAGGATCCAACGAATAATATTATGACATCCTCAGACCCGACGCATAAATTAGCCCTCTGTTGGATGTTAGTTGGACATGTACTGGGTACCAAATTGTTTCCAAGACCTCAACTTTTACCAATGCTTAGAGATTCAACGAAGTGTGTCCTGTCATCACATGAGCACCCACTAGCTATGCCATGACACAAATACACTCTACCAGTGCTACAGTAAGTACAATAAGAAGTATTACTATTATTTTTTCCTCACAAAATAATAATAATCCTTTGAAGAGCTAGTGTGCGATCTTTATGTCTCACTAGCGCATGGCGACTTCCGTCGCTGATTTTGGAACTCCCACGTTTTTAAATATCTTGACTTG
>Ga0100393_10002831_pt1 | contig 16654 bp, 12 predicted proteins | sample CryGeymeta201517_FD_81546 | JGI IMG/M metagenome (GOLD analysis project Ga0100393, IMG submission 81546) | Groundwater microbial communities from Crystal Geyser aquifers in Utah, USA - Crystal Geyser metaG 2015-17 | ecosystem: Environmental > Aquatic > Deep subsurface > Groundwater | place... | reverse complement strand
GACCTGATACTCCTCTAGCGCCAGCCTCCCTGCCACCGTAGCGGGTTGCGCTACAGTGGCAAGGCTGACCAAAGCACGAGGAGGCTGACCATGACACTGTACTGCGGAATCGATCTGCATTCACGCGATTGCTTTCTACCGGATCTACAAGCGCCAGCGCCTCACCCGCGCCATGATCACCGGCCGCAAACCGGCCGAGCGTATCGCCGAAACCGACGCCATCCCCGGCTCGCGCACCTGGCTTGCCCTGCTCCTGATCAGCCTCGTCGCCGCCTTCACCTGGTGGCTGCTCGCCGTCGCCCCGCCCGAGCCGCCGCCGGACATGGATTTCTGGTGATCTTTCGGTCGAAGCGGATGGCGCGGCGAAATGGGATTCAAGAATCGAGAACGCTCGGGAGATCGAGCCCGAATAACTGGGGTTCTACCATAGTGACACCGACTCACCGGCCGTCACCATGTCCACCACATCCCTGAAACCACCGGAAGACGTCAAGCAACTTGCCGTCGAAGCTTCCAGGCAGCGCGGCATTTCGCCTCACGCCTTCATGGTCGAAGCAATTCGCGGTGCGGCGATCGCCGCTGAAATGCGCGCGGCATTCGTGTCCGACGCTGTTACCGCAAGAACCGAAACGCACCAGTCCGGCACTGGCTACGCTGCAGCCGACGTTCATGAGTACATTCAAGAGTGCGCCCGCGGCAAGAATGCACCCGAGCCCAAGGCCAAGCCTTGGCGATCGTAGTTTATTCAGCCCGAGCGCTGAAGTATTTTCATCGTCTTGCAGACTTTGTCCTCGAGACCGAACCGGCCGCGGCATTGGAAACCGCCGCGCTGATCGGCGAAGCGGTCACGATGCTGAGAAATCATCCATTAATCGGTCGCCCTGTTGAACATGATTTGCGCGAACTGATCATCTCTCGCGGCCGAACGGGCTACGTCACTTTATACAGTTTCGAAGAGCAGGATGACGCGGTTTTGATTCTCGCTCTGAGACATCAGTGGGAAGCAGGTTACTGACATCGTCGTTGATCCAGTCACACTGAAATCAGATCGCCTTATTGCGACAGCTTCTGAATAGGCGAGCGATCCACATCGCTCGTCAGGATCGCTCCGATCATTTCGTGAGCCATGCTTCGGGCTACGATCAAGTTCTCGATCCGCGACTTCTTATGGCCTCATTCCCGATCGCGAAATGCTCACTGACGAACCGAACGGCGATTGCAAGGTTGTATTGAATTTCCCTCCGCATTGGCATGCAATTCAAATGATCCGAATATTCGAATAATAAAATTACGTGACAAAGATCACCCACTTTTTCGAAAAATCAGGCCACTTCTTCAAGTTTTCAGGTTGACAACGTCGTTCTCGATTCATAGCCTTTAGCTGTGGCTTGGCATCCGGGGGGATGCGATTGACGGACCTGCAGAGATGTCATGCTGCATCTTTTCAATCATCAGGAGGAAAAATGGCTTGCAAAAAAGTATGCTCATTTTCAACAGAAGCACCGTTTCTCAAAAACAAGCAAGCTTACGTGAAACTTTTTCTCTTCGTGTACTCGCTTTTGATTGCTAGCACTGCGATATCTTCAACCAGTCTACCCACTATCGGTTTTTGTGACTATTGCTCGTCCAATGCCTCATTTTCCACTGAGGCGGAGCAGGTTTCATTTTCTGAGGCGCCTTTTCTTGAGGGCATCCACAAGATCTATATTGTCAATCCATACTCGAGTGAAGTTCGTTTCTTCCATGTCAGCCGCTGGTTCGAGATTGGTGACCTGATCCCACGATCGTCTTCACCGAAAGAAAGACAAGACTCCGGAAGTGTGCGTCGCTCGAGTCAGGGCTACTATCACGCCGAGGCCATCCCTGCGCCTTCTGATCCGAGCATTGAGCAAGCACTAACAGAGAGCATCCGGGCCACAAACGACCTTCGTCAACAAATTTCCGGTTTTGTTGACTTCGATTCCCTCGTTCTTCCACCAGAACTAGACTCTGCAATTGACCTTGTCGGACCGGAAGATTCAGCGGCTGGACTGAATAGAAGTCGCATGATTATTGCTCTGAACACTTACCTCAACGAGCGAATCAGTAACTTGGCCATTGCGCTTGGCGATCTTGCGCTGCGTCTGCTCAGTAGGGTGATCTCACAGAGCGGGTTGCTCAATAATCTAACAATCACGATTGAATTTCCCGACGGCACATCGATCCCAATTTCGATTGCTAGCATCCGTGAGGGCTTTCAGGGTGACCCCAATGTTTTCGAAATGGAAATCCTCCAAAACTTAGCTCACGGGCCTGGGCTGACAGGCGTACCTGGCTCAAGCGGACAGTTCACAGGCTTTTACTTTTTCGGCGATTCAGGCATTGTTCAGGAATTGATGCAACTCGCTCGTCGCTATGGAATACCGGTTACCGGTCCGGGGGGCGGAACGCCACCGACTGACGGCACCCGAATGACCTGTGAAATCGATGGAAATCATCTCAAGTGCAGGGTCACAAGAGATAGCAACTAAAAGTCGTCAGGATCTTTACAGCCGTGGCGGCACACCGACGCTTTCTCCTATCGGTTCAACCGGCGTTTCATGCTCGGCAGCATGATCGAGCGGCTGGCCTATGTGGCCTGCCGCACGGCGCCTCTGCCTTATCGGCTCGCAACTATGGCTGAGATACATGCGTAATCAGGAAATTTTTTTCGTCATCTGGAAGCAAATGATCGAGCTTAGGTGCTTCAAAACCTAATCCTTCGAAGAAGGTTTTTATTCTTTGCCGATCTTTCGTCGAAATTTCTGCCCACATATTCTTGCAAATATCGTAGGGAGTAGCAGAGCTCGATCCTTGCCAAGTTCCTTTTAGTATCTGTTCAACGATAGAAATACGCTTTTCAATCTCTGATTGCGTAAATTCTTTCTGTTTAGATCGCCTGATTGCCTTATCTAGGCATGCGCCAATAACTGTTGGTTTTAATGGCTCACATTCAATAGACACCATATCTCCCCTCCACAGATCAGCCGGAAAGTGCATTTACACTCTATCGGGGAAGACCCGCATCTCGAGTAACCCGAGTCATGCGCTTTGCTCTGGCGGCATCGCCCAACGCTTTGAAGAAAACGTGCCCATGAGCTTCAGGCTCCTAGAAACAAGCATTCAGATCGGCTTCCTGCATTGTTGGAGTCTTGCTGTATGCATTGGATCGATCAGAAAAAACCGGCTCGCGCCGCCCTAACGATTGCTTTATGACGAGTGTCGACGCTTGCTTTTTATCCTTTCGAAAAAATTTCGATAAAAGCTTCCTTTATTGGCATGGTGGACAGGTGACCATGGTTCCATCAGATTGCCCTGCTGCTTCGGGTTCAACTACGACGCAGACTCCTGCGACAACACGATGCGGCTCTAGTCCGGATCCTTCGAGGATCGAAAAATATTCCGGCCCATCACACCCGGTATGCTTTCGATTCCAATTTTCACTCACAACACGTCCACGATCTTGGCGCGCGTCTTCTGCGGCTCGCCACACCGCCTCCTGCTCAGCCCGTTCCTGAGATTCTTGGGTTTTTTGGAGTTCATATTGTCGTCTTCGTTCAGCAGCCTGAATCGCATCCAGTCTCGAATTTGCTTGGTCAGCCGCTGCTTGCGCTTCTTCGGCCTTGCGCTGGATTCGACGCTGCTGTTCTAGAGCTTCTTGTGCCTGTTGCTCGACTCTCTTCAAATGAAAATATGTAGCGGCATCAGACCCATCATCGGCTAGGGCGCAGTTGCATATCAGCCAGATTAGAAATGAAAAAAAGAGCGCATTACTCCTCATAGTCACAGCAAACCTCCACCTTACTAATCCGGAAATCAACAAGCTATCCCAATGTATATCCAGCTACTCTCACCCGGAAGCGAATGATGATTCTTGCGGCAAGATTTTGTCGTTTATGAATGCATTGTTAAGGTCTTGTTCGATCCATTGGATCAATATGCAACAAGCAGAACCTGATCGCAGAGCGGCCCTGCGATGACCATTCTCGCCCCCGACGCTGCTAACCTTGCTCCCCACAACCCGCAACCACGCCACCGCGCGCCCGACACTGGGTGAACGCAGTCGGCTGGATACTCTGGGTTGACCGTGTCATGTTTAGCTACCCGCCTTCCCTGAATTCGATCTTACCGCTGTGACGCAGCCGACGACAAGGCCTTTCGAGCAGTTTTAATGCTGCTGGGTCAGCGTGATCGCCGCGTCCGTGTCGAGGCTGTTGAAGTGATTCGACCAGATTTTCGGTCCGTTTTCGTTATGGCCGGTGCCTTATGCTGCGCTGCACGCACCGCGGCCGGAGCCTCTCGACGCCCAGACAAACCTGCCCCATTCCGCCCTTCCCCCGCAAGCAGGGGAAGAAGCAATCAGCGGCCGCAACGACCAACCGACCAACCGACAAACACCAAACTGATCACGTCCCGCAAAATGTCTCGAGAACGCGCTCTTCGGGCCGCGGCGGGCGGGCGAGGTCGGCGTGTTCCGGTTGGTCGTCGTAGGGTTGCGACAACACCTTCAACAAGTGTTGCAGCGGTTGGAAATCCAGGCGCTGGACGGCGGCATCCGCGGCGCGTTGGGCGAGGTGGTTGCGCAGGATGAAGGCCGGGTTGACTCGGCGCATGGCGGCCTGCCGTTCGGCCTCCGGGCGGCCCGCTGCCGCCAATCGAGCCCGCCAGTCGGCCAGCCACGGGTCGACCGCTGCAGGCTTGCGGAACAGGTCGCGGAAGGGATGATCGTCGCCGGAGGGATCGTCGCCCAGCGAGGCCAGTCGACGGAACGCAAGCGTGAAGTCGGCCGAACCTTCATGCATGGTTTTGAGCAATTCCTCGACCAGCTGCAGGTCGTCGGCCGTACCCCCCGGCAGGCCGAGCTTGACCGTCATGCGCTCGGCGAACTGCGCCTGGCAGGCGTCCGGGAAGCGCGACAGCGTGGCGTTGGCACCTTCGATGGCCCGCGCCTCGTGGTCGTCGATCAGCGGCAGCAGGCATTCGGCCAGGCGGGTCAGGTTCCAGTGGGCGATGGTCGGCTGCTTGTTCCAGGCGTAGCGGCCGCGGCGGTCGATCGAGCTGTAGCAGGTGGCGGGGTCGAATTCATCGAGGAAGCCGAACGGGCCGTAGTCCAGGGTCTCGCCCGAGATCGCGGTGTTGTCGGTGTTCATCACGCCGTGGATGAAACCCACGGCCATCCAGTGCGCGACCAGCGCGGCGGTGCGCTCGATGACGGTCTCGAGCAGGGCCGTGGCCGGATTCGGGTCGTCGGCGCGCTCCGGGGCATGGCGCTGCAGCGCGAAGTCGACCAGGGTTGCCAGCCCGTCGACGTCGCCGCGGCTGGCGAAGTATTCGAAGCTGCCGACGCGCAGGTGGCTGGCGGCAACGCGCAACAGGATGCCGCCCGGCTCCCGGCCGGTCTGGCGCAGTACCTGCTCGCCGGTGGCAACCGCGGCCAGCGCGCGGGTGGTCGGGATGCCGAGCGCGGCCATGGCCTCGGAAGCCAGGTATTCGCGCACCACCGGGCCGATCGACGAGCGGCCGTCGCCGCCGCGCGAGAACGGGGTCGGTCCGGCGCCCTTCAGATGCAGGTCGCGGCGCCGGCCGTCGCGGTCGAGTACTTCGCCCAGCAGCAGCGCACGGCCGTCGCCGAGCTGCGGCACGAAGTTGCCGAACTGATGCCCGGCATAGGCCATCGCGATCGGCTCCGAGCCGGCCGCCGTGCGATTCCCGGCCAGCCATTCGATGCCGGCCGGCGAGCGCAGCGCGCCCGGGTCCAGGCCCAGCGCTTCGGCCAAGTCGGTGTTCAGCGCAATCAGCGAAGGCGCGGCCACCGCGGTCGGCTGTACCCGCGCGCCGAAGCGCTCCGGCAGACGCGCGTAGCTGTTGTCGAAGGCGATGCCGTTGAACGGGGCAGTGGGCTGGTCCATGCGTTCGGGGAGCAATACGGATGAGCCTGCATTGTCGCCCGGACGGCGACAGCGGCGGGTGGCCGGTGTCGACGGGCGGTGCCGACGGCCGGATGCGACAATGCCCGACTCCCCCATCCGGTCGCCGATCCACGCCATGCCTTCCTGCGACACGCTGATTCTCGGTGCCGGAGCGGCCGGCCTGATGTGCGCGATCACCGCGGCCCGGCGCGGTCGGCGCGTGCTGGTGCTGGACCGCTCGAACAAGCCGGGCAAGAAGATCCTGATGTCGGGCGGCGGCAAGTGCAATTTCACCAACCTGCACTGCACGCCGGAGCGCTTCGTCTCGGCCAATCCGCATTTCTGCAAGAGCGCATTGGCGCGCTACACGCAGTGGGATTTCATCGAGATGGTCGAGGCCCACGGCATCGAGTACTTCGAAAAGCAGACCGTCAACGGCCTGAGTGGTCAGCTGTTCTGCCGCGATTCCTCGAAGCGGGTCGTCGCCATGCTGCTGGCCGAGTGCGAGGCCGCCGGGGTCGAGTTGCGCACCGGGGTCGAGACCGAGGCCGTCGAGCCGCGTGACGGCTTCCGGCTTCAGACCTCCGTCGGTTCGGTGCACAGCGAAACCCTGGTGGTCGCCAGCGGCGGGCTGTCGATTCCCAGCCTGGGCGGCTCCGGCTTCGGCTACACGCTGGCGCGCCAGTTCGGCCTGCGGCTGCTGCCGACCTCGGCCGGGCTGGTGCCCTTGACCTTTACCGATGCGATCCACGGGCTTTGCGAGCGCCTGTCGGGCCTGTCCTGCGAGGTCACGGTCCGGACGCTGCCCGCCCCGCCCGACGAGCCACAGGACAGCCGTTCCCGGGCGGCAATCGAGGTGCGCCGGGTGTCGTTCCGCGAGGATTTGCTGTTCACCCATCGCGGCCTGTCGGGGCCGGCGATCCTGCAGCTTTCGAGCTACTGGCGCCCCGGCGAGGCGATTGCCATCGACCTGCTGTCCGGCGACGATGCGCGGGCGCTGCTGATGCGTTGGAAGCGCGAGCGGCCGAATAGCCTGCTGCGCACTCGCCTGGCCGAGCGCCTGCCCGACAAGCTGGTCGGCGAGCTGGAGGCGCTGCACTGGGCCGATTGCGCCGCGCGGCCGCTGGCCGAGTGGACCGACCGCCGTCTCGAGGAGGTCGCTGAACGACTGTCCGACTGGCAAATCAAGCCGGCCGCGACCGAGGGCTACCGCAGCGCCGAGGTGACGCTGGGCGGAGTCGATACGCGGGATCTTTCATCCAGGACACTGGAGTCGACCGCGCCGGGGCTGTTCTTCATCGGCGAGGTGGTCGATGTCACTGGGCACCTGGGCGGCTTCAATTTCCAATGGGCCTGGTCGTCGGGCGTGGCGGCCGGAGAGGCGGTCTGATCGACCCTCTCGACAGCTACTCCCGGCTACACTGAATGGCATGCATCACGACTTCTGGCACGAGCGCTGGCGGCGCGGCGAAATCGGATTCCATCGCACCGAAGTGCACTGGGCGCTGGAGCGGTACTGGGACCGGATCGCGGCGTCGGCCGGCGCCGAGCCCGAGGTGCTGGTGCCGCTGTGCGGCAAGAGCCTGGACATGGTCTGGCTGGCCGAGCGCGGCCATCGCGTCCAGGGCGTGGAGCTGAGCCGCCAGGCCATTGCCGAGTTCTTCGCCGAGGCCGAACGGGTGCCGACGCAACGTTCGCATGGTGAATTGACCGGCTGGGCCTCCGGCCCGATCGAGCTGTTCGAGGGCGACTTCTTCGCCTTCGAGCCGGAATTGCCGCTATCCCTGTTCTACGATCGCGCGGCGCTGGTGGCGCTGCCCGAAGCAATGCGTCGCCCTTATCTGGTCAAGCTGCGCAGCGTCCTGGCCGACACGGCTTGCGGCCTGCTGGTGAGCTTCGAGTCCGACCCGGTCCGGTACGATGGCCCACCGTTCGACGTGACCGAAGCCGAGTTGCGCCAGGCGGCTGGACTGGATTTCGAGCTGCTGGAGCAGCGCGAGGTGCTGGCCAGCCATCCGCGCCGGGCCGAGCAGGGCACAAACGCGCTGCATGAGTCGGTCTGGCGGGTCCAGGCCTGTTGAAGCTGCCGCTTGACGTTCGCTCGCTTCCCTGACCCAGGACCGCCGATGCCCCGCTCCACCCTGCTTGCCACCGCGATCATCCCCGACACCCGCGTCGAGCTGAAGCTGGTCGAACATCGAGATCGTTTCGCGATCAGCATCCCCGGGCGCGGCGAGCTGATGAACTCGCGCAGTCATGGCTCCGAGGCGGCGCTTGCCGAGTTGACGGCCGAGCGGCTCGGCGCCCGCCCGGCGATGCGTTGGCTGATCGGCGGCCTCGGCATGGGTTTCACGCTTGCCGCCGCGTTGCGGGTGCTGGGGCAGGATGCCGAAGTCGTGGTCGCCGAGCTGGTGCCGGAGGTGGTGGACTGGAACCGGCAGCTGATTGGCGAACCATCCGGGCATCCGCTGCGCGATGCGCGAGTGCGGGTGCAGATTGGCGACGTGGCCGAGCCGATCCGTGCGCCGGGCAGCGGCTTCGATGCGATCCTGCTGGACGTGGACAACGGCCCCGAGGCGCTGATCCGGGTCGAGAACAACTGGCTGTACTCGCCGGCCGGCCTGCAGGCAACTCGCGCGGCCTTGCGCTCTGGCGGTATGCTGGCGGTGTGGTCGGCGACTGTCGAGCCGCGCTTTACCCGCCGCCTGGCCGCGGCCGGCTTCGAGGTCGAAGCGCACGGTCTGCGTGCGCACCGGGCCGGCAAGGGGCCGCGCCACTGCATCTGGTTCTGCCGCCGACCGTAGGGCAACATCGCGGGGCAGGAGCGAGTTTGGCCGTGTGACCGGCTATCATGCAGGTCGATTCTTCACGCAAAAACGCAATGAACGAAGACACTCCTGAAGCCGGCCCCGGCTTTTCCGAACTCGGCCTGCCCGAGCCGCTGCTGCGCACGCTTTCCGAACTTGGCTACGAATCGCCCTCGCCGATTCAGGCGGCAACCATTCCGGCGCTGCTGCGTGGTGGCGACGTGCTCGGCCAGGCCCAGACCGGCACCGGCAAGACCGCGGCCTTCGCGCTGCCGATCCTGGCCCGGCTGCTGCAAGGTTCTGGCGATCAGGCCCGCCCGGCGGCACTGGTGCTGGCACCGACCCGCGAATTGGCGATCCAGGTCGCCGAAGCCTTTCACCGCTACGCCGCCCATGTGCCCGGCTTTCACGTGCTGCCGATTTACGGTGGCCAGGCCTACGCGCCGCAGCTGGCCGGTCTGCGCCGTGGTGCTGACGTCGTTGTCGGTACGCCGGGCCGGATCATCGATCACCTCGACAAGGGCACACTCAAGCTCGATGCATTGCAAACGCTGGTGCTCGACGAGGCCGATGAAATGCTGCGCATGGGGTTCATCGATGAAGTCGGTGCGGTGCTGGAAAAGATTCCGACTTCATGCCAGAAAGCTCTGTTCTCGGCCACCATGCCCGACGCGATCCGGCGCATCGCCGATCGTCATTTGCACCAGGCCCAGCACATCACGATCCGCGGCCGGACCACGACCGCGACCAACACCCGTCAGCGCTTCTGGGTAGTCAGTGGGATGCACAAGCTCGACGCGCTGACTCGCATTCTCGAGGTCGAGGAATTCGACGGGATGATCGTGTTTGCCCGCACCCGGATCGCGACTGAGGAACTGGCCCAGCGCCTTGAAGCGCGCGGATTCTCGGCCGCCGCGCTGCACGGCGATGTGCCGCAGAACATGCGCGAGAAAATCGTCGATCGGCTCAAGCGTGGCGAGGTCGATATTCTGGTTGCGACCGACGTGGCCGCGCGCGGCCTCGATGTCGAGCGTATCAGCCACGTGGTCAATTACGACATCCCCTACGACACCGAAGCCTATGTGCACCGGATCGGCCGCACCGGCCGGGCTGGTCGCTCGGGCGAGGCGATCCTGTTCGTTGCACCGCGCGAGCGCAACATGCTGCGCGCGATCGAGCGGGCGACACGCCAGCCGATCGAGCCGATGACACTGCCGACCATTGGTGATGTCAACCAGCAGCGCCTGAAACGTTTCAGTGCCCGGATCGAGGCGGCATTGCAGGACGAAGCACTCGAGGCCGGCCGTGAATTGGTGCAGCAGAATCTCGAAGCACTGCAGCTGCCGCTGGAAGACCTGGCAGCGGCGCTGGCGTTGATGGCACGCGGCGACTCGCCGCTGCTGCTCGACGAGCGTGGACCGCAGGCCGCCTTCGAGAGCCGGCCCGAGCGTGGCCATCGCGGCGGCTTCGATGCCGCCGGCGAGCGATCCGGTCGGCACGCGAATCATCGTCCGGACCAGCGCCCGGCCCGACCATCGGATCGGCGTCCGGCACACTCCCAGGGTCATGGACCGGGCCCCGAAGCCGGCTTCGTCCGATACCGGATCGAGGTCGGCGCGGTGCACGGTGTTCAGCCCGGCAATATCATGGGCGCGATCGCTAACGAAGCCAGCCTGGGCGCGCGCCAGATCGGCCGGATTCGAATTCACGACGATTGCAGCCACGTCGAGCTGCCGGCCGGGATGTCGCCGGAGGTCCTCAAGCACCTGGAACAGGTCTGGGTGGCCGGCCGCCAACTGCAGATTCGCGAAGACAGCGGCGAGTCCATGCCGCCGCGCTCAGTGCCGTCGCGCCAAGCCGCGGATCGTGACCGGAAACCGGGGCGTCCGCGCTCGGCCGAGGGCGAGCACAGCGGAACCCGGCGATCCCACGAGGCGCCGCGAGCGCCCGGCTCCGCTGCACCGCGGCCGCCGTGGAAGTCCAGTCGGAAACACGAGGAGCGGACCGCAGGCGATGCACCGCGGCCGCCGCGCAAGCCCCGGCCGGCAGCCGATCGCGGCGCGCCGAGCAAACCATATCCGGCAGGTGGATCGAGTACTGACGCGGGCAGCAAGCCGACCCGTGCCGCGCCCGGAACCACGGGGCGCGACAAGCGCGCAGCCAGCACCGCCGGCACCGAGGGCGGCACGCAGCCGCCGAAGCGACCGAAATTGAAGCGTCCACCGCGCACTCGTGCCGAACGCAAGGAATTCCTGGCCGGGCGCAAAAAACGTTAAGTTGGGTCCGAACCCGGTCAGCGCGGCGAGCGCTCGAGCGTTGATTGCCGCTTGGAGTCGTACAGTGCGTGCAGCAATACGTGCGGCACGGTCAGTGCGGCTAAACCGCAGAAAATTACCCGTGCCAGTGCCTCCGAGCCTGGCATCGCGGCCGGGTCCAGCAACGAAATCAAGCCCCAGGCGGACAGCCCGATCAACAGGGTCGCCAGGGTTACAAGGCCGAGTCGGCGCAGCCAGTCGATACCACGCCAGTCGCTCCATGGGCCGTCGCCACGGTTGAGCATCCGCAGCAGATGGGCCGGACTGTGCAGCAGGCAGAAATAGGCCGAGAAGGCGATCAGCGGGGGCAGTAAAAGCATCGCGGCCAGGAGCACCGCGACCAGCCCGGCAGCATTGCCCAAGCCAGCTTCGTTCATCAGTCGCATCCGGCTCAGCCACATGCCGCAACCGACAATCCACAGCGCGATGATCGGGTTGAACAGCCAGCGCAATAGCGGTGCGGTCCGCTCCGGTTCGAGCCCGACCAGCCAGTGGAACACCAGCGCTACGTGGTCAGGGTGCGCGATGATCGGTGCAAATACCGGGATTGCACCCAGGACTACACTGGCCAGACGGTCGTCGGCCAGGCCCAGAGCGGCCGCGTCCTGTTCCCCGAAATGCAGTACCGAGATCAGCAGGAAGGCTCCAAGCGTAATCAGCGGCGCGGCGATCCATGCGCCAATCACCAGACTCATTGTGGCGAGGTAGGCAAGCAGGAATTCTTGGCGCCTGCTGCGGCCATGACGCGGCACCCAGACGCAATCGCCGACCCAGGGGTCAAGCGCGCCGTGCATCACGCCGAGCACCGCGATCGGCAATGCGACCCAGGCCAACTGGGTTGTGATGACAAGTCCGGATAGCCAACTCGACAACGGCAGCAGAGACAGTAGTGCCAGACTGGCGATTCGCAGGTGCCGCTTCGGCGTCATTGCCGCGGCCGGCGGGCGTGTAGCGCTCTCGGTTTCGGCGGGACTGACTGGCGTGTGGAGTCCGAAGTTCATGGGTGACCTGATCCTGGCCGGGCCGCAGCCCCATCGCAGCCCGATCGTAGCCGCTTCAGGGTCGATGTCAGATCGTAGCCTGATTGGAAATCGTAGCCTGCGAGACCGCCGGCCCCTCGGGGCCGGCGGATCAAGACGCAAATCAGGCCCTGGCGTCGGTCTTGATGACCGCGATGGTGAAGATCAGCATTCCGAACACGGCCTTGGCGACGATGTCGGCGATCGAGTAGCCGACCTGAACCGCGGCTTCTGCACCGGCGCCGGTCAGACCCAGCATCGGAAACAGGAATACCACCGGGTAGAACAGCCAGGCGATGACGGTCAATGTGCGCGCCGTGCTGACCAGGCCGCGAGCCTCGGCGGGCTGCCGCGCAATTGCTTCACCCATGCCAATGAACAACTGGTACAGGATGATCAGGAACGGAACCATCGACAGCGACCACCACAACCAGCGAGTTCCGGGATCGTTGCTGATCTCGCCCGGATATCCGAGGATGATCATGAGTGCAGCCAGGCCACCCAGCAGCCAGCCCTTACTCACGGTCTCGGCCTTCGACAGGCGCATCACCAGCAGCAGCTCGATCAACAGTAACGGCACCGTCAGCAGCCAGTCGACGTAGCGGTAGGCGTCGTTGAACGGCTTTCCAGAGGCGACGTAGGCACCGTCAACCAACTGGAACGCTGCTTTCCAGTCGAACAGGATCTGGACATAGTGGTACAGCGCGATGAAGGTGACCACGCCGGTGATCGTGATTGCGGTGCGGAATTCTGCTGCAACCCGATCGCGTTGCAGGAAGAAAAACACGGTCGCTGCCGCGAAAGTGGCCAGGGTCAACGAGAATACGTTGAATACCAAGTTGTACTGGCCCATTGTCAGTGTTGGGAGTGCTTCCATTGCGTTACCCTCTGTTTGAGCATGACGATTGCCGCGTGAACCAATCACGCCCGTGCACGGTACGCGCGCGCCGTGAACCGACCACCGATCAAAGTGAATCACGTGCTCACGGACGTGAAGACATGCCCGACAAACCCATCCTGGGCTTGCTTCGATGAGCTTCGATCTATGGTTTCTGCTGGCGCTTCTCGGGTTCACCTTTGCCCTGTTCGTCAGCGCTCGCTTCCGGCTTGACCTGGTTGCGATGGCCGCTCTGCTGGCGCTGTACCTGATCGGTCTGGTGAGCGTGGACGAGGCCCTGGCCGGATTTTCGCATCCGCTGGTGATCATGATTGCGGGGCTGTTCGTCGTCGGTGGTGCGCTGTTCCGGACCGGCGTGGCGGATTCCGCCGGGCACTGGCTGGAGCGCCATGCCGGACATGAGCCGCGAAGTCTGGCAGTTGCCGTGCTGCTGGTCGCCGCACTGCTGTCGGCTTTCATCAGTTCGACCGGTACGGTTGCGGTGCTGATTCCGGTGGTGATCGCACTGGCCGAAGCGCGCCGGGTAAGCCCGTCGAAGTTACTGATACCGCTGGCCTTCGGCAGCCTGTTCGGCGGCATGCTGACCCTGATCGGCACGCCGCCCAATCTGGTGGTCTCGGCAGCCCGGGTCGATGCCGGGCTGGGTGCGTTTGGCTTCTTCGCCTACAGCTTGCCGGGCCTGGCGATGCTGGCCGTCGGCGTAGCCTATTTCTGGTGGTTCGGTCACCGCCTGCTGCCCGAGCGTGGTGACACCGATCCGCCGGCGCCGTTGCCGGGTAGTGCGGAACTGGCAGCTGACTACGGTCTGAGCAAGCAGTTGCGTCGGCTATTGGTGCCGCCGGGTACTGCACTTTGTGGCCAGAGCCTGAGCGACAGTGCGTTGCGCACGCGATTCGAGGTGACGGTACTGGGCATCGCCAGTCCCACGGCACACGGACCTCAGGCGCGCCGCGCCGAATCCGGCAGCGTGTTTCGGGCCGGCGATCAACTGGTCGTGGCCGGCCGCGATGAAGCGATCGACATGCTTTGCAGCCAATGTGGCCTTGAACCAATCGACGACCATCCGCTACTACCCGGCTCGCTTCGCCTGGTCGAGTCGGTGGTCCCGCCGCGTTCGCGTTTCGTCGGCAAGACACTGCGCGAACTGCGCCTGCATTCCGGGGCCGGAGTGACGGCGGTCGCGCACCAGCCGATCGGCGGGGAGTCGATCGCGCCGCCGGACCTGGACCGACGCATCGAGGCCGGCGATGCGATGCTGGTGACCGGCCGCACCCCGGCGTTGCAGCGCCTGGCCGAGAATGCCCGCGACCTGGTGCTACTGGGCGGTGATCTGGAGCGGCACGACCGGCGTGCAAGCAAGGCGCCGATTGCGATTGCGATCATGCTTTCGATGCTGGTCTGCATGACGCTGGGCTGGTTGCCCAATGTGATCGCGGTGCTGGCTGCGGCCGTGGCGATGCTGTTCACCCGCTGTCTGACAGTGCAGGACGCGCTCGGCGGGATCAACTGGGAGAGCGTGATCCTGATCGCGGCGATCCTGCCGATGGCCACGGCGCTGGAGAATACCGGAGGCATGACGCTGGCGGCCAACGCGCTGTTTGTGCTGGCCGGCACTTTCGGGCCGCACGCGCTGCTGATCGCGGTGTTCGTGCTCACCTCCGGCGTGAGCCAGCTGGTATCGAATACCGCCACCACGGTGCTGGCCGCGCCGATCGCATTGACGGCATCGACCGCGATGGGCATCAACCCCGATCCGATCCTGATGACTGTGGCGATTGCCGCATCGACCGCCTTCCTGACCCCGGTCGCATCACCGGTCAACACTCTGGTCTACAACCCCGGCGATTACCGCTTCGGCGACTTTGCCCGGGTCGGCCTGCCGCTGCAGGCGCTGCTGCTGGCGACGACGCTGCTGATTGTGCCGCTGCTCTATCCGTTCTGATCGTGGTGAACTGTCGAAGTCGAAGTCTTCGGTGACGTGGTCCTTGAGGCTTGATCTTGCGGCCTTCAGGCAATGCCGATTGCGGTGAGGGAATCGGGAATAAAAAAGGCGGCGCCGGGGGCGCCGCCTTGATGCTGATTGCTTGATCCACGGTGCGGCGGGCGCCGCCCCTGGCTGTGACCGAATCAGAGCTCGAAGCGATCCGCGGTCATGACCTTGGTCCAGGCCGCAACGAAGTCCTCGACGAACTTCTCGCCGGCGTCGGCCGAGGCGTAGACCTCTGCAATCGCGCGCAGCTCGGAGTTCGAACCGAAGATCAGGTCGACCGGCGTCGCGGTCCCCTTCAATTCACCCGAAACGCGGTCGCGGCCTTCATAGATGCCTTCCTGCCCCTCTGCCTTCGACCAGGCGTTTTCCATGCTCAGCAGATTGACGAAGAAGTCGTTGCTGAGCACGCCGGGCCGGGCGGTGAATACACCGTGGGCGGCCTCACCGGTGTTGGCGTTCAGGGCCCGCATGCCACCGAGCAGCACCGTCATTTCGGGCACCGTCAGGTTGAGCAGTGCTGCCCGGTCGACCATTGCCGCAGTCGGTGCCAGGTAGGCCGCTTTGCTGTAGAAATTGCGGAATGGATCAGCGTGCAGTTCGAGTACCCCGAAGCTATCGATGTCGGTCATTTCCTGGCTCGCGTCGCCGCGGCCGGGGATGAACGGCACTTCAACTTCGCGGCCGGCATCGGCAGCCGCTTTCTCGATTGCAGCCGCACCGCCGAGCACGATCAGGTCGGCCATCGAGATGCGCTTGTTGCCGCGCTGGCCATCGTTGAACTCCTTCTGGATGCCTTCAAGCACACCCAGTACCCGTGCCAGTTCTTCCGGGTTGTTGACAGCCCAGTCCTTCTGCGGGGCCAGACGAACGCGCGCGCCGTTGGCACCGCCGCGCATGTCGGTATCGCGGAAGGTGGCGGCCGACGCCCAGGCGGTGCGGACCAGCGCGGGTACGCCCAGTTCGGAGTCGAGGATCTTCGACTTCAGGGTAGCGACCTCGTTGCTGCCGATCACTTCGCCGTCAAAACTCGGCACCGGATCCTGCCAGCTCAAGACTTCTGCGGGTACTTCACTGCCGACGTAGCGGGAGCGCGGGCCCATGTCGCGATGGGTCAGCTTGAACCAGGCGCGGGCAAAGGCGTTTTCGAACTCTCCCGGGTTGTTCAGGAAGCGCTGCGAAATCTCGCGGTAGATCGGATCTTCCTTCAAGGACAGATCCGTGGTGAACATGATCACCGACTGGGTCCGGCCCGGTACGTGGGCATCGGGCGCCTGTGCGGCGGCCGGAGCACCCTTGGGCACCCACTGGATTGCGCCGGCGGGGCTGGAGGTCTGTTCCCATTCGAAGTTGAACAGATTCTGCAGGTACATCATCGTCCAGCGTGTCGGCGCGGCGGTCCAAGAGCCTTCCAGGCCGCTGGTGATGGTGTCGGCACCGACGCCGCTGCCGCACTTGTTGCTCCAGCCTAAGCCCTGCTTCTCAATGTCGGCGGCGGCCGGCTCGGAACCGGTGCAGTCGACCGGGGAATGGGCGCCGTGGGCCTTGCCGAAGGTGTGGCCACCGGCAATCAGGGCGACGGTTTCTTCATCATTCATTGCCATGCGGCCGAAGGTTTCACGGATGTCGATGGCGGCGGCCTTCGGGTCCGGGTTGCCGTTCGGGCCTTCGGGGTTGACGTAGATCAGGCCCATCTGCACT
>Ga0100393_10002778_pt1 | contig 16817 bp, 12 predicted proteins | sample CryGeymeta201517_FD_81546 | JGI IMG/M metagenome (GOLD analysis project Ga0100393, IMG submission 81546) | Groundwater microbial communities from Crystal Geyser aquifers in Utah, USA - Crystal Geyser metaG 2015-17 | ecosystem: Environmental > Aquatic > Deep subsurface > Groundwater | place... | reverse complement strand
GGAAAATCAGATGGTTTCGGAAAAGGAAAAACTTTCTAGTGTCCACCAACAGGAAGTGAAAGAGTTGAGATCAAAATGGGAAGCTGAAAAGGACGTCTTGTTAGTCACTATTCAGCGGGAATGCAATACTGTCTTCGACGAAAAGAGAAAGAGGCCCTTGTCAGTCACAGATAAGGCAGGCAGTCCTCGATCCGTCGACTATGATTTTTCCAAAACCGATACCAATATTATGCTCGCGGGTGATCTTTGTGGCGAGGATCTACTTGTTGAGACCGACAGTATTGCCGAGGAGGTCAAGACGGAAAGGAAATCTGCTGTTTATTCTTTCAAAGTGGACGAAGAGTTGCGAGAGACGGAAGCATTGGTGCAGAGTCTACTGGGCGCGAAGAAAGACGGGGAATAACTTTCTATGCTCTAATTTTTTTACTAAAGTATTCTGTAGCTCAATCTTGCATTACACCAATTGTATGAAGCGGTAGATTGCTGACGGCTGTCGCCACTGCAATGCGACGCTGCATAGCACTGTATCCTCAGGCAATACCATAGATTAGGTGGTATCCAGAATCCGTGCTAACAATCCCAGACATTTGATCAGGCTGCAGAGCAAAGGCGGCATCCTCGAATGCCTTTTGCATGTCCCCTCGTCCAAAATCACCTAAATCACCCTTGTTTTTAAAGGAACTGCAATCAGAACGTTCTTCGGCGTACTTGGGAAAGGCCGTATCCACACCTTCAGCAATGATTTTGGCTTCATATTCCTTAAGCTCTTCCATGGCGGCCTCGGGAGTAAGGGTAATGGTCTCGTTGGTTCTTCGCGAGACGGGATTGCGAGACCCCGTGTGCTTGATTAACAAGTGTGCAGCTCGGACGGTCGACATGGTGATGCTAATTTGTTGTTGTTATGTTGTCTGGTGGTGCTGTATGTGAGTACTCTTGAACTCGCCAGCTCTACTCGTACATCACCACGTGCAATTTGCATGGAATCCCGATTCAGCATGTTCGCGACTGAAGCGTGAGCGTATCTTATTATTACTATTATTACAAATAGCTAGTCTACTCGTAGCTAGTAGTCTAGTAGACTGCTAGAAGTAGTAGACGAGTAGTAGACTACTACTCGTAGCTACTAGTAAAGAAGACTACAGTACCTAGAGAGCTACTACTACTAGACTAATCTCTCTACTCTCTAGCTAGCTACTAGCTACTAGTAGTAGAGTACTACTAGAGTAGCTACTAGCTAGCTACTCTAGCTAGCTAGCTAGCTAGAGTAGCTGGCTACTACTACTCTAGCTACTCTCTACTAGAGTATTAGCTACTACTACTACTACTACTATCCTACTCTAGCTAGTAGTAGCTAGCTAGCTACTCTACTCTAGCTAGTAGTAGTGCCAGCTCTAGTAGCTACTCTCTAGAGCTAGCTAGTAGTAGTAGTAGTAGCTAGCTAGTAGAGTAGTAGTCTACTACTGGGCCATTTCCACCTACTGTAAGTAGCTCACCCACTCTAGCTAGAGTAGAGAGAAGTAGTAGTAGTCTAGTAGTACAACGTTTTCAAAAAATAAAAATAGTAGACTAATCTAACATTTTTTATTCCATCGTATTATTATTATTATTATCATCATTATCATTCGAGTATTTTTTAGAGTATCTAATCGGAGCAGCACACAAAAGGGGCAAACTTCGTGCGAATCTCTTGCCTGCTCTATCCGCTTATCTATTAATTGGTTCACCGCTCCACACATCACGTATCACCCACAACGCAAAGAATGGACGCCTGGACGCTCAAGCAAAGAAATTTTGTCGTCACTGGTGGCACTAAGGGAATCGGACTGGCAGCCTGCAAAGAGATCCTGCAACATCACGCGGCTGGGCTGATCGCTTGCTCTCGAGGACCCCCGACAGAATCGTTTATTTCCCTGCAGAAAGAGTACCCGGACATTCCCATTCTCCATATCCAATGTGATATCGCAACCCCCGAAGGTAGATCTACCTTGGTGGGCACTACAAAATCCACCTTTACGTCCCTTCATGGTCTCGTCAACTGTGCTGGCACAAACATACGAAAAGACATAACGGAGCAAACCGACGAGGAATACTATACCATGATGAAAACGAATATTGATTCGGCATATTTTTTGTGCAAAGGATTTGCCGATCAATTTGATTCAGACGGTGCGACCATTGTCAATGTGTCATCAGCTGCCGGAGTGCAGAGCTCGGGAACTGGAGCGGCCTATGGGCTCAGTAAGGCGGCATTGAATCACTTTACTCGCATACTGTGCTGCGAATGGGCAAACCGGAACATTCGTGTCAATGCCGTCGCGCCCTGGATGACTATGACTCCAATGCTGGAGGATGCAGTCAAGAAGAATCCTACGCAGTTGGACAAAGTAAAGGAATGGACTCCAATGCGTCGATTGGCACAACCAGAAGAAATTGCCCGGCCCATTTTGTTTCTATGTCTCCCTGCAAGCTCGTATGTCACGGGACAAGTTCTATGCGTGGATGGGGGGCTAACGGCGCAAGGTTTTGACGGACCTTGTGTGACTCCTTAGTGAGTGACTGTCAACTTCAAATATTATCAAATTTAGGACGAGTGACGTAACTGGTCTTATTTCGTTAGGAAATCTTTTAGTTTAGCAAAGGCTCGACTTCGATGTGAGATCGCATCCTTATGGTCCTTCCCCATTTCGGCATACGTCTTGCCTCTACCTTCATCTGGCTCAAAGATAGGATCCCAGCCAAAGTCGAGCTTGCCCCTGGCGGGAACAATTTTTCCCATTGTGCGTCCATCAAAGATGTGAACTTCCTTTCCAGGACCTTCGCAGTAGGCGACGACAGTTTGCGCGTATCCAGATTTGTCGTCGTAGTCTGAAATCATTTTGTTTAGTCCATCGTGTCCGCATTTGTCGAGAAACCATTTGATGTAGGGCCCTGGTAGTTCTTTCAATGCAGTGAAACAAAGGGATGTGTCTTCTATAATAACAGCACCATTGATGATCTCAGCGGCAGCCTTGCATTTTTCCGTGGCAATATTTAGGGGGTCACCTTGTAGCTCGGGCAAATCAATTTTAGCATTTGTCAATGAAAAGTCTTTTGTAGTGTCGGAAAACAAGATTCTTTGAACTTCCTCCAGCTTCTTCTTGTTTCCTGTCACAAAGGTTATCACTTTGTTCAGCTTTTGGCGTTTTGAGAGAGGTTCAGGTCTTACTGTGAGAGAATCCTGTAGCTCCAAAACATAGTGATCTGAAATGGTCAAATCACCGCAATCTATCACATCATTTTTCTCCGCATTGCTGTCATAGCCATCACAAGCAATATAAAACAGTCGATTCGTAGCTTCTCTAATCTTTGCTCTTTTGGTGGTATCATTGAGACCCCAAACGAATTCTAACACTTTCCAAGCTGGTTCGGAATGCAAGAGTAAGTACTTGTTTTCAGGATTTTGTTGGTATGAGTAGGCACCTAGTGTCACTGAACAAGCTAATCGACAGGCAGTCAGCAGCACTAAATGCTCCCGCTCTGTTTTCGGGAGAGGATGGACGGAATGAAAGCCACGTAGAAAAGCAGCCGCTGCAGAAAGGGCACGGCCTGACTTGCCATACGCCGTGAGCATGGCATACGCTATTGCGACACTCACATCCAACACTGTCCAACTTTTGCAGTTCAATGGTAGATGGGTTGAGATAAAAACTAGGAGTGAGATAGCACAGATCATTTTACGATATGTTTGGATACCTTCGTCATGACGCCTTGACAAGAAAACAATGAATCATTGATTCGAAAGGGACATGATAGCGATGATATCCAACGGGGCTTTAATCCGCACGGGCTGAACCGATGTTTCCTTTTGCTCGTCGAAATGAAGTCGCCAGCATGGTAGAGTAGCACCAACAGGCCTCTGACGACGTGAGTCATCAGTCGACCGTGTCGGAACAGCCAGGGACTCTAGTTTGATGAGCCAGAGTGCATTACAAACATAACACACAACAAAACAAAACTCTCAAAAAAAAAGTGTTAAAATCATGCGCCTGCGACTCTCTTCTCCCTACCTTTCGACAGAATCACCAAAGTCAATTACACCCGTCACGGTAAAATTCTTATCCATCAAAATATTGGCATCGTTATAATCACCATGATTGATTCCTTTGCGCAATTTATCGGCAACTCCCGATTGAATAATATCTTTATCAAAGGCGTCCAAAATCGATTGAATCATGGTTCGACGTTCAGGATTTTCAATGCAGTGCAAAAATCCTTTCAAGTCGCGGGTGTTCTTGCCATCCCATTGATGGTATCGCCTGGCAGCAGGATGATCATCCGAAGTCAGGATTTTGAGGTTGTGGTGCATTTTCCCCAAAAAACGTCCTGCATCCGCCAAACATTCAATGGGTAATATTCTAAGGCTGGACATTGTTATTCCATCCACCCACTTGTAGACACTGATGACCAGTTTGCAGGGGCTATGCTCCTTGGAAACGACAGGCAAATTCACTGCTAGCATCTTGTTGTTTTTGCTATCTGGAAATACGGGACGCGAGACCGAAATGTCACTATTACCTAGGGTATTCATCACTGCGTATTGATAATGGATCACCGAGTCTTGCTTGTTATCGTCCATGGCTTGACAGGCATCTTTAGACTCAACTCCATTGTGGACCTTGACGAGAAAGTCCTTGCCATCTATTTTCATCCAGTAGTTGCGATCGTCATAAGAATCGAGCTCCTTGACAATCGAGACTGCTTGAGAATTACTGCTGCATGTCGAGGAAAAATTCTGCTGCACATGATGAATAATTTCTTCGTTTGAAGGTTTTGGCTTTAGCAGCTTTCGTAGCTTCTCGTCGGACATATCGTCCTTGGTCATGTTGGTTGATTGATGTTGGTCGAGTCAGAGTAGATGCTAATATTATGCTATCATGTTCTATGCCAATAGTCTAGTACGAGTGGCGGTAGAATTATCCAATGAGTACAGTACAGTCCTTGTATTGCGTAGTATGTGAAAGCTTCGCCCACCTTTAGATAATCGAGAAGTACTCGAGAGTTCAGCACAAGATCTATTATACCATGGTACTGGTACTGGTGGCACTGGTGCTGATCATTATTATTTTTTGTCTTCTAGAGTAGACCTAGACTAGTAGTAATTACTAGCTATTAGACACTACTATTGGAAATATTTTAGTAGAGTGATAACTGTCCTTGCGTATTTTCGAATCATTCCTTTCGTCGGTCGCGCGATGACGCGCGACCGACGAATACTCAAAACCACACCAGGCCAGAATAAAAATAAATACCATAATAAGAAAATACAAAAATCTGAAAATAACAGATGAGACGTGGTACAGTACACTGTATATATCCCTATTTCAATCATCTGTAGAATTCAGCTAATCTTTCGCCAACAACATCGGCAGTTTCTGATGTCGAGTGTCGAGTTACTCACACTGATTCTTTCAGCAAAATACCACCTATAATGGCCTCCTTTGGATTACAAGCTTCTTCGGCTCCAACAGCATCAACAGAGCCGATTGACGCTTCGACTCCTTGGCTTGCTGCTGCCGATGGAAAACTAGCTCTCTTGCAATCTTCCCTGACCAAACTGAATCTTTCCGTTTCAGCCGCCGACGAAAATGGCTATACCCTCCTGCAAGCCGCCGCTTCCTACGGACAAATTCCCGTCATGAAGTGGATTTTGAGTCAAGCAGCTTCAATTGGTGGACTGGACGTGAACGCCGCCGACAAAGAAGGTGATACAGCCTTGCATTATGCTGGAACTGCCGAAGCTTGTCAATTATTAGTTCAAGGTGCTCAGGCGTCCACCCAAATCAAAAATGCTCAGGGCAAAACAGCACTTCAGATCAAGCAAGAGGAATTGAAAACCTTGCAAGACGACGAAGACGAAGATTCGGACAGTGAAGATATTGTTACGTTGCAGAAACAAGTGGCTTACTTGTCAAGTTTGTGATGCAAAGTGACATGTGCGTGCCCAAGTTAGATTCTTTGAAATTTCCGTCGCTGCCACGACGCCATAGTGGACTGCAATAAAGGTGGACACTACCGTGTACAGCGGAACTTGTATTCCCATCCATGCATTTTCAAACAATCGACGGCAGACACTCCGACGGGAATTTTGAGTGAGCACAGTAGTTTTGGCCCCCAGCATTTTTCGGGGAGCAGGCTTCAGTCAAAAAAATTCCCGCGGCCAGCCAACTTGAGAAAAGAATAATTTTCTTAAGTCAATTCGTGGTCATAGGATACAGAGTAGTGTGCTGCTTGGCATTTTGACACTGCGGGTCGGATCAGAAAAGAAATAAACCGAAATAGAAACGGAATTGAAGGAGAAATGCATCCTGCCAGGCGACAAGTGGTTCTGGTCTTTGCCATCACCTATATTACTGTACAAGTAACATGATCATTCATCGTTGTTCACAATTGTACTTGACCTAGTTTGGCAACGTGGTAAAATTGTACTCCCAAGTCGCTGCTGCTGCTCAAGCACGCCAGGAAAAGATCTGTGACAACCTGTTAAATTCGTTCCTGTACGTTTACACGTGCTTTCTCGGGCTGGTGTCTTTTCCATCATCATAATGACCGATGACGGGCATAGCACATATTAGTCAGAGCTCTTTGAGTAGATAGCCTACCAAGGACCTTGCAGCACACACGTCAGCGAAAACTCGTTGGCCACAATCAACCAACTACAGTAAAAAGCATCCAAGCGACTCTTCCTTCATCAAAGCGTGAAGCCAACTCCGCTAAAAAAGACCGAAAGATTAAATAATAGTGACGATTCGCGCAATGTCTCTTGGTCTACACAGTTACTGTGGCAAAAGAAATGCCTACAGAAACAGTCGAACTGCGAGGATTCGTTCTACGGGTACGTAGCTAGTACCACGGCTGTCACACTTCGGCCTACAGAGATTCGTATACTAAATTTAAAGCAAGTGAAACTGTGACTGGTGATTTGGAATCTGTGGTAGTAAGTTCGTGTAGAATCTACGTTGCGCGACTACAACTCTTCCCAGCTGCCGTCGGCTAAGTTTACTTCAGCTCCTTTTCCTCCTGCTCATTCCTTTGAGAGATTGAAGCACAAGACTTCGTCTTCACTTCGGTACACATCAAGAGGCTGCCTCTTTTGTCTATAAGCAACCTCCCATGGCCAACCTTGTTTGTTATCAATAACCATGCATCCTTTGAAACCTACTCCTCGAAAAAGAGGTGTGCGATATGTGAACGTCCGCCTTGCCGTCCCAGACGGATCCTCTCCTGGAGAGGTCATAGATTATCTTCAGTCCAACAACCCTTTCAACAACAATGTAGACCCAACGGCGAACAATTTTGCGGCCCCAGCAGCGAAGACCTCACCGTTAACCACCTTACATGCGGCGGCTCCCCTGCCGTTCACCTTCCTGCCCGTCGTCCCCGATGACATGGGCAGCAGTATCCACGAAGGAACACCACTCTCCACCAGCAGCAAGAATGATAATTTTAACCAAACCCAAAATCGCACGTTTGCTCCCATTAACAATAACAACAACCAAGCCTTTTCACCCGCTCCGTCGTTGTTCTCGACGGACTATGACTGCCGTAAAACTGCTGCCTCACCTTCCATGACGAATACTACCATGGACAGTAGCACGAGCAGCTTTGGTCGAACAACGACCCCAAGTCCTTCCAACCACTATTATAGGCGTACTGCCACACCGAGTCCTAATTATTATTCCGCTTTAGGAGGATTTGTTTCTCCACTCGCAATTCCTCCAACCTTGGCCGAGGAAGAGGACACTACGCAAACGGTTGTCAACTCTCGGTACGCCAATACTTCGCAGCAGCAGGAGCAGCAGCAATCACAGGACGTATTCAACAACAGTCATAGCTTTACATGTATATCTACGCCTACTAGCACATCTCGGAAGTGGCAGTCGCCTTCGTCTCCTGCTTTGTTAGCATTTGCCACTCCCACTATTGCGGCCTCGGCCATTACGAGGATGTCCACTACAACCAGTACGTCACCCAGCACTATCGGTAGCAAGAGTGGTAGTGTGATGACAAAAAATGGCAGCAAGAAATCTGCCTTCGCAAGGGAAGACGATTCGGTACGCAAAACTCGCATCAAGACCGAGCTCTGCATGCATTACGAGAAAGGGAACCCGTGTCCTTTTGGTTCTAACTGCACCTATGCCCATGGACAAGAAGAATTGCAAATGACCAAATTGCTCGATCTCCATCGAGCTGGGCTCATCGATGTCGAGACGTACCGGACCAAACCATGCTTGACATGGACTACCACGGGATCTTGGTAGGTTGCTCGTCGATGTCCAGGACTCGATGACATGTTTTTAAACATATTTACTATTCTATCTATTGATACGCTTATTCGTTCTAACCACTTGTCATCTACCTGCTTCCATGTTTTACTTTTATGCATTACTGCTATTCATGGCAGCCCCTTTGGAAGACGTTGTGCCGGCATCCACGACAAGCGAGCGACAGGAGAACATGCCTCGTGGCTCCCTCATACTGAAACGCAGGGCAATACCATTGATACCGATATTAACGTGGAAGGACTGCATCAGAAGCGACTTTATAGTCTGCTGTACGACAATCCCTTTGGAAGACAGTTCTCGTTGGACTTCGACGATTGGGAGTCCTTATACAAGCTCGTGTGCAACACGACAGATAAGTCGACTAGGCGCCGTCGATGTAACATTGCCCAAATTCACAAGGTGGGGATCGCCATTCAGATGAAGGGTCCGTCTGATTGGACCTATAAGTTCCGACCGCAGCATATCATTCATGACGAACTTTGCATGGTTTTACAGAAACGGGCCTTCAAATTGAAGGACTCCGGCGACGTTCTTGAAATCCCGGTAACCTCCTTCAATCCTCGATCTCCCAATCAGGTCGTTGTGCGCGAAATAGCCTTTGGCCCCGACTGTGATCCTTCCGTCCGCAACGTAGCTTTGTGGTTTCACATCCAAGACGATGACGTGACTGTATGTACTCCCCAGCAAGCCAAGCGATACCGCTGGAAACGTGGATTGAACAACAACAGCCCCGAAAAGAAGATAGCCAAAGAACGAACCCAAACGTCTGTTTTTGATCATTTAGAGTGTTTCTTCATGGTGCGTCCTGACGACCGAGAAGCCTACGACTTAACCAACCGTATCCTTGAGCATCGTTTAGAGGTGCTTCGCTTCGAACGCAGTACGAAAAGTCTTCGAGAGCGCAGCGAAGTCCGGCTTCGTTTGGAACGGGAAGAAGCGATGTTACAGACCCAAATTGAATCGCAAATTGAATTCTGGAAGCGCTGGGCTTGGCCCATTAGCAAGGGTCGAGAGGAAGTGAACGAGTCGACTCCTGTACCTGAGGTTGACGCTAATTATGTCATGTCGAGTGAGACCGCAAAGAAGCTTCTTGCGACTCATAAAATATGGGAGTCGTTCGTGTCCCGCAACACCAATTGTTCTAGAAAAATTGAGGGACGCCTGTCCGTCTTTCAGCGTCTTGCCGAGGGGCAGGCGATTGGTTTGGATCGCTACCTTCCGCATATCAGATGTGTCGGAGGAGTCCAAACTTTGAAGCAAGAAGCCGAGCTCTGTTGGAGATCTCTACTCCTGCAGTCGTCCAGCAACGAATGGGGTCTGGTCCGAGAGCACTTTGAGAATTCGCGCACGAAGAAGAACATTTCTCTCTTGCAACAGCTAGCAAAGTAATACATGGGTAACTACTGTACAAGAAACAACTTGGAATTGCTAGCCAGACGGTCTTGCATGGACTTGGGAGAGTGTGCCTTGTTCATGAATTCGCATGATGAATCATGAAATAATGATAGTATACTTTGCACTCACGTGGTATTCTTTTATTTGAATGTATTTGAAGATGATAGCGTTTACATATGCACATATTTTATTGACATCTTGGACTCTGCGTAACTATTGTAAAAGCATTTGATACCAGTAGCAAGAGAGCTAACAGCCTCAGCACTCGTGTATGTAGCTGCTCCGTTGGAGTACTCTCGAGAGTCTACTACTACTACTGTAATATCAAGTAGCAGCTCAACTAGACTAGTCTAATTAGGGATTTAGGCTTTACTTCGACTGTGGTTTCGTTGAGTCACGAAAGTTCATGACTGGCCCTTTAAACGTTGCTTATATTATCTTCATGACGAATATTGGATACCTTGTTGTGGCCTCGCCTCGTCTCTGCCTGCTTCCTCGTCGAAAAAACATCGTATCATCATAATCATATAATCAACTTAAGGTACAGCAAGATGATGAAACTTGGACTCATTTTTGCCGTTGCCACATCGGTGTTATCTGCCGCAGATGCAGCCACTAAGGTATCTGTCATTGAACTTGGAAAAGGCGGCGCCGTTCGTCGAGTTGATGAAGACTCCTTTAGCAATGTTGCTAGTGTCTCCTCCTTTTGGTCGGCCCTCCACTCTCCTGGCCGCAAGCTTCAGCATGCAGGCATGCCAGTCGTGCCTGATCTCTTTTACAAGGCCAGTAACGGCATGGTTATTGCCTTAAAAGGGGGCGTCTTGAATGAAATGCCCTTTGTATCTAGCTTGTTGTCCGAAGTAGACAGCAATGGAGTGGTTGGCCACCTTGATCTCGACGGTAAGAAGGCGGATGCGCTTTTGAATAAAATCCGGGATGCCGACACTGTAGATGCTTCACTGTTTACTTCGAGTTGCAAAAGGCACGCTAACAGTCCTGGACTCACAGGAATGGTAACAGAGGTTCATTCTGGCAAGAGTTCTGATGTTGATAACCAACTCCACACTGTTTTGAAAGCTCTCGATCAAGAAGCCACCGACGCTGGCAAGACCATTGTCTTGCACCTTGTTGTGGAAGGAGAAGATGGTAGTGTTGGCCGCCGCCGACTCTTGTCTCGTCGTCTGGAAGATGAGGGAGAAGGCGAAGATGGCGAAAACAACGGCGAAGACGGTGGTGAGAACCAGAACGAAAATGCCGACGGCAATAATAACAATGCCAACAATGTCCAACAGAATAATGGTTACTATGGATACGTATACTACAACTCTAACGGTGAATTGGTAAGCACGCTCCTTGTGTGAATGCCTTGTCTGGCTTGATGATTGATTTCCAAAGGCAGGTTGTTTCCTTACTGATACTATCTCTTGCTTCACTCATTTTTACTTGCTTGCAGGTAACTCCCTACAAGACTATGTTCCAGATCCAATACTTTAATGTGGTTTTGTGGACAGCAATCGGTCTGACTATCACTCTAATCTCTACAATCTATTTGATGCTTTACATGCCACTCATGCCCGATACACTTCTCTTTGGAGAATCGGCCAAAGTCATGGGCGACGACTAAGCTGCACAACAGGTCTCGCCTTCCATTGCTGCGAGACTACATTAGTTATGTAGTCCATTGTAGTTTTTGGTGATAGCCAGGATAAATCTTGAAAATTGTTATATCCATCCATTTTCCTTGCGAATCAATCATCTTTGTACATAGCCTAGCGAGAGCAGTAGGGCTTTTAGTTTGCAACAAAAAGCAAAATTATGTGCAGCAGCGGCAAGTTGAAGCTTCTACCAGGCTGGCACGCTGAATCTACTCTTCATTCAGCGAAGGCCTCTTGGCAACGTCTGACCAAAAATAATTTTCTCGATACTTGTTGGACTGTTGTGACAGCTGTCGTCGAATTATAGCAACATTGATGCGTCAAGAGATAGAAAACTTGTAACGAATTGATCCGTCAATGGCCTTGTCCTGCAAAGTAATACTTGGCGAGCAACGAAACGTAGAGGCAGAAAAACATAATATTCAAGCTGGAGAGCAACGAATTTGTCAAGCTCATTCAAATGTATGGGCACAGTTTTTCCGAATCGATCAAGAGATAAGTTGAAACATAGCAGTTTGCGACTATTTTCCAATTTTGACAGCTAGCGAATATTAATAGCATGGTACTGGTAGGGTACCTGGTAGCTAGTAGAGACTACTTAGCCACTTTGGAGACTTTCAATTATCATTTATTTTCGTTCAATCGTTTCAATAATGAAATTCCCAACAGTTTCTTTGGGGCTCTCTGGACAGATTACAGACCACCCCTTTTTACACTACTAGCAAATAAATGACTGAAGTAGACACTGCGAATGCGTGCGTGCCCGACCGCCTACCATGGTACCTGGTACTTCTAGCTAGTACTCCGAGTAGTAACTTGTGGGCCCAAGGAGGTTTTGATGACCGCAAGGATAGCTACGTGATAATGTTATATTATTATTAGGTCAACAAGAAGACTTAATAACTGTATAACTTGCGTAAGAAACAACACAGAAGAGCAACAAACTAGCTCCATTTGTTGCATATCTTATCTCTCAACCTGCGATATCCAGATAGTATTTATCTGCAAGTAGCACAGACCGGCAACATGAGCGGCGAAGACATCATGCAGACGGAGACATCTTCCTCGGCCGAGCAGGAAGCCGTTGTAACTCGCTTCGCTCATTTGATCGGCACCGTACCTCCTGTGGGGTTTGGTCAAGATTCATCATCGACCATGAGTGGTAGAGCCAGAGAGGCAGAGTTGCTCAGGTGTATATCTGATTCTGTAAACAACGATGCCGTTGTTTGCACACTACCATCACTCAGTTTAAAGGTGACCGAGGAGTGCGACAATCCACTACCGGCGGTCGGGCAGCACATGATCAAGTCACAAAGCAAGGAAGGACTGAAGCCAGTAATGGAGGCATCAATACTGAGTGCAGATGAACACGACAATCAAAAGGAGTTTAATGTAGCCCAGCAGCTGGCGGAAGCAACGTCGTGGACCAAGTCATCGATAGTCTATGCATCGGACGCATTAAACAAGAATCTTGCCGAATCGTTTTCCAAGCTCGTCGACTCCCGGGTGAAATCATGGACCCTGCTCATGTTCAAGAAGTCTCTAGCATCCGGAGACAACGGTGGTCGGGCCAATCTCCTGAAAATGCTTGCCTCTTCCATTGCCATCTCAGCTGTCAAGTCATCCTTCCGGACGGTGCCTCTTCCCGAGAGTGCCAAAAATGAAGTAAAGGAAGCAGATGTCATTCTTCCACTCCTATTTGAATGCGTCTTGAAAGCATCTGTGGAAGGGCGTTCCGAATTGGTGACTGTACGAGCCCCCGGTACCATTACAGGTAGGTTGCATTTACTCCGTAGTTCCTTTTTTTGAACCAGCAGTTCGTTTCATCATCCTCATCCCATGATCTAATCGTTCCTTTATTATTCTCCTTCTGCATCATATACGAACAGGTAACTTTGCAGAAGATAACCTAACAGCCTTGTCCAGTGCTGTCATTCAGCTGGATACAGGAGCATTGCTGAATTCGATGGTCGATCAAGCCCGTATGGCCGTTTTCAAAACGGTCGCCAACGTTACGACTGGGATTTCGAACACTGCTGCTCCGAAGCCAGCTGCCGCAAAAGCCGCTACAGGTATGTCGCAGCTCCCAGGTGGATTCAATAGCTCTTTGCGGTTATCGAAAGACGCGGCGACCCAGTCACCAGCTCTGGCGAAAGCAAGGTCATCAGCATTACGGCTGAACACAGTCTTGCAAACAGGAGGGAAGACAGAACATCCTACTGGAGTTCGAAAGAATCGCTCAGTACAATTCGATATTGCCATGCCCCTGGCTTCCAAGGGAATGGAGCCGTCACTTTCTAAGAAACCTCGTGTTGGTGCCGACGAAGGAGCTGCAACGGCGAATCGCCTAAAGAGCTTTAAATCCTTTGGTCGACCGCACGCAGAAGACAGCTCCGGTGGACCACGAAATGCTACTTTTGCAAACTATGGTCGTCAGCAAATCTGGGGACGCGACGGAAAACTTGCCAACCATCCAATGCCTGTCAATTCTCTGGAAAAGCAACGATTAGAGCAAATGGGAGAAAAGGTTACTGGAAGCGTCAATGCAACCTTTGGCGCTCCCTCGGTTTCAGCTTCAGCACGTCTACACTCTGCTAGTGGTCTTGGCTTGTCTAGAGATGTGAACAACAGTAATAACAGCGGTGCTGGTGTGACGCGACTGCCGAGTAATTTGCCGCGAACTGCTACGGCGCTAGAAAGTTGGCTGATGAACGCCACAGGAAATTGATTGTGTGGATGTCGAAAAGGCCTGCGATTTACCTCTCGCCGCACATGCAATGACCCGCCCTGTGCAGTGCGTTAGATGATGCATGAGCGAGTCTTGAACACGAGGTAGCAATCTAGACTTGAAAGAAGTTGAGTGTTTTTTTAGGGGAGGCTCGACGTAGCTGTTCGGCATGACTCTGCGACTTTAATTGCAGCCTAGCTATCAGCCTGTTCGTCCATTCAAAATCGCCCGCAATTTTGTTAGTTATTGATCCCCGGCTCTGACATGACAAGGCGCCTCCTTTTCTGTACGAAAAGTGCCTCCTTTTCTGTACGAAAAGTAGTAACTCAATGACAAAGCAGCATGCTGGTCCAGCATCTATCCCTTCATGCCCCCGCTTTCTCGCACTCCCAATAAGTGGAAGCAGTAAAAATAACAGCACAAGTACAAGCAATTCATAAAAAGCACCCGCCAGTTATAATGCCTACTCTGTTTCGCTGTTTCCATTTGTGAGGGATGAACGTGAATAGGATTTAATGTTTTCAGTCAGCCCAGTGGCAGAGGAGTCTGTCTAGCCTCTGCATTGAAACAGGCACAGTATTCATATATTCACCGCAACTTGTCGATCTAGCACTGCTCTACTGCTTCGTTTATAACACCACTATCATGCCTTGACCAAATTTTGCTCGTTACTTGAATATACAATGAAATATCGGATTTATTTCTGATATTATCATATCTTAGTCAACTCTACTACTAGGTCTACCTCATCAGAACTCACCAATACACCTCTCTGTTACTCTCCAGTAGCAGGAGTTGACTACTACTACTGTAGCTACAGTAATATTCTACTACTAGTAGTACTACTACTCTAGTACTACTCCTAGCTACAGTAGATAGAGTACGAGTGGTAGTAGTAGTAGCAGAAGAATATACTCTGGACGCACACCATGTCTAGTTTGATTATTAGTACTACTAGCTAGTGGTACAGTAGAGTACGTCGTACTGTAGTACAGTATTTTTCTTTCACAGTGGTGAAGACAGAGGATTTTATAACAAAACCACACACTCGTGCAACAAGCGTATCTGCATATCTGCATACATGCTCCAGCGGTCCGGCAAGGACAAGGAACCCAGCCAACAACACGGCAAGACCAGCCATACCCTTTAAACTATTTTAACAATTACTGACTTGTGTTGAGTCAAGAGCAAGATAAATTATGAAAGAATGCGCTTGCGCCAGTCAATCAACGTCACTGCCGCCGCTGTTGTCTTGTCACCTTTGGGAATCCGTTTTTTTTTTCCAAGTTCGAGAATATCATTATATTAGTATGACCTCCTCTTCGAGATATTCCGTAGACTATTCCGCGTGTCCGGCTTTGATGGATCTCAATGCTGTTTCAGCTGAGCCTCAAAAAGCGATGCGCCAGCAACAGTTTGCTACTCAGAACCCCAGTAGTAGACGACGAAGAAGAAAAGGTCATCATTTCTCCTCTCCATATATATTTTGGATTGCAGTCTCTCTGATAACTCTCCCGCTTGTTACCGCTCAGGTTGTACCCAACACGACGGAAGCCCCGACCGATCCAGCGACAGTGGCCCCCACAGACTTGAACGCGACAGAAGGCGATACACTGGAGAACGAAATATTCGCGGACAGTCCACTCGACAGTGGTACCTTGACACTTGCTCCCAGCCAATTCCCTAGCGTTTCCCTAGCATCCGAAACAATGGTACCAAATTCAACTTTGCAAGGAAACGAGATTGTCAACAACGCGACGGTACCACCATCGATGACACCCACAATGAGCCGAATTCCAACAAATCTTCCATCCAGTTCTCGGCTGCCATCCGAGGCTCCTTCTTTGTCTCCTATGCCGTCCCTATCGTCCGTACCAACTTTTGCGCCATCTCTTACGCCTACAGCTATGCCTTCGAGCGGGCCTAGCAGTATTCCTTCTACGTCTCCTACCTTCAACAATACCGTCACAGCAGCAGCTACTTTCGCTCAGAAATTCCAACTACAATCGCCGGAAAAATTTTTCAACGATAGTGATCAAGCAGCCATTCAGCTAGTGATGGAAAATTACACAGGAGAATTTGCGGAAGGTACAGTGGATCAAGTCAACACAACCTTTACGTTTGTCGATCAAAAGTCATCTCTGGCGCAGCTGACAATTCCTCCACAGCCACCTAATGGGCGATTGCGCAAATTGCAAGATTCACAGGACTTGACAGATTTTCTGGATTCAAGTGCAAATTACATCAATACGCTGACCTACATCATGTCGTATAAATCAGACACGGTCAATGTCTCTTTATATCCAAATGACTTTGAAAATTTCATCAATTCTGATTTGAATCGTTTAACAGAGGATCTCAATGCCGTTGGAGTTGTTGTTGTAGAATCCGAACCAGCATCCAGAATCTTTACCCAGACATCGCAACCAACAGTTTCTCTTTCGCCGAGTTCCCAGCCCACTGCAGCACCTACGATTTCGGTCCCTCCTTCGGGCGCTCCTACATCCGTCCCCACCAATGCCCCTACCAACGCCTTGACTAAGTCTTTTACGCCCAGCACTGCGCCCAGTAACGTTCCTACAATTATACCAACACTGGCTCCTGCAAGTGCACCAGCCAGTACTGAAATCATTATTATTGCCGTTGTTGCAGTGGCAGTCGTCGTTGCTGCGTTGATTGCCTTGTTTTGGTTCTTTCGCAAGCGCAAGAAACAACAGG
>Ga0100393_10002768_pt1 | contig 16848 bp, 12 predicted proteins | sample CryGeymeta201517_FD_81546 | JGI IMG/M metagenome (GOLD analysis project Ga0100393, IMG submission 81546) | Groundwater microbial communities from Crystal Geyser aquifers in Utah, USA - Crystal Geyser metaG 2015-17 | ecosystem: Environmental > Aquatic > Deep subsurface > Groundwater | place... | reverse complement strand
CCAGTATTTGGATTGGAGCTATCATTTTTAGTTCCTAAGAGTTGGGTATTTGCATTTCCTGTTGGAACAAAGTCTGGTAAATGCACTTCTACACCACGGCTTCCATTAACAAAGATGAATGGATTGTATTTGCCCTGGGTCAATTTGCTTGAGGCAATTGGTGAAGTAAATGCAACATAAATATTCACGGTATCAAATGTTCCAGTTCCATTTGTTTTCACCGTATTGAAGAATGATCCTCCAGCACGGCTGATGAACGGCTCTGGTGTATCATAAACAATTACTACCGCTTTGTTTTGATTTGTTTCGGTATTATTCGAATTCAAGCTTATCATGTTTTTAGATAGACGCTGACCGGTGATAGATGAAATTTCGTTCGGTGTTACATCATCCAATTGGAATCCAAACCCATTATCGAAAGTTGCTCCAATCGCACGTACCAAGTAAGTATTGTACATTTCAACCACCTTATTCGAAGCATTTAATACTTTCTTCGTTCTGTATCCGAGTACAAGGTCGTTGAAGTCATAGTCACCTTGTGATGGCCATAAGTCTTCAAAGCCTAAAGTAGTATAGGTAGAAGCGCTAGGGTAGTAGCTATTATAAGCACGTGTTGCATCATTTGGGTAGTCATCGATATTATCAGCAACTCCGTCACCATCGGTATCGGTTACTTGTGCTGTTCCGAAGCCTTCCGGGTTACAAGCAGAGGTAGCAATATAGTTACCGCAGCTAAGGGTAGCTGGACTATTGATGTTTCCATTATTGACATTCACACCAGTACTGTCACAAAGTTCAACGGTTCCAGACAAGGTACCACCGCCATTTATACGAGTGAAGTCACCTACTTTAACTGTTCCTAAACCGTTGCTTGTAGGCCCATTGATGGTTCCATTAAGAATGATATCTTCTGTACTTAATAAGGATCCGCCATAATTATAGAGGGTAGATCCACCATTAATTTTGGTTTCAGCGTAGCATTTGATATAACCGTAATTATGGAATGTGCTGTTGTTATTATAATCACCTACAGAGATAATTTGACAATTATTGGTTGTAGTAGACCCGCCGTTTGGTTGCAACATACCGTTCACATAAATCTTGTTGTTATTGGTAAGGGTCTTATTGTTGTTCAAATTGGATTGCACATAGATTTCACCATTATTAGTGAAATAATTGCTACCATTATTGTTTACGCTTAAGTCTCCATGTACAGCCATTTTTCCATTATTCTCGAAAATGCCACCTGGGCTGATTGAACCAGTGAATTTCAAGCTGTCTGAAAAATTATAAACGATAGCTGCACTGTTGTTCATGTTTAAATTGCTAGAAACTACAATTGAGTTTTCAAGGAAATAGAGTTTAGAAGAGCTACTCCCCATAGTAATTCCTGTAATGTTTGCTGTTCCACAAATACGTACCGTTACATTTGTGCCAATATTAATGCTTCCGTTAAAGGTTCCAGTAAGACAGTAAACCCCTGCAGTAGTCAAATTCAAATTGCCTGAATTCCAATTATTATAAGTAGTAGAACAACCTGTAGTACAGTTCAAACCTGAACTCGGTTGATTTTTTAGCATCAAGGTAGGAGAATTGTTGAAATTCGCTGCAATGTAGTTAGCTGCGGAAATACGTTGTAATTCTCTTGCTCCTGTAGAGGCTACTTTTTCAATGTACACATACTCCAAAGCAGAAGGTATGCGGAAGGCCAATTCTAAATCATCACCTACTTTAGTGATTCCAGAAGTTAACATGTTCGCAATGGTTGGAAAATCATCATACACGTTAATACGGTAAACTTCTCCAGCATAATTTCCTTTTTGCACTTGAACGCGCATTTGGATATCACGTGTTGATTTGAAATTGAAGTCTTCTTTTACTTTCAAGTCAAAAATACTTGTAGGCAATGAAGAATCTTCAGGGGTTGTTGTTGTAGATTCTTTTTTACATGCACCCAATCCAATGAGTAGACTGAGGCCTATGATGAGGGAAAGGTTTGATTTCATTTTTTTTTATGGTTGTAAAAGTAGATTCAAATTATTGGCCATTCTGTAACATCTTAATAATCAGCGATATTGTTGTGTGGCATTTTATGATTGTTGTCCCAAATAGGGAATTCGGGTCTTTCAAAGACACCATTACCTAGTTACTGAATTGAGTATGAAATGCGTTTAATGGCTACAAACGATCAAAAACGCTTCCACACGGAATTGTATTTTTCGAGCTCAAGGCATTAATATATTTTATTCGCATTTCGGTATCCAGAAATATTACCATACCAATCGGTATAGTTTATACCTCCACTTACAGCCCAATTTATAAAATAGGTATACGCATCACTTATTGATTCTTTTTCTGAAGGATAATCAAATGTAGCAGGAACCTCGATGACAAATGGGAGGTTATTGCTAGTTTTATAATAGCGTCCGGTACTTGGGTTTGAATCGTCGTCTTGGCTTCCAAGAAGTTGCGTATTTGCCTTATTGGTTGGCGCCATATCTGGTAAATGAAGTTCAACTCCGCGTTGACCATCTATAACCATAAATGGATTATACTTGTCCATCGCCAGCTTTGACGATGCGAGTGGAGTGGTAAAACTGATATGCACAGTTAGCGTATCGTAGGTTCCTGACCCATTGGTTTTAATGGTATTGAACATTGAACCGGCTACACGATTTATTATAGGCTCTGGTGAATCGAATATCATAACTACAGCCTTGTTTTGTCCGGTTTCTGTTCCGTTGCTGTTTAGTGTTAAGTAGTTTTTAGTGATACTCTGACCGGTAATCGTAGAAATTTCTGAAGGAGTAATATCATCTAGTTGGATTCCAAAACCATTGTCGTATGTGGCGCCAATGGCTCGAACCAAATAGGTGTTATAGGTTTCAACCACATTGTTCGAAGCGTCTAAGACTTTCTTGATGCGGTAAGAGATCACCAAGTCATTGAAGTCGAAGTCACCTTGTGATGGCCATAAATCCTCAAAGCCGATAGTTGAATAGGTGGATGCATTTGGGTAATAGCTATTATAAGCACGTGTCGCATCATTTGGATAGTCATCAATCGTATCCGCAACGCCGTCGCCATCGGTGTCCGTAACGGTTGCCGTACCGAAACCTTCTGGGTTACACGCTGAAGTAGCAACATAATTGGCGCATGCAAATACTGCAGGGCTAGTAAGTGTTCCTCTATTTGTGTTGATGCCAGAGCTATCGCATAGTTCAACATAGCCTTTAATTTCGCCGTTGTTTTTGAAGTTTGTATTGTCGGCTACCTTAACGGTAGATAGTCCATTGCTCGTCGTACCGTCTACGGTTCCTTCGATTTCTATATCGTCTGTACTAACCAGCGCACCATTATAGTTTTTCAGAAGGCCGCTGTTTTTAATCCTAATTTCCTTCGAACATTTGGTATAAGCATAATTGTAATAATCACCATCAATTTCCAATTCGTCCAATGCAATTACCTGACAGTTATTATAGAAACTGCCATTATTGAATACCTTGAAATAGCCATTCGAAATAACAGAGTGATTATTGGTGAATTTCCCGTCAATTTCAAAGTTTTTATTGCTTTTACCCTCAACATATAACTCGCCATTATTCACAAAACCAGGATTTGAATTGGAAACCTTGAGTTTTTTTTCAACACTCATTTTGCCATTATTGGTGAATTGAAGATCAATGTCCATGTCTTTTTTGGTCAGTCTCAAACTATCTGAGAAGTTAAGAATAACATTATTGCTGCTCTTGATATCCAATTCTTCGATGGTAACAATACTGTTCTCAAGGAAGTAAAGGGTACCTGAGGAATTGTTATCGAATTTCAATTTGTCAATATTCGCGGTTCCACAAATCCGTACAATGGCAGAATTTTTTATCGTAAGATCTCCATCAAAGGTTCCCGTCAGGCATACTGTTCCGGAATTTACTGTAAGGTTGCGGTTGCGGTTATTATAGGTGGTAGTGCATCCGGTGGTACAATTTAATCCAGAACTGGGTTGACCTTTAAGCTGAACCACTGGGCTCTGAGTGAAATTGGCCGCCATGTATTTTGAGGCAGAAACACGTTGCAATTCTTTTGCGCCGTTAGCTGATACTTTTTCTAAATAGAGGTATTCTAGAGTCGATGGAATACGGAATGATAATTCAGTTTCGTCGCCTACTTTGGTCATTTGAGTTGTAATCAGACTCGCAATAGTTGGGAAATCGTCATATATATTGATACGAACCACTTCGCCTTTGTAATTGCCATTGTCTACACGGATATTCATTTTGATATCATGAGTCGATTCAAAATTAAAGTCGTCCGTCACTTTCAAATCCTGCATACTAGTTGGAAGATTTGAGTCCTGAGAATCATCCGTGCCGCTTTCTTTTTTACAAGAACCTAGCCCAATAACTGTCGAAATTCCAAGTAGAAGAATAAATTTTATGCTTTTCATTGTGCCATAAGGTAGTCAAAGATAACTCCTTTATAGTAAAAGTCTGATAATGTGAGTTTTAAAATTTTCTGTATGACTGGATTGATTCCCGTAATTGGAATAAGTACCGATATGAACACTTGTTTTTGGATAGAAAGGATTCAATAGATCTTATTTGCATTACGATAGCCGGAAATATTTTCATACCAATTGGTATAGCTTGTTCCTTCGCTAACTGCCCAATGGATAAAATAGGAATAGGCATCACTGATAGATTCTTTTTCAGCAGGGTAGTTGAAGTGCGCAGGAACTTCGATCACAAAGGGTAGGTTGTTCTTAGTTCGGTAGAAGCGATCTAAACTAGGGTTTGAATCATCATTCAGCGTACCTAATAACTGCGAATTTACCATCGTCGTTGGAATCCTATCAGGTAAATGGAGCTCCACACCTCGGTTTCCATTCACTATAATAAATGGATTGAATTTACCTGGGGTCAATTTACTCGCTGCAAGGGGTGTTGTAAAACTTACGTACACATTCAGCGTATCATAGCTTCCTGATCCATTTGTTTTAATGGTATTGAACATTGAGCCACCCACCCGGTTGATGATCGGTTCTGGAGAATCATATACCACAATCACGGCCTTGTTTTGATTGCTTTCGGTGCCATTGCTATTGAAACTTAAATAGTTCTTGGTGATGCTATTCCCTGTAATATGGGCCACTTCTGTAGGACTTATATCGTCGAGCTGGAATGCAAATCCGTTATCATAGGACGCACCAATTGCCCGAACGAAATAAGTCGCGTAAAATTCCACCACATCATTCGAGGCATTCAGTACTTTTTTAAGACGGTAGGAAATCACCAAATCGTTGAAGTCGAAATCTCCTCTCGCTGGCCATAAATCTTCAAAACCTAAGGTAGAATAGGAGCTGGCACTGGGGTAATAGCTGGTATAAGCTCTACTCGCATCATTGGGATACTCATCCAAATTATTGGCCACACCATCACCGTCCGCATCGCTTACAGATGAGCTCCCAAATCCTTCTGGATTGCAAGTTGTGCTTGGAATATAGTTGCTACATGCAAAGGATGCCGGACTCGTTAATGTGCCATTGTTTGTATTCACTCCACTGCTATCGCATAATTCGACATAACCTTTGATTTCGCCATTGGATTTGAAATTGGTATTGTCGCCTACCTTCACCGTGGAAAGTCCACTCGTATTGGTACCATCGATGGTACCATTTATCTCGATGTTTTTTGTGCTGAGTAAGGAGCCGTCATAATTATACAGTGTTTTACCATTTTTGACAAGGGTTTCAGCATAGCACTTTACAAAGGCGTAATTATGAAAGGTACCTTCGATATCTAAATCATTAAATGCGCTTAGTTCACAATTATTGGTAAGCGTTGAGCCATTTTTTAGTTTTAATAGTTGATTGACAATTAGTCGTTTATTGTTTACGAGCTTATCATACACCTCTAAATCATCTTCTACATAGAGGTCTCCATTGTTCATGAATCCTGGGTTTTGATTTTTTAGTTTCAATTTCCCATGAACGCTCATCTTTCCATTATTGCTGAATTGTCCAATCACATCAATCCCGCTTGGCACTTTCAGGCTGTCTGAAAAGTTTAATAGCAGATTATTGCTGTTTTTCATGTCCAAATCTCCTAAAGAAACGATGCTGTTTTCGAGGAAATATACCGTAGCCGTGGCGTTATTATCGTATTCGAGCTTAGAAATGGACGCCGTTCCACAGATTCTAACAACAGCCGACCCGCTCACGGTAATTTTACCACTAAAGGAGCCAGTAATGCAAGTTGTACCGCTGCTTAAGGATAGGTTCCCATTATGGTTATTGTAGGTGATAGAACACCCGATGCTGCAATCGAGACCTGAGCCTGTCATACCCTTAAGCATCAAAACAGAAGTGCCATCAAACGTTGCTGCGATAAAGTCGGCGCTTTTAACCCTTTGTAATTCGCGGACACCCAATGAAGAAACTTTTTCGATATAGATAGCATCGAGAGAAGCAGGCACACGAAAGGATAGTTCCAATTCATTTCCAGCCTTAACCATAGCCGAGGTAATCAGGCTAGCGATGGTTGGAAAATCATCGTAGACATTAACGCGATAAATTTCTCCTTGATAGCCTGGATTATTGATGCTTACCCGCATTTTGATGTCTCGGGTCGACATAAAATCGAAGGTATTGGCCACTTTTAGATCATAGATATTATCGGGCAACGAAGGGGTGTCTTCTGTATTTCCCAATTCTTTTTTACAAGCAGAAAATCCGAAGATGAGAAAGACAAAAAGTCCCAAAAGGAGCGCTTTACGTGTAGGCATATTGATAGATTTCAATCTGCTACAAAATTACGCGATGAGTATACCCAGAAACACAAGGCTACTTTCACCCTTGTTCTGGAATATTGAGATTTTGCGTCAATTATAACTGAGCAAGGAGCTTCAAGAAGAAGTTCCAAAAATCAGCCACGGATTGAATCTTCACCTTTTCGTCTGGTGAATGCGGGTGTTTGATTGTTGGTCCAATGGAGATCATATCTAAACCTGGATAAACTCCTGTGATGATCCCCGTTTCTAAACCGGCATGACAAGCCGCAACTTTTGGGTCGCGCTGAAATACTTCCTTGTGTAAGGCAATAGCAATATCCAATAAATCAGATTTAGGATTGGGTTTCCATCCCGGATAGTCCCCAGCATTATCTACGACGGCTCCAATTTGCTCGAAGCAGGAACGAATGGCATTGGCAATATCCTCTTTCGAAGACTCTACCGAACTTCTTTGCAAACTCTGACTGGTGAACTTGCCGTCTTTAATTACGATACGTGCAAGGTTAGAGCTTGTTTCCACCAGGCCTGGAATTTCACGGCTCATACTATAAACGCCATTTGGCATAGAATAAAGTGCACGGATGATATTCACTTGCGAAGTGATATTTACCACATTAACTGGGTTTGCTGTCAATTCCCATTTTACTTTTAAATTGGGCTCAGTTGTAGATAACTCTGATTTAATTGCTTCGCTGAGGTGATGCAGATGCTCTTCAAATTCACCTGTTTTTTGAATATCGACCACTACTGTTGCAACTGCTTCGCGAGGAATAGCGTTTCTTAATCCGCCCCCATCCAATGAGTTAATGCGCATGCCGAACTTAGAATACCCTTGAAAAAGCAGACGTATTAAGATTTTATTGGCATTTCCACGACCTAGATCGATATCCATACCCGAATGGCCTCCTTTGAGTCCGTTCACCGTAATATAATAGGCCTTGGTATTTTCAGGAGTTTCTTCCATTCGTAAATCCAAGCTGATGTTGGTGTCAACACCACCAGCACAGCCAATGGTGATTTCCTCATCATCTTCCGTGTCGATGTTTAATAGTCGCTTGCCTTGTAGCAATCCTGCACCTAAATTTTTGGCTCCTGTCATACCAGCTTCTTCATCAATGGTAAAAAGCGCCTCGATCGGAGGGTGTTTGATTGATTTATCTTGAAGTACGGTGAGCATATACGCAACACCCATTCCATTGTCTGCCCCCAAAGTGGTCCCTTCAGCCTTTACCCACTCACCATCAACGTACATGCGAATACCATCCTCGTCGAAGTTGAATACGGTATCGGCATTTTTTTGATGCACCATGTCAACATGCGATTGTAAAATCACTGGGGCGCTTGATTCACCGCCATTCTGACCTGGCTTTTTAATGATGACATTTCCGATTTCATCACGCAAGACTTCAAGGCCTAATTTTGCGCCAAAGTCAGCGACAAAGAGTGCTGCTTTTTCTTCTTTTTTAGATCCTCTTGGGATGGCATTTAATTGCGCAAAATGCTCCCATACAAGTTTTGGTGCTAAGTCGGTATACTGCATATTTTTCAATTTGGCTTCGAAATTAACCTTTTTGAAATGAAGAAATGGCATGCCCGTATTTCTACGCTTTTATCACTACTTTTTTTGAAATATAATTGTAAAACCTATCACTATTATCTAAACCACTATATAACCCTTATCAAAAGGCCATGAAATTACCTGCTTTTATTATTGGGCTTCTTTGCGCAGCCTCTGTTAACGCGCATAATTACAAAACTGCCTTTCTCGGCAAAAGACTTAATATCATTCCTGAGCTTGGAATGAACTTTACGAATTTTACAACTGGAAATGCCAGCACGGATCTTGGATTTGTTGGAGGTTTAGGAATTCGAATTGGTAAAAAAAAGCATATCCAATCAGGGATTTATTTTACTTCAATTCGTTATGCAGCAAATTTTGATTCGAGTCAAGTTACCCCAAATTCAGTAACGAGCAGCTATATAACTATTCCTGGTATGTTAGGATTTACTCCTGTAAATATTGGCATGATTCAGCTTCGTTTTCAGGCAGGACCAGTATTGCATTTTAATGGAAGTGGAGAAATTATGGATGTTTCAAGTGCTAAGTTTAATCCAACAATTTGGAATGCCCGAGCAGGAATGGGAATCAGTGTTTGGAAAATTGAGGCAACAGTGAGCTATGATATTGCGTTGACAAATACCTATTCGAATGTGAATTCAGGTAAGAATAGATGTGTCAATGTGCTGCTTGGATTTTGCTTTTAGCAAACGCAACTTACTCTTGTTTGCGAATCCAAACATCTGTTTGAGGGAATGGAATTGTGATGCCATGTTTCCTGAATGCGGCATCAATGCCAAAGCGAATATCACTCTTCACTCGCTCGATGCGGAACATTTCTTCACAGTGAAAAAATAGGCGAAAGGCTAATCCGCTATTGCCAAAATTGGTGAACTGCACGCTTGGTTTTAGGTGGCTTATCGTATTCGGGTGTATCTCTGCTTCACGTATCAAGAGCTTTTCAACCAATCGAACATCAGACCCATATGCTACGTCGACTTCTATATAAAAACGGGTAGGCATTTGATTCTGTGTCCAGTTGATTACTTGGTCGTTTACTAATTTCTGGTTTGGAACAAGTATGATGATATCATCCCGAGTGAGAACGCGCGTAGTACGCAAGCCAACATCTTTTATTTGTCCTACGATGCCATTAATTTCAACAATATCTCCAGCGGATACGGTGCGCTCTATCAATATTACAATTCCTGAGACAATGTCTTTGAAGGTGTCTTGAAGTCCAAGACCCAAGCCTAAGAAAAGGGCGGTGGAACCAAGTAATAGACCTGTTACTTGAACCCCAAGGCTATCTAAGGCAATAACTACTGCAATAAGATAGACCAGGTATTTTACAATTTGACGGATGGCGTAAGACTTGCGTTGATCGATCAAATCTTGCTTGACACGTCGGTGAAGGAATTGCCGCAAAAGGAAGAGTATCAACCGCGCAATGATATAAATGCCAATGACCATTACAAGGTTGAAGACATAGAGCTTATACTCTCCAATCTCAATGAGTCGATAGTTGAAAAATGATTTGAGCGAGTCTATTAAGGCTTCCATGTATTACGAAAATAGTGAATCATTTAGGATTGTGATAAAGCAGATTTATAAACTTCTATGCAGCGATTTCTTGCCATGCTGTGGTCGACCATAGGTTGGGGGTAAGATGAAGTTCCCCATTCTTTTACCCATTGTTCCACATAAAGATAGTCCTTATCAAATTTTTCTAACTGCAATTGCGGGTTAAATACCCGGAAATAGGGTGCGGCATCAACGCCAGTCCCTGCTGCCCATTGCCACCCCCCATTATTGGAGGCTAGCTCGAAGTCAAGCAGCTTTTCAGCAAAATATGCTTGGCCCCAGCGCCAGTCAATCAGGAGGTGCTTACATAAAAAGCTTGCTACCACCATCCGTACTCGATTATGCATAAAGCCTGTGGTATTAAGTTCCCGCATTCCTGCATCGACTAGTGGATAGCCCGTTTTTCCTTCGCACCACTTTTCAAATTCGGCTTCCTCATTACGCCATGGAATGCGGTCGTATTGGGTTTTGAATGACGCATTGACTACACGCGGAAAGTTGGCCAATATCATTTGATAGAAGTCGCGCCAAATTAGTTCATTAAAATATTTTTCATTGATGGATGAAGCTTTCTTCGCTGTTTCACGAATGCTTACGGTTCCAAAACGAAAATGGAGTCCGAGCCGTGAGGTGCCTAAAACTGCAGGCAGGTCTCTTACTTTATCATAATTAAGAATACGTTCTTTCGGAATTTCTTTGGGAGGAAAGGAAATGTTAGTTGCCTCAAATCCAATTTCAATTAATGACATATGCGGGAATGCAGGTGTCTTGACTAGATTGGATAGCAATTCTTCACTCGCAAAATAGGCTATGGGCTCAATATTCAGTCTTTTCTTCCAGGCCCGCGAGTAGGGAGTATACACCACATAAGGCGATCCGTCTTCTTTGGCGATTTCTAGTCCTTCAAAAATGACTTGGTCCTTATACGTATGAAATTCAATAGCTTGGGTAGCAAGAAAGTTGGCAATTTCCTTGTCGCGCTCAAGGGCTTGCGGATCATAATCCCGATTGGTATAAACGGCCTCAATTCGGTAATTGCTGTGCAGTTCTTTGAAGCATTCCAAAGGAAGTCCAAACATGACTTTCAAATCACTTCCAATACTTTGAAACTTGGTCCGCAGTTCTGCTATGGATTGATGGATGAAGTTAACACGGGCATCAGCCTTGTCTTCTAGCGTTTCTAATATAGTAGTGTCAAAAATGAAAATGGGTAGGACAGGAGTATTCGCTTTTAATGCGGCAAATAATCCGGCATTATCATGAAAACGTAGATCCCTGCGGAACCAGAAAAGAGAAATTTTATCCATGTAAAAGGTTGTTCAAAGCAGTTTCTATGTCTTTGAACCGAAAACTAAAGCCTTTTGTTTGGAGCTTTTTATTGGAAACCATGTGATTGGCCAATAATTCAGCGCTTAAGTCACCGAATATGACTTTTAAAATCGCACGGGGAATATTGGGCAAGAAATAAGGACGATGGATGGCTTTTGCAATAGCGGATGTCATTTCTTTATTGCTAACAGGTTGATCGGCAGTAGCGTTAAAAACCCCTGCTACTTCATTTTCAATCATCCATGAAAAAATGTCTACAAGGTCATCAATATGAATCCAGCTGATATGTTGTTTGCCATCGCCAAAAGCAGCAGAGAGTCCGAATTTGGCAGGTGCCACAGTCTTACCCAAAAAGCCTTCATCCGCTTGCAAAACAATTCCTAACCTTAAGGTACTTAGTAGGGTGTTGTTGTCTTCAACAGGTTTGGCTTCTTGCTCCCAGTCGGCAGTGAGCTTTCCCAAAAAGTCATTTCCTGACTCTTGCTCTTCATCCATCCATTCATTACCATTCGGATAGTAGCCAATTGCGGAGGCTTGAATAAAATGCCGTGGTTTTTTAGAAACAGAATGCAAGTTTTCAACAAGCGTACGGGTACTATCAATACGCGAATCGCGAAGTAGTTTCTTGTAGGAATTGGTCCATAAAGCCCCAGCAATATTGGCTCCGGCTAGATTAATGACAATGTCTGCTTCCTCTAGGGCAAGTGTATTTATTTTACCTTCTGCAGGGTGCCATTGATAAATTGGGTTTTCAGCATGTCGGCTTAATACCTTCACTTGCATACCTTTGTTAGTGAGGTGTTTATTAAGTGCTGAGCCGACTAATCCAGAACCACCAGCAATAAGAACCCGCAAAGAATTTAAAGATTTTGTCATGATAAGTAAACAATGCTAAGTTAACGCTGTTTTGAGTATTAGTAATAAAGCACATATTGCCTTGTCGACCTTTTCAATAAAAGACCTTGAAACCATTACCGGAATCAAAGCGCATACATTGCGGATTTGGGAACAACGTTATCATTTAATCGAACCGAAGCGTACCGCAACAAATATACGTTACTACGATGATGATGATTTACGTTTTATCCTGAATGTTTCCATTCTAAATAATTACGGAATTAAGATTTCTGAAATCGCAAAGATGGAGGAAGAAAAGATTCGCGAAATGGTTTTGGTCATCTCCGAAAAATCTTCACCCTATGAAAGTCAGATTAAGGCTCTTATCGCAGCGATGTTCAGCTTAGATGAAGATGGCTTTAATCGCATTCTCGCAAATAATATTTTACGCCAAGGTTTAGAAGAGACCATGATTCATGTGGTTTTCCCCTTCCTCCAACAAATCGGGATCCTTTGGGTGACAGGCTCAATTCATCCGGCCCACGAGCATTTTATTACGAACCTCATTCGTCAGAAACTCTTTGTAGCGATCGATGCACAAACGGGCAAGATTCGCAAAGAAGGGAAGAAATTTTTGCTCTTCCTCCCGGAAGGTGAGCCCCACGAAATCGGTTTGCTCTTTGCCAATTATATGCTCCGCGCCAGAGGCCATGATGTGGTCTACCTCGGGCAAAATCTTCCCTTCGAAGACCTCCGTACCGTTTTCGATTTCTATGAACCAGAATGCGTCATGTCGGTTGTCACCACAGGCATGAATTCAGACGAGGTACAAACCTTCGTGAATACCCTGTCCAAATCGTGGCCAGATGCCCAGATTTATGTTACGGGATTTTTGGTTGTCACTCACCCGAATTTGAAGGTACCAAGCAATGTGCGGGTGCTTAAAAGCGTCGACGATATGCGTTGCACGGTGGATGAAATTTATAAGGTATCGGCTTAATTTGCGATTTGCGATTTGCGATTTGTGAATTGCGATTTCATCGTCTAACCCACTTACTGTCTTTCCGCAAACTTTTTCTATGGTCCATGGTCCATCGTCCATGGTCTTTCCCTAAGTTTGCCTATGCCATTGCTCAGCCTAGAAAACTTGTCCATTTCCTTTCGCACAGCAGAGGGGAGCTTTGATGCAGTGAAAGGAGTTTCCTTCACGCTCAATTCAGGAGAAAGTTTAGCTATTGTAGGTGAATCAGGCTCGGGGAAATCGGTGAGCATGCGGGCCGTGATGGGTTTATTGGATCCTCGCAGTATCTCTAAAATGTCTGGTTCAGCTCGCTTTCAAATGGGGGAGGATTCCATCGACTTACTGAGTGATGCGAGTAGTCTCCAGCATATTCGAGGCAAGGAAATCGGCATGATTTTCCAAGAGCCAATGACGGCGCTGAACCCGGTGATGCGCTGTGGGAAGCAAATCATGGAAGTGGTGGAAACGCATCTTTCGTTAAATAAGGCGGAAAGAAAAGCACATGTGCAGCAGCTTTTGGAGGAAGTTCAACTTTCAGATGTTCCACGGATGTTAAAATCCTACCCGCATGAATTGTCGGGCGGACAGCGACAGCGGATCATGATTGCCATGGCCTTGGCTGCAAATCCGAAACTCTTGATTGCGGATGAACCAACGACTGCTTTGGATGTCTCCGTGCAGGCTGCTATTCTAAAACTCATTCGTCGTCTTCAGAAGGAACGCAATATGGCCTTGATCTTTATCTCCCATGATTTGGGGGTAGTCAAGGAAATTGCCGACCGCACCTTGGTGATGTTCCGTGGCGAACAATTGGAAACAGGGGAGAGTAAAAGTCTCTTTATTAATCCTCAACATATCTATACCAAAGCACTGATTAAATGCCGGCCTTCTGCGCATAAAGCAAATGAACTCTTGCCGGTAATGAGCGATTATTTCGAACTGGATAGGGAAGGCAACTTCATAGAAAAACCAATTAATGAAGTCACCGTACTCCCATCTATAGATCAGAAAAAAGAGGTATTGATAGAAGTCACTGGTTTGGATGTTACCTATAACCGACTGGGCCTCTGGGGACCGACTGGTGAAAAGAACCATGTAATCCAAGGTCTCGACTTGCAGGTATTCAAAGGAGAAACCTTAGGCGTTCTGGGAGAATCAGGTTCAGGGAAATCTACCACCGGACGAGCCATCATGCAATTGATTCGGTATGTCGGGGAAGTGAAAATGAATGGAGAAGTCTTGCACCCAGCCAAAGCAAGTGATCGAAAAATATTGGCCAAGAAAATTCAACTTATTTACCAAGATCCGTATTCATCGCTAAACCCAAAATACCGCATTGGCTATTCTTTTATTGAGGTGATGAATTGTCACGCAATTGGTAAGAACAGTGCGGAAAGGCAAGAAAGAGGGCAGGCCATATTAGTAAAAGTAGGACTCACGGCCGATGACTGGGACAAATACCCACATGAGTTCAGCGGGGGTCAGCGTCAACGTATTGCCATTGCGCGGGCCTTATTGGTGGAGCCTGAGTTTATTGTTTGTGATGAAGCGGTTTCAGCATTGGATGTCTCCGTGCAGGCGCAGATTTTGAACCTTCTGAAAGCCTTGCAAAGAGAGATGGGGCTGAGTTATTTGTTCATCACCCACGATTTGCAAGTAGTGCGCAATATCTCAGATCGGGTATTGGTATTGAATAAAGGGAAAATTGCTGAGCTCAGGGAAACAGAAGACTTATTTGCCCATCCTGAAGATGCGTATACAAAAAGTCTCCTGGCTTCCTATTCTTCGCTCGATTAGTGCATTTTGATTAATGCGGGATTATCCAGACGATGCCTTCAACAAAGGGGAGATGCGAAAATTGCTATTTAGGTTGTCAGGTACTTGCGAGAATTGCGTAATTTTCAAAAAAAATCAAACCAGGAATACGCATGACGCATAAGGAGATTCAAGATCTTGACCTAAAAAATTCCGACCCTAAGACCACAGAATTATGGGGGATGTTTGGGAAACCACTCAAGCTTTTAGCCAATTCAGGAAAAGCAGGACTTAAAGCGGTGAAAAGTTTTGCCTTAATTTTGGTCATGATGATAGTGAGTAATGTTATTTTTCTGAGTCTAGCATTGTTCAAATACTTTTCTGAAGACACCCCGACGAATGCAATTAGCTGGGTAGTAATCTGCCTGCTGATCGGGTTTGCCTGTACTGCTTTTGCGGCTTACCGAGGTTATCAGTTCTTGGTTATTGAAGTGATGAATCAATTGTATAAAAGCATGAGGGGAATTTTTGAAAAGCTGAGTGATACCGTGGTAGAAAAAACGAGTATACTCATGCAGAAAAAGGAGGAGATTGGCCCAGAAGAGTTCAATAAAGAGATCAGCCTTATTGCCATTGTAAAAGAGAAATACAGCAAGACTCCCCGCTTATTTCGTCGCGGACTAGTTTTATTACTCAGTCGAGTTCCTTTGTTTCCTTATATTCAAGCAGTGCATAATGATATCGCTGCCAACAGAAATGAAGTGGCCACAAAAAAGTTACATGGATCGCTTGATAGCTTTATGGAGGAGGAAATCTTTGCAAAAAACTCGAACCAGTGGATGCTTATTATCTTCTTGATAAATGTATTGGCCTGCATGCTCATCATCACTTATAAATTTGGTTAATTGCGCTATGGAATATCTGACAGATGTGCAAAAGGCTTATTATCAAAAAGACTTGGAAGAATTCGTTATTCCATTATTGGATGATTTCTGGCGTTTCGATGAAGAACTGCACGAATTGGTCCATTTGGTGAATAGCCATGACGGCATACAAACCATTTATTCAAGGGCTTATTCTCCTGCTCGTTCCGGATTGGATCTAGACCCTACAAGCTATCTCAAAATTGCTTTTGCCAAGGAAAAGCGTATGGAGCTGGGTCAATTATTGATGCAGGTCTACGATGCTGTGAATGGAGAAAAGAGTCCTGTCATGCTGAGCGAAGAAGCCCCGCAAGAAAACCGAAACTTTACCCCAGATAGCCCGATTCAAATTGGGTGCTTAACTGATCCTAATTATTTCAGGATTTGGCATTTTCACCTTTCCGTTCGCAGTGAAGACCTATCGAGACATACCCTTTTTTGGGAGGAATTGGAAAAAGCATTTGGCGAACAAAAATCCAACTCTAGCAAATAGCGAGAAATTAGTGACCTTTGCGGTGCATGATTGAAGTTGGAAAATACAATGAACTTGAAATCCTTCGCTCTACGAGTGTTGGACTTTATCTGGGCGACGAAGCTGGAGAAGATATCCTTTTGCCACTGAAATACAGTCCGGAAGAGTTTGAAATTGGCGATACAATCAAGGTATTTGTTTACCGTGATTCGGAAGACCGTAAGATTGCCACCAACCTTGTTCCTAAAATACACATGCACGAGTATGCTTTACTCGAAGTAAAAGAGATGACCCAATTAGGTGCTTTTCTCGATTGGGGATTGGAAAAAGATTTGATGGTTCCCTTTTCCGAACAAAAGGTGAACATGCAAACCGGTCGATGGTATGTGGTATATCTCGACCTTGATGAAAAAACAGACCGCCTTTATGGCTCAGCTAAACTCGACAAATTTCTGGATAAAGAAAATATTACAGTAGCAGAAGGCGACGAGGTAGATTTGGTCGTCTATCACCACAGCGAACTAGGCTATTCTGCCATTGTCAACAATATTCACAACGGATTGATTTACGATAATGAGGTGTT